>Ga0302181_10000358_pt1 | contig 38709 bp, 34 predicted proteins | sample I_Palsa_E3_3_FD_198786 | JGI IMG/M metagenome (GOLD analysis project Ga0302181, IMG submission 198786) | Peat permafrost microbial communities from Stordalen Mire near Abisko, Sweden - I_Palsa_E3_3 | ecosystem: Environmental > Terrestrial > Soil > Palsa > Peat permafrost | place: Sweden...
CGACCGGGCCGAGTCGGTGCTGATCAGCGTCCAGGCGAGCACGGCGCCGATCGCCGCCAGGATCGCGCCGGTCAGGTAGGCGGCGTGGAACGCCGCCAGGGTGCTGCCGCCGGCGCCCGCGACGACCGTCGTCAGCACGGCGATGTCAAGCGCGATCGACGACTGACGGATTGTGTTGTAGATCGCCGAGGCGTGTCCGGTGTCCTCGCTGGAGATGTGGGTGAACATCGACGTCTGGATCGACAGGAACGAGCCGGCGTTGCCGACCCCGCCGAAGAACATCAGCGCCCGCACCAGCCACATGTTGACGCCAGGGGCGACGAGCAGGAACAGCGCCATGTAGACGGTCAGCACGATCGCGCCGGATCCGCCCAGCACCCGGGGTCCGAGCCGCGGGTACAGGCGCCCAGCGGTCTGCGCCGCGACGCCGACGCCGATCGCCTCGACGAATGTGGTCGTGCCCGAGCCGATCGGTGACTGGTGGAGCACCTGCTGCAGGAAGATCGGCGTCAGATACAGGCTGGCGAGGAACACGCCGGTCGTCAGCACGAACACGATATTGGTGGCCCGCAGAAGCGGCTCTCGCAGCAGCCGCACGCGCAGGATCGGATCGGGCGCGCGCAGCGCGCCGCGAACGAATGCCCACAGCAGCGCGATCCCGCCGATCCCGCTGACGAGGATCTGCGGTGCCGCCCAGCCGACCACCGATCCCTCGCTGATCGCGTACAGCAATGCGCTGAGGCCGATCCCGGACAGCAGCATCCCGCGGACGTCGAGCCGGCCGCGCGGCGACGGCCGGTGCTCGGGCAGGTACATATAGGCGTACACGAGCATCACGATCCCGACCGGCACGTTGATCAGGAACACCCACCGCCACGACAGCGTCTGGGTCAGCACGCCGCCGAGGATCGGCGCCACGCCGGGCCCGACCAGGATCGGCACGATCAGGGTCCGCGCCACCCGCGCCCGCTGGTCGGGCCCGTAGGCGCGGTACAGCATCGCCGTGCCCGTCGGCGTCAACATGCCGCCCCCGATCCCCTGCAGCGCCCGTGCGGCGATCAGCTCAGCCAGGCTGTCGGCCGCGCCGCACAGCGCCGACGCGGCGGTGAACAGCGCAAGTGCAAACAGGAAGGTCCGCTTGCTCCCGATCCGGTCCCCGACCCAGCCGGAGGCGGGAATCACGACCGCCAGCGTCAGCAGGTAGGCGATCACCGTCCACTGCACGTCGGTGAGCGGCGCGTTGAACCTGCGGCTCAGCGTCGGCAGCGCGACGTTGACGATGTGCATGTCGATCGCCGTCATGAAGATCGCGGTCACATATGCGACCGCGACCGCCCGCTGCGGCGACGGCCCCCGCCCGTGTGAGCGTGCCGCGCGCACACGGCGCGGCTCGACAGGGCTGGGGGAGAGGGTCACACCTTGAAGTTAGTGCGCCGCACTGGCCTCTCGTTTCGGCGTCTCTCAGTACGTTCTGATCAGACATGGAGTCGCTGATCCCACGGCAGCCGTCGGAAGTCGCACCCGGCGCGGTGCACGTCCCCGACTGGTTGACCGGCGAACAGCAGCCCCGCCTGGTGGAGGCCTGGCGCGAGTGGGCGCCGGGCGGTGAGCGGCTGGGGATGCGCCATACGCTGCTGCCGGGCGGCGGCCGGATGTCGGTCCAGACCGTCTGCCTCGGGTGGCACTGGGAGCCCTACCGCTACGTCCGCTCGGAGGACGGCACGCCCGTGGCGGAGTTTCCCGAGTGGCTGGGCCGGCTCGCGCGCGACGCGGTCGCCACCGCGTATGGCGACCCGGACGCCGCGGCTGCCTACCAGCCCGACTGCGCGCTGATCAACCTCTATGACGAGACGGCGAAGATGGGCATGCACCGCGATCGCGAGGAGCGCGTCGACGCCCCGGTCGTGTCGTTGAGCATCGGCGCCGCCTGCACCTTCCGGTTCGGCAACACCGTCAACCGCAAGGCGCCCTTCGTCGATGTCGAGCTGCGGTCTGGCGACCTGTTCGTGTTCGGTGCGCCGTCCCGGTTCGCCTACCACGGGGTGGTGCGGCCCATCCATCCGGGCACGGGCGATCCGGCGCTCGGCCTCGACGGCGGGCGCATCAACTACACGATCCGCGTGACCGGCCTCTGAGCTGTTCGTCAGCGCGAGCCGAGCAGCGCCGGCCCCGACGTGCCGCCCCAGTCCTCCGGCGCGAGGTCGGCGATCGACTGGGTGAAGTTCCAGTGGTGGCCGCCGAGGTCCTCGGCGGCGTACTGGCGCTCCCCGTACGGAAAGTCCTTCGGCGATGCGAGGATCGTCGCGCCGCGCGCGACGGCGTGCTCGTGGTGGGCGTCGACGTCGGGGACGCGGATCATCACCGACCATTGTCCGTGCAGGGCGTGCGAGGTCCGCGGCTCGGTCACCACCACGCAGCCGCCGCCCGGGACCTCGAGCTGCGCGCGATGATCGCCGGCGCGCCAGCGCTCGGCAAACCCGAACGCGTCACACAGCCACCCGATCGCCGCGGTCACGTCGTCGTAGGTCAGCTGCGGGATCACGACCGCGGCCGGCATCGTGCGGTTGTCGAGCGGCGGCGCGCCGAGGTGGCCGCCGTCGCCCCGGCGGTACGCCGTCACGCGCCGCACCGCAGCGACCGGCAGCTCGCCGTAGAGATGCGGGAACGGCTCATCTGTGCCCGCAGCCGGCTCGGTCACGACCGGCGCGGTCAGCTTCGCCGGGTCGATCGACAGCAGCACCAGCTCGTCGTCGATCTCGCTGTAGAAGCGGTCGGCGACCCCGCGCACCCGCCGCGCGAACGAGAGGTGGATGAAGCCCTCCTGCTCGAGCGTCCGGTCAAGCGTCGAGATCCGGTACGCGCCGACACGCTGGGCGGCCTCCCAATCACGTAGCCGCGCGATGTGAAACAGCGTCTCCACGGCCAAGGTCAGTCCGGCACCGCGAGCATCACGTCCGAGGCCTTGACGATCACCGTGACCTCGCTGCCCACGGCGATCCCGAGCTCCTGGACCGCCTCGACGGTGATCGAGGCCACCAGCCGCTGGCCGGCGACCTCGACGGCGACGTTGGCGATCGCCTCGCCCTGGTTGATGGCGGTGACCGTTCCCTGCAGCTGGTTGCGTGCGCTGAGCTTCATGTCCGGGACGCTACCGCGGATCGGGAGGCCGGGCGAGTGCCCGTGGTTGGCGGCGGCACTCAGATGACGCCGGCGTCGCGCAGCGAGGCGAGCTCGTCGGGCGACCGACGCAGGGCGCCGCCGAGGACCGCCTCGTTGTCGGCCCCCAACGGCCGGCCGGCGTGGCGCACGCGGCCGGGGGTTTCGCTCATCGGCGGGAACACGCCTGGCAGCCGCAGCGCCCCGAGCTCGTCGTCGTCGACTTCGACCAGCATCTGACGAGCCGCCACGTGCTCGTCCTCGATGATGTCCAGGACGTTGTAGATCGGGCAGCCGGCGACCCCGTGCTCGTCCCAGATCCGCAATACCTCGGATTGCGTGCGATCGGCCACCCAGGCGGCGATCAACGCGTCGAGCTCATCGGCGTGCGCCAGCCGCCTCTGCGTGGTGTCGTAGCACCCGGATGCGACCAGGTCAGATCGTCCGATCGACACGAACAGCCGGTCCGCGGCCGACTGAGCGCTGGTCGAGATCGCCACGAACCGATCATCGGCCGTCCGGTACACGTTGCGAGGCGCGCCGAAGGAGGCGCGGCTCCCGTCGCGCTGGTCGATCGCGCCGGTCTGTTCATAGGCGGCGACCTGCGGACCGAGGAACGCGAACAGCGGCTCCAACAAGCTCAGGTCGATGCACTGCCCGCGACCGGTCAGATCCCGATGCCGCAGCGCGATCAGCGTCGCGATCGTCCCGGACAGGGCCGCGATGCCGTCGGCCATCGGGAGTGGGGGGACGATCGGCGGCCGGTCGCGCTCGCCCAGCACCCACGCGAGGCCGCTCATCGCCTCGGCGAGGGTGCCGAACCCGGGGCGGTCGTGGTAGGGCCCGGTCTGGCCGAAGCCCGTCGTGCGGACCATGATCAGGCGGGGGTTGTGCTCCGACAGACGCTCGTAGCCGAGGTTCCAGCGCTCCATCGTGCCGGGACGGAAGTTCTCGATCAGCACGTCGGCGTCCGCGATCAGCTCCAGCAGGATCTCCTGGCCGGCGGCCTTGGAGAGATTGAGCGTGCACGCTCGTTTGTTGCGCGAGGCCGTCTTCCACCAGAGCGAGATCCCGTCGCGCTGCCAGCCGAAGCTGCGCAGCGGCTCGCCGCTGGGATGCTCGAGCTTGAGCACGTCCGCTCCGAAGTCGCCCATGTGGGTCGCGATCATCGGGCCCGCCAGCAGCGTCGCGGCGTCCACGACTCGCACGCCCGCCAGGGCTCCTTCGCCTCCGGATGACCAGAGCCCGCTCATACGGTCGCCTCGGCCGCCGGGCGAACGCGCTCGTAGGCGTCGACGATGCGCTGCGCCCGCATCATCACCGGGTAGTCGACGAGCCGGCCGTCGACGACGATCGCCGCCACGCCGGTGCGCTCGGCCTCGGCGAACTGGTCGACAACCCGGCGTGCCTGCCGGGCTTCGTCGTCGGTCGGCGCGAACCCCCGGTGGGCCAGTTCGACCTGCGACGGGTGGATCAGCATCTTGCCTCCGAATCCCAGCCGGCGAGCCTGGCGGCATTGGGCCAGGAACCGATCGCCGGCGCTGATGTCGATGAACGGGCCGTCCAGCGGCGGCGGCCGTCGCGCCAGACGCGCCGCCAGCACCACCGAGGAGCGGGCCAGGAGCAGCTCCTCGGCGCCCTCCGAGGTATCGATCGTGTCGATACCGAGATCGAGCATGAAGTCGACGAACCCGAAGATCCCGGTTTCCACGCGGTCGTCGGCGGCGAGGATCTCGGCGGCATGGTGGATGCCCAGCGCCGACTCCAGCAGGACCAGGATCCTCGTCTGACCCTCGCGGATGCCGTGGCCTCGCTCGGCCGCCGTCAGCCAGGCTCCGGCGGCCCGCACGGTCTCCGCGCTCTCCACCTTCGGCAGCACGATGCCGTCGAGGTTCGGGTGCAGGACGCCGTCGACGTCGCCTTCGGTCAGTCCCGTGCTCGGGTGGTTGACGCGCACGTAGGTGCGCACGCCGGCGAACCGGTCCAGCGCCGCCCGCAACTCGGCGCGCGCGTCGACCTTGCGGTCGTTCGTGACCGCGTCCTCGAGATCGATCGCGACCGCATCGGCGCCGGTCGACGGGAGCTTTGCGAGTGGGCGGGGCGCGGTCGCCGGGCAGAACAGCAGCGAGCGCGGTGGGCGCGTCATCGGTGGTCCGTCGAGGACCGGGCAGGGAGCGTCACGCCGTAACGGCCGGCGAGCGCCCGCAGCGCGGGTGCTGGCCGGCTGTCGCCACCGTCGATGCGCGCGGCGATCTTCCACAGCGCCGTGAGGATGTGGTCCGCGACCGCCCACTCGGTCGCGTCCGCGTCCCGGGCCAGCCACGCCTCAAGAATCGTTTCGTGCGCCGCCCGGGAGAGCTCGATCGCGGACGGCTGACTCCAGTACACGAGCCGGTAGCGCAGCGCTCGGGTCCAGTAGCCGCGCAGATTGTCGGCGAGCTCGCGGGACGTCTTCGGCGAGTTCAGCCCGTAGACCGCCTCGTGGAAGGCGAGGTTGAGCGCCTCGACGTCCCGGCTGGGCGGGCCGTCCGCGGCCGACCCGCTCGCGGCAGGCACGGCCACCAAGCGGCGCGCCTGGCGGGCCTCGCCCTCGGTGTGCAGGACGGCCGCCAGCCTGGCGGCCGTCGTCTCCAGCACGACGCGCATCGTGAAGATCTCGCCGGCTTCGTCGACCGTCAGGGGGCGGACCTCAGCCCCCCGGCGCGCCCGGAGATCGACCCAGCCGTCGGCCTCCAGTCGCTGGAACGCTTCCCGCAGCGGTGTCCGGCTGACGCCGAGCGCCTCGGCGAACTGCTGCTGGCGGATCTTCAGGCCGGGCTGCAGCTCGCCGTGGATGATCCGGTCCCGGATCGCGTCGACGATCTCGTCGACGAGGGTCGTCTGACTGCGTCTGCTGAGCGACAGCGTCGGCTCGATCACAGCCGGACCACCACCTGTCCGTCCTGCACCGCGACCGGGTACACGCGTGCCCGGCCCGGCCGGTCGTTGAAGCGCGGGCGTCCGGTGGCGAGCTCGATCTCCCATCCGTGCCACGGGCAGCGGATCATCCGGTTGTGCAGTCCGTAGACGTAGCTGTGGGGCTCCGACGGCAGCATCGTGCCCTCGATCGTCCCCTCGCACAGCGGCGCGCCACGGTGCGGGCACGCGTTGTTGATCGCGAACAGGTCGCCGTCGACGTTGAACACGCCGATCGAGCGGCCATCGATCTCGACGATCCTGCGGGCCCCCGGCGGAAGCTCGTCCGCGGCGCAGACGACGTGTGGGGCGGTGACGCTCATCTAGGCCAGACGCTCGCCGTACAGCTCGATCGCGTTACCTCCGCGGATCCGTTCGCGCATCGGCTGCGGTAGACGGGCGATCGTGGTGCCCGGCGCGTCGAAGTCCCAGTGGGGATAGTCGGAGCTGTAGACGAGCGTCCGCCCGGCGTCGACGATCTCGAGCATCGCCCGCAGCTGCTCGGGCCGGCTCGGCTCGGGCAGCGGTTGCGTGGTGAACCGCACGTGATCGAGGATGTACTCGCTCGGCTTGCGCTTGACCCACGGGACCTCGTCGCGCAGCGCCTCCCAATCCTTGTCCAGGCGCCACATCACGTCGGGCAGCCAGGCGATGCCCCCTTCGGCGATCACGACCTTCATGCCGGGGAATCGCTCGAACACGCCGTGGCAGGTGAGGCTGATCACGTTCGCCTGGAAGACCTGGGTCAGCGCCGTGTGCCACTCGACGTAGTACGTCGGTACCCCGCCCGCCAGCTGGGCGGCGCGGGCGTAGATGCCGTCGACCGAGTTGGGGTGCAGCGTGATCGGCAGCCCGTGGCGCTCGGCGGCCGCGTAGATCGGGTAGTAGTGACGGTCGCCCATCAGCGTGTTCATCAACGGCAGAAAGACCTCGACGATCCCGGGCTCGTCCCCGGCCCGGTCGATCTCCTCGGCGGCGAGCTGCGCGTCCTGCGGCGCCACCACGAGCGCCCCCCGGAAGCGGCGATCGTGCGCCAGCCAGACCTCGCGCAGCCACCGGTTGTAGGCGGTCGCGATGGCCGCGGCCGCGTCCGGATCCACCAGCGCGCCGATGCCGAAGACATTGCCTCCGATCAGGACCGCGCGGTCGACCCCGCCGCCGTCCAGCAGCTGCCGGACCATGAGCTCAGGGTCCGATCCGGGCACCGAGCCGTCCTCGGGGAAGGCATCCCGGCGCATCGAGCCGACCGGGTTGATGTACATGTCGTTCTTGGGCAGCGCCAGCTGCGACGCGTACACCTCGGTCGCCCAACTCGTCTCGGACAGGCCGCCGAGCAGCCGGCGCCGCCATGCCACCGGGAGGTACGGGCCGAGCGTCCGCAGGCCCTTCGGCAGGTGCGGGTGGACGTCGCAATCGATCGTCCGCAGCGCGGCCTCCGGGCCGTCCTGTTGGGCATTCGTCACTTGCGCCGTCGTCATCTGGTCTCTCCTTTTGTACGCTGATTGGATTCTACATGCAGAATGCCGTGCGAGGGATCCCGGCGGGGACGTTCGTGAGGCTCGGCGGGACCGGTCCATTCGGAGAGGAACGAGATGACCAGCACCATCGATGTCGGCCGCCCATCCGCGATCATCGACGGCGAGCGGGTCACGCTCGACCGCACGATCGAGGTGTTCGACCCGGCAACGGGCGAGGTCTGCGCTGCGCTCCCGAGAGGAACGGCGCGCGAGGTCGACGACGCGGTCGCCGCCGCGAGACGCGCCTTCGAGCGCGAGTGGCGGGCCACCACTCCGGCGCAGCGCGGAGACCATCTGCGCCGGCTGTCGGCGCTGATCGCCGAGCATGCCGGCGAGCTCGCCGCGATCGAGAGCCTCGACACGGGCAAGCCGCTCAAGCAGGCGCGTGCGGACGTCGGCGTCGTCGAGCGCTACTTCGCCTACTACGCGAGCGTCGCCGAGTGGCTCGACGGAGCCACGATCGGCGCGGTGACCGGCGCGCACGCCTACACGCGGCGCGAGCCCTACGGTGTCACCGGCCACATCATCCCCTGGAACTACCCGGTGCAGATCGCCGGACGGACGGCGGCGCCGTCTTTGGCGGCCGGCAACTGCGTGGTCGTGAAACCGGCCGAGGAGGCATCGCTCGCGCCGCTGCGGCTTGGTGCCCTGGCGATCGAGGCCGGCTTTCCGCCGGGCGTCTTCAACATCGTTCCGGGTCTCGGCGAGGAGGCCGGGGCCGCCCTCAGCGCGCACCCCGGCATCAACTACATCTCGTTCACGGGGTCACGTGAGGTCGGCACGCTGGTGGCGCAGGCGGCCGCGACGAACGTCGTGCCGGTCGGGCTCGAGCTGGGCGGCAAGTCTCCCAACATCGTCTTCCCCGACGCCGATCTCGAGTCGGCGATCCCGACGATCGTCAGCTCGATCATCCAGAACGCCGGCCAGACCTGCACGGCCGGCGCTCGCCTGCTCGTGCATGAGACGATCCACGACGAGGTGATCGACGCGGTCGCCCGGCGGTTCGCTCGGATCACGCTCGGTCGCGGGCTCGACGACCCGGACCTCGGTCCGCTGATCAGCGCCGGCCAGCTGGAGCGGGTCAGCGGGCTGGTCGGCGGCGGCGCCGGCGGCGCCCGGCTCGTGCACGGGGGCCGTCGGGCGAGGGTGGAGGGCCTCGACGGCGGCTTCTTCTTCGAGCCGACGCTGTTCGACGGCGCCGTCGCCGACGATCCGATCAGCTCGCAGGAGGTGTTCGGGCCGGTGGTGGTGGCGTCGGCATTCTCGACCGACGAGCAAGCGCTGGCAGGCGCCAACGACACCGACTTCGGTCTGATTGCCGCGATCTGGACGCGCGACGTGAGCCGGGCGCACCGCCTCGCCGCCGACCTCGAGGTCGGCCAGGTGTACGTCAACTCCTACGGTGCCGGCGGCAACGTCGAGATCCCGTTCGGTGGTTACAAACGGTCGGGCTACGGCCGCGAGAAGGGCGCCGAGGCGATGCTCGAGTTCTGCCAGATCAAGAGCGTCGTCGTGAAGTACTGAGCCCGCCGGTGCCCGATCGGCACGGGTGGTTTCGAACCACTCAGCGGCGGGCTCGTCTCACTGTGCTTTGGCGTAGTTGCTCGCGCCGTACCAGTCGACGACGACGACCGGCTCATCGCCCACGACCCAGGCGTCGTGCCCGCTGGGCAGCGACGTGATGTCGCCGGGCTCGGCGACCATCTCGGTGCCGTCGTCCATCCGGATCGCGAGCCGGCCGCTGACGTGGTACTGGAAGTGTGGCGCCTGGCAGCTGTCGGTCCCGGCGATCGGCTTGACGTCGCTCGACCACCTCCAGCCGGGGAGGAAGGTCAGCCGGCCGACCTCGGCGTCGCCGATCACGAGGATCTCAGCCTTGCCGTTGGGGAATTCGCGCGTCTCGTCGGGCGTTGCGAAGTGCCTGTGTTCAGTGGTGTGCTTCATCGTCATCTCTTTCAGTCGATCTGATCGCGGGATCTACTGCTCGTCCCAAGCCTGGACCACGGTCTGGGAGGCGATCTGGCCAGCGTCGAGCTCGATCAAGGTCGCGCACAGGACGTTGGTCCCGTCCGGGTAGCGGCAGGCCTGGGTGTAGGCAGCTCCGGTCTCGTCCGCGACCGTGTGGCGGACCGTGTGCGTCATGTCGCGTCCGTACATGTCCTCAAGCCAGGCCTGGATCTCGCCGCGGTTGCGCAGGACACGCGGCGCGCCGGGCTGCGAGATCTTGTCGGCGATCGTGACGGTCGCATCCGGGCGGTACATCGACAGCTGCGTGGCCGCATCACGCTCTTCCGCGGCGCGCGTAAACCGGCTGACATCGAACGTCGTCGTGGTACTCATGGCTGGCTCCTTGTGGTCGTTGGCGGTTGCCATGTGAGGAAGGTCCCAGGCGTCCGTCTCGCTGCCGTCAAACGAGCGTCAAACGAGGGAGTAGGCTGTCACGGTGCTGCGCGCACGCCTGCTGGGAAGGCTCGAGGTGGAGCTCGACGGGACCGTTGTTGAGTCGGCAGCATCGCAACGGCCGTGGGCATTGTTCGCATACCTGGCGCTCGCCGGCCGCCCCGTCGCGCGCGCCGAGCTGATCGACACGTTCTGGCCCGACGTCCTGGACCGAAGCGCACGGGCGAGCCTGCGCAGCTCGCTGTGGTCGCTGCGACGCCAGATCAGCGCGTCGCTGCTGGTCGAGGGCGATCACGCGGCGCTGCACGACGACGACGGTGTGTGGATCGACGCGCACGAGTTCGAGCAGCTTGCCGCGGCCGAGCCGCTCGCGGCTCTCCAGCTGTGCCGCGGCGAGCTGCTCGAGGGGTTTGAGGAGGACTGGGCGAGGTCAGCGCGCGAACGTCACCGCGAGCGGGTCATCGAGCTGCTGGAGGCGCTGGCACAGGCTGCGGAGCGACGCGACGATCCGGGCGAGGCGCTGACGCTCACGCGCCGTCAGGTCGAGCGTGACCCGTTCGACGAGCAGGCCCACCGGCGGCTGATCGAGCGCCTGGCCGGCGCCGGCGACCGGGCGGGAGCGATCCGGACCTACCGCGCACTGGCCGAGCGGCTGCGGCGGGATTTGGGGGTGGCGCCGTCGCGGGCGACGCGCGAGCTGGTTGAGCGGCTGCGTACCGAGCCGGCGCCGACAGAGCCTGTCCCGCAACCGGCTGCCGTGCCACGAGGCTTGCTCCCGCTGGTCGGCCGCGACGCCGAGTTGCGCGAGCTCGAGCGCGCGTGGCGGTCGGCTGCGGCCGGTGCGGGCGTGGCGGCGTCGATCCGTGGCGAGGCGGGGATCGGCAAGACCCGGCTCACGAGCGAGCTGAAGCTGCGCGTCAGCAAGTCGGGTGCGCTGACGGCAACGTGCGCGGCCCTCGACCTGGGCGGCAGCGCGCCGCTCGGTCTCTGGGCCGAACTGATCCGGGAGCTGCTACCGCTGCTTCCGGCGCCACCGGCACAGGACACATGGCCCGATGACCTGACCGTGCTGGTCTCGCAGCTTCCGGCGCACTTTGCGAGGGGAGGGGTGCCGATCGCTGCGGTCGCCCCTGACCTTCAGCGCACGCGACTGTTCGAGGCGGTCGTCGCGCTGCTTGGATGGGGCTCCCGTTGCGCACCGCTCCTCCTGGTGCTGGAGGACATCCACAGCGCCGACGGCCTGAGTTTGGAGCTGGCCGCCTACGCGGCCCGCCGTCTCGACGGGATGCGGCTGATGCTGCTCTGCACGCGGCGCGATCTGCCGCACAGCACCGACGCCGACCGGCTGGAGCTCGCCCTGCGTGCGCGCGGGGTGCTGAGCTGCGAGCTCGATCTCGGCCCCCTGCCAGCCGACTCCGGGGCCTCGCTGGCGCGGTCGGCCGCGCAACTGAGCGACCGGGAAGTCGCGCGCGTCGTGGAGCGGGCCGAGGGCAACGCGCTGCTCGTGGTCGAAACCGCACGGGCCGTGCAACGGGGAAGCGACGAGATCGCCCCGAGCCTGCGCGGTTCGGTGCGGGCGACGCTTGCCTCTCTGGCCGGGGAGGTGCGCAGGCTCGTGGAGGTCGCTGCGGTAGCGATGCGCCCACTCGACCCGCTCCAGACGCGTGCGCTCGGACTCAGCCACCCGAACGACGCCGCGGCTGAGGCTCTCCAGAGCGGACTACTGATCAGCGTGAATGGCACGATCGGGTTTCGGCACGCGCTGCTGCGGGAGGCGGTGTACGAGGAGATCGCCGAACCACGCCGCCGCGGGCTGCACCAGGCGTGGGCGGCCGCGCTCGTGGCCGCCGAGGAGAGCGGCGGCACCTCGCGGGCGGCTGAGGCCGCGCGTCATCTGCGGCTCGCCGGCGATGACCAGCGAGCTGTCTCGCAGCTGGTGCGCGCCGCTGGCGATGCGCGCAAGGTGGCGGCGCTGGATGAGGCGGTCGCCTATCTGGAAGAGGCGCTGGCGATCACTTCGGACCGTGCTGATCTGTGGCTGGAGCTTGGCGAGGTCCAGGCGTGGCGCGCTCGCCGAGAGCAGGCGGAGGCGGCGTTCGCCCGCGCCACCGAGCTGCTCGAGTACGCCGATCCGCTCGATCGGACGCGGGCCTACCTGCGCCAGGCCCGCGCCTACCACGGCCCGATTTGTGTTCCGCGGGCGGTTCTGGACAGCGCGCGGGCGGCGCTCGAGCTGATCGAGCGGAGCGCCGAACCGGCGCCCGATGAGCGCAGCGAAGCGATCGCCGCGTGTGCGTGGGCCGAGGCCGTGGCGGGAAGTGTCGATCAGGCGGACCGGCTCCTGGACGAGATCAGCCGGCTCGATTCGGGCAGCGACCGGCTGCGCACGTATGACGTCGGGCACGCTCGAGCGCTGGCGCTCATGCGCCGCGGCCGGTTCACCGAGTCCTATGGGCCGTCGATCGCCGCGGGCGACGCGATCGCAGCAGCTGGCCGACCGGATCTGGCGTACGGCTGCTGGGCCAATGCGGCCAGCGCGGCGACCGCCGCGGGCGAGCATCATCGCGCGCTGGAATTCATCGATCGCGGCAGCGTGGCGATCGCGGGGAAGGGACTCCAGAGCCTCGAGATCCACCTGTGGGCCGCCAGGTCGTTCGTGCTCAGAGCGCTCGGGCAGCTGGTCGAGGCGGAGCGCGCCGCGGAGACCGAGCAGACGCTGGCTGAGCGCCTGGGCCAGCCCGAGCTGCTGGCTATGGCGAGCCACGACCGCGGCTTGACCGCGCTCGCCGCCGGCGAATTCGCTGTGGCCGCCACCCTGCTCGCCGGATCCCTCGTCCCGGCCGGCGCGCCGATCAGCCGCCCGGTCACCCGGCTCGCGCTCGCCGAGGCGCTCGCCCTTGGCGGACAGCCCGATGCCGCCGCCGAGCAGCTCCGCGCAACCGTGCTCGAGCCGGTCCGGCCGAGTGACTTCCCGGCAGCACTCGTCCCAAGACTCACGCGGGTCCAGGGACTGATTGCGCTGGCGCGCCACGACCGCGCCGAGGCCAGGCGGCGCCTGACGGAGGCGATCGCCGGCTGGGAGCGGCTGGTTGAGCGCACCGTCCGTGCCGACAGCATCACCGGCGTGCTCGCCGATCTCGGTCGGCCGGTCGTCGGGCTCGTCACGCCTGAGGACGAACTCGAGCGAGCTCAGGCAGAACTCGGACAGATCGCGGAAGGAGACCCCAATGCCGTCGTTCCATGACACCGCCACCTCGACCGCAGCTCCCGAGGACGTCTGGAAGCTTCTCTACGACCCGTCCAGGTTCCCCGACTGGTGGGCGGGGATCGGCACCATCGAGGTCACCGGCGACGGTGAGTACACGATGTATCCCGACGGTTACCCGGACTTCCCGATGGCCCAGATCCTCGATACCGCGCGAACCGAGCAACGCGTCACCGTCTCCTGCCTGGTCTCCGATCTCAGGTTCGAATGGCGGCTCGAGCCAACGGACGACGGGACCCTGATCACCGTCGATGTCGAGATTCCCGAGTCCGAGGCCCATCGCTTGGACACCCAGCGTGAGGTCATCAGCGCCTCGGTCAAGAACCTCGCGCAGCTCGCCGCGCACCCGTAGGCGGTTGGTCCCTCGGCGACGCTGACTCGTCTGGCCCACCAGGACGCCCAGGTTCATACCGTGGCTCGGCTTGCTCGCGTTCGGTTGCCGTCCGGTGGGCTCGTGAGCGGCCGCCCTCCTCCACGCAAGGATCGCGGAAACCGTCAAGGCGGGAGCGTTGCGCGTCCGACTGAGAGCCGCACGGCGAACTGCTGTCATGGATCCCCTTCCGGGGGCTCGGTCGAGAAATCCGTGACCGTCGTCGGGACGGGCAGTACCGGGATCCTGAGGTCTGACCAGATCGCGTTCAGACGACTGATGACGTCGTCTCGCGCCTTATCCATGTGCTCGGCCAGCGATGGGTCGAGGTGAGCGGTCATGTAGGACGGCTCACCGGCGTCGGAACGAATCGCTTCGTCGACAGAGCGTCTGATGTACGACAGCTCGCGCTCGATATCGTCCATCTCGGATCGCCAACGCGGATTTCGAATGCGCGCTTTTCCTTTTCCGCTGCTTATGAGGCGATCACCGTCGTATCGGGCGCCCGTGTTGACCGCCCTGATCGTGTCGGTGATGGCTTTCAAGAACGGCTTTGGATCGGAGTTCCACAGGTACGGGCCCTTGAAAGCCGCACGGTCAAATGCCTCCCGCCAATCTCGGAACTGGTCTTTGTCCGATATCTCCCTGTGCCGCAACTTCTGCGTCAGGAGCGCTCCGACGATGGCCGCCACGATCACGCCTGCGGCTGAGATCAGCGCAACAGTCAAACCGAGCCCCACGCCCAACCCGCCGAGCATCCGAGCTCGACCCGCGATCGAGTAGGTAAGTCATTGGCTGACCGGGTCACGCTCGACTGAGTTCCCGCTGGACGGCGTATCCGCACCGCCGCAATGGTGGCACGCCTTGGGGGGCGAGCTTGCGGCGAGGGACCGACCCGTCACCTGCGTCTGGTCGAGATCCCCGGGGTGCTCCGTGATCCATTCGGGTTGCCCGGAACGTTTCCAGCGGTATTCGGTGCAGGTTGATCCAGGCCGCGATGCCGTTGGTGACAGTGGCCATGAGAACCTCCCCATAGGCGGCCGTCGAATCTCCCCGCTGGTGGCCACCGTTTCTCCCCATGGGTGGCCACGGTTTCTCCCCACGGTTCTGTCCTGAGGCGTCGGTACTTGGATGCGTGTTGTTGTCAACGCGCGATCTGAGGAAGGCGGCCGTGAAGAGAGGCGAGGAAGCGATGGAGATTCTTGAGGCGTATGACGCGACTGGATCGTTGCGCGGGGCGGCAGCGCTGGCGGGGTGTGATCACAAGACGGTCGCGCGGTTGGTCGCGGCGCGGAAGGCGGCTGGTGGCGGGTTGCCCGAGCGAGCACGCCAGCGTCCGCTGGTTGACCCGTTCGCCGAGAAGATCGATGAGCTGGTCGATCGCTCACGCGCGCTGGTGCGTGCTGATGTCGTGCATGGTGTGCTGGTCGCGATGGGCTATGAGGGGTCGTATCGCACGACGCGGCGGGCGGTCGCTGAGGCCAAGCGGCGTTGGCGCAACAAGCACGGCCGCCGGACGCGGCCGTGGATCCCGCAGCCGGGGTTGTGGCTGCAGTTCGATTACGGCGACGGGCCTGAGGTCGCGGGGTCGCGAGCGGTGTTGTTCTGTGCGTGGCTTGCGTGGTCGCGGTTTCGGGTGGTGGTGCCGTTGCGCGACAAGACGTTGCCGAGCGTCGTGATCGGCTTGGATCGGACGTTGCGCGCGGTGGGAGGGGTTCCGAGCTATGCACTCACGGACAATGAGAAGACGGTGACGGTTGAGCACGTCGCGGGGATCGCGGTCCGCAACGCGACGATCGTGCAGGTTTCGCGTCATTACGGGCTGACGATCGCGACCTGTGAGCCGGCGGACCCGCAGAGCAAGGGCGGCAGCGAGGCGACGGTGAAGATCGCGAAGGCCGATCTGGTCCCGACCGAGCACAACCTCCGCGACGCATATCCGGACTGGCAGGCGCTCGAGGTGGCGTGCCAGTCGTTCATGGCGGATGTCAACACGCGCCCGCACCGCTCAACCCGCCAGCCACCGGTGTTCCTGCTCGGGCAGGAGCATGAGCATCTGCACCGGCTGCCCCGGCTGGGGCACACGTTGTGTTTCGGGCAGACGCGCAAGGTCGACCGCCAAGCGACCGTCTCGGTCGGGGACGCGATCTACTCGGTCCCGCACGAACTGATCGGCGAGCGGATCTGGGTCCGCGCTGACGGTGAGCAGCTCGTGGCTGTTCACATCGATCCCGATCACGGGCCGCGGGAGGTCGCGCGTCACCGGCTGACCACACCCGGCCGTCCCAGCATCTGCGACGAGCACTACCCACCGAGACCGGCCGGGGCGCTGGAGCGCAAACCCCGGGCTCGCAGCCGCGAGGAGCGAGAGTTCCTTGAGATCGGCGACGGCGCCGAGCGGTGGCTCAAGCATGCGGCCGCGGAGGGAACGCAGCGGATCCGGCGCAAAATGGCCGAGGCGGTCGATCTCGCAAAGCTCCACGGAACCGGCCCGGTCAACGAGGCATTGGCGCGGTGCGCCAGCTACAGCCGGTTCGCCGACGGCGACCTGGCCAGCATCCTCGCCCATCAACAGTCAGCGAGCGTGATCGCGCTCCCCCAGCGCGCCCCGGAGGACCGCTCGCTGCAGCGCTCGACCCGCAGCTGGCAAGGATTCGGACGATGAACACCCCGGTCTTGGCGACCGCTGGCCTGATCGACGCGCTGAGAGCCGTTCTGCGGCTCTGTGCGATCGTGGCGCGACCGATCCCCTGCCCGCAAACGAGCTTCACAACGACGATCGGGGATCAGCGATGACCGTCAAGGCGCCCGCCCCACCACCGTTGCCCTCAGAGCTCGACCGACTGCTCAGACGGCTGCGGATGCCCTATGTCCGCCGAGCGGCGCCGGAGGTGATCGCGACTGCGACCAGTCAGCGCTGGGAACACGCCGAGGTCCTGCGCGTCCTGCTCGCCGAGGAGGCCGCCGGCCGCGACCGCGCGACCATCTCGATGCGCCGACGCGCCTCGGGTCTGCCGGCCGGCAAGACGTTCGACGCCTGGGAGGCAGCCGCCTCCGTGATCCCCGCCCAGACACAGAACGCGCTCCGGACCCTTGAATGGGTCAACCGCGCCGAAGTCCTCGTCGTCTGCGGCCCGAGCGGAAGCGGGAAATCGCACTTCATCGAAGCGCTCGGGCACCTCGCGATCGACAAAGGCCGCACCGTCTCCTGGCACACACTCGACTCCCTCGCTGCCCTGTTTCGCCGCCACCGCGCCGACGACAGCATCAACAAAGCGATCACCAAACTGATCCGCTCAGACCTGATCCTGATCGATGACGTCGGGCTGCTGCCCGTATCCGCCGACGCCGCCGACGCGCTGTTTCGCGTCGTCGACGCCGCCTACGAGAAACGCTCGATCGCGATCAGCTCCAACATCCACCCCGCAGGGTTCGACGAGCTGATGCCAAAGACCATGGCGACCGCGACCGTCGACCGGCTCCTGCATCACGCCCACGTGATCATCACCGACGGCCAGGAGAGTTACCGGCTCGCGCAAGCGACCGCCGGCAAGGGGGTGAAGCCCCTCGGCTGAACACAAGTCCCCCCCGCTGGGGAGAAACGATGGCCACGGGTGGGGAGATCTGATGGCCACCAGCGGGGAGAAATGATGGCCACCAGCGGGGAACTAAGTGGCCGCCAGTGGGGAGAAACCGATGGCCATTGACAGTTGGTGGGCAGGCGGTGCCAGGGCTGAGCGTGACCGTTCAGGTAGTAGGTGCCGGTACACGGCTCGATGTAGCGACCGGGGGTGAAGTGCCCGCCGTGTTGCGGGAAGTACCACTCGATCGCGTTGTAGGCGCGTCGACCCTGGCAGTACCCGAGGCTGGACAGGACGACCTTTGCTCATATTCCAGTGCCGGCGGGGCTGTGATCGACGTGTGGAATAACGTCGGGTTGTCGACGATCATCCCTCTACTACGCCGTGCCCGTCGCACGGGCCGTCTGTCAAGTCCGCGTCCGACCGGCAGGAGTTCCTTCACCACTGTGGGCGACAGGTAGGGCAGCGCCTTGCCTCGCCGTAGTCGTCTAGATACGAATGAGGATATTTCACCCTCCTTTGCGTAGGGTGTACAACTAGTAGAAGGGTTCGCGTGCTGGGGGTCTAGCGCCGCCTGGCCCACCGGCCCCGCTGGCCCGAATCCCCGTTCTGTCGGCCGGCGGGCCGGTGGCGCCCCCGCCAGGAGTCACATTGCGCGGAGCGCGCATGGGGGTCCCGGAGAACCCACATCGGCCTCGCGAGGTCGCGCTGCGCCGAAAGCGGGCGCACGATGCGGAGCAATCTCATGGTGCCCGGGCGGGGTTGGAGCCGCCCAGCGCGTGGCACCGGAGGTGAAGCTCCGACGCGCCGGGCACGCTATCGAACCGCGGTGTCGCGTTCCTCGCCGCAGCACCTGCCTTCTCGGAGCCACGCCAACCGAGAGGACCAGTAATTGCAGGGTCAGCTTCCCGATCGGGAGCAGCGCCGTAGCGGCATCGAAAAGCCCGGCAGTAGCGGGGCTTTCTGGATGGGCACGGCTGGTTTCGAACCAGCGACCTCTCGCGTGTGAAGCGAGCGCTCTCCCGCTGAGCTACGCGCCCGGGTCGGGGCACGATTGTACGTCGTTGTCGTCGAGCCGGACGGCTACGGTGCGCGCTTCCGGCGCTAGAGCCGGACGATCGTCTTCTCGTTGCTGCCGCGGGTGCGTCCGCGCAGGTCGACCAGCAGCGGCGAGCGCTCCACGACCGCGCCGTAGTCGACGTCGGGGTGAGCCGTGACCAGCACGACCGCGTCGGGGCCCGAGTCGAGCAGATCCTCAAGCGAGGTGCTGCGCAGCCCGTGCCCGGGCAGTTCCGGGACGTAGGAGTCGTGATAGGAGAGCACTGCTCCGAGCTGCCCGAGCATCTCGATGATCCGCAGCGCGGGCGATTCACGAATGTCGCCGACCCCGCCCTTGTAGCTGACCCCGAGCAGCGCGATCTTCGAGCCGCGCACCGGCTTTGCCACGTCGTTGAGGGCGCGCTCGATCCGCTCCACGCAGTAATACGGCATCTGCTGGTTGACCTTGCCGGCGAGCTCGACGAACTCGGTCGACATGTGGAACTGTCTCGCCCGCCAGGCCAGGTAGAACGGATCGACCGGGAGGCAGTGGCCGCCCATGCCGGGGCCGGGTTCAAAGCGCATGAACCCGTAGGGCTTGGTCGCCGCGGCGTCGATGACCTCCCAGATGTCGATGCCCATGCGCTCGGAGAGCATCGCGAGCTCGTTGACCAGGGCGATGTTGACCGAGCGGAAGATGTTCTCCAGCAGCTTGGCCATCTCGGCCGCCTCGGGCCCCGAGACGCGCACGATCTCGTCGCACACCCGGCCGTACAGCTCGGCCGCCCGTTCGGTACAGCGCTCGGTGATGCCGCCGACGATCTTGGCGGTGTTGCGCAGCGTGTAGTCGGTCCGGCCGGGGTCGACCCGTTCGGGCGAGAACGCCAGGCTGAGGGTCTCGCCGACCCGCAACCCGCTGCCCTGCTCCAGCCGCGGCCCCACCTGTTCACGCGTCGTGCCCGGGTAGGTGGTCGACTCCAACACGATCAGCTGGCCCGCCTGCACGACCAGGCCGAGCGCCTCGGACGCCCGCTCGAGCGGGTGCAGGTCCGGCTCGCGATTGGCGGTCAGCGGCGTCGGCACGCAGATCAGCACCGCCTCACAATCGGCCAGCGGTGCGTATTCGGTGGTCGCCTGAATCCGCTCGCGCACGGCGCTCAGGCGCTGCGACGGCACGTCCTCGATGTAGGACTCGCCGGTGGCGATCAGCGCCAATTTGCGCTCGTCGACGTCGACCGCGACGACCTGCTCGCCGGCTTCGGCGAATGCCACCGACAACGGGAGCCCCACGTATCCGAGACCGATCACTCCGACTGACATGAGGGCCAACATACACAGGGGGTGGGATCGAACCGCGCCGAGCGTCTAGGATGGGCGGCGGATCGTGCTAGGCGGGGTGCTAGCGGTGCCCTGTACCCGCAATCCGCTCTAGCGGGGCTGAATTCCCTCCATGAGGGGCTCAGGCCCGGTGTTGGTGTCCCGTTTGAGGCGATGATGGTCAGGTCCCGTTGCGATGGAGAGCTGTGAACCAGGTCAGGTCCGGAAGGAAGCAGCCTTAAGCGGTCCCCTTCAGGCGCGACGGGAGTGCCCGACCGGAGCTCAGAGCGGTGCCGCCTCCCCCGGGAACGGCTTCGACTGAAGGGTGCACGGTCCATTTTTCGCCGGAACCTCCGAGACTAGACTCGGAGGTTCCCGTGTCGACCGGTCCCTCGCTCTATCGACGTCACCGCCCGCGCACGTTCGCTGACGTCGTCGGCCAGGAGCAGGTGGTGCGCACGCTGACCAACGCGGTCAACCGCGATCGCGTCCACCATGCCTACCTGTTCGTCGGCTCGCGCGGGACCGGCAAGACGAGCATGGCCAAGATCCTCGCGGCCTGCCTCAACTGCGAGCACGGGCCGACGGTGGAGCCGTGCGGCGTCTGCGACTCGTGCGTCTCGATCGCCAGCGCCAGCTCGCTGGACGTGATCGAGATGGACGCGGCGTCCAACAACTCGGTCGACGACATCCGTGACCTCCGTGAGCGGGTTGCGTTCGCGCCCGTCTCCGGCAAGCACAAGGTGTACATCCTCGACGAGGCCCACATGCTGTCGCCGCAGGCGTGGAACGCATTTTTGAAGACGCTCGAGGAGCCGCCGCCGCGGACGATCTTCGTGCTGGCGACGACCGAGGCCCAGAAGATCTTGCCAACGGTCGTCGACCGCTGTCACCGGTTCGACTTCGGCCGCCCGACCGTCGAGCAGGTGGCGCGCGTGATCAGCCGGGTCGCCGCGCAGGAGCAGATCGAGATCGAGACGAGCGCGGTCGCGACGATCGCCCGGCACGCCACCGGCAGCTTCCGTGACGCGCTGGGCACGCTCGAGCAGCTGCAGACCTACGCCGGGACCGACACGATCACCACCGCCGACGTGCTGGCGGTGCTCGGCGTCGCCGACGCCGAGCAGCTGTTCGAGGCCGTCGACGCGATCGTCGCCGCCGATGGTGCTGCGGCGATGCGAGCCGCCGCGCGGCTGACCGCGTCGGGTCGTGATCCCGGCCAGATTCTGCGTGACCTGGAGATCCACGGCCGTGAGCTGTTGGCCGTGCAGGTCCTGGGGGAGGTGCCCGAGGAGCTGCGGCTGACCCCGGAGCGTGACGCGCGCCTGCTGTCGCAGTCCCAAGCGCTCGCCCGGACCGATGCGGTGCGGCTGATCGACCTGGTCTCGGCGGCGCTGGAGGCGACCGCCAACGGCGGCTCGGCGCGGATCCAGCTCGAGCTGGTGCTGGTCAAGGCGGCTGCTCCCGACGTCGATCCATCGACGGGCGCGCTGCTGAGCAGGATCGAGCGGTTGGAGTCGGCGCTGGCGCGGGGCGCCACCGCCGCGCCGGCCACGGTCGCGCCCGCGGCATCCGGGCCCGCTGCCGCGCCGGCCCCGTCGGCCGCGTCCGCGCCCGCCGCTGGTGGTCGCGATTTGTATCGACAGGTGAGCCAAATCGAGCGCACCCCGGCGGCCCAGGGCTCGGCGACGCCCGAGGAGGAGGGGGGGGCCCTGGTCGCGCACCCGGAGCCTGTCTCACCCCTGGCCGCGGAGCCGGCGATCGAGCCCCTGGCCGCGGAGCCCGCGATCGAGCCCGAGGCCGCGGAGCCCGCGTTCGATCCCCTGGCCGCGGAGCCCGCGTTCGATCCCCTGGCCGCGGAGCCCGCGATCGAGCCCGAGGCCGCGGAGCCCGCGTTCGATCCCGAGGCCGCGGAGCCCGCGTTCGATCCCGAGACCGCGCCCGACCCGCCGGCGGCCGTGTTCGCGGGCGAGCCCGAGCTGCAGACGGTCGCGGCCTGCTGGCCGGCGGTGATCGACATCGTCCGCAAGGACAACGAGATGCTCGCGGCGCTGCTGGCCGATGCGCGCCCGGTGTCGCTGGAGGGCCACGACGTCACGATCGCGTTCCCGTCCGACATGGCGTTCCTCAAGAAGAAGGCCGAGCAGGACGAGTACCGGCGGGCAACCGCCGAGGCGCTGCGCTCGGTCGTAGGAGCCTCGCTGGCGTTGCGCTACGAGCTGTCCGATGAGCAGCCGACGACCGTCGTGGACGTAGGTATCTCCCACGACGAGCTCGTGCGACGATTGGTGGAGGAGTTCGACGCGCAGGTGCTCGACGACGACCAGGAGGACAGCTAAGTGCCCCAACCAGGACAGCCCAACATGCAGCAACTGCTCAAGCAGGCGCAGAAGATGCAGCAGGACATGGTGCAGGCGCAGGAGGCGCTCAAGGACGAGACCGTCGACGCCTCAGCCGGCGGCGGCATGGTCAAGGTGACCATCACCGGCGACCTCGAGTTCAAGTCGATCACGATCGACCCGCAGGCGGTCGATCCCGACGACGTCGAACTGCTGCAGGACATGGTCTTGGCGGCCGTCAACGAGGGTCTGCGCTCGGCCCAGGAGCTGGCGGCGTCGAAGATGGGCGGAATCGCCGGTGGGCTCGGCGGCCTCGGGCTCCCGGGGTTCTGATCGACCCGTCGTCCGGGCCTCCGTCGAGTCACCACAGGCCGCAACACCAGCCCGCCAGCCACTTGCCATGTCCACGTTCGCCCCGCCCGTCCAGCGCCTGATCACGGAGCTCTCGAAGCTCCCGGGGGTCGGCGGGCGCACCGCCCAGCGGCTGGCGTTCCACATGCTGCGCGCTTCGGATGAGGAGGCGCTGGCGCTGGCGGAGGCGATCCGCGAGGTCAAGCAGCGGATCGGCCTCTGCGAGGTCTGCTTCAACCTCGCCGATGGTCCCCGCTGCCGGATCTGCGAGGACGCGCGGCGCGACGCCGACCTGATCTGCGTCGTCGAGGACCCGTCGGACGTGATCTCGATCGAGCGCACCCACGAGTTCGTCGGCCGCTACCACGTGCTCGGCGGCGCCCTGTCGCCGATCGACGGGATCGACCCGGATGACCTGAAGATCGCCGAGCTCTACGCGCGGGCCGACGGCGGCTCGCTGCGCGAGGTCGTGATCGCCACCAACCCGACCACCACCGGCGAAGCGACCGCGCTGCACATCGCAGCCGGCCTGCGTGAGCGCCACCCGGAGATGTCGGTCACCCGCCTCGCGTCGGGCCTGCCGGTGGGGGCCGACCTCGAGTACGCCGACGAGCTGACGCTCGGCCGCGCGTTCGCCGGTCGTCGCGCTGTCTGATCACGGCACGCGGCTCACGGGTGCGTACCCTGATGAGCCGATGTCCGTCATGGCCCCCGAGACGATCGTGATGAAGTTCGGCGGCACGAGCGTTGCCGACGCCGACCGGATCAAGCACGCCGCGCGGCGGATCGTCGCGCAGCGCGAACAGGGCAAGCGCGTCGTCGCGGTGCTGTCGGCGCGCGGCAGGACGACCGACGAGCTGATCGCGTTAGCTGAGGAGGTCTCGCCGGAGCCCGATCCGCGTGAGATGGACATGCTGCTGTCGACCGGTGAGCGGATCAGCTGCGCGCTGTGCGCGATGGCGATCAACGACCTCGGTCACAAGGCGATCTCGCTGACGGGCTCGCAGGCGGGGATCCTGACCGACACCTCGCACACCAAGGCGCGGATCCTCGACGTCCGCGCCGATCGGATCCGCGAAGGGCTCGACGAGGACCGAATCGTGCTGGTCGCCGGCTTTCAGGGCGTCTCGACCGCGCGTGACGTGACCACCCTCGGTCGCGGCGGCACCGACGTCACGGCGGTCGCGGTCGCCGCCGCGATCGGCGCCGAGGTGTGCGAGATCTACACCGACGTGGCGGGCGTGTTCAGCGCCGACCCGCGGATCGTGCCCGACGCCCGCAAGCTGCCGCAGGTGAGCTTCGAGGAGATGCTCGAGATGGCGTCGTCCGGCGCCGGCGTGCTGATGCTGCGATCGGTCGAGTACGCGCGGACGCACGGGGTCACGATCCACTGCCGCTCGAGCTTCGATCCCGGCCCGGGTACCGTTGTGCTCAGAGAGGACCAGACGATGGAACAGCCACTGATCACCGCCGTCACGCACTCGACCGACGAGGCCCGGATCACGCTCGTCGGCGTGCCCGACCGGCCGGGCGCGGCCGCGGCGATCTTCGTCGCGCTGGCCGACGCCAACTGCAACGTCGACACGATCATCCAGAACGAGCCGCGGACCGCGGGCGCCGACGCCGAGGTGTCGTTCACGGTCGGCTACGAGGATCTGCGCGCCGCCGAGCACGCGCTCGCGCCGCTGAAAATGGAGCTTGGTGTGAAGATCGAAGCGGACCGTGAGATCGGCAAGGTCTCGATCATCGGCGCGGGCATGCGCTCGCACCCGGGCGTCGCGGCCAAGGTGTTTCAGACGCTGGCCGACGAGCAGATCAACATCGAGATGATCTCCACCTCGCCGATCAAGATCTCCTGCGTGATCCGCTCCGAGCACGTTCCGCAGGCGGTCCGGGCGCTGCATGCGGCGTTCGAGCTGGGCGAGGGCGGAATCGAACCAGAGGAAGGTGCGCGATGACCCGCGTGGCCGTGATCGGTGCCACCGGCGTGGTCGGTCAGACGATGCTGCAGGTGCTGGCCGAGCGCGAGTTCGCGGCCGACGAGATCGTGCTGTTCGCGTCCGAGCGCTCACGCGGCGTCGAGATCGACGGCCGGCCCGTGCGGGTGCTCGACGACGACGCCGACCTGAGCGGGATCGATATCGCGTTGTTCTCCGCCGGCGCCGGTACCTCCCGCGCCTGGGCTCACCGCTTTGTCGAGGCCGGAGCGACCGTGGTCGACAACTCGTCGGCGTTTCGTCGGAACCCCGAGATCCCGTTGGTCGTCTCCGAGGTCAACCCGCACGCGCTCGCGCGCCACCACGGGCTGATCGCCAACCCCAACTGCTCGACGATGCAGCTGATGGTCGCGCTCGCGCCGATCCATCGCGCGGTCGGGATCGAGCGGCTGATCGTGTCCACCTACCAGTCGGTGTCAGGGACGGGCAAGCAGGCGCTCGACGAGCTCGACGCCCAGACCCGGGCGGCGGTCAACGGCGACCCGCAGCCGGCGCCGAGCGTCTACCCCGAGCAGATCGCGTTCAACGTGATCGGCGCCGCCGGCAACTTCCTCGACGGCGACGACCACACCGACGAGGAGCGCAAGATGATGTTCGAGACGCGCAAGATCCTCGAGGACGAGCAGATCGGCGTCGCGGTCACGTGCGTCCGGGTCCCGGTCAGAACCTGTCACTCGGAGTCGGTCAACGTCCAGACACGTGAGCCGCTGACGGTCGCGCAGGCCCGTGAGCTGCTGGCCCACGCGCCCGGGGTCGCACTGACCGAGGTGCCGACGCCGCTACAAGCCGAGGGGCGCGACGAAGTGTTCGTCGGGCGGATCCGGGACGACGAGTCGCACCCGCGGGCGCTGAGCATGTGGGTGGTCTCCGACAACCTGCGCAAGGGCGCGGCGACCAACGCCGTCCAGATCGCCGAGCTGCTCGTCCGCGCGCCGGTCGGGGCCGCTGGCGCCTGACGCGTGGGCGATCGTGCATGAGCGTGCCTCGGCGGCCAGGCGATGACGCGGGCCTAACCGCGGCCGCCCGCCGCCTGACACCACCATCGTCGTAGTTGAGCACTCAATCACCGCTGCTAGCATCGATCAGATGACGAAGCGCATCGGATTTCTCTCGTTCGGCCACTGGGCACCGGTCACCGGCTCACGGACGCCGACCGCCGCCGACGCGCTGAACCAGACGATCGAGCTGGCCGTGGCGGCCGAGGCGCTCGGGATCGACGGCGCCTATGTGCGCGTCCATCACTTCGCGCGGCAGCTGGCGTCGCCGTTCCCACTGCTGGCGGCGATCGGCGCGCGCACGAGCACGATCGAGATCGGCACCGCGGTGATCGACATGCGCTACGAGAACCCGCTGTACATGGCCGAGGACGCCGCCGCTGCGGATCTGATCGCGGGCGGCCGGTTGCAGCTCGGGATCAGCCGCGGCTCGCCGGAGCCGGCGCTGAACGGCGCGCAGTCGTTTGGCTACGTGCCCGCCGAGGGCCATACCGACGCCGACATGGCCCGTGCACATGCCTCCTTGTTCCGCGCGGCGATCGCCGGCGCCGGCGTCGCGCAAGCCGATCCGGAGATGACCGGTGCGACCGGCGCGCTGCCGATCCAGCCGCTGTCGCCGGGCCTGCCCGACCGGATCTGGTGGGGCGCCGGGAGCCGCGCGACGGCCCAGTGGGCCGCCGAGCAGGGCATGAACCTGCAGAGCTCGACGCTGCTGACGGAGGACACGGGCGTGCCGCTGTCCGAGCTGCAGGCCGAGCAGATCCAGATCTTTCGGTCCGCCTGGGCGGAGGCCGGCCACGACCGCGAGCCGCGGGTGTCGGTCAGTCGCAGCGTGATCCCGATCGTGTCAGACGAGGACCGCGCCTACTTTGGGCGCGGCCGTCCCCATGATGCCAGTGACACGCTCGGCTATCTGCCTGGCGGCGAGTTCGCCCGGTTCGGGCGTAGCTACACGGGCGAGCCCGACGTGATCGCCGCCGAGCTGGCGCAGGACGCCGCCGTGCAGGCCGCCGACACGGTGCTCCTGACCGTGCCCAACCAGCTTGGGGTCGAGTACAACGCGCGGATGCTCGAGACGATCGCCGAGCACGTGGCGCCCGCGTTCGGGTGGGTCCCGCCGTCGCTGCGCGGCGAGCCCGTCGCCGTCTGACCGAGACCGGCCGCCCGCCGCGGCATTGGCCAAAAACGACGGCTATTTGAGTTGTTTTTGGCACATCACCGACGGCGGCCTGAGCCGCGACAAGCCAGCTCAGGCCGGCGCGCCCGCCACGACCGAGGCCGCCCAGTCGATCACCGAGGTCGGCTTGACGACGTGCTTGGACATCCCCAGGTCCTTGGGCTCGAGCCCGAGCGCGAGACCGAGCAGCTGCGGCAGATGCAGCACCGGCAGCCCGAGCTCACGTCCGACCTGTGAGGCGGCCAGCGGCTGCTGCAGATCGAGGTTGAGGTGACACAGGGGACAGGGGACGACCAGACAGTCGGCGTCGGCGTCGATCGCGTCGCCGAGATGGCGGCCGGCCATCTTCAGCGAGGCCTCCATGTTCATCGTCACGATCGGAAAGCCGCAGCACTTGTAGACGCCGGCGTAGTCGATCACGGTGCCGCCGAGCGCCTCGATCACCATCTGCATGTAGCGGTCGCGTGGATGCTCGGCATCGATCCCGAGGCGGTCGACCGGGCGCACGATGTAGCAGCCGTAGAACGGCCCGACCTTGAGGCCGCTCAACGGCCGCGTGACCTTGGCGCGCAGCGTCTCGAGCCCGATCTCCTCGACCAGCATCCACAGCAGGTTCTTGTTGGTCAGGCCTTTCTCATAGGTCAGCCCCTCGTCGGCGAGGTTCGCGTTGATCGTCGTCCGGTACTCGCCGTTGGCGTCGAGGCGCTCCTGGCATTCGGCCTGGGCGCCCTGACAGGTCGAGCAGATGTTCATCATCAGCTCGCCGTCGGTCTGCTGCGCGAGCGCGAACGTGCGGGCGTTGAGCGTGTCGGCGAGCTCCTGGTTGTGCTCGGCGATCACGCCGGCGCCGCAGCAGGCGGCGCGGTCGAGCTCGATCAGCTCGAGGTCGAGCAGCGGCGCCACCTTCGCCATCGAACCGTGCAGCTCCGGTGTGAACCCGCGGCTCACGCAGCCGGGCCAGTAGGCAACCTTCATGCAGACTCGCTTTCGCTCGACGCGGACTCGGACGCCTCTCCTGGCCCCGGGAAGGTCGGCGACTTGTCCGCCGGCGCACCATCTTCGCCTGCAGCGGCGCCGACCGCCACGGGCGTGGGGTCGTCGTCGGAGTCGTTGCCGCTCACATACAGGTTCAGCTCGATCCGCTGGTCGCGTCCCTCAACCTTGGTGAAGATCTTCTTGACGGCCTGCAGATCGTCGGGCGCGAGCTTGTGGCCGAACATCGCGATCTTCGGCGAGACCTTCCCGCGCAGGACCGCCGGGATGATCGCCGGCAGCGACTTCAGCAGCACCCGGCCAGCGTCTGGATGGAACTTGCCGAACCACGAGTTGCCGCCCCACGATCGCGGCAACAGCTCGGCTTCGTTGAGCAGGCCGTAGTCCTGCACGAGCGTCGAGAACGCTTCTTCGTGGCGGTTGCCGTTGTTGCGGTCGGTGATCTCCTCGTCGGTGCCGGCCTTGCGGCGCAGGCGCATGATCTGACTCATTGGCGCGACGCCCTTGGGGCAGGCGTCGATGCAGTTGAAGCAGTGAGTGCAGTCGTACAGGCCATGCGGGTCCTCGGACAGGTCCTTGAGCCGCTCGAAGTGGTCGGCGTCACGCGGGTCGCCGACGAACCGGTAGGCCTTCGACAGCGCCGCCGGGCCGATGAAGCCGGGGTCGATCTCCATCGAGAGACAGTCCGAGACGCAGGCGCCGCACTGGATGCAGGCCATCGTCTGGGTGACGTCGACCATGGCGTCGTGCGGGACGATGTACTCCCGCTCCGGGATCGGCTCCTGGTTGATCAGGTACGGGGTGACGCGCTGGATCTTCTTCCAGTGGACCGCGTCCATATCGACGATCAGGTCCCGGATCACGGGCATGTTGCCCATCGGCTCGACCTCGATCACCGGCCTCGCGTCGCCGTCGCCGTCGTGACGGCGATCGGCCGCCTCCTGCAGATGGGTGTTGCAGGCCAGGCCGGGCTTGCCGTTCATCCGCACGCCGCAGGAGCCGCAGATCGCCTGCTGGCACGAGCAGCGGATCCCGACCGACCCATCGACCTCGTCGCGGACCTTCAGGATCGCGTCGAGCACGGAGTTGCTTCCGCTCAGCTCGACGGCGTGCTCATCCCAGTAGGCGGCGTGGCCAGAGGTCGGGTCGTAGCGTCTGATCTTCAGCAGGTACTCAGGCATCGGGGCCTCCGTGGACGGGCTAGTAGGTCCTCTCCTGCGGCTGCCACCTGGTGATCGTCACCTCTGAGTAGCTGACCTTCGGCACATCGGCGCCGTTGACCGAGATGTCGATGTGTTTGAGCCATTCGTCGTCGTTGCGCGTCGGGAAATCGGTGCGGAACTGGGCGCCGCGTGACTCCGTGCGCTCGATCGCGCCGACAACGGTGGCCTCGGCGCAGTCGAGCATGTAGCCGAGCTCGATCGCGCTGATCACGTCCTGGTTGAAGACGCTGCCGCGGTCGTCGATCGCCGCGCTGGGCGCCTCCTCCTTCAGCCGGCGGATGATCTCGTGGGCCTGCTCGAGGCCCTCGGCATCACGGAACACGGCCACGTATTTGTTCATCGTCTCGCCCAGCTCGTCCTTGATCGCCGACACGCGGCGACCGCCGGCGGGCCGGTTGATGATGTCTCGGATCCGCTGCTCGGTGTCGGCGGCGCGTGACGCCGGCGTCGTCGGCATGTTCATGTGCGACGCCTGTTGGGCGGCGTGCTGGCCCGAGCGCCGGCCGAAGATCAGCGTGTCCAGGAGCGAGTTGGCGCCGAGCCGGTTGCCGCCGTGGACCGAGACGCACGCGACCTCGCCGGCCGCGTACAGTCCCGGGATCGTCGTCTGGCCGTCGACGTCGGTCTTGACGCCACCCATGATGTAGTGCTGACCGGGGTGGATGTGGATCGGCTCGCGCGTGATGTCGACGCCGGCGAAGTCACGGCCGATGTTGACGATCTCGCGCAGCGCCTCGAGCGTGCGCCGGCGGGGAACCTTGGTGATGTCCAGCGCGACGGTCCCGTCGGGGAAGCCGCGGCCCTCGTTGATCTCGGTCTGCTCGGCGCGGGAGACGACGTCGCGGGAGGCGAGCTCGAGCTTGTTGGGCGCGTACTTCTCCATGAACCGCTCGCCCTCGGCGTTGAGCAGCCAGGCGCCCTCGCCGCGAGCGCCCTCGGTGATCAGCAGCCCGTTGCCCGCCAACGTCGTCGGGTGGTACTGGATCATCTCCATGTCCATCAGCTTGGCGCCGATCCGGTAGGCCTGGGCGATTCCGTCGCCGGTCACGATCAGGCCGTTGGTGGTCGGCTTGTAGGCCTGGCCGGCGCCACCGCTGGCGAGGATCACGGCCTTGGCGTTGAACACCTCCACCTTGCCATCGCGCAGGTTGCGGCAGATCGCGCCATCGCAGCGGCCCGCGTCATCCTGCAGCAGATCGGTCGTGAACCACTCCTCGTAGCGGTCGATCTGGTGCGAATGCTTCATCAGCTGCTCGTACAGCACGTGCAGCAGGGCGTGGCCGGTGATGTCGGCGACGTAGTACGTGCGGGCCGCAGAGGCCCCCCCGAACGCGCGGGTCCCCAGATGACCGGACGCGTCGCGATGGAACGTGACCCCGGCGTGCTCCAGCCAGAGGATCTCGTCCGGGGCCTCGCGGCACATGATCTCGATCGCGTCCTGGTCGCCGAGGTAGTCCGACCCCTTGACCGTGTCGTACGCGTGCGACTCCCAGGTGTCCTCTGGGTTCAGCGCCGCGTTGATGCCGCCGGCCGCCGCGACCGAATGCGAGCGGACCGGGTGGACCTTGGAGATGATGGCGACGGTTGCTCCCGTCTGGGCGGCCGCGATCGCGGCGCGCTGGCCGGCGAGCCCGGCACCGATGATCAGCACGTCATGTGAAGGCACGGCCACCAATATATGACTCAGACGCGTCGGGGCGCGGCGTCAGGCGGACGGCGAAAGCGCGGATTGCATCGCGCGGCGCAGCTGCTGGACGGTCACCACGCCGCGAAGCACGCCGTCGTCGTCGACCGCCATCACCGCCCCCAGCAGGCCGAGCGACTCCGAGCCGATCAGGTCGGTGATCGGCCGGTCCTGGTCGACCCGCCAGCTGCCGGTGCGTTCAGCGTCGACGACCGACGCGATCGTCAACCACCCTTCGCCTGAGTCGATCGACGCCTGGGTCCGCTCCTGGGTGACGATCCCGGCGTAGCGCCCGTGCTCGTCGATCGCCGGAAACCAGGACCAGCCGTAGCGCAGGAAGTACTCGTCGAGCGCCTGGTGCAGGCCGGTGTCGATCGGGATCGCAACGGGGTGTGCGTCCATGATGTCGATCACCCGGACCCCCTCGATCCGCTCGTCCATCGCCGACTGGTAGACGGCCGAGCGCGCCGCCTGGTAGGTGATGAACGCGAGCGCGATCGCCCACAGCCCGGCGAACGTCCCGTAGTTGAGCAGCAGCCACAGGCCGAACACCGCCAACGCCAGTGACAATCCCTGGCCCATCCGGGCCGAGATGATCGTGCCGGTGCGCCTCGAGCCGGTCACCCTCCAGATGATCGAGCGGGCGATCCGGCCGCCGTCGAGCGGGTAGGCCGGCATCAGGTTGAACACCAACAGCAGCACGTTCATCGGCAGCAGCCAGCTCAGCGACAGCAGCACCGGGGTGATCGTGATGTCCTGATCGAGCGCGATCGCATGGGTCAGGCGGTGCGGACCGACGATCGCGAGGTCGATCGCGAGGCAGACTAGGATCACGCCGAGCGTCGCCAGCGGCCCCGCCGCCGAGACCTTGAAATCCTCGCCGGGGGTGGCGGCCTCGCGGTTCATCCGCGTCAATCCCCCGAACAGGTACAGATCGATCTGCTCCACCCCGATGCCCTGCCGACGCGCCACCAGCGCATGACCAAGCTCATGCAGGATCAGCGAGACGAACAGCAGCAGCACGCTGATCACCGTCGTCAGGTAGGCGACCGCCTCCGAGCTGTGCAGCGTGTCCTTGAACGGGGACGACAGCAGGTAGATCAGCAGGAACAGCGCGATGAACCAGCTCAGGTCCGCGCCGACGCGAATCCCGAACACGCTGAACAGCCTGACCGAGTTTGTCCGCCGGATCATGCTGCAATGGTCGCATAGCGGCGATGGCCCCCGGCAATTTTCAAGGAGTGAGATGAGCTCGCAGATGCAGGCGCTGAAGACCAGGCTCGGGACGATCGCCGATCTCGACGGCGCGGCCGAGCTCGCGGCCTGGGACCAGCAGACCAAGATGCCCCGCAACGGCGGCCAGGCCCGTGCCGAGATGCTGGCCACGCTGGCGTCGCTGCGCCACGCGACGTTCACCGGCGATGAGACCGGTCGCCTGCTGGAGTCCGCGGCGGCTGAGCTCAACGGCGCGGAGCGGGATCCGGATTCCGACGACGCGCGGCTGGTCGAGGTCACCCGCCGGCGCTGGGAGAAGTCGCGCCGAGTGCCGACCGAGCTGGAGGCCGAGATCGCGCGGGCGTCGTCAGAGGGCCAGGAGGCGTGGGTCGCCGCGCGGGCCGCGTCGGACTTCAGGAGCTTTGCGCCGTATCTGGAGCGGATTCTCGAGCTGACGCGCCGCTACGTCGACTGCCATCTCGGCCACGATCGATTCGGCAGCGCCTACGACGTGCTGCTCGACGACTACGAGCCGGGTATCACGACCGCGCGCGTCGCCGACCTGTTCTCAGAGCTCAAGGGCGAGCTGGCGCCGATGATCGCCACGCTGGCACAGGCCACACCGGTCGACGACGCCCCGTTGTCGGCTCGTTTCGCGACCGACGGCCAGCGGGCACTGGCCCGTGAGATGGTCGGGCTGATGGGCTTTGACGAGCAGGGGTGGCGGCTCGACGACACCGTGCACCCGTTCGCGATCCGGATCGGCCCCGGCGACGTGCGGATCACCACCCGGTGGGATGAGACCTACTGGCCGATGTCGTTGTACGGCGCGATGCACGAGTGCGGCCACGGTCTATACGAGGCCGGGATCGCCCCCGAGTTGCGGCGCACCCCGATCGGCGCGGTGCAGTCGCTCGGCATGCACGAGTCCCAGAGCCGGCTGTGGGAGAACATGGTCGGCCGCGGCCGCGCGTTCTGCACGGTGCTGGCGCCGCGGGTCTCAGAGCTTGCCGGCGGCGATCTGGCGAGCATCGACGCCGACCGTCTGTACCGCGCGATCAACCGCGTCAAGCCGACGTACATCAGGGTGGAGGCCGACGAGGCGACTTACGGGTTGCACATCATCCTGCGGTTCGAGCTCGAGCAGGATCTGATCGAGGGGCGGCTGTCGATCGCCGATCTCCCCGAGGTCTGGAACGCGCGCGTCAAGGACTATCTCGGCATTGAGGTGACCGACGACGCCGACGGCGTGCTGCAGGACGTCCACTGGTCCGCCGGGATGATCGGTTACTTTCCGACCTACGCGCTCGGCAATCTGATTGCCGGACAGCTTTGGGAGGCAGCCCAGGCCGAGATCGCCGGCCTCGACGACCTGCTGGCGGCCGGGCAGCTGGCCGACCTGCGCGAATGGCTACGCCAGCGGGTTCACCGCCACGGCGCGAAATTCGGCACCGAGGAACTGCTGGAGCGAGAGGGCGGAGGTCCGATCTCGGTAGCGCCGTTCGTGCGTTACCTGAAGGCCAAGCTTTCAGACGTGTACGGGGTGGATCTCAGCGACTAACAGGGCCGCGCGGCGATTCACGCCGAGCAGACCACGCTCGGGCCAACGCCGCGTCGCCGGAGTGCAAACGCCACAGTCAGATGAAAGAGAGTGAGCGACAGATGAGCAAGACCCCAGTCAAAGTCGCCGTCACCGGCGCGGCCGGTCAGATCGGCTATGCCGTGCTGTTCAGGATCGCGTCGGGCCAGCTACTCGGCGACGACACCCCGGTGCATCTCAAGCTGCTGGAGATCCCGGCCGCGGTCAAGGCCGCTGAGGGCACCGCGATGGAGCTCGACGACAGCGCGTTCCCGCTGCTGTCGGCGATCGACATCGACGATGATCCGAATCAGGCGTTCGACGGTGTATCGGTGGCGCTGCTGGTCGGCGCCCGCCCGCGCACGAAGGGGATGGAGCGTTCGGATCTGCTCGAAGCCAACGGCGGCATCTTCAAGCCGCAGGGGGCCGCGCTCAACGCCCACGCCGCGTCGGACCTGAAAGTTCTGGTGGTCGGAAACCCGGCCAACACCAACTGCCTGATCGCGGCCTCCAACGCGCCCGACATCCCGCGGGAGCGGTTCACCGCGATGGTGCGCCTCGATCACAACCGGGCGATTGCGCAGGTGGCCAAGAAGACCGGTAGCGAGGTCGCCGACGTCACGAATATGACGATCTGGGGCAATCACTCGGCGACTCAGTACCCCGACGTGTTCAACGCCAAGGTCAAGGGCTCCAATGCGGCAGAAACGATCGCCGATCAATCGTGGATCGAGAACGATTTCATCCCGACCGTGCAGAAGCGCGGCGCGGCGATCATCGAGGCCCGCGGCGCGTCGAGTGCCGCGTCGGCGGCGAACGCTGCGATCGACCACGTCCACGACTGGGTGCTCGGCACGCCCGAGGGCGACTGGGTCTCGATGGCGATCCCGTCGAATGACACCTACGGGATTGGCGAGGGTGTGTTCGCGGGCTATCCGTGCACCTGCTCGGGCGGCGAGTACACGATCGTCGAGGGCCTGTCGGTCGACGAGTTCTCCCGCGAGCGGATCGACGCGACGATCGCTGAACTGCGCGAGGAGGCGGAGGCGGTCAGGGGCCTGGGGCTGATCTAGTGGGTCTCCCAGGCACAACGTTTGTGGGAGGCCCACCAGCCGCTGCGCGTGGGGCGCCGACGGCCGTCGCCGGCGCCCCGACCGGTCTTGGCGGCGCGCCTTCGGCGCCGACAGGTGCCGGCGCCGATTCGGCGCCGGCCGGGGCGTCAGCGGCTACTCGGCGTCGACCGGGTGCCAGCCCTGGCCGTCGCGCCTGACCTTGCCGTCTTTGACGAGGTTCGGCATCACCCGATAGAGGTAGTTGGGCTCCGTGCCCAAAGACGAGGCGATCTCCGGAATCGTGATTCCCGGGCGTTCGCGCACGAGCGCCAGCGCCTGATCGCCGCGCGTCCCGTTACGCCGCTCGCGCGATCGGCGGGCGCGCCGCGCCGCCCGTCCTCCGTTCATCAAATCGGTCCCCGCTGGGTGGCCGGGGGTGCGGCGCGTCAGCGCCGATCGTGCGGACTGCAACTTTGCCAGTTCCGCTTTCAGCTCTTCAAGGCGACTGTCGATCTCGGCCACGGTCCTATCAACAAATCCCGCCACGCCGGCACCTCCCGGGTCGGTGTGCATAAGAGACGATTGCCACACGATACTAGGGAAGGGTACGTTTGGCCACCTTATGACCAGATTAGTGAGCTGTGGCGCTCGATTGGTCAGCTGTGGCGCTCGAGCAACTGCTTCAGCCGCGCCAGCGATCGGGTGGCTTCACGTTCGGACGTGGCGCCGACGATGAACCGCCCAGCGAGGCTTCCGAGCCGACCGCCGGGGGGGTGGAATTCGTTGGTGTAACGGAAGCGCGTGCCACCTGAGTCGGTCGGCGCCAGTCGGTAATGGATCAGCGCGTCGGAGTGCGCGGGACCGCCACCCTCCCAGCGGGCCTCGGTCGGCTTGGTCACCTCGGTCAGCCGCCAGTGCACGTGGAACGTGATGCCGACGACCGACATCGCCTGATCCATCGTCGCGCCACGTCGCAGCGGGATCCGTGACACGTTCTCGACGGATTTGTGGATCGTCACCCAGTCGCCGAGACGGTGGGGATCCATCACCGTCTCCCACACCTTCTCGATCGGCGCGTCGATCTCGATCTCGGCTTGGACCGTGCTCATCCGTGGCGAGCCTAACCTGTCGGCGGTAACGGCCCGGGTTCAGACCGCCGCGGTGCCCTACCGAGCCGCAAGCGGCTCCTCTCGCTCCCAGTCGGCCAGCGCGTGCTCGATCGCTGAATCGAGCGAGTGCAGGCGGATGCCGAGCACGTCGGAGGCGAGTGGATTGACGGGCAACAGGTCGGTCGCGAGGCTCTCCATCAGCGGCTCGATCAGTTCCGGCTGCTCGCCGGCGATGATTGCCGCGATCCGGCTGGCGATCGGCGTCACCGACAGCCGGCGCGAGCCGATCGTCGGGCGACCGACGAGCATCGCGTCCGCGATCTGAGTGATCAGCCGGCCGTAGCTGACCACGTCGGGCCCGGCTGCGTCGAGCACCATCCCCGCGGCGCGCGGGTCGTCAGCGCAGGCCACCAGTGCCGCGATCATGTCGCGCTCGTCGATCGGCATGCCGCGGTTGTCGCTCCAGGCCGGCAGGATCAGTACCGGCAGGCGCTCGATCAGGCGCACGAGGAACCGGAACGCGCGTGACCGGGCGCCGATCACGATCGAGGCGCGCAGCGCCACCGACCCGGGCACGTTGTCGAGCAGCACCCGTTCGACCGCCAAGCGACTGGCCAGGTGGGGTGATGGTGTCCCGCCCACCCCGTCGGGCGGCTCCGGGCCGCCGAGGTACACGATCCGCCGGACGCCGGCCCGCCGCGCCGCGGCGGCGAATCGTTCCGCGGCCGCGCGCTCACGGACCCCGAAGCCGTCGCCGGAGCCCGGCGCCGGCTCCATCGAGTGGATCAGGAAATAGGCGACGTCGACACCGTCGAGCGCCTCGTCGAGCCCCTCGCCGGTGACGGCGTCGCCGGCGACCACCGGCACGTCGAGCGTGACCCGCTCCGGCCGGCGCGCGTAGCCGCGGACCGCGTGCCCGCGCTGTTGCAGGCCGGCGGCCACGAGCGCGCCGATGTAGCCGCCGATCCCGGTGACGAGCACGCGCACCGGCGGCCCGTCGGATTGGGCTCCGAGCACGCTCACAAACCTACGAAATAGCGGAGCTGTCGCAGAACATGCCGGAATTTGAGCGTTTTTGGGGAGATGTGAAGTTCTTGCGTTTTCCGGGAATCGAGCCGCGGCGGTGTGTGGAAATTCGCTTTGATGCCGGCTCTGGGAGTCGAGCATCGAGTACGAGCGGGGTGTTGGCGCGGTAATGGCGAAAGGTCGAACGGTTGAGCAGGCGAGCTGTGAGAAGTGCTTCTTTGAGCGCAACCGGTTGTGCGCGGTCGGTCAGAGCGGCCCCTGCGCGACGTTCCGGCCTGACGGGCCGGAGGGGCTGCGGCCGCCGAGCCAGCTGCGGTTCGTGTTCGGTGCCGAGCGGCGGCTGCAGGTCGCCTGGGCGTTTCCGTCGCCAGCCGAGCAGGCCTCGCTTCACGCCTGACCGCCCGCCTTGGCCGCACCGGCCTCGGCCGCGGCGGCCCTGACCGCCGCCCGTTCGGCGTAGCTCCCCATCCACTCCGAACCGGCCAGGTCGGTGACGCCGTGGGCGAACACCGAGATGATCACGGTCAGTGCCGCCAGGTCGAAGATCATCGTGCCGTGGCGCAGGTTCTCGGACAGGATCAGCAGCGAGAAGGTCATCGTCGCGACGCCCTTGGGGCCGAACCAGGCCATGAAGCCACGGGTCGGCAGGTCTGCCGAGGTTCCCACCAGCGCGCACATCACCGCGATCGGCCGGGCGACGAACAGGGTCAGCAGCGCGACGCCGAGCCCGGCCCAGCCCGTCGACGACAGCCCGTGCCAGGTCAGCAGCGAGCCGAACACCGCGAAGATCCCGAGCTTGACGATCTCGACCAGGTCCAGCGACTGATTGGCGAACGCCTCGCGCATGTCGGGCCGGCGGATCCCGAGCACGATCGCGGCGACGAACACGGCGATCAGCCCGTTGCCATTGGGCAGCAGGACCGCCGCGCCGTACGCCAGGAACGCGACGCCGAGCGCGAACAGCGCCTGCTGGTGAGCGGCGATCGGGTGCGTCGGCGTGAGGCTCGCGATCAGGCCGACGACGATCCCGACGCCGAACCCGAACCCGAGGTTCTCGCCGACGAACCGCCAGGCGACCAAGTGGCCGCCCGGCGCCAGCGCCTCGGCGAGCGCCAGCACCGCCGGCAGCGCCAGGCCGTCGTTGAGCCCGGACTCCAGGTTCAGCGAGCCGCGCACGATCGACGGCACGCGCGGATTGGTGACGACATTGGAAGACAACACTGGGTCGGTGGGCGACAGCAGCGCGCCGACCAGGAACGCCTCGGTCCACGACAGCCCGATCAGCAGCTTGGTCGCGACCGCCACCAGGACCGCGGTCAGCGGCATCGCCGCGATCAGCTTGCGTGCCGGCAGATGCCAGTTGGAGCGCAGCATCTCGCCGTCGACCTCGAGGCCGTCGCGCAGCAGGATCACGATCAGCGCGACCGTCGCCAGCTGTGAGACGAAGCCCGAGTGCCGAGCGAAGTCCAGCACGCCGATGCCACCGTCGCCCAGCGCGAACCCGGCCACGACGAACACCGCCGCCAGCGACACGAAGCTGCGATTGACGAGCTCCGAGACCAGTGCGCCGGCGATCAGCAGCCCGCCGAGCACGACCGCCGCAACGTCGAACGAATGCGATACCAGCGCGTAGCCGAGCATCACCGGCGGTTCGAGGAGCGCATTACAGTGTCAGAGGGCCAGTCGAGAGGAGCAGGACGTTGCGGGTCACCGTGCTGGGGAAGTCACCATCGTGGCAGGACGCAGCCGGGGCGTGCAGTGGCTACCTGGTACAGGAGGGAGAGCTGAAGCTGCTGCTCGACTGCGGCAGCGGCGTGTTCTCGAAGCTGCGCTCGGTCGTCGACTACCGCTCGGTCGGCGAGGTGCTGATCAGCCACCTGCACGCCGATCACTTCCTGGACCTGGTGCCGTTCAGCTACGGGTTGGCCAACGGGGTTCGTACCGGCGGACCGCGCAACGGCTGGGGTGAGGAGCGCCCCCGTCCATCGCTGCGGGTGCCGGCGGGCGGTCACGAGCTGCTGCGGCGGATCGTCGGCGCCTGGGGCTCAGAGGACCTGATCGACAACGCGTTCGAGATCATCGAATATCGGCCTGAGGACGTGCTCACGCTCGGCCCGCTGCAGGTCCGCTTTCGCGAGGTGCCGCACTTCGTCCGCTCGCACGCGGTCGAGCTCGCGACGCGCGGGCCGGGCGGGCATCGGTTCGTGTTCGGAGCCGACTGCGCGCCCAACGAGGCGCTGGTCGAGTTCGCGCGGGAGGCTGACCTGCTGATGGTCGAGGCCACGCTGCCGGCGCCTGAGCAGGGTCCCGAGCGCGGTCACATGACCCCGCGTGAGGCCGGCGAGCATGGCGCCGCCGCCCACGCGCGCC
>Ga0302181_10000360_pt1 | contig 38574 bp, 42 predicted proteins | sample I_Palsa_E3_3_FD_198786 | JGI IMG/M metagenome (GOLD analysis project Ga0302181, IMG submission 198786) | Peat permafrost microbial communities from Stordalen Mire near Abisko, Sweden - I_Palsa_E3_3 | ecosystem: Environmental > Terrestrial > Soil > Palsa > Peat permafrost | place: Sweden...
GGCCGTGGGCGCGGCGTTGTACTGCTCGTCGGTGACGTGCTCGCCCCAGGTCACAGGGCTGCCCGAGTCATCAGCTTCCTGCATGGCGGTGTGGAGCATGAAGCGGTTGGGGGCCGCGCCGTGCCAGTGGTTCTCGCCGGGCTCAAAGAAGACGCGGTCGCCGGGGCGGATGATCTCGACCGAGCCGCCCTCGCGCTGGCAGCGGCCGACGCCCTCGGTGACGTAGATGGTCTGCCCGAGCGGGTGGGTGTGCCAGGCCGTCCGCGCGCCGGGGGTGAAATGGACGTGAGCCGCGCCAAGCCGGGAGGGAGCCGAGCCCGCGGCGATCATGTCGATATAGACGTCGCCGGTGAACCAGCCAGCCGGGCCCTTCATGGTGTCGATGCTGCTACGGGTGATCTGCATGGTGGGCTTTTTTCCGTTCGTCGTAGTGGGTGATGCTCAGGCGACGGCGGGGACGTCGTCGTGAGCGAGGTTGGTCGACAGCTCGCGGTAGGCGTCGACTTGGGCAAGCAGGGCCTTGGCCTTCTGCTCGGCGGCGGTGACGGCATCGGCGCCCGCGGCCCAGCGCAGCGGCGGCTCGTCCTGATCGGCGATCGTGATCAGCGCCTGCGCGAGTTTTGCGGGATCCCCGGGCTGCTGGCCGTTCATCCCCTGCCAGACTGCCTCGGTCTGGGCGCTGCGCTCCTTGTAGTCCTCGATCGACAGCTCGGCGTAGATCGTGGACGCGGGCTGCAACAGTTCGGTGCGAAAGAACCCGGGCTCCACGATGGTTGTGCGGATACCGAACGGTGCGACCTCTGGGGCCAGGGACTCCATCCAGCCCTCCAGGCCGAACTTCGCCGCGGCATATGCCGAGCAGAACTCCATGCCATGCAGACCGGCCACCGACGACATCGTGATGACGTGCCCGGACCGCTGCTGGCGCATCACAGGCAGCACCGCCCGGGTGACGGTCATCGGACCGATCAGGTTGGTCTGAAGCTGGGTTTCGACCTGCTGGGGTGAGAGCTGCTCGAAGAACCCCGCGAAGAAGTTGCCCGCGTTGTTGACAAGCACATCGATTCCGCCGAAACGCTCGACGGCCGCCTGGACGGCATGCTCGGCGTCCTGCGGACTGGTGATGTCAAGCTTGAGGACGAGCAACTGGTCGGGCTCGCCGACGGCTTGGCTGACGGTGTTGGGATGGCGGCCGGTAGCCACCACGTGATGGCCGGCGGCAAGGGCCGCTTTGGCGAACTCGACGCCCATGCCGCGGCCGGCGCCGGTGATGAACCAGGTTTTCTGAGAAGTCATGGCCGTCACAAAAGCACCCCACCGCGGCTTGTGAGAGACCCTGTGAGAGGACCATTGGCAGGGTCCCCCGGGCGTCGGTAGTTCGATCTACGCTTCACCCGTGGACACCAGGAAAGAGATCAGCGAGTTCCTCACCTCTCGCCGCGCTCGGATCACCCCCGACCAAGCTGGGCTGCCGACATACGGGAACCGCCGGGTCCCCGGCCTGCGCCGCACCGAGGTGGCCGTCCTGGCCGGTGTCAGCGTCCCGTACTACACCCGGATCGAACGGGGCGACATGCACGGGGTCTCTGACGGCGTGCTCGACGCGCTCGCGCGAGCGCTGCAACTCGACGACGCGGAGCGCACCCACCTGTTCGATCTCGCCCGGACCGCCCAACTCGCTGTCACACCACGACGTCGGCGCCAGCCCAAACAGCATGTTCGTCCCGATGTCCAATGGACCCTTGACGCGATCACCGGCGCGGCCGCACTGGCCGGCAACGAACGCCTCGACATCCTCGCCGCCAACCCGCTCGGACACGCACTGTTCTCCGACCTGCTCACCGACACGGCCCGGCCGGCCAACCACGCCCGCTACGTGTTCCTCGACCCGCGCGCCGAAGCGTTCTACGGCGACTGGGCCCGCGCCACCGCCGAAACCGTCGCGATCCTGCGCCGAGCCGCCGGCCGCGACCCCTATGACCGCGACCTCACCGATCTCATCGGCCAGCTCGCCACCCAAAGCGAAACGTTCCGCACCCTCTGGGCCGCCCACAACGTCCGCTTCCACACCACCGCCCTCAAGCACCTGCGCCACCCCACCGTCGGCGAACTGACCCTCAGCTTCAACCGGCTCGACATCGCCGCCGACAGCGGACTCAGCATCTTCACCTACACCCCCGAACCAGGCTCAAAATCCGAGCAGGCCATGAACCTCCTCGGCAGCTGGGCCGTCACGCCGGGGGACGTGCCGGCCGCACACACCACCAACGGCTAACCATCATCGGCGGGCTCGCGCGAGCGCTCGGACGAGGATCTCCACGTCGGCTACCACCGGGGCGCCGTCGACCACGGGGCCGCCAGAACATCCCGAACTACGACCCATCTACAGAGAGCATCGACGCACTCCGATCCCGACGCCAACCCACCATCTCAGCGACCGCCGGGCTCACGCTCTGACAGACCGGCCGCTCGCCGGCCTGGCGAGCGGCCGGCTTCGGCCGGTTCCCCTTCGACCAACCCAGCTGCGAAGGCAGCAGCGACCTCGCAGCCGGTCCGGCGACGATCCGGAAGCGTCAGTGCCGCCGTGATCATGATCGTCTACGAGGGGACGCTCCTGGTCTTCATGGGCTGAGTGCGTTGGCGCAGGCGGTGAGGTCAGCGTAGAGGCGTTGTCGTTGTCCGGGGTCGAACGGGGCGAGCATGCGTTCTTGGACGGCGGCGACAGCCTCCGAGGCGCCGTGGAGGCGCCGGGCGCCGTCGTCGGTGAGGGTGAAGTGCTGGTGGCGACCGCCGCCATCGCCGTGGACGAGGTCGAGGCTCTTGAGTGTGGCGAGCAGCGGGTGCATCGCTTGGCGGGAGACGAAGGTGCCGCGTGCGAGTTCGGTGTTGGTGAGCCCGGGTTGGTGGGCGAGCTGTTCCAGGCACGAGTACTGCGGGACGGTCAGGTCGTGCTCGCGCAAGGCCGCGTCCATCGCGGCTCGTAGGGCGACCGTGGCGCGCTTGAGCACGTAGCCGACGGCGGTGTCGAGATCCACTTGACTCACGTCAACATCTTGACATAGACTGGATGTCAAGACGTTGACAACCCGAGGAGTTCTGCTGATGCCCCTAGGTCCTGACTTCATCTCCCTGCAGGTCCGTGATCTCGACACCGCCGCTGCGTTCTACGAGCAGCGTCTCGGCCTGCCCCGCGCGCCGGCCTCACCGCCCGGCGCTGTGGTCTTCGCGACTGAGCCAATCGCGTTCGCCGTCCGCGAGCTGCTGCCCGCCACCGATCTTGACGCCGGCCAGCCCGGTCTCGGAGTCGCGGTCTGGATCAAGGTCGACGGCGCCCAAGCGCTGCATGACCAGCTCGCCGCACAGGGGGTGTTGATCACGACCGCCCCATTTGATGGTCCGTTCGGCCGCACCTTCGCCGTCGCCGACCCCGACGGCTATGTGATCACAATCCACGACGGCGCGTAGGTGACCATCACCCTGCATCCCCGCGGCCTGTTCTCGCTGACCGCGGCGGGCGCGTTCGTCGAGGACTTTCCCGGCACCCAGGCCGATCGACCTCCGCACGCGTTGCGCTACGCCTGGGCAGTTGACGGGGATTGGCGCACCGTGCAGGTCACGGTGCGCCAGGAGGACCGTGCGGTCCACGCCGAGCTCACCGGCCGGCCCGCCCCTCAGCTGGCCCGCCGGGCCGGCCCGCGACCTCGAGCAGATGCGCCCCTAAGGCGACTGGGTCGCGCTCCTGCTCAGAGTATGGCGGGAGGCCGAGACCGACGAGATCACCCACGGCCGACGCAGTAGCGCGGCGACGAAGCAGGAGGGCCGCGTGAGGTGCCCGCTCCACTGTTTGACTCGAGATGATTAGCTGACTAGGGTCAGGTAATGGCTGACGCGGCAGTAGAGAAAGTGCGCCACTTCAATCGCACGGTGACCGAGGTGGCGGGAGCCCTGAGCGATCAATACATGGGTCGCAGCCGACCGCTCGGCGAGGCGCGCGTCCTGTGGGAGATCGGTCCGGCCGGATGTGACCTGGCCACGCTGCGCGAACGCCTCGGACTGGACTCCGGCTACCTGAGTCGGTTGCTGCGCTCACTCGAGGCCGATCAGATGATTGAGGTGAGCACGAGCCCGCAGGATCGACGGGCGCGCGTCCTGCAGCTCACGGTCCGTGGGCGCCGCGAGCGGACGACGCTGGACAAGCGATCTGACGAGCTTGCCGCTTCGTTGCTTGAACCACTCAGCAAGACACAGCGAGAACGGCTCTTGGGAGCAATGGGCGACGTCGAGCGACTACTCACTGTCGCCAGCGTGTCGATCGCCGCGGTCGACCCCGAGCACAAGGACGCACGATCCTGCCTTCAGCGCTACACGGTCGAGCTCAACGAACGCTCGAGCCGTCACTTTGACCCGGCCGTCGGCGCGACCGCACTGCCCCACGAGCTGCGCCCGCCCGTCGGCGAGTTCTTCGTCGCCTACCTTCACGGCGCGCCGATCGGTTGCGGCGCGGTCAAACACCCTCCCGGCTGCCCCGCGGAGATCAAGCGAATGTGGATCGCGCCGCGGGCACGCGGGCTTGGACTCAGCCGCCGCCTGCTGCACACCCTCGAGGCCTGCGCGCGCACCGCCGGCGCGCACGTGGCGCGAATCGAGACCAACAGCGATCTCAGCGAGGCGCTGGGCCTCTATGCCTCCGCCGGATGGGCGGAGGTCGCGCCCTTCAACGACGAACCCTTCGCCGATCGTTGGCTTGAGAAGAGGCTCGACGACTAGAGCAGCCTCGCCAAACCAGCCGGACAGTGCTGGTTCCACGAAACTCCGGCCGTCTCGACCGCCGCGCAGCGCCGAGCGGACTGCTGCTCCAGGTCCTCGAGCAGGCGAAGCGGAAGTCGCGGGTTCGCGCTCGGATCGGCGACAGAGCGGCACTCTCGCTTCCGGCCCTGACGTCGGAACGATGGAGCCTGGCCCTGGTGCGGCGAACTCGAGCATCGCCAGGGACCGGTATCGATCGACCGCGATCACCGCAGGCGTGCGAGGGATCAACGGAGCCATGCAGGTCCCCCAACCGTACCGTCCCGTCGGTGTGACCGCTGATGACCTGACCGTCACCGCCACCGCCACCACCCCCACGCACAGCACCACCGCGCGCTCGGGCGGATCGAGATACAGACCGACGACGTCTCGGATCTTGTCCACGAACTGCGGGTCTTCGGACAGCTTCCAGGTGTCCTGGCGGTGAGGCTGCAGCCCGAACGCCTTTCCAGATCCGATCGACCGCTGACTGCGTCAGCCCGACCTCGGCGGCCATCGACCTGGTTGACCAATGCGTCGCGATCTCGCGCCCGGTCCGGCGACGATCCGGCAGTCTGCCCTGAGGATTTTCCGCTCAAGCTTGTCCGTCGCCGGGGAGGTGATCCATGAGCAAGCAACGCGCCCAGCTCGAACGACAGCTCACCGAACACGCCGAGCTCGCCTACCCCTCATGCAAGACTGGCAAGCCACCGGCAACAAGACAACTTCGACAGTCACCCTTGACTTTCATGCGTAGGAGCGAGCAACGTCTCTCCGCAGCGGCCATGAGACGTGGGCTTCTGTTCGCTCAACGCCCGGGGCAGGGCGGAAGCACTCGAGTCAGGTCGGCGGGCGATCAGTGGGCCGGGTGATGCGATTCAGCGTGTTTACGTGTCAGACCCGCCCGGTTGGCCGTGCTCGGTGCGGTTCGGAAGCTGCGGCGGTCACGGCCGAAACAGCATTCCCTGCGCTTGGACCGCCGGCCCGGAGAGATCGACGCGCGTGATCACCCCGGTGTCGGGGTTCAGTCGTCCGAGGAAGTTCGGTGGGTACCCCGGGCGTGGGCAGGTCGCCGGAGCGTCGTTCTCGTCACAGGGCGTGTCAGCGACCAACACCGATCCGCGAGTGAAGGGGCCGGTGATCCGGTAGATCGTGTTGCCCGCGTTGTCGGTCGCATACAGGGTGCCGTTGCGATCCGACGGCCAGACGGTGTCATCGACAGACGCGCTCTCGCTCAAGACCGACAGGGCTTGATGGGGGCCACCGAGGCCGGAGACGAAGATCTGCTGCTGGTCGCCCTGGCTGGTGAGCATGAAGTCGCCTGCGAACCGCGGCGCGAATGACGGCACGACCTCGTTGGAGTCGGGATCGGTCAGCCCCAGCCGGACCCGCATCCCCTCGGCGTGGCCGACGTTGGCGATCGTCGCGCGAGCTTCGTCGCTGAACATCGGGGCCATCGTGACGACATGGTCGGCAGTGTCGAACGTCGCGCTGTACACCGCCGGATAGGTGGGCCGAGGCGCAGCGGCGCCTTTGGTCCCCGGCGCGGAGGCGCTGATCAGCACCCGGTGGCGATAGATCGAGATCGCGTCGGTGCCGCCCTTGGAGGGCAGCGGCTTGCTGTAGCGGTAATGCGCCGCGGCGCCGCGGGGGTTGATCAGATAGACGCTGGAGTGCGCGTCTTCGTTGATCGTGGCGATCACGCGGCCGGTCAGCGGGTCCGCGGTCAGGCCGTCACATTTGCCCACGAGGTCCCACGTCCGCACGACCTGGCCGCCGCCGCTGAACTCGACCACGGTGCTATCGCGGTTGCCGGTCGGGCTCGCCTGGCCCTGCGGACCGATCCCGTTCTGAAAGCCGACGTAGATGTCGCCGGCCAGGAAGGTGATGTCATCGGGTTGGGAGATCGCCTCGCGTCCCTTGGGCGTGGCATGCATGATATGCGTCCCGCTGGCGAACACGCGGGCCGTGAACACCGACCGCGGGACGCGGGCCGCGCTGCGCGCCTGGGCGGGCAGAACGGCCGCGGCGGCGACGACGGCGCCGGCCGCCAGGCCGACCGTGGCGGCCAGCGCGCAGCCGCGCCGAAACCAGACGTGGTGACTCATGCGTCATCTCTTTTCAAACGTGTTTGTCTTTCGGGCATCGAACAATCTGTCCATCGGACTTGCGCGACCTTAGGATCCGGCGCCCAAGGCCCACGGAGGCTGATACCAGCGCGTCTTGCGCCGGTTGCGCGAGTGTATGCGGCGTGGAACGGCCGTCGGACACTATCCTGTGACCGCGTCTCATACCCAGCTCATTTTTTGCGCACCACGGGATCCGGGGCGGCGACCCGAAGGCCGCCACCTCACAATGACCTTCAGCTGCCCCAGTGGCGTTCGAGGCCTGGGAGCACCTGCGTGCCCTCCGCCTGGACGGCCTGCAACTGGTTCGGGTCGAGTCCGAGCAGCTTGAGGATCGTCGGGGCAACGTGCGTGTTCTCGACCCACCGATCAGACCGGCCGGGCGAGACGTTGCTCGGCGCGTACACGACCAGCGGAACGTCGCGGTCGCCCGGGTTGTCTCCGCCGTGCTCGGCGATCTTGGAGCCCGTCGTGTAGATCGTGCCGACCTGCGCGATCCCGAACACGTCCGGGTGGTGCGGGTCGGAGTCCGGGACGCCGAAGAACTCCGCCGACTGTTGGCCGGCGAAGATCTGCTTGGGACCGGAGTGTTGCACGGTGACCGTCTGACCCGCGTAGTTGACCGCCGGGGCGCTGTGCGTCCACAGGTAGTGCTTGACGAACTCAGCTCAGCGGCTGCGGTGGCGCGCTAGCGACCGGGTCAGCAGGATCGCGACCGCGAGTGGGATCAGCCACCAGGCGACGACGCCTGCGGACTGCAGCAGCGCGGTGCCGGCGCCCGCGAGGACGACGCCGGCGGCGGTCACCCAGTCGTCGCCGACGATGAACTCCCAGACGGCCAGCAGGCCGCGCTTCACCGTACCTGCTCCAGCGGCGCGGTGGGGGTCGGACGTAGCCACGCCACGAGTCCGATCGCGCAGGCAGCCGTCCACGCGATCAGGCCCAGCAGTGATGCGTCTGCGCCGGGCCAGTGAGCGCCCGCGCCGTCGGCCAGCCAGAAGGTCCCGAACGATGACAGCAGCACCCCGACGATGAACTTGATCGTGTTCTCGGGGATCTGAGCCAGCGGCGCGCGGACCGCCACGCCGGCGGCCACGACGATGATCACCGCGGCCGCCGCGGCCGTTGCGGCCAGCCCGACGTCGTGTTGGTTGGTGCCGAACGTGAGCACGATGAACGCGACCTCCAGGCCCTCTAACAGCACTCCTTTGCACGCGATCGTGAACGCGTATGCGTCGATCGATCCTAAACCCGGCCTCCGACCGCCGGCGCCGCGCGCCCGCTGCGTCTCGCGGGCGAAGATCGCCTGCTCGTCATGGAGCGCCTTCAGTCCGGCGGCTCGCAACACGGCCTTGCGCAGCCATTGCAGGCCGAACACGAGCAGCAGCCCGCCGACGGCGACCCGCAGCACCCCGAGCGGGATCGACCCGACCGCGGGTCCGAGCGCTGCGATCACCGCCGCCAGCGCCAGCACCCCGGCTGTGACCCCGTACAGCGCCGAGCGCCAGCTGCGGGTGCTGCCGACCGCGAGCACGATCGTCAGCGCCTCGACCGCCTCGACGGTGCAGGCGAGGAATACCGAGACCGCGAGTGCCGCTTCTGATCCGGACATACGGGCCTGGTTTACAGGGTTGTGTAGATCGTCATCGCGAGTCCGAACGCCACACAGTAGAGACCGAACGGCGTCAGCGTGCGGGTTTGGAAGTAGCTGAGCAGGTAGTGGACCGCGAGCACCGCGGTGATCGCTGCGCAGCCGCACGCGACCGCGGCCTGCGCGCGGATTCCGTTGCCCAGCGGGCCGGTCAGGTCTGAGAGCTTGAACACGCCGGCGGCGAGGATGATCGGCGTCGCCAGCAGAAACGCAAACCGGGCGGCGGTCTCGTTCTCCAGGCCCGACAGCAGCCCGGCCGACATGCACACTCCATCGCGGCTGATCCCGGCGATCAGCGCGGTTGACTGCACGAAGCCGATCGCGACCGCGTCGCGGAACGTGATCTCCGACAGCTCGTCGGCCTGATCGGCGGCCGGCTGCTCGCCGGCGTTGAGTTGTGCGGCGAGGCGGGTGGCGCCACCGGACCCCGGGACGGACCGGCGCACACCGCCGCCTCCGGGATCCGGGTCGGCGCCCGCATAGGCGTAGGCAGCCGGCGCGGATGGGCGCGCCGTCGCTCGACGCCGGAGCCGTTCGGCTCCGAGCAGGATCACGCCGTTGACCATCAGGAAGATCGCGGCGGCGGTCGGCTTGGCGAACAGGACCCTCAGTGGATGCTCGAACACGATCCCGATCACCCCGGTCGGGATCGACGCCGCGACGATCAGCCACGCCAGCTTCTCGGTCGGCGTCTGGATCCGCCGTCGCCAGAGGCTGACGAACAACGCGCGGATGATCGCGACCCAGTCGCGCCAGAAGTAGGTGAGCAGCCCGAGCGCCGACCCGACGTGCAGCATCACGACCAGCGCCAGCCAGAACGACTCCGGATCGGATTGGGCCTTGACCAGCGCGGTCCAGCCGAACAGGGTTGGGAACAGCACCGTGTGGCCGAGACTGGAGACTGGGAACAGCTCGGTCACGCCCTGCAGGCCGCCGAGCACAACCGCCTGAAACCAACTCAGGTGAGACGCGTGGTTGCCCTGGTGGGCGGCGGCCGCGATGATCAGAGACAGATGCACGAGCGGCGAGTGTGCGCTGCCACGATGAGACCGCCATGAGAGGTGCCGCGCCCTTCATGTGCGTCTCATCCGGGTCAGTCAACCTTGTCGGTATGCGGATCCTGGTCGTCGAAGACGATCGCAAGCTCGGACCGGTGCTGGTGCGTGGGTTCGCGACCGACTCGATCGCCGCTGACCTCGTGACCAACGGGCAAGACGCGATCGTCCGGGCGGGCGCGACCGACTATGCGGTGATCGTGCTCGACGTGATGCTGCCCGACCGCGACGGGTTCGATGTCTGTCGGACGTTGCGTGCCGAGCAGATCGACGCGCCGGTGCTGATGCTGACCGCCCGCGACGGGATCACCGACCGCGTGCATGGCCTGAACTCCGGCGCCGACGACTACCTCATCAAGCCGTTCTCGTTCGCCGAACTGCTCGCGCGCGTGCGCGCGGTGAGCCGCCGTGGCCCGATCGAGCGCCAAGTGGTGCTCAAGGTCGGTGACCTACGCCTGGATTCAGCGCGCCACCAGGTGTGGCGGGGCGACACTCCGATCGACCTCTCGCGCAAGGAGTACGCGGTGCTCGAGGCGCTGATGCGCCGGCCCGGCCACGTATTGTCACGGTTTGATCTGCTCGAGCAGGCGTGGGGCTACGGGTATGAGAACCGCTCCAACGTGGTCGAGGTGTACGTCCGTTATGTGCGGGAGAAGATCGATCGGCCGTTTGGACGCAACAGCCTGCAGACGGTCCGCGGAGTCGGCTATCGGATATGCGACGAGGCATAGCACCTGACTACCACCCCGCGGACCTCAAGCGGCTGCCGATCCGCTGGCGGATCACGTTCGTGTTCGCCGGCGTGATGGCGGTGCTGTTGGCCGGGCTGATCGCGTTCGTCTACTTCCACTTCCGCTCAGACCTCGATTACAACATCGACGGTTCACTCAACGCTCGTGCCCAAGAGGTCGCGGGCCTGGTCCGCAACGAGAACGCGGCCGACACGCGCGGTGCGTTGGGCACGATCCCTGACCAGGGCGACAACTTCGTGCAGGTGCTCGACGATGCCGGACGGGTACTTGGCGCCACCGCGGGGCACGCGAACCCGCCGCTGCTGACCGCTACCGAGATCCGCGCGTCCGAAAGCTCGCCGCAACTGATCGGGCGGGGCAACCGCTACCGGCTGTACGCGCTGCCGGCGCAGGGCGGGCGGCGGATCGTCGTCGCTGGCGTGTCGCTGGCGACCCGTGACGCGGCGCTGGACAAGCTCGACGACTCACTCTGGATCGGGGTCCCACCGGCGCTCGTGCTGGCGTCGATCGCGGCGTACTTTCTCGCCGCTGCCGCGCTGGCTCCAGTGGAGCGGATGCGCCGGCGCGCGGCGCTGATCTCGACCGATGAGATCTCGACTCGACTGCCGATGCCCGAGGCCAACGACGAGATCCAGGCGCTCGGGCGGACCCTGAACGCGATGCTCGACCGCCTCCAGGACGGGCTCAACCATGAGCGCCAGTTCGTCGCCAACGCCAGCCACGAGCTGCGGATGCCGCTGGCGGTGCTCAAGGCCGAGCTCGAGGTCGCGTTGCGCGAACACGGCAGCCAGGCACAGCTGCGCGCCGCGATGTACTCAGCGATCGAGGAGACCGACCGGATCGTCCAGCTCGCCGAGGACCTGCTGCTGTTAGCGCGCGCACACGACGGCACACTGCCGCTGGCGTCCGTGCGGCTCTCAGTGGCACAGCTCCTGGACGAACTCTGTGAGCGCTTTGCACCGGTCGTCGCCAGGTCCGGCCGCCAGCTCGTGGTCGATCGTTTCGAGCTGCCAGCCGGCGCCTCGATCCGCGCCGATCCTGACCGCATCCGTCAGGCGATCTCCAACCTCGTCGACAACAGCCTCCGCTACGGCGACGGACCGGTCACGATCTCGGCGCGGGCAGCGGGGCGTCGCATCGAGCTGCACGTCTCAGACCGCGGGCACGGCTTCGGGGAGGATCTGGCGGCCCGCGCGTTCGATCGCTTCAGCCGGGCCGACGTCGCCCGTGGGCGTGGCGGTGTCGGACTCGGGCTGGCGATCGTGCGCACGATCGCGCAGGCACACGGCGGTCAGGCCGGCGCGCGTGATCAGCCCGACGGCGGCGCCGACGTCTGGATCGCGATCCCGGTCGCCGAACGCATAGTCGGATCAGATCGTCCGTCGCTGGCGGTCTGAACGCACCGGCAAGCATCGGAGGTGCCCCTGATCGCCGGGCAGCGCTGCCCGCCGACCCACGTATGACCCTCCACCAGATCGCTTCATCGTGACCTCCTGACCGCCCTGCGTTCGGTGTCGCCGCGCGCGCAAACTAGGCACGCCCGCGGGCCCGGCCGTGATGATCGTGTGATGACGCTCTCATCTCCAGCTCAGAGTTCAGTCGTCCGATACCGCCCTGCGGAATGCCCTCGGGGTCCAAGCGCTTGGCCGGCTCGTCGCGAATGACCGTCAAGGCGGACTCGTCGCGACCTGGACGCCGCTGGAGCGCGGCAGCCTCCCGAGCCGGTTCGGGAGCTATTCGAACTCGAGCTCGGGCGTAGTTACGAGTTGCTCGGGCGACCCGCTGACCGAGTGGCTGTCCGCTGCAGCAGGCCCGACCGGCCGCTGGATGTCAGGCTGAGCGACCGCCAGGTACACGACCACGGCGAGGACCGCGAGAGCGAACACCAGCGCCGTAGGGCCGTCACCAAAGCCGATGCCGGTGATGTTGGAAGGCTTGCTGATCCAGTCCGCGAATGACGCGCCGAGCGGCCGCGTCACGACGTAGGCCATCCAGAACGCCAAGATGGGGTTGAGACCGAACCGCCACCAGCCCAGCAGGGGGAGCAGGATGACCCCGAAGAAGAACAGGCCCGACGGCAGGTAGCCCATGTTGACCGAGGTTGCCGTGAAGTCCCCGAGCGCGGTGCCCAGAGCGAAGGTTGCGAACACGGTAGCCCAGTAGAAGACCTCGCGCCGCTGTGTGGTGACGCTGTGGATGGACAGGGTCCCCTCGCAGCGATGCCAGGCCCAGAACACCGCGGCGAGAATGACTGCCCACAGGAGGGACGTCCCCGCGTAGGGGATGTGAGCGTCGAGATGAAGGAAGTCTGAGATACCGGTCCCAGCGATGGCGATCGCAAAGGCCAAGAACCAGTACGCGAAGGCGCGGTAGCGACGAGTCGAGAACTGCAGCGCGAGCGCGATCACGAACAGCGCAACCTCTGTACCGCCGCCGCCGAAGTTCCCGTAGGTCTTCAGGTAGTCAGAGGTGGCTTCCCCGCCGGCTGTGGTCAGGATCTTGGCGACCCAGAAGAGAGCGATGATCTCGGGAACCTTCGCCTCGAGCGGCGACGGGAAGATGCGACCCAGCAGCGGTACCTGGCCCGGCGCGCGTCGACGGTCGGCGTGAGCACCGGCTGCGGGTCGAGCACCGCGAAGGGTCGGAGGCATGGTCGGTCCATTGTCGGAGGGTCTCGGCCGGACGACAATCGAGCGCAGGGATGAACTTCAACGGTCAGTCCTCCACTCCAGGTAGTGCTCGGGTCATCCCAAAGTCGCAGCCGCGGCCCCTTTCAACGACTCCGAACACACTCCGGCGCCTCGACTAACGGCGTGAGAGCGGCGAGTTTTGCCCGCGAGACTTCTGGATGCACGAATCTTCGGTCGTCTTACTTAGCCGCCGCGTGGATCGTCGAGCCGACTGCTGTCCGCTCCAGGTTCTCGAACCCACGAAGCGGAAGCCGCTGCTCCGTGGCTGCCATCGGCCAGCCAGCTTCCGAACGGGTGCGGTCGTAGATACCGACGCGACGCGCCGAGATAGCTCGGAAGCGGGGTCTATCGGTGGCGTCGGGCTTCGATGGTGTTGGCGGCGGAGGCCATGAGTCGATCGGGCGGCGGAGGGTCGGTCTGTTGGGATCAGGTCGTCTCGGGCGAGGCTTCTGTGTGAGCTGCGCGCGCGTGGCGCGGGGCGAGTAGGACCGCGACGAGCACGGCGGCGATGGCGGCGGTCGCGCTGGCGCAGATCAGCGCGAAATGCAGTCCGGAGATGAAGGCGGTGTGCGCTTGGGTGGCGGTTGACCCGCCGATTTTGGCGGCGACGGCGAGGGATGAGCGGGCCTGGGTGACGATCGATGCTGGGGCGCCGGGGAGGTGCAGATGGCTGCGGTAGGTGGCGGTCAGCGCGCTGCCGAGCACGGCGATGCCGAGCGCGCCGCCGAGCTCGCGGGAGAGGTCGTTGAGCGCAGAGCCAACGCCCTGCTGGCTGGCGGGCAGCGATTCGGTGATGCCGGTGGTGGCGGGGGTCATCGCCAGGCCCATCCCGATACCGAGCGGGACGATGCCCGCGATCTGAAGCAGGTAGGAGCTGTGCTCGCCCATTTGGGCGAGCACCAGCATCCCCGCGGCAATCAGGGCGAGCCCAGCGACGCAGACCCATCGGGCGCCCGCCTTTGTGAGCAGGGCCGGGGCCCGTCTCGATGTGACGATGAGCGCGCCTGACAGCGGCAGCACGCTCACCGACGCGAGGATCGGGGACTCGCCGCGGACGATCTGCAGGTACTGCAGCACGATGAACACGAAGCCGAAGAAGGCGAAGAACTGGATGAAGATCGAGAGGCTCCCAGCCGCAAGCTGGGGGCGGCGAAAGACACGCGGGTCGAGCATCGGGTGTGGCTGTCGCAGCTCCCAGGCGATGAACCCGGCGAGGACGACGAGTCCCCCGCCGACGCCGAGAAGGGTTTGTGCGCTCAGCCATCCAGCGGTCGGTGCCTCGATCACGGCGTAGACGATCGCGACGAGGCCGACGACCGCGATGATCGCCCCCACGAAGTCCAGCTTCGGCGCCTCGGCATCGGCTGACTCGGGGACGAACCGCAGCGTCCCGGCGATCGCCAGGACCGCGAGTACCACGTTCACGCCGAACACCGCCTGCCATGAGAACGCCGCGAGCAGCGCACCGGAGACAAGCAGCCCCAGCAGCGCGCTCGCGCCGGCAACGGCCGCCCACACACTGACCGCTGTGGTTCGCTGCTCTGCAGGGAAGGTGCTGGTGATCGTCGACAGCGTGGCCGGCATCACCAGGGCGGCACCCAGGCCGATCACGACGCGCAGTCCGATCAGCATGTTCGCGGAGCCGGCTGTCATCGCGATCGCCGAGCCGCCACCGAAGATGACCAGCCCGATCAGCAACGCCCGCCGGCGGCCGTAGCGATCGCCGATCGCCCCTGCGGGCAGCAGCAGCGAGGCGAACACCAGTGAGTAGGCGTCGATCACCCACTCCAGCTGGGTCTGGCTGGCGTGGGTGCTGCGGGCGATCGAAGGAAGCGCGACGTTGAGCGAGGCCATCGCCGCCACCACGGCGGCGAGGGCGAGACAGACAACTGCGGTCACGACACGGTGGCTGTCGCCGGCCGCTGAGGGCGGACCGGTGCGGATTGATTGGGTCGTCATGGCGGAAGCCCTCGGGTCGATGTGGTCTAAGAGCGACGGATTTCATCGCTGATGAAGAAGGCTGACAGATCGGCTGATAGATTTCAACAGTGATGAAACACGATTCGTCCAGCGCCGGCGCTCCCAGCCCGCGAGGGCGCCGTCCTGGGCACCGCGACACGCGCGAGCGGATCCGCGAGGCCGCGCGCGAGCTCTTCCTCGCCGACGGATACCGCGACGTAACGATGCGGTCGATCGCCGCCGCGGCGGGGGTCGACGTCGCGCTCGTCAGCTACTACTTCGGTTCAAAGAACGGCGTGTTCAGCGCGGCGATGTCGCTCCCCGTCAGCCCGATCGAGCTCCTCGACGTGGCACTCGAGGGCGACCCCGACACCCTCGCCGAGCGCCTGCTGCGGGCCCTGCTTGCCGCATGGGACGACCCGACGGTCGGAGTGCCCCTACAGACCGCAGCGTCAAGAGCGATTGGCGAGACAGCCCTGAGCGAGCTCGTCGCAGAAATGGTCGAGCGCGAGATCGTCGCCAAGATCGCCGAGCGACTCCCCGGACCCGAACCATACGAAAGGGCCGCGATCTTCGTAACACAGATGTCCGGTGTCATCTTCCATCGCTACCTACTACGCGTCGAGCCCATCGCCTCAATGCCAGTCGAAGAGATCGTACGGCGGCTGGTCCCGTCACTCCGCAGCACGCTCGAGATCTGATTTCGCGAGATCAGACGCCTGCTGACGTCTCCGCAGACCCGCACGCGACCGGGACCCGTAGCACGAGTCCGCAGCCGCAACCTGGCCCCTTCGCCCGTGATGAGCGTGGGCCAATCGATGCAGTCACGCCGGTCTAAGCGGCCCAGAGCGCGCTCGTTCGCAAGTCGGTCGACACAAAAGCAGGTCCGACGCTTTAACCCCAACTCGGCAGCGCAACTCGCCATATCCACGCATCAGCTGCTTGCACGTTCGCTGCCAACGGACGGGCTCGTGGCCGCATCGGCGATGTCGCGGCTGTCTGTCCGTTGATGTGATCTGCGCTCCGACCGAACTGAGCAGTGAGCCCGTCGACCATTAGGGTTCAGGCATGAGCACCCTGCGTCTTCGACCGGTACAGGATGGCGATCTCGACCAGTTGTTCGCGTTTGAACGCGACCCGGCGGCGGTGCGGATGGCGGCCTTCACCCGTGCGGACCCATCGGACCGTCAGGCGTTCGACGCCCACTACCGCCGTGTTCGAGCGAATCCTGAGAACACGCTGTGCGCGATCGAGGACGACGGCATCTTGGTCGGACAGGTCGCGAGCTTCACGGTCGAGGATTCGCGCGAGATTTCCTATTGGATTGACCCGGCGCGTTGGGGCCAGGGTCTTGCCAGCGCAGCGCTTGACATGTTCCTCGAGATCGAGCGCACGCGTCCCCTGCACGCGCGCGTCGCCGAGCACAACATCGCCTCAGCCAGAGTGCTGACCCGTGCGGGCTTCGTCAAAATTGGCTGGGAGGTCTCGTATGCCGACGGCGTTGCGCATGAGGTCGTGGAGCACATCTACCGACGTGAGCGGTAGCTGCAAAGAGCCCGTGCCCGTTGCGTGTCGGAACCGTTCGGGTGCAACCGGCAGTCTGACTTCGGCCGGCGTCCCGGCTGCCGCATCCACGAAACACCGGCCACTTCAGCGGCCGTTGGGACCGGCGTTCTGCCTTCTGCTGTGAGCCCGGCGTGACTGGAACCGGCAGCGGCAGCGGCGTGGCTGCCTGGGCGACTGAGAGCGGAAGCCACGGTTGAGCGTGGCGCAGAGTTCCGTCCAACCGACGGTCAGCTGTCCACGTTCTCTCGCGACCCTCGCGGCGCCCTCAAACGCATCGCCGCGCGCGGCTGATCAGCGCGAGCGTCGGGATCACAGCGGTGACTGCGATGCTACACAGCGGGATTTCGTCGGCGATCGCCGGACCAAACTCAGGGCATCAAGCGCTCCGGTTCGTGCCGTGTCGCCGGCAACACGCCCGCCCGTGGTTGGTGTCGTGCTTGGTTGCGGGTTGGGATCCGGCGGTTCAGAGCGGCAGTGTGCGGGGAAGCCCGAATCGGGGCAGTGCGCCGCTGTCGACGAAGTTCGTGATGGCGGCGATCTGTATGCCTTGGAGCGTCAGCACCATGAGTCCTGTGGCGTGCGCGATCGGCGCATGGGGATCGGTGTGGTAGACGCCGAACGCGGGTTGGGTGTTGGCTCGTGCGGGGATGAGTCGGACGCGCTGATCGCCACGCCACGCGGTGAGCTTGTGCAGGAACGCGCCGATCGCATTCGCGCCTTGGTATTCGAGCGGTGAGGGCGGCATGGTCAGCCAGGCGTCGTCGGTGAGCAGCGTGATGATGCCGTCGATGTCGTCAGTCTCCCACGCGTCGGTGAACCGTTGCACGAGCTGGCGCTCGCCCGGTGTGTCTGGGAGCGGTGCGGTGTCTCGGTCGGGGATGGGCGTGCGTTGCGCGACCGTTGCGCGCGCGCGTTTGAGCGCGCCTTTGACTGAGTCCTGGGTCGAGTCGAGCATGTCCGCGACCTCGGTGGTGTGGAAGCCGAGTACGTCGCGGAGCACGAGCGCGGCTCGCTGTCTTGGCGGCAGTGTCTGCAGCGCGGCGATGAACGCGAGCTGAATCGTCTCGCGTGTCTCGTAGCGGGCCTCCGGTCCGGGGGAGGCGTCGATGATGCCCTCGAGCAGAACATCGGGATAGGGCTCGAGCCATGTCGGTTCGGCGATGCGGGTCGGTGCGGGCGCCGCGAACGGCGCCTCGAGTGAGGCCGGCGGGCGGCGGCTGGAGTTGCGCAGTGCGTCGAGGCAGCGGTTGGTCGCGATCCGATACAGCCAGGCGCGTAGCGATGCGCGTTGCTCGAAGCCGCGCAGGCCACGCCAAGCCCGGAGCATCGTCTCCTGGACGGCGTCCTCAGCGTCGTGCACCGTGCCGAGGATCCGGTAGCAGTGGAACTGGAGTTCTCGCTGGTAGGGCTCGGTCAACTCGCGGAAGGCGTCCTCGTCGCCCTCTGCGGCTCGCGTGAGCAGCCGTTGGCTCACCTCGAGAGCCTCGCTTGTCCAGTTCTTGTCATCTGCATCACGAGTAATGACGCCGAACGAGCCCGAAAGGGGTCGCACGGTCCGCCGACCCGTTTCCGAACGCGCTGGCGTCTGAACGGGTGAGCATCAAATGTCGGACGAAGGAGACGCACGTGATCAGTACCGCGGGGATCAGATCGACGCCGGCAGAAGATGGTCGCAGCTCGGGCCAACCGCACCGCCGGTGGACAATCGTGCTTGCTGGGCTGGGAGTCTTTATGACGGCGCTTGACACCATGGTCGTGACGACGGCGCTCCCGGTGCTCCGCGTGAGCTTGCACGCCGGGTTGTCGGGACTCGAGTGGACGGTCAACGCGTATCTGCTGGCATTCGCGTGCTTGCTGATGACCGGCGCCGCGCTGGGCGATCGTTTCGGCCGCCGACGGATGTTCGGGGTCGGGATCGGGGTGTTCACCGCCGCGTCGGCGGCCGCGGCGCTGTCACCGACGGTCGGCGTGCTGATCGTCGCGCGGGTCGTGCAGGGTGCTGGTGCGGCGATCGCGTTCCCGTTGACGCTGACGTTGATCAGCGAGGCGTTCCCGGTCCACAAGCGCGGCGCCGCGATCGGGATGTGGGGTGCGATCGGAGGGATGGCGGCCGCGTTCGGGCCGGTGATCGGTGGCGCGATCGTCAGCGGGATCAACTGGCATTGGATCTTCTGGGTCAACGTGCCGGTCGGGCTGGCACTCGTCGCGCTCGCCCCGAGCCGCCTGAGCGAGAGCGTCGGTCCGCGGCCGCGACTCGACATCATCGGTGTCGGGCTGGCTGCGGCCGGATCGCTGGGTCTCACCTGGGCGCTCGTGCGAGCGAACACGGTCGGCTGGGGCAGCGTCGAGGTGCTCGCGACGCTGGTCGCGGGCGCCGCGGCATTTGTCGCCTTCGTGGTCAGGGAGCGCCACACGCCCGACCCGATGCTCGCGCTCGAGCTCTTTCGCCGGCGGGGTTTCGCGGCGGCGAACGCGGTCAGCTTCTTCTTGTACGCGGGCTTGTTGGGCGCCCTGTTCCTGATGACGCAGCTGCTGCAGACGGCGCTTGGCCACTCACCGCTGATGGCCGGCGTGATGCTGCTGCCTTGGACCGCCGCACCGGGGTTGGTTTCGCCGATCGCCGGTGCGCTCGCCGACCGCCTCGGGAACCGCCGCTTCATGACCATCGGCATGGCGTTTCAGGCGATCGGCCTGGGCTGGATTGCGGCGGTCGCCTCCCCCGGGATGGGTTACCTGCAGCTCGGGCTCGCGCTGGGGATCGCAGGGGTCGGGATCGGGCTTGTGTTCCCGACCGTCGTCAACGCGGTGCTCGCCTCGGTGCCGCTCTCCGAGGCGGGTGTGGCGTCTGGGAGGAACAGCACGATGCGCGAGCTCGGCGGCGTGCTCGGAGTGGCGATCCTCGCCACCGTGTTCACCCGGCGTGGGATATACGCCTCACCGCGCCTGTTCATCGACGGCTTCAGCACTGCGCTCTGGGTCGCGGCGGGACTCTCGACCCTCGGAATGATCGCTGGGGCGCTCTTACCCGGCCGCGCGACCGCGCCCCGAGCGGCCGAAGTGCACGAGCCAGCACTCGCGTTCTCAGGCGACCGCTGATCGCCGACCCGTTCTCGCTCAGGTTGGCGTCTCAAGACATGACAAGCAAACCCGCGCCGGCGCGCAGCCGGCCCGAACACGAGGATTGATCAATGCCAACGTTTCTGCTGGTGTACCGCTCCGCGAAGAACTACACCCCGGGCGACCCCGACGTGATGGCGTCCTGGCAAGCCTTCTTCGAAGGTCGCGGGGGAAATCTCGTGGATACCGGAGACCCGATCTTCGCCCGGAGCACGCTCGGCGACTGCGAACCCGACGCCACAGCACTCGGGGCTCGATCGCCGGGTGCGGATCCAGGATTGGTCTCTTTTCGTCCTCCCATCGGCAAAAACGACCAACCCTGGCCGGGACCGAGTCCGACGGCGTCGATCAGCGACGATCCCGGCTTCGGTCAGGACCGCGGGTGCGGACACTGCTTGGCGGCCTCGCCGGACCATGGAATCACTCATCTAGTGAGATCCTTACCAGTGGTGCGGGTGACTGACGAAGCGAAGAGCAGGATCCGGGGCGTCTAGCCTGCCGCGCGGCTCTGCCCCTGAGGGGGCCCTCAAATATGCGCGCCCCGTTGTCGCACCCGCACCACCCCTAGCCTTCGGCACACTCGCAAATCAGCGGAGACGGATCGGTGAATTCGCAAACCGCCGTGCGATCCGAACAGAGGCACGTGGCCCTCTGCCGTTCGCTCGGTTCTAACGGGTCTCGGTGCCGTGAGCGCTGTCGCCAACGCTCAGGGTGGTGATGAGTTCGAGCATCGCGCCAAGGGCGGCCTCGAGGGGCTTGGTGTCTCGCTGGACCTGCGCGAGCAGCAGGCCGCCTTGAAGCGCGGCGAGCGTCGCCAGAGCGAGTTGGTCTGGGTCGGCTTCGGGGGCGAGCCGTCCGCGCGCGTGCATCTGGTGCAGGCCGGCCGAAATGGTGTGTTCCCAGCGGCGGAAGCCCTGCGCGACGGCGCTTCTCGCCTGGGGTTCGGTCTCGGCGAGTTCGCTGCCGAGTGACCCGATCGGGCAGCCGCCCCGGCAGTTCAGAGAGCGCTGGTAGCCGACGACGAAATCGCGCCAGGCGCGGAAGCCGTCGAGGCTGCTGAGGTCGAACTGTTCCTGGTTGGCGATGATCGTGTCGGTCTGGTGGTCGATCACCGCCCGGACGAGGGCCAGTTTGTCGTCGAAGTAGTGATACAGCTGCGAGCTGCTGACCTCGGCGGCGGCGCGCACGTCCTCGATCGTGGTGTGCGCGACGCCGCGGTCGAAGATCAGTTCGGCCGCGGTATCGACGATCCGCTGGCGGGTCTGCTGCCCCTTGCGGGTCAGCCGGCGCGGGGCCGGAGCGATGTCTGAGCTCATGACCGGATCCTAGCCCAGACTGGACTGGCCATTCCATTTCTGTGCTATACAGGCTGGAACGCTCAATCCACTTTCGGGACGGACGGAAGGACACCACAGTCATGACTCTGCACGGGAAGACCGCCCTCGTCACGGGCGGGACGTCAGGTATCGGTCGCGCCGTCGCCAAGCGATTGGCCGCCGATGGCGCCGAGGTGATCGTCACCGGCCGTGATCGGCAACGCGGGGAGGAGGTCGTCGACGCGATCATGGCCTCGGGCGGCAAGGCTCGGTTCATCGCCGCCGATCTGGCGAGCTTTGACGACGTCCAGCGGCTCGCCGAGGCCGCCAGCGATGTTGATGTCCTGGTCAACGACGCCGGCGTGTTCCCGGGAGGACCGACCGATCAGACCAGCCAGGAGGCATTCGACCTCACCTTTGACGTCAACGTCAAGGCGCCGTTCTTTTTGACGGCCACGATCGCGCCTCGGATGGCAGCCAAGGGCGGCGGTGCGATCATCAACATCTCGACGATGGCGGCGACCATCGGCATGAACGGCCTCGCTGCTTACGGCGCTTCAAAGGCAGCCGTCGACTCTCTCACCAAGGCCTGGACGGCCGAGTACGGACCCCGCGGCGTCCGGGTCAACACGGTCGCGCCGGGCCCGACGCGCACCCCCGCGAGCGTCGCGATGGGAGACATGTTCGACGTCCTGGCCGCGACCGTCCCCGCCGGGCGCGGCGCGGACCCGACCGAGATCGCCGCCGCTGTCAGCTTCCTCGCTTCTGAGGACGCGAGCTTCGTCTACGGAGCGATCCTGCACGCTGACGGCGGCCGCGTCGCCGTCTAGCAGTCCCGCGGCCCGGGCGTCCCGTCGCCGGTGTCGCCGGCGCTGGTTGGTGCCGTGAGCAGCTGGCTTGCGTATCGCAGGAACGTTTTAGCTACGGGTGGGTGCTTGCTGCCGGTTCGGGAGGCTGATGCTCGGCACGACCTGTCCGGTTCGTTTTCGCGGGCGACGACGCGGATTGAGGGTAAGCGGCGCGAGGCGGTGGTCGTTTGTTCCGGGTCGTAGCACGATGATCTCTCCCGGGGTATTGGCGAGGACCCATACGATGTCGTCCGGGTTCAGGCCGCCGTGTCCGGGTTTTGATGCTGCGAGCACGACTCGGTCAAATCGCTCGTTGGTGATTGTCTGGCGTAGGGCGTGCCGGTAGGTGCGGCCGCACTCGATGCGCGCGTCGATCGAGATGCCGCACATCGCCGCGCTGTGCTCGATCGCGTCTTGCAGCGCGGTCGCGACCGCGGTTTGGCGGGGCCGGGGCGTGTCGATCGGCAGGTGAAGCGGTATGCGCGCCAGGAAGACCGGGACGAGGGTCGCGTCTTCGGCGCTGGCGAGCCGCAGCGCCGCGTCGAGTGTTTGTCGGGACAGCCCATCGGCGACGTATGGGAACAAGATCCGGCGAGCGCCGGTGTGCCACAGCCGGGTCGTTCCCCGCTTGCGGTATCGCAGGTGCTCGCGACTGAGCGCGATCAGGGCTATCGACAGGATGATGATTACGCCGATCAAGAGGACGCTCATCACGCCTCCTGGGTCATCTCTGTGGCGACGATTTGCAGGTCGTCGCTGGTGTGCGGATGGGCCATCAGGCCTCCTCGGGGTCGACAACGAATGTCGCCGACCAGACTTCCCGGCACACCTGACGTTCACAGTACTCGACTGCGCGCGAGTTTGCACCCGATCTCCAGGGGTCGGTCCCAATGAGTGCGTGAGCGCCTCAGGCCAACCAACCACTTGGAGGAGATCGTCACTGCGCCCCGGGAGCCGGTCGTATGTGGCCGTCCGTGGGTGACGGGTAAACTTCACGACGGAGAGCCGGGGAGCTTGGTCGGCGTGCAGGAAAAGGAGTCCGAGATGACCCCAAGCGAGCTCACCAACCCGCACTGCTCACCCTGTCAGCTGCACCTCGCGTCGACGCACGGCAGGGGCTGAGAATCGTGTCCGACGGATTGCTGATCATCGCGTTCGTGCTCGGCGCGATGCTGAGCCTCGGCTCAAGCTGGGTGTTGGTATCAAGGCTAGAGCGCGTCGGAGCCAGACTCGGGCTGTCCGAAGCCCTGTTGGGTGTGCTTGCCGCGCTCGCGGCCGACGCGCCGGAGATCACCTCCGCCGTGACCGCGCTCGCCGGACATCAATCCAAGATCGGCGCCGGGATCGTGATCGGCTCAAACGTGTTTAACCTCGCGGCGCTGCTGGGCCTCACCGCGGTCCTCGCGGGCACGATCGCGCTGCATCGCCGCGTCGTCCTGATGGAAGGCGCGGTGGCGGTCTGGATCGCCGCCGTATGCCTTGCCGCGATCGTCAGGCTGGTCTCGCCAGTGGTCGGGCTGATCCTGGTGGTTGGGGTGCTCGGGCCCTACCTCGTGATCCAAGGGGTGCGCCACGAACGACTGTTGCGTACCGGGCTGCCCGATCGATGGGTGAGATGGCTGAGCGACGCGGTCGTCGAGGAGGAGCTCGAGCTTGAGCCCGCGATCCATCCCGAGCGCGGCCGGACGTCGGACGGGATCGTCGCGGCGATCGCGGTGCTGGTCGTCGTCGGCGCGAGCCTCGCGATGGAACAGGCCGCCTCCAAACTCGGGACGCGACACGCGATCCCGCAGATCGTCGTCGGCGGGCTGATCCTCGCCGCCGTCACGAGCCTGCCCAACGCCGTCGCCGCGGTCTACCTCTCGCGACGAGGACGAGGCACCGCGACGCTCAGCACCGCCATGAACAGCAACGCGATCAACGTCGCCGCCGGGCTGCTCCTCCCCGCGACGATCGTCGGACTCAGCGGCTCCTCAGGACAGGCAACCCTCGTCGCCGGCTGGTACCTCGGCCTGACCGCATTCGCGCTCGCATGCGCCTACACAGCCCGCGGCCTGCGTCGCTGGCACGGCGCGCTGATCATCCTCGCCTATCTCGTCTTCATTGCCACGGTGCTCGCGACCGCCTAACGTGATCCGAGAACTTCGTTCGCTCGCGTGGGCGCACGACGCACGCCAGCCGGGGGCCAGGAGCGGCGCTTCTGTTCGTATCGCGGCGCAATCTGAGAAGACGTCCGGAAGCTGTCGATGGCCCGTCGACGTGACTGAGTTTCGCCGATGCGCTGGCACAAAGGGGCGGTCAGCCAACCTGGACGTGCTCGGCTCGGTCGTCGGCGGCGAGCCGGTGGGCCTCGGCCCGCTCACCGCGAGCGCTGAGCGCCAGCGCGGCATCGGTCCGCCCTAGCAGCACCACCGACGCCACGGGCCCATGTGTCGCGCGCTCGCAGTCGAGTAGGTCGGCGAGACCCTCGTCCGCCAGGCCGCCGGCGACACGGGCGCGCCCTCTCGGGGCCTGTGCCCGGCGGTACATCTGCTGCTCGGGCAGCGCGCCGCCGAGACCGCTGTCCCCAAACAGGCTCACCGCCGCCCCGGGCGATCGCGACGATCACCACCGGCGGCGAATTCACCGTAGCCGGCGCGATCGATCCTACGACCCGGACGCTCTACGTGGCGAGTCTGAAGGGCGCGGTGTTCGCGGTCGACATCGCGCGCTGCAACGCCGCCACCACCAGCGGGTGCGACCAACCCTTGAGGAAGATCACCGACCGCGGCGATCCCGCCGCCGTTGCGGTCGACGTGGCCACGGACACCGTGTATGCCGCCAACGCCGGGCCCAACGGAAACGGCCGCGGCGACACGCTCTCGGTCATCGACGGCGCGCAGTGCAACGGCAGTGACGGACGCGGGTGCGACCGCGCTCCGCGGACGATCAAGGTGGGATCCAACCCCGAGTGGGACACGGTCGATCAGAAGACGAACGCCGTCTATGTCGCCAACTCCAACGACGGGACGGTGTCGGTCGTCAACGGCGCGCGCTGCAACGCCACCATCGGCGCCGGCTGCGCGCGACCAGCAACGACGGTGGCCACCGGCACCGGGGCCGGGTTTGTCGCGATCGACGAGCACCGCCACACCCTCCGTGGCCGAGACTCCGGTCCGAGCGGCGGGCGCAGGCGTTGGCACGATCGACGACAGAACCCACACGCTCTACGCGTCGGGTGTGTCATCGATCTCGGTGATCAACACCGCGACCTGCAACGCCACCACCACCACCGGCTGCAACGCGAAAGCGCCGACGATCCCGATCGGAACATATCCCGGCATACCCGCCCTCAACCCCACGACCCAGACGCTCTACGTGGCGTTCGGAAAGACAGGAAACAAGGTCGCGGCGATCAACGCCGGCACCTGCAACGCCCAGACCACCAGCGGCGGTGGAACACCCCCCGGGGTCGTCAACGTCGGAGCCGGCACCAACCAAATCGCCGTCAGCACCGCCACCGACACCATCTACGCGCCGTCCGCCGGCGCCAACTTCTCCGGCGGCGACACCGTCGCCGTCATCGACGGCGCGACCTGCGATGCCACCGACCTCGCGGGCTGCGGGCAGCCCGCCGCCACCGTGAAAGTCGGGGCCGGCCCCGACGGGGTCGCGGTCAACGACCTCACCCACACCATCTACATCGCCAACAATGCCGACGGCAACGCTCCCGGAACCGTCTCTGTGATCAACGGCGCCACCTGCAACGGCGCCGACACCGTCGGCTGTCGGGCCCGATCGCCACCGTCGCGGTCGGACGCTCACCCAGCTTGGCCGCGATCGACACCACCACCGATCAGGTCTACGTCACCACCAAATCCAGCGCGACAGTCTCGATCATCGACGGGTCGATCTGCAACGCCGCCAACACCACCCGATGCTCCCGACCGGCCACCGCCCAAGCGGTCGGCTCCCAACCCTTCGACCTCGCCATCGACGACGACACCAACACCGTCTACGCGTTCACGAGTCGCGGCCCAGGAGCCGCCGCATCCATCTTCGAAGGGCCGCTCTAGGAATGCCTCGGCGAAATGAGTCGCGAACGACCGCGGCCGGCCACGCTTGCGATCGGCGGTCGAGACGTCACAGATCTGCCGGCTAACGACAGCTCGACGCGCGCTCCGCCGGACGACGATCCTGGTCGCTCGAACGAGTAGGTCGGCTCCCCCCATTCTGTCCACGCGTCGCTGAGTCAGACGGACGCGCGCGCGCGCCTGCTCGGTCACCGAAGGGCCCCCCAGCGTGCTACACCCGCGTTCGTGTGTGTTGATAACGAACGAACGGAGACCCTGACATGACGGATCTGTTGGCGCTGAGCCCGGACGAACTGTTGAGCACCACTCGCGCGGTCCGCAAGCGACTGGACCTGGATCGACCGGTGCCGCTCGAAGTGGTACGGGAGGCCTTGGCAGTGGCGTTGCAGGCGCCGTCTGGGTCCAATTCGCAGGGTTGGCATTGGATCGTCCTGACCGACCCGGGCGTCAAGACCCGCGTGGCTGAGTTCTACAGGCGGTCGTACCTTGCGTACCGCGGTGCGAAGCCCAAGCTTGCGAGCGCTGCGCAGCAAAGGCTGGCGGCGAGCTCTGACTATCTGAGTGAAGTCATGGATCAGGTGCCGGTTCTGGTGATCGGCGCGATCACGGTCGGTGCCGCGGGTCTGCCGGCGGGCAACCAGGCCGGAGTGTGGGGGTCGCTTCTGCCGGCCGCTTGGAGTCTGGCGCTCGCTCTCCGCGCCCGAGGACTCGGAACGGCCTGGACGACGCTGCACCTGAACTATGAGCGTGAGGTCGCCGACGTGCTCGGCCTGCCCGCGGATGTCCGCCAGGGTGTGCTGCTGCCGGTTGCCTATTCCAAGGGCACCGAATTCAAGCCCGGCCCGCGCGCCGAGCTTGACGCGGTGCTGCACGTGAACGGCTGGTAGGGCTGCAGAACTCGCCGCCGGCTCAGGCAGGATCCGTCGGTAACGCTTGTGGTCGTGCGCCGCAACTAGAGCTATGACCAACCTCGCTATCCGCCGTCGCGATGGTGCGTCATCGGCGATGGAGGAGTTCGAGCGGCTGTACCGCGACAACGTGTCTGCGATCAGCGCCTTCTTTGAGCGGCGCTGTCGCGACCCGCAGGAGGTTGCCGATCTCACCTCCGAGACATTTGTGGAAGCGATCCGCTCGTTCGCGGGCTTTGACCCGCGGCGGGGAACGGTCCGCGCTTGGCTGTTCGGGATCGCCCGACACCGCTACGCACAGCACTGCGAGCGCTCGGCGCATGGCAGGGAGCTCACGAAACGGGTGCGGGGGGTTCATCCGCTCGCCGACGATGTCCGCGACGAGATCGAGTCGCGCATCGATGCCCAACGCGTCGGACGGCTCTTGATGGAGCGCTATGCACGCCTCAGCGAGCTTGACCAGTCCGTGCTCGAGCTTGTCGATCTCGCCGGACTGACCCCGACCGAGGCCGCCTCAGTCCTCGAGATCGCCCCAACCACTCTTCGCGTGCGCGTATTTCGCGCCCGCGGCCGCCTGCGAAAGGAACTCACAAATGACTAGCCGCTATGAGGATGCTCTGTGGGACGAGCTCGTCGACAACCACCATGACGAGCTTGCGGATCTGCGAATGCCACCACCGGCGCCTCGCCGGCGCCCGAAGGCACTAGCGGGCGCGACGGTGCTCACGGCAGGAGCCGGGGCGGCCGTGATCGTGATCTCAGCGTCCTCGACAACCGCGCCGGCCTATGCGGTCACCCGCAACCCAAATGGCTCGGTGTCGGTGACGCTGCGCCGGCTTTCGGCGATCGCCGACGTCAATGCTCGACTCAAGGCGCTCGGTGTCCGCGCGGTGGTCACGCGAACGGGAAGCGAATGCTCATCGGTGCCCACCACGATCGTTCGTGTCTCACCGTCGAGCGCGCCAGGCGACTCGTCGTCCGCGGAGCGGGTCACGCAGACCATCGCGCGGGCCGACTCAACCCGGTCCGGCGCCGTGCATATTCTCGTCGCCTCCCGGAGCGCAGACGGACACGTTGCCCTCGTCCAGGGGCAGAGCAACGCGCCGGTGCCCGCCTGCGTCCGTGAGATCCGGATCTTGGCCGGCGGACAGGTCAAGATCATCGGCTCCGGGACCCCCGAATCCTCTGGTCCCGTTCAGGCCCCGGCTCCCGGAACGACGAACGAATCAACCACAAGCACGAGCTCCAACAGCTCAACGACCGCGGCCGGGACCGCGACGACGTCCTGACGCGACGAGACCCCAAGAAGCCAGCTGTCCAGGTGGCTATGAGATGCGCGCGATCAGTGCGTCCACCGCGGCGCGGGCACCCACGCCGGCGGCGCCGGCGAGTTCTGATCGCCGGGGCATAGGGAACTCGCTGTGAGACGGCGCGCTGCGTTGGCTCGATTAGGAGGTCGGCATGGGTGCCGATCCCGCCGCCGAGCAGGACGAGTTCGAGGTCGACGACTGCGGCCAGGGATGCGATGCAGTGAGTCAGGGCGTCGCCCATGCGGACGATCACGGCTTTGCCGAGCGGGTCTCCTCGACGCGCGAGATCAAGCAATACGGTCGGGTCGCGCGACGCGTCTGCGGCGTAGTCGGACGCGTACCGGGCAAGTGCCCTGGCGGACAGGAGTCATCGCAACCGACCAGCGCATGCGGCCTGGAGATCCGATTGCGATCCGCCTGCCCTTGGGGCTGCCGTCGTGGGTAACCGGCATCCTCGCCGTCATTCCGGCCCAGTCTGCCGCCCTACGGCTCGCCGAGCTCGGGGACGACGACGTCGACAATCCCCACGGGCTCAACAAGGTCACGTTGACGAAATAGCGAGACGCCGTCCAGAAGACCTGGACGCCCGTCAACCAGACGCCCACCCCCAACTGCATTCTGCGGCTCGAGCCTCGTCTCGGATCCCGATGGCCGCGTGCTCGTCCGCACCCGGCGCGACGCGCCGGCGGCGCTCGTCGTTGATCTCGACGCGACCAGCGTCGCGGCTGGCTGGAGGTGGGGGCGGGCTCATTCTTTGTACCCGATCTGCCGATATAGCGGTGTGCGCGCCTTCCGCGCCTTCATCGTGATGCCCGCTTGCACTCGATCACATTGGTGGTTGCTCGATGTGAGGATCTCCTCGCTGCGGCGGCCTGCGTGGTGATTGACAGCGATGCCAGCCGGGAGCTCGTTGCCGACGATGTCGAGCACGGTCCGCGTCGAGTTCCGCAGCTGGCGCCGATGCTCAGATGCGCGAGCCTCGCGTCGCGTGGGCGTCATACGTGGCAGGCAGCCGCCGGAGTGGCGAAGGTGGCCGTCCTGTGCGGAACCTGCTCGGTGCTGAGCGGAGCGGTGGTGTTCTTCGTCGGGTGGGCCGGCAACGTGATGGTTGTCCGGACCCTGGTGCCGGGTCCCGTTTCCATGAAGGCGAGCACCGCGGTCATGTTCGTCCTGTGCGGCACCAGCGTGGTGCTGCTCGCAGTCGGCGACAGGCGGCGAAGGCGGCTGGGTCGCCTGTCTGCGGCCGCTTGCCTGGTGTGCGCCCTGGCATTTCTTTCGGAGTACATCCTGGGGTGGAATTTGGGCATCGACCAGATCCCCTTCCGTGATGTTGCCGCGCGCGCGGCGCACGTCGCCGATCCCGGCCGTCCTGGTCTGAGCACCGCAAGCTGCTTTGTCTTGATAAGCGTCGCTCTGCTGGCTATGCAACAGCGCCGGCGCTTCGAAGGGGCATTGATGGTCCCTGTCTTCGCGGTCGCGGGATTGTGCATCGTCGGCTTTTCCTATTCCATTCCTGCCTTCTACGCCGAGGGTTCACCCGCGAAGATAGCCCTCAATACCGGCCTTGTTTTCCTGTTCCTCGGCGCCGGCGTGGTCTGCGTCAGACCCGGCGGCACGATACAGAGGATGGCCAGCACCACCGATCCAGGTGGTGTCATGGCCCGGCGCCTGGTGCCGCTTGCGGTCGTGGTGCCTCTGGCGCTGGGATGGCTGGCGCTTGTCGGTCAGCGCGCCGGCGTCTATGGCGTGCCCGTCGGCGCGTGGCTGCTGACGACTGCCACGATCGTGTGCCTGCTCGCGGTGATCGTCTCCGGCGCGCAATCACTGAGCCGTGCCGATCGCCGCCGCCGTGGCCTCGAAGCCGAGCTGCATCGCCTCGTCGGCGAAGACGAGCTGACGGGCCTTCCCAATCGGCGTCGTTTCGAGCAGGAGCTGCAACGCGACTTGGCGTTCGCGTCAGACCGCCAGATCCCGGGTGCGCTGCTGATGATCGACTTTGACCGGTTCAAAGCCGTCAACGACGAGTACGGACACGCCGCCGGCGACGCGCTGCTGCGGGCGATGTCCGATGCACTCACCCAGGGCCTGCGCGCTACCGACACACGTGGTCGGATTGGCGGCGACGAGTTCGTCGCCTACCTGTCCCAAACCGACGAAGCGACGGCAAGGCAGATCGCAGAAGGCGTGCTCGACCTGGTTCGCACCGCCGGCGCGGCGTTCGCTCCCGGGATGCGAACCACCGCCAGCATCGGCATCGCCACCGACTACACGGCAACCGCTAACGCAGCGACGATGCTCGGCGCCGCCGATGGCGCGCTGTACCGCGCCAAGCGACACGGCGGAAACCGCGTCGCGGTGTCGAACCTACCAACATCGAACGACTCGCGAACACCCAGAGCAAACCTCCACCGCGAGCCCGCGCCACCACAGATGTGAATGAAGCTCGGAAAGCTCTGCGTGTCGGGGCTTTCGGTACGACCTAGGTGGCCAGGACCGGTTGCAGACGCTGCTCCAATGCGGCGCGTGGGAGCGCGCCGACGATGCGGTCCACCTCGGAGCCGTCGCGGATGACGACCAGCAGAGGGATGGACATCGCCCCGAATCGACGTGCCAGGCCTGGGTTGGCGTCGACGTCGACCTTGACGACCTTCAATGCGCCGGCATGGTCGTGCGCGAGGTCCGCGAGGACCGGCGAGATCATTCGGCACGGTCCGCACCAATCAGCCCAGAAGTCGACGATCACCGGGACCGACGCGGTCGTCTCCGCCGCAAAGCTCGCCTCGTCCGCGTTCACGATCCACGGCAGCGCGGTCTTGCACTTAGCGCAACGCGGCGTCCCTGTCCCGATCGGCCCGACGCGGTTACGGGCGCCGCACTCGCTGCAGGTGAGGATGGTCATATCGCGAGGGTACTTCGCGTCGACGGCGTTCTCACCCCTGCTCTTTTCTCAGCCGTGACTGAGCAGATCCCGCCGCGGCCGGGTCGACCGTGATCCGGCAGTTGACCGTCCAGGCATGACCCTGTTGGACTACACCTTGGCCGTGTCTCGGCGGTACGCCCAGGCTGCGCCGGCCGTGAGGATCGCCGTCCACGCCGCGACGGTGACCCATCCGCGGACCCCCCAGGCGTGGCCGTCGAGCGCGACGTTACGGGCCTGAACAAGCCACCACGAGGGGAGAAACTGCCCGAACGCATGCAGGAAGCCGCTCGTGATCGCGAACCAGGTGCCGCTGAGGAAGGCGAGGATCGACACCAGCCCGCCCATCAGCGGGCCGACAGAGTCGGTGTTCACAAGATGGCCAACGAGGACGCCGAGCGCGGCGAACGGCAGGAGCCCGACCATGATCAGACCGGTCATCGCCAGCCAACGCCCGGCGGGCAGGCTGACGCCGAGCAGCGAACCCGAGATGTAGAGCACGAGCAGGCTCGACAGCGCCATTCCGTACCCGGTCAGCACCTTGGCACGGAAGTACGCACCGACCGACAGGGGACTGATTCGCAGCTGCCTGGTCCACCCGGCCTGACGCTCACCGGCGATGCGGGCTCCGGTCGAGATCATCGACATCATCGTCCCGAACGACGCCAGCGAGACCATGTAGTAGGTGGCGTAGGTCAGGCCGGTGCCGCTGATGATCTTGTCGTGCTGCGGCGCCGCGATCAGCCAGAAGAAGACCAGCGGGAAGCCGAGCGAGAAGAGCAAGAAACGGCGGTTGCGGAACGTGCGCAGCAGCTCAAAACGGGTATAGGCGATCCCATTCATCGGGGGCCCATCGCCGAGTCGTCGACGTCCGGCTCGCCCGTCAGCTCTAGGAACGCCTCCTCAAGGCTGCCCCCGGCGATCTCGATATCCCTCGCCGTCGGATGGTGCTCGAGCAGCGCCCGGATGCTCTGGTCGGAGTCAGTGCAGCTCAGGATCACCGCGTCGCCGTGCCGCTCGGCCGAGGCAACTCCGGGCAACCCGGCGAGGCTCGACGGATCGACATCCGGCAGCGTCGCGCGGAGCGTCCGCCGGCCAACGCGAGCCTTGATTTCTGTCGTCGGCCCATCAGCGACGACCCGCCCGTGGGCCATCAGGATCGCTCGGTCGGCGTTGGCGTCGGCCTCCTCCAGGTAGTGGGTGGCGAACAGCACCGTTTTGCCCCGGGCGGCGAACTCGCGCATGATGCTCCAGAACTCGCGGCGGCCCTCGACGTCAAGCGCGACGGTCGGCTCGTCGAGCACGAGCAGTTCGGGGTTGCAGACGATCGCGAGCGCAAAACGGACGCGCTGGGTCTGACCGCCTGAGAGCTTCTGCGTTCGCTGGCCGGCGATCGCCTTCAGGCCTGTGACCTCGAGCGCCTCCTCGACGCCCATCGGATCCGGATAGAGCGAGGCCATCATTGCGACGAGCTCGCGTACCGAGAGGTCGCGGATCAGACCGCCCGTCTGCAGCATCGCGCCGACGAGGCCGGCGTCGACGGACTCCCGCGGCGGGCGACCGAACACGGACACGGTGCCAGTGTCGGGAGCTGAGAGGCCGAGCAGCATGTCGATCGTCGTCGACTTCCCGGCGCCGTTGGGACCGAGCAGCGCCACCGTTTCGCCCGGCGCGATCGAGACGTCGATGCCGCGCACCGCGCGGATCGGTCCCTCCGGGCCCCGGTACGACTTGGCCACGTTGTGCAACCGGAGGCCGCCATCGGTGTGGGCGGCCATATCCATCCGCGTCGTCGCGATCTGCGTCATCGCACGACTCTAAGTGCTGACTCGGGAAACGTACGCCTTGGGCGATCACGTCCGCGTGACAACCGCTTCGTACGAAGGAAGAGTCGTGCGGCCGTCGCTGATGCGAGGTGGCTCTTCTCGCCTCGGCAGGATCGCGTCAAAACTCGGAGAGGCGGCGCACCACTGGGGTGCAGCGATCCAGCCTCACGGCCCGCCGCCGGAGGGCTGGTCGGTCTCCCGGGCGATACTCAGCTGCCAGGAGCCGTACGCCACGTTGGCCGCCGCCCCTCCCAGAAACCAGATGGCCCACCCGTAGGTCTTCCGGTCGTTGCCGCCGTAGGAGAGCGTCACGGCGCCAAGACCGGTCAAGACGGCCGCGCTGGCAATGCGCACGCGCCCCCAGGCTCGGAGGTGGCGGTACTCGACTGGCGAGATGATCAGTCGCAGGCCCGATCGAGGCGGAGATGTCCACCACCCGCGCAGACCTTTCACAGCGGTGTCGTTCATGGCTCTCTGCATTATGCTGCCTCTGATCCCGACCGCCTCAGGGCGCTTGAGTCGGTTGGTGAGGATGTCCCTGGCGGCGCCAAGCAGTGACGCCCGCCAGTGGGTCGTGGCTTTCGACGACGAGCGGGGAGGACCTGCGGTGATCGAGCCAAATCGTGTCTCGCGCCTCATATCACTACCGGCGGGCTTCACGTTTGGCGAAGTGCCGCCAACACCTCAACCTCACCTCCGAGCTGTTGTCCTTCTCGTCCAGTCTTGGCTCGGTACCCAACCGAGGCATGCTTGACGGCCAAGCCGATCTTTTCCTGAACGGCGTTCCGTATCTGCAAGCGATCAACGATGTCACCACCGGAACCAGCATCGGGAGATCCACAGACCGGGCTCGAGGTGGATCATCACGCCGGTCTTCATCGGTCCGCCGTTCGGCCCAAATTTCTTTCCAAGCCAGACGGTGGCGCTGCCCTCCGGACCACCCCTCGCGGCGCGAATACCTCAGGATCTGAGCGAGTTCGCTGACACGATCACTCAGGAGATGTTGGACAATCCAAACTCACTGCTGCAGACAGAGCCAAACGAGTCTTGGCGGATCACCGAGAACATCGAGATATCGGTGTCGACTCAGCCCGCGGAGCCACTCTTCGGCGGTGGAATTGACAACATTGCCTTTCTACTCGCGTGGGCCCACCTCCGCCGAGGCATCTCATTAGCGGCTAGGAAATCCCTCGAAGAGCGCCGAAGGACGCGCTGGGATCAGTAGAACGCCGCGAAATGCTCGCGCCGTAACCCCGATAGACCGCGATCGATCCGACCGTACGGTCGTTGGTGTCAATCGATGCACTGAATCAGTTCATCCGCACGAGCGCATGACCAAACAAATCGGGGAATAGATGATCGATCGAGATGCACATCACACCCTTGCAGCGCGCGGCGGGCGCTTTGAGGTCCTGATCGCCGGCGGCGGCGTCGCCGGCCTGGAGGCCGCGTTCGCGTTGCAACACCTCGCCGCCGACCGAGTCCGGGTCCGCGTCATCTCGGTCGGGACAGACTTCATCTACCGGCCGCTGTCGATCGGCGAACCGTTCAACCGCAGCCACGCGGCGCATACGCCGCTCCGCCAGTTGGTCGAGGAGGCCGGGGCGGAGCTGATCTCCGACGCGTTGGTTCACGTCGACGCCAACGCGCGGCGTGCCCAGCTGGCGTCCGGCGCCGAACTCGACTACGACGCGCTGCTGGTGGCGGCGGGCGCGATCATCGACCCGGTCCACGAGCACGCCACCGGGATCGACGACGCCCGCATCGATGATCTGCTCCACGGTCTCGTCCAGGACATCGAGCGGGGATACCTGCACCGGCTGGCAGTGATCATCCCATCACCGCCGCCGTGGCCGCTTCCCGCCTACGAGCTGGCGCTGATGGCTTCCGAGCGCGCCTGGGACATGCAGGTCGACCTCGAGGTCACGCTGGTCACGCCCGAGCCCGCCCCGCTGGACGTGTTCGGCCCGGTGGCGAGCCGCGCGCTGGCCACGCTGCTCGACGAACGGCGGATCGAAGTGATCACGTCGGCGTGGTCCGAGGTGCCTGGCAGCCGGTCGGTGCTGATTCACCCGGGCGGCCGCGAGCGGGAGTTCGACCGGATCGTGGCGCTGCCTGCGTTGCGCGGCCCCAACCTCGAGGGTCTGCCCCGAGACGGCGGTGGGTTCCTCCCCGTCGACGAGTACGGACAGGTGCGCGGCGTCGAGCGCGTGTGGGCCGCCGGGGACTGCACCGACGTGCCGATCAAGCAGGGTGGAGTGAGCGCAGACCTCGCCGATGTCGCGGCCGAATCGATCGCCGCGATGGCCGGCGTCCACCTGCGTGCTCGGACGTTCGTCCCGACGGTGGAGGGCGTCCTGATGACCGGCGGCACCGCTCGCTACCTGCGCGCGCGGCCGGCCTGGCCCGGCGACAGCGGCGAATCGGTGTTCGAGCCGGTCGCCCGCGGCGCGGAGCCGCCGAAGATCCGGGCCACCTATCTCGGGTCACACGTGCTGCAGGGACGCGACCCGGTGCTCGTCTCCCAAGCCTGACCGCCGGAGATGGGGGGGCGTGACGCGACAGCGAGCGCTCGCAGGGTCATATCCGCCCTCGAGCACCGCGCCCACCGGGGCGTGCAGCGCGGTGCCCATCTCCCCGATGTGGCAGGCCTCAGCCCAGCAGGCGATCGAGCGCGCTGCGGTCAGTCGGCAGCCCGTGGGTGGGCAGGACATGTTCAACCGGCCGTTGGAGGAGTGCGCGAAGACCCTGGACGATCTGCTCTGGTGTCCGCTCCTGGGTGACCGCGTCTGATGGGATCTCCAGGCCATGGCCGAAGTCCGCCAGCGTGTCGCCGGCGATCAGCACACGCAGGCTGTCGAGCCAGAGCACCACGTCGTTTCGTACTCTGCCCGGGAACACGTCGATACCGAGTGCGAGGCGGTCGCCCGCCGCGTAGAAGTGCGCCTCGCCACCCGGCGAGGGGCCGCTGAGCAGCCAGGCGAGATCGGGGCTGCCGCTACCGGCCTGCTGCAGTGTGATCCCGTATTTGCGGACAAGATCCTCCGCGGTGTCCGGAGACGGGGTGAATACCGGGCAGCGCAGCATGCCCAGGAGCGTCTGCGTATCACGTTCGTGCCAGGGCGCGGTGAGCACGATCACCGGTATGCGCACCCTCGCCAGCTCGAGCAACGGCTGCGGGACGGCGAGCGGATCGAACAGCAGCAGCGTCGTGCCATCGTCGACCGCGTAAGAGGAGACCTGCTGGGGCCAGTGGGCCGTCGGTGCCCAATCCGGGTGCGGTGCCTGCCAATGCCACAGTCCGGCCAGGAGCTGCTGCATCTCGCGATCGTAACCGGCGCTCTGTGAGCACGACTTGGACCGTGCGTGGGACACCGTCTCTCCGCGGCTCGGTCGGGACTCGAATACGGCGGTCAGGCCGTTTCGGTGGCGGAGTAGCGGCGGGTGATCGTCGCGGCATCATCGCCGGCGCCGCCGACGAAGCGCATCGGATCGCCGGCGCCGAGATCGTCGATCCCGGCCGTCTCGAGCGCGCCGATCGCCATCGTTCGTCGGACGGCGGAGAACGTCAGGACGTAGGCGACGATCCCACCGTAGGAACAGTCGTGCGGCGAGCGCGTCTCCGTCACAGTCAGGCTCGTCGAGGCTCTGTTCGATCGCCTCGAGAATCTCAGTCAGTCGATCTGGCCTCGCCACGCGCCGATTGTGACCACGCGCAAGCTCGCTGTCCCGGCAGATCTTGCGCAATCGCACCACTTCCTCACCGCCATCCCGGATCGAAGCGGCGCCAGGTTGGTGAGCTGAGCTGGATGGTTGCCGCGACGAGGACGGTGGCCGCGTCGAGCGGGAAGTAGGCGGCGGGTCCGGTGAGGCCGATCAGGACGCCCGCGAGCAGCACGGACACCGGCAGCATGCCGATGCTGGCGAGCATCAGCAGGCCCGTCACGCGACCCAGCAGTTGGGGCGGCGCCCACTGCTGCAGCCCGGTCACCATCAGCAGGTTGCCGATCGCGACCAGGACGAAGGCCAGCATCAAGATAATCGCTGCGGATATCCACCCGCCCGCATAGGGGATCGCCGCGATCAGCGGGGCGGTGGGCAGCAGCACGAGCGACGCGATCAGCAGTGGCCGGCGCGCGGGCGGTAGCCCCGAGCCTGAGATCGTTCCGAGCAGCAGCCCGGCGCCCATCGCGGCGGCCAACACGCCGTATCCGCCGGCGCCGAGGTGCAAGGGTCCTCTGGCCAGCGCCGGCAGCGCGACCCTTCCCATGCCCGCCGTTCCGAGGTTCAGCACGGCGTCGCTGACCAGGATGAGCCTGAGGATCGGCTCGCGAGCCAGCAGTCCGCGCACAGACGCGGCGGCCCGTACGTCCTCGGGGTGATCGCTGTGCTCGGGGGTCGGCACCGGCCGGGGCGCGTCGCGTCGGATGCCGATCAGCGTCAAGGCCGAGACGACGAACGTGGCGGCGTCGATCGCGAATCCACTGGCTGAACCGATGACGGCGACGAGCACACCGCCGAGCGCCGGCCCGGCGAGCTGGCTCAGCTGGGTCGTCCCGAACGAGAGCGCGTTTCCGGCCTGCAGCTCGTCTCTGGGCAGCAGCACGGGCACGATCGCCGACGAGGCGGGGATGAACAGGCCCTCGCCCGCTCCGAGCACGACCGCGATGATGATCAGCACCGACCCCCGTGCCAGTCCGGTCGCGGCGGTCACGGCAAACGCCGCGACCGCAACCCCGCGAGCAACGTTGGCGCCAAGCATCACCGTCCACGGCCGGTAGCGATCGCTTGCGTGCCCGCCCACAACGAGCAGCGCAGTCCGGGGCACCCCATAGGCCGCCAGGACGGTGCCGAGCAGCAACGTTCCGCGATGGTGGGCCAGCACATACCAGGGCAGCGCGACCGAGTAGATCGCATCCCCGAAGTTCGACACGAGCTGACCGGCAACCAGCAGCCGAAAGCTCATGTGGCGAAGCGGCGCCATTTCGGTGCCCGCCTCTCGCCCGGCCGCTCAGTTCTGCTCGGGAGCGATCGGGTATCCCATCGACAACAACTCGACCGGCAGCGCGCCGGCAGGGCGCGCTGCCGGGTCATCGCGGCGATCGGGAAATAGACCCACGAACAGCGCGGTGATCTGTTCGGCGACGCCCTCCAGCTCGGCGGGGGTCAGCCACGCCACGCGCTGGCTGTGGTAGGCAGCCTCACGCCACGCACGCGAATAGGCCGAGCGTCCCTCCAACCACTCGCGGTAGCGCCCCATCTGCCGATCGCGCAGCAGCCGCTCCAGCGCAGCCCAAGCGATCTCGGCCTCGGGATCGTCCTGCACGTTGCTCACCCGCAGACCCCGCCGCGACAGCCGCCACGGACGCGCGCGACCACGAACGCCCTCGACCTCCTCCACGAACCCGAACTTCGCCAGCTGACGCAAATGAAACGAGCAACTCGCCTGCGACTCGCCCAGCTCGGCGGCGGCCTCGGTTGCGTTGACCGACCCCTGACGCCACAACAGCTCGAGCAATGCCAAGCGCAGCGGGTGCGCCAGGGCACGCATCGCCCGCGGATCCGTCAGCTGTTCGGTCCGGACAACTGGATTGTTCGGAGGTTTATCAAAAGACATCTTTGGATAGTAGTGGTCTCAGCGAAACCGCCGCCTGGTTCGTCGGCGATCCCGTCGA
>Ga0302181_10000361_pt1 | contig 38572 bp, 32 predicted proteins | sample I_Palsa_E3_3_FD_198786 | JGI IMG/M metagenome (GOLD analysis project Ga0302181, IMG submission 198786) | Peat permafrost microbial communities from Stordalen Mire near Abisko, Sweden - I_Palsa_E3_3 | ecosystem: Environmental > Terrestrial > Soil > Palsa > Peat permafrost | place: Sweden...
CCGACGACTTCGACGACCCGATCAGCCGCGGTGAGAAGCTATGCGCGCGCTGATCGTCGATCAGTCCCGGGACCGCTCGGCATTGGTGGCAGCGCGCATGCTCCACGCCGATGGCTGGGAGGTGGGAACGGGCGCATGGCAGCCGAGCATCGCGTCAACCTCGGCGGTCACCGGTCCGCACCATCACATCGAGGAAGCTGAGACCGACGAGGACCGCTTCATCGCGGATATCGCTGCCGCCGTGCGCGAGCGCGACTACCAGGTGGTCTTCTGCAGCTACGACGTGGGCCTGCTGGTGCTGTCGCGCCGCCGCGACGAGATCGCCCCGGCGATCGTCCCCTACGCCGCGCACGAGATCGTCGAGCGGTCCTTCGACAAGCTGGCGTTCACCCGTACCGCCGAGGCCGCGGGCCTGGCGGTCCCGCATACCGAGGAGGCGACCGAAGCGGCGCTGGCCGGCTGGAGCGGGCCCGTGGTCGTCAAGGCGCGGATCCATGTGCCGACGCGCTATGAGACTCGGCGCTTTCAGAGCGCCGAGCAGGCTGCGCCATTCGTGGCCGACCTCCGTAGCCGCGATGCCGAGCCGCTGCTGCAGGAGTGCATCACGGGCCAGCTCGGCGCGGTCGTCGTGGTGGTGGACCACGACGGCCAGGTGATCGCCGAGGTCCAGCAGCGCTGCGACCGCTCGTGGCCTGCGGAGGCGGGCGTGACTGCACGCGCGCGCACGATCTCTCCCGACGCCGAACTCTCAGAGCGGGTCGCTGAGCTGGTTCGCCGGCTCGAGTGGTTCGGGCTCGCGGAGATCGAGTACCTGCTCGACGATCGCGGGGTACCACGCTTCACGGAGCTCAACGGCCGCTTCTACGGTGGCCTTGCCCTGGCGGGTCGCGCGGGCGTCAACGTTGCGGCGGTTTGGGCGCGCCTGGCCATGGGGGAGTCGGTCACGCCGCTCGCCCCCCAGCGCGTCGGGGCACGTTTCCAATGGCTCAACCGCGACCTCGCCGCCTCACTTCACGCCGACGGCCTGAGGGGTGTGGCAGCGGCGCTCGCGCTGGCGCCACGCAGCGCCCACAGTCTGCTCGCGCGCGGCGATCCGGGCCCGTTGCTGCACTACTACCTTCCCGAAATGTCGCGCCGCGCCGCGGCCAGGGCGGGCATCGGGCGCGGCAGCCACTGAGCTGGTCGCCGAGCGGAATCAAGCAGCTCAGGAAATGCTTGCTGCTGCGGCCGATTCGGGCGAAACGTCGGCGCTTCTGGCCACCTCTGCCAGGAAGTCCTCCCAGTCCTCCGTGAACGGAGCGATGCGCTCGGCCAAACGCTCGAGCGAGCGGAAGTCGTCCTCCTGCTCCCAGGAGGTATGCAGCACGATCGGGATCCAGGTGCCGGGTGCGAGATCGATCAGCCGCTCGGCCATCGGCAGAATCGTCCGCGCATTCGAATAGAGGGGCGCGTAGGCGGGAAGATAGACCGCGCCGTCGCGCCATAGCGGACCTCCGTGAAAGCCCATCATGGCCACGCTCTCCGGTCCGCCGCAGACGATGTCGAAGCGACTCGCGAGCACGGGGTATTGAGCAGCGTCGAAGCGGTTAAACGGAGGCACGAATACCCTTGGCGCCTGAACTCCGGCCTCGAGCAACCGCTGGCGCCCATCCTCGAGCACCCGCTCGAAGCTCTCAGGAGAAAGGCCGGAGAACTCCGATCGTCGGCGGGGACTCTCGAACAGGGTGCGGTGGGTCGTTCCATGCTGGGCAAACGTGACGCGGTCGCCACGCATCCGTGTGAGTAGCTCGATCTCCTCGCCGCCGAGCGGCCGGCCGCCGCTCGAGCCCACCGTCAAGGGCGCATGGGTGAGCTGGGGTACCACCGACATGAGATGCGCTACGCCCGCCGCGGCCATGACATCGTGGAATTTCCGCGACATGTCGATGTCCTGGGGACGGTCAAAGGACGTGTAATACGGGAACTCATCGACCCTCACGAGGAACCGCGGCGGGCCTGAGGCTCCCTCCCCGTAGACGCTTCGTCTGAGGACGAGCAGCTTTTCAAGCCACGCGCGCTCCCAATCCAGACGGCCCAGCTTCATCGCCAGCCGCTGCGCTGCTCGAACGGGCGCGGATGGCACCGGCGAGGGAGTGAGCACGCGAAGGTCGCCATCCCCCGGGTCGAACCGGCGCGCCCCGCCCAGGTGGAGCGCTATGTTGCGTTCAAGGTCGGCGGAGTCCTGCATCAGGTGTTGCAAAGCTAGCAGCGCCCGAAAACGGACCAGCTGAGGGCCAGGCATAAGGCCTACCTGGACGCCGCTTTCTCAAGCTGGGCGTCGCCAATGACGACAAAAGGCTTGCCGATGGTGCGTTTTCCGACACCCCTGGGCGCCGGGCCAACATCCCCGGGCACCCCTCCAACACCCCTGGTCGTGCAATACCTGTACGTGCACGAGCACGGCGAGGCGTTCTCCTACCCGACGGTCCGTGCCGACTCCTCGGCCGGCGGCGTCGCCGTCCGCTACCTCGAGTGCGCCCTCACGCAGGTCGCGTCGCTGCGACTTCAGGATGTCCCATGCGATCTGGCACTCGCCACCAACCTCGAGCCGGGCGACCTCGGGCGCGTGGGCACGGAACTGATGGCCTGCATTGAGGCCTTCGGCGTGGAGATCCTCCCCACCGAGTATCGCCACCGCCCGCGGGAGGGCACCGAGGCCTACGTGTCCTCACGCTACGTGCTCGACGCGATCGTCTCGGCGACAGCGGGCCAGCCCGCCGATCGCCAGCTCTGGCTGACCGACCTGGACTGCGTGTGGGTCGATCCCGAGCGGGTCTTCGCCAGCGCCCCGCCCGCGTCGGAGATCGGCTGCATCTACATCGGCTATGGGGCCGATTGGGATACGGTCGGCCACGGCGAGCATGGCCTGACACGCAGGGCGATCGGCGAGATGGCGGCGGAGATGGGCGGCTCCGAAGAGCTGCCGCCGTGGGTCGGCGGTGAGCTCCTGGCCGGCACACCTGCCGTACTGCTTGAGCTGGTGACGGCGTGCGACGAGTTCGACGAGCGGCTGGACCAGGAAGATAAGGCGCTGCCGAACGAGGAGCAGATCCTCTCGCTCGTGGGCGCGAGCGGGCGAGTGAAATTCCGCGATCTCTCCGATGTGGCACGGCGGATGGGGACCGGGCCGCGCAATCAGGCTGCGAGAGTCGACGACCCCAGTTCGATCGGCCTGTGGCACCTGCCGTCAGAGAAGGGGCTCAGCCTCCGTCGCGCCGCGTATGAGATCCGCAGCGGCCGTACCGCCCAGCTTCGCCGGGATCTCACTGAGCCCAAGCGCGCCGCGCGGCGCTTCAACGTTGAGGGTACTGGCCTGATTCGGCGCGTGCGAGACGATGGATGGATCGCCAAGCAGCGCATCCGCAGCGCGATGCTTGCCGCGCTCCACCTCCACTAGATCAAACGCTTTCAGCGATCAGACGGTGCGGATGATCAGCACCGAGCAGGGCGCGTGGTGAGAAACCTTGTTGGGCACCGACCCCAGCAGGAACCGCTTGGCGCCCGTCATCCCCTTGTTGCCCACCACGATCAGATCGGCTTCGCGCTCCTCTGCGACGTCGAGAATCGCGTCGGCAGGGTCGCCCTGGCGAGGGTAGACGTCAACCGCCACCCCGGCGTCCCGAGCCACCTGCGCGGCCGCCTCGAGCGTCGCGTCGACATCCTCGCGGGGGTTGATCGCCCACTGCAAATCCTCCGGCGCCTGGAGCCGTTCCTCGCTCAGACGCTGCGCCGGCACCGGCGCATACGCGCTCACGAGCTCGAGCTTTGCCCCCACGGCACGGGCCAGGTCGACCGCCTGAAGCACAGCCTGGGTCGCCGTGTCCGAGCCGTCGGTACCCACCGCGATCGATTTGAACATGAGTCTCCTTGTGCAGTCGCCAGGCTGGTCTGTCACGGCCAGCGCGCCGCGATCATATCGCGCAGCCGACCACCGGCAGCAAGCGGCGTAGTCGCTTCCCGGCAAGAGCCGCCACCCCGAGCCACTAGATTACGGTGAATGTTGACCGTAGAGGTGATCGACGATCTCGAGGCCGCCGAAGCATTCGCACCTGAGTGGGACGAGCAGGCTGTCGCTCGCTCAATTCCCATGTGTTCGCCGGGCTGGATGCTGGCCTGGTGGAGAAATCTCGCTCCCGCCGGCGCCGGCCTGCGCATTCTCACGGTGCGGCGCGATTCGGAGCTGGTGGCGATCGCACCCTGGTTCGTACAGACAGGTGACGCGGGTCGGGTGGACGTGCGCTTCCTCGGCGCCGAAGTATCCGATCGCGTCGACATCCTGTGCCTTCCCGGTCGCGAGCGTGAGGTCGCGCCCGTGTTGCGACAGGCCCTGCTCGAAATCAGGCCACGCGCCGACCTCGCCGCCTTCGAGGCGGTATCGATCGGCTCGCCCTGGACGCGTCTGCTGGCGAGCGGCTGGCCTGGGCGGGCGAGGCTGGGGAGATACCGGAACTCTGTCATTCCGGCTCCCACGGTCACGTTGCCCGCCGGCCCACCCGAGGCGTGGCTCGCGGGGCGCTCACGCAACTTTCGCGGCCAGATCGGTCGCATGGGACGCCGGCTTGAGAGCCTCGGCGGTGGTGTGCGCCAGATAACCGACCCCGCCGAGACGCAGCAGGCGGTGGGCACCCTTCTTGCGCTGCACGCGAGTCGCTGGGAGGGCCGCGGCAGGTCGAACCTCGCCCGCCCCGCCGTGCAGGCATTTTTGAGCGAGGCCGCCGCCACGCTGGGCCCCGACCGCTTGCGCCTGTGGGCTGCAGAGATCAACGGCGAGCCGATCTCCATCCAGCTGTTCATCGCCGCCGGCGGGGAGATCAAGTACTGGAACGGGGGCTGGGATGAGGCGCACGCCGACCTGAAGCCTTCGATGCTCACGATCTCCGCCGCGCTTCAGGACGCAATCGCGCGAGGCCAGCAGAGGCTGGACCTGGGTGCCGGAACGCACCCGTACAAGCTGCGCTTCGCCGACGGTGAGGACCCTCTCACGTGGGGAGGGCTGACCGTGCACAATCGCCGCTGGCCACGAACGGCCGCCGAACTTGCGCCAAAAGTGCTGCGCTACCGCGGCAAGCTGCTCGTTCAGGCGCTGCCTGCGCCGGTCAGCGAGCGCATCGCGACGGTTGCAAAGGCCCGTCGCGGAACGCCGTCCTGAGACCGGCGACGGGGCTCGGTCCAGGCGGGCCGCCGAAGGCGGTGTTCACCGATCCAACGCCGACAGGAGCTTCGTCGCCTGCGCGGACGTCAACGCCTTATCCATCGCCGCGACCATTGATGGACTGCAGATGAACTGCGCTGCCAGTGACGCCACGCTGGCGTGCGCCGCACTGCCGTTCGCCACAGCGGCATCCGGCAAGGGGCTCATGCCGGGCATTTTCATCTTCGGGACCGGCGCGGCCGCGCGCAGGGCCTGAAGAATCTCCCTGCCGATTCTCAGACTGGCCCACACGCTGATCGGCGTTTTCAGGGAAACGCGAGAACCGAGTTTTATCCTGCAGGTGAAGCTCCGGCCGGCCTGTGTCTCAACGACGCAGGTACCGATGCGGCGGTGGCCGATATATGCGCTGAGACGAGCACGGCCGGCCTTCCCGAACTTGGTCGTCATGATCAGCGTGCGTCCGTTGAGCATCACCTGCGGGCGCGCGACCGCAGGCTCGACCGACGTGTGGGTGCCGAGCGTCGAGCCATGCCCCGTCGACGACGGCGACGATGTCGATGTCGGTGTCGGTGTCGGTGTCGGATTTGCGATCGCCGCCACATCGGGTGGCACGGGAAGGATCGTGATGGTGCGCTGTTCGCCCACACTTCGGTCGTCCGACAGACGCGCCGTGATGGTCACCGTGCCGCCGGCGGTGGACGGGGCCGTGTACACCCCGCCTGACGTGATCGACCCGCCGCTTGCTTCCCATATCACCGGGGAGCTGTCGTTCCTCACGACCGCGTTGAGCGTAATGCCCGTGCCGGCGATCATGCTGGACGGCGCTCCTTCGATCGAGAGGCCGGGCCGGGCGGCGAGCGCCTGGAACCCAACGGGCCCCTGATCGAATGCTTTCCAGTTCCCCTCTTCTGTCAATTCGCTCAGCAGTGCTCCCGGCAGCGCTTCTCCGCTGACCACCCCGCCCGAGCCAACGGCCGTGTTGAAGTGGAGTTCGTTGGAGCCAAGCGGTAGCGCGACGAGCCAGTATTTTGTTCCAGCGACGACGGGAACTGAAACGCCGGTGGCTTTGATCCACGAGCTGATCGCCGGTTCGCCCGACGCGCGTGCCTGCCCGAGTACCTTTCCGGGCTTGCCCGCGCCTTCGGCAAAGATGCCCAAGTCGACGCCGGTGATGCCCGTGTTGGCCGTGCCGTTTGTTTGGAACTGCAGTTCTTCCACCGTGCCGGTGGATTTCGCGATGAACTGAAACGCTTCCTCGTGGCCGGCGGGAGTTCCCTCGGCCACGGAGTAGGTAGCCGTAGGATCACCGAGCAGCAATTCTCCCGGGGGAGCTTGGCCGGGCGGGGGTTCGGTGGCGGGAGGTTCGGTGGGGGGAGGTTCGGTAGGGGGAGGTTCGGTAGTCGCTCCGACTTCGATCGAGACTGTGGCGATCGCTGGGTTGAGCGGGAATTCGCTGCCGGCGGCTCCAGCGGAGAAGGTGAACGAGTCCGGGCCGGTGTAGCCGGGGTCTGGGGTGTAGGTGACCTGGTCAGGGGGTTTGCCCGTCAGTGTGCCGTGCTGTGGTTGAGACACGAGCGCATACTCCGCGGGTCCCAGTGACGTGCCCGGCCGTTCAAAGGCTTTGGAGGTGACGGTTATGGTCTTTGATTCCCCGGTCTGCACGCTGACTGCCTGCGGCTGGGCGATGAAGCCCGGGATGATCGTCGGTTCCTTCGCGTAGGCGGGAACGTTGGCGCCGCCGGTTTCTTTGACCACACCGGTCGGATTGACGTCCTCGCGCAACCAGTATTCACCTGGCAGCACGTAGGAGACTTCGACCCACTGAAAGCCCAGTCCGGCTTCGTAGCGGTCACGCCAGCCCGCGGAGATGCCCTCGAACAGGCTCGTAGCGTTCGGGCGATATTGCTGGCAGAAGTCACGGTACGGCGGGACCGCGTCCGCGTAAACCTGGGTTTTGGGGCCGATACCCGGTTCCTCATGTTCGCTGTCCTCGAGACAGAAGCCGACCTTCTGAGCGGGGGCAACTTCGGCAGTCCTGGCAGCGTTCCACAACGAATACTTCGCCACGCGCTGCAGATGGAAATGATGATGCCCATCGGCGTTCACGTACACCACTTCCGCCGAGCTCGGTTCTTCTTTGTGCGGCCGTTCGCTGTTCGTTTCTTCAGCGCTCGTCGTGAACACCCGCTGGAACACTTTCATCGGCGGGTTGGCGAGCTCTTCTTCGACGTTCTGCGGCAGTTCTTCTTGTTTTTCGCGATGACTTTCGACTTCTTCTTCGGTCGCTTTGGTCTCGGCCGGCTTTTCGCGCGAACCACGGATGTCCAGCGCCCCCGGGCCGGCGTTGTGGACATAGCCGGTGAACCGCAACAGGTCGCGCGGTTCCCCGTCCGACTTGCTCAACCCACCTTCCGTGACGCTCGTTTCCAGATGTTCTTCGGTCGGCGGATCGGCCACCAGATTCGGCAACAGCCCAGCCGGTTCAGCCGAACGAGCCTGTCCTATCACCACCGTGAGTGACAGAGCCAGCGTCAGTACGAGAGCGAGAAACAGCGCGGGCTTCGAAAAGTGGCGCACGACCGTAAATCTTGTCATCGAAGTGCTCCCTTGACGCCGATACCCGAAGGCTGCACAGGAATTCCCAAAATGCTGAGTTGGTGCCGTTTGCCACGAGATCGGTCGGGCGCACCACATTCAGCAGCACGCGCCCGCGGCGACGCACCCGCAAGGGCCGGGCCGAACGCCGACGCTCCGACGAGCACAAGGCCGACGTTGGGGATAGGGACATGCAAGGTTAGCTCGGTCATCCGTGACACTCGAGCGCGAGATTCTAGCTGACAGACTCGCGCTTGGATAGGGCTAGTGCCTTAATTCTTTGTCGCCCATTGTCGCCTCACGGCTTCCTCAGCGCGTACTGTTCCGGACACGCATGATCGATCTGCACTGCCACGTGCTTCCTGGGATCGATGACGGCCCTGCGACGATCGAGGAGTCCATCGCGCTCGCGCGGGCCGCGGCGGCACAGGGCACCCGCACGCTGGTGGCAACACCCCACGTCAGCGCGCGCTACCGCAACGACGCGAGCACGATCGCGCGACTGGTGGATGAGCTGAACACACGCCTGCAGAGGGACGGAGTCGCGCTCGAGGTCGTTCCGGGCGCCGAGATCGCAGTCACGAGCGTCGTCGAGGTCGAGCCGACCCAGCTTGAGCGCCTCGGCCTGGGGGGCGGGCGGTGGCTGCTGATGGAGCCGCCCTTCACGCCGATCGCGACCGGCGTTGAGAACATCCTGGGATCGCTTCAGCGCGAGGGCTATCGCATCTTGCTCGCGCACCCGGAGCGCTGTCCGGCGTTCCATCGCGATCCGGAGATGTTGGAGGCGCTTGTGGCCGGCGGCGTGCTGACATCGATCACCGCCGGCTCGCTCGTCGGGCAGTTCGGCGGAGATGTTCGCCGCTTCGCCCTCGGGCTCGTGCGAGATGAGTTGGTGCACAACGTGGCCTCAGACGCACACGACCATGTCAAGCGTCCGCCCGCGATCGCGGCCGAGCTGGAGCGTGCCGGACTGGCGCCGCTGATGGAGTGGCTGACGCGTGCGGTGCCCACCGCGATTCTGAGCGGCGAGGCGAGCATCCCTCCACGGCCGATCGTTGAGCTGGCCGGCGCCCCGCACGACCGCGGGTGGCTGCGCCGGCGCATGGACGGTTTCAGGCGAGCTTCGTGATCGCCACGACCATCCCGATCACGACGAACACGATGATCGCAATTTGCGTCCAGACCCAGAATGGAGACATGACTCCAGAACAGCCTACCTCGACGGTTGGGCCGGTACCTGCGCCGCGCACGGCGCTCACGTCTAAGCTGTAGGGATGGCAGGGCGCCCCCGTACACGCACGGCCGGGCGGGGGCATCTGTTGCTCCTCGCGGTCGCGATCTCGATATTCGTGAGCTGCTGGATCGCACCGGCCGGCTTTGCGCACGGCACCGCATCGGCGCATTCGTCGGCAACCGCTCCCCTCGGCGGCGTGAACCTCCCAGGCATCAGCCGCGGCGACAGCCTCGCCAACGTGGACCATGAGATCGCGCTTGCCCATGCACTGCATGCGAAGGTCGTGCGCGTCGAAGTGCCGTGGTCAGAACTGGAGCCGCTCGCGCCGAATCAGATCGATCCAGGCGCACTGGCGGTCACCGACAGACTGATGAGCGACGCGGCCGCGGCAGGCATCGGGGTGATCGCACTGGTCGAGAGCACGCCATGCTGGGCTTCCTCCGCGCCCGCAGCGCTTCTGCAGGCATGCTCGCCGGGAGGGACCAACAAGGCGGCATCCTGGCCGCCGCGCGAACCGGCGGCCTTCGCCGCCTTTGTCGCCTATCTCACCCAGCGCTACGGTCCGGACCTGGCGGCGATCGAAATATGGAACGAGCCCGACCAGGCCAACGAACAGTACTTCGCCGGACCCGAAAAACCTCAGCGCTACGCCGCCATTCTCAGGGCGGCCTACCCGGCCATCAAGCAGGTCAACCCGCGAGTGCCCGTGCTCGCCGGCTCACTCGTCGGCTCAAACGGCGTTTTCCTCCGTGCGCTCTACGCGGCGGGGATCAAGGGTTTCTATGACGGCCTGTCCGTGCACTTCTACAACCTCGTGCTCGGCTCGCTGCGCGCGATCCACGAAACGCAGTTGGCCAACGGAGACACGAAGCCAGTGTGGCTCAGTGAGTTCGGCTGGTCCAGTTGCTGGCCGCGGCAACGAACACAGCAGGAACAGGCGTGCGTTACGGCGGCTGAACAGGGAGCCAACCTCCAGGACACCTTCCGTGCCCTGGCACGGACCCGATGGATTGCGGCCGAGGTCGTCTACAAGCTGCAGGGCACCCTGAGTGAAGACTTCGGGGTTCTGAACGAAAACGACGCGCGCAAGCCGTCGTTCGCCGCGCTATCAAGCGTGTTCGTCTCCCCGTTCGGCAAGCCCCGGCCTGTGACCCTCTCGCTGAAGCGTCACGGCAGTCACGTTGTGGCAAGCGGTTCGGGGCCGGTGGGTGACTACATGGAGCTGGAAGTCTTCCGAGGCAAGCTTCTGCGCTACACGGCGCTGTTCGTGCTCGACCGCTTCAACCGCTACTCGATCGCGCTCCCGCGCGTGCTCGGAACCAGCGGCCTGCGCGTGCGCGTCTACCAGTACTGGGCCGGCCTGGGTCGGGCAGCCCAAAAGAGCATCTGAGCACCAAAAGAGCATCTGAGCACCCGCGGCTGCGAGCCCGCCGTCGGGCCGCCCTACTCGAACCGGCCCTCGGGCCCCGCTACTCGGCGTTGTGGAACAGCGCCGACAGCGTGAGCGCCAGGATCTTCATATCCAGGCCCAGCGACCAGTTGGCGATGTAGTAGTTGTCCCACTCGACACGTTCGGCCAGCGAGGTCTGCCCGCGTAGCCCATGCACCTGCGCCCAGCCGGTGATCCCGGACTTGACCCTGTGACGGTCGCCGTAGCGGACCACGTCCTGCCTGAACAGCTTCACAAACTCCGGGCGCTCAGGACGGGGGCCGATCAGGCTCATATCGCCTCGCAGCACATTGAGCAGTTGCGGCAACTCATCGAGCGATGTTCGCCGCAGAAAGCGCCCGACGGCTGTCCGGCGATCGGCGCCCTCGACTCCACCCGGAGCGATGTCGCCGCCCAGCAGGAACTCCAGCGCGCCGGCTTCCTCGTCATCCTGCTCCCTGGCCTGCTCGTCGCCCTTCTGCGGCTGTCCTTGAGACTGGCGCATCGAGCGGAACTTGTAGAAGTCGAACACCTTGCCGTCGCGGCCCACGCGGCGCTGGCGGAAGAACACCGGTCCGGGCGAGCTCAGCGCCACTGCTATCGCCGCGAGCAGCATCACCGGCGAGAGCACCACTAGCAGCACCAGCGCGAAGATCCGGTCAAAGGCATGCTTGAACGCGAACTGCAGCCCCCGCGGGTCGACTGTCGTGAACGACATCAGCGGCAGTCCCCCGACGTTGTCATACCCCACGCGGTTGTTGATCGTGTCGAACATCCGAGGTACCACCGACACCTCGATGCCGAGCTCCTGGCAACGCTGGATCAGACGGCTGACGCGTGCGTCGGCGACCGATGAGAACGCCACGATCAGGTTCTTCACTCCGGTGCCCAGCACCGTCTCGTCAAGATCCTCGACCGTGCCGAGCACCGGCACGTCGCGCCCGCCCACCTCGGCGACCGAGCGCGGATCCTCGTCAAGAAAGCCAACCGGCATCAGGCCATACTCGGGATGGCTGTCCAGCCGGCGTGCCACCTGCGCGCCGACGACGCCCGCACCCATGATCAGTACGGGCTTACCCACGAGCCTGCGCGCGCGCGCCTGGCGTTGAGCCAGCGACAGAGCAACTCGTCCAAACCCAACGGCGAGTAGAGCAATCAGCCATGCCCGCACCCACTCGGACTGTTCCGGCGCCCTCCCGTTGGAGAAGAGGCCGATCAGCACCACCGCCATCGCCGCCACCGAGACGCCGCTGACGACGGGCACGACCCCATCCAGCACGAGAGCACGAAGGCGGGTGCGGTAGAGGCCACGCAGATGGAACAGCACCATGACCAGCACCGGCAGCGCGAACAGCGGAGCGTTGACCGAAGAGGTGTGGAGAGTGGACTCGATGCCGCCCATCGCGATCACCACGGCGGCACACAGAAGCGTGAAATCCACGACCTGGCGCAGCACGGTCCATCCCGTGCCCTCAAGCAACGATTGCAGCGGACCGTGGAAGGCTCCGGCCCCGAGCGTCCTCGGCAACGGCGCATCGCTCGTCAACCCGCCGCGAAGCGGCAGGGTTGTCGAGGTCTGTTGTGTGATGCGCGTGCGGTCCATTTGTAAGGGCGTCCTTGTCCTTAGTTGCTTACTCGGGTCGTGCGTGGCATCCCTTTAGCTACCCGTGCCCATCCGCTGGGTTGGCCTCACCAACAGCCTCATGAACACACCGGTCAAGACGAGGGCGGCAAGCGCCAGCGCGATGTAGAGAAGACTCGCACTCGAGAGCCCGAGCGCGCTCGAACCGCCGGGGACGGCCTGCACAGCTGCAGCGGGAGAGAGCGCGGCAGCTGTGGCTGTGCCGCCCGCGGCCACTGGGCCGACCTGACCCTTGATCGGCCGGGCGCGGCCCGTGACTCTCGGGGCACGCTTGGCGGACCTCGAGCGGACCGGCGCGGGCGCTGCGGGGGTCGTGCCCGTGGCGACGCCGGCCGCGGCAGCCGTCGCGGAGCCAACGGCGGCCGCCGAGCCACCGCTCGAACCGCCACCGCCCGAGCCGCCACCACCTCGGCTGCCCCCGTTCACCAACCCCGCACCGATGATCTCCTGGCTCCCCTGCCCGGGCCCGCCGTAGCCGCTGAGCAGTGATCCGGCCGGTGCAGCGGCCGGAAGGGCCGCCGAAAGAGACAGAGTCAGAAGGCAGGCAGTGGTCAGTGTGATCGTGCGACGACTTCTCATGCTTCCCTGCCTTGATTCCCTTCTTCGGCCTGAGTAACGCTTTGTCAACTCTTCCGTGCCTACGCCAGTCATCGCCCTGCCCACGCTGCCGTCAGATGCTTGAGCGCACGAGCGCAGAGCTCAACGAATCGACGAGGGACGGGGACACAGCCTAGCGAAGGTCGGACCGGGTGTCGAGCAAAAAGCCCCTGGTTGGAGAAAATAAGTTCCACGGCCTTACGCAAGCTGCTGAGCTTTGAGGAGGATCGAGCGGTTCAGTTCTTGGACGCTTACGCGACGCCCGGCGCGAACGAGCTGCAGCGCCTCTCGTGTGAGGGGGTCGCGCGGGTTCAATCGTGCGGCTCGCTCGAGCAGCGCAAGCGCCTGTGGACGATCGCCCCGGGTGGAAGCGATCGCTCCTCGCTCGAGGGTGGCGTAGGCGTCACCGGGGCTCCGCTGGAGCGCCAGCGAGAACTCGTGGTCGGCGCGCGTGAGTTCGTTGAGGCGCAGCGCGATGCTGCCGGCGACCAGTTCGGGCTCATCGCTGAGCGGGTTCAAGCGCGCGGCATCGGCCAGCCGCGCATAGGCCGTCTGTGGTGCGTAGGGCCAGATGCGAGCTGCGCTCTGAACCTGCAGCTGGCTCAACCAGGGCGACGCGAACGACGCCGCGCCGGCGAGCACAAGCGCGCCGAGTGCCACGAAGCCCAAACGCCGGGCCCCGACGAACCGGCGGGGGACCGATGCCGGCTCGTCACCGGAAGAGGACACCGGCGCCTGTAGCTCATGTGAACCCCGCGAGCCCTCCGAAATGGGCTCCGACCGAGACCCCAACCCGCAGGCCAAGCCGAGCATGGCGAACGCCGGCGCACCGAGGCCGGCGAACTCCCAGAACCAGTCGAACGAGCCGTGGACGAGCCAGTAGGCGAACCCTGCGAGCGCCGCCGCCGCCACGTCGCGGGCGAGAGGGTCGGCCCGCCTGCGAATCTCATCAGGCCGGATCGCGCGGGCAGCCGCCAGCAGCGCCGCCCCCAAGCCGACCACAGCGAGCACTGCACCGACGAGCCCCGTCTCCACGAGCGTGCGCAGCTCGACGCTGTGGGGGTAGTGGGGCGTCTCTTCGCTGCGGCCATGTGCGAGGTACTGCTGCTGGAAATTGTCGGCCCCGATCCCGAGGATTGGATGAGCGGCGAATTCGTTCAGGCTCACGCGGTAGAAGTCGTAGCGATTGCTCCCCAGGCCACTCGTCAGCCGGCTGCCGGTGGTGTTGGAGGACGGGTAGCCGGCCTTGAATGTGTCCCAGCCGTGCCTGACCCGGGTCACGGGATTTCCGGCGGCAACCAGGCCGATCGCGAGCACGCCAACGGCGGTGGCTATGGCGATCGCGGCCACCCCCCTGTGGACCCTCTCGGCCGTGGACCCTGAGAGCGCTCGCCGACTCTCGATCGCGGCGCCGACAGCGACCACCACCCCGACCGCAACAGCGGCTGCCAGCGTTGTCTTCGTCGCGCTGTGAATCGCCGCCGGCGCGACCGCGCCGTTCTTCAGGTGGTCCCCGACGCGCAACACGGAAGGCGCGGCAGCGGCGATGCCGGCCGCCACCGGCACAAACACGGCAAACGTACGGGTGCGCCGGGGCAGCAGGGCGAAAACAAGCACGATCAGCACCGGGGTCGCATACAACGAGCCACGGCTCTGACTGAGCAGCGCCACCTCGGCCAGCAGCACGGCGCCGCCGGCGAGCACACCCCGCAGACCCCACGGCAGCAGCCGGCTTCGCGCCAGCAGGAGTGCCGGCCAGAAGGCCATCAGCCACTGCGCCGCGTTCGCGTTCGGATAGCCGGTTGGGTAGGAGAGACGGCCTTCCGGAAGGAGGCCTTCAAGGCCCACGCGCGTGGCAGCGTCCAGGTGCAATGCGACGTACAGCGCGAGTCCGATCATCGCCAGCGTCCACGCGCCGAGGAGGATCGCTGCGCTTGCGCCGCGCTGGCTCCAGCAGGAGAAGAGCGCGAATACCAGCAGATACAGCAGCGTGCGATTGGCGCCTTCCCAGGCGTCGCCGGGCACCGCGGCCCACAGGATCGACAGGAAGCTCAGCGCCGTGTACCCCGCCAGGCAGGCCAGCGCGATCTTCAGCGGTCGCGAAACCTCGTTCCGCCGCCGCGGCACGATCACCACGGTCAAGCCGAGCAAGGCCAACACGACCAATCCCCCGGGCGCCCAGTGGGTGACCGGGTAGCCCGCCTGGTTCGTCGCCCACACGATGAACAGGACCAGGGCCGCAAACGCCGGCACGGTCGCGGGGGCCTCGCGCAGCGACGCCGTGAGCCCTCTGGTCATCGAGACCACAATAATCGTCGGTATGTCGGACTCCTCATCGCTTGTTCGCTTCTACGACGAGGCCTACTCGCGGACACCCTCTCAGGCGAGCTTCTACGCCCGCTGGCGCGCACTCGGCGCGGAGGGCAAGGCCGATCACGTGATGAAGCTGTGCGCCCGCGCGGGCGTGCGCCCGGCGAACACTCTCGAGGTTGGCTGCGGTGACGGGGCCTTGCTCAGCGAGTTGCACCGGCGCGGCTTCGGCGGGCGGCTCGCCGGTGTGGAGATCACGCAGGCAGCGGTCTCCATCGCGCGCGAACGCCCTGAGCTGGATGCGATCAGCCTCTACGACGGCGAGACCCTGCCCTTCGCAGACGGCGAGTACGGCCTCGGCATCCTGTCCCACGTGCTCGAGCACGTAGAAGACCCGCCCGCGCTGCTCGCCGAGGTGGCCCGCTGCTGCGGAGCGGTGCTGGTGGAGGTGCCCCTGGAGGCCAATCTGTCAGCGCGACGGGGCGCCAAGCGCGACCACGCGGCCGAGGTCGGCCATCTTCAACGCCTGGACCGGCCCGCGATGCGCGCGATCGTCGGAGAGGCGGGCCTGCGCGTCTCGTGCGAGCTCGAGGATCCGCTGCCGCTCGAGGTCCAGCAATTCTTCGCGGCGAGCGGCCGCGAGCGGGCGCAGGCAACAGCCAAGTGGGGCGTGAGGAGCGGCCTGCACCGCCTTGCTCCCTCAGCCGCCCGGCGGCTGTTCACGGTTCACTACGCGTGCCTGTGCCTGCCGGACGGGTAGCACCGGCGAACAGCAGCGACAGCACCCTGCCCATCAGCTCATCGGGGACCGCGTCCGGATCTGCCAGCTTCTGGCGTGCGATGCCGTCGGCCAGCGCGTCGATCGCGACAGCCAGCTGCTCAGCCGGAATGTCGAGCTCCAGGTCGAACTCGCGAACGCCGTCGGCGATCAGCTTCGTGAGCAGTTCGCGCACCTGGGCGAAACGCGCAGCCACCTTGGGGCGAACCTGGGCGTCTCGGACCCCGTACGCCCAGAACTCCATGAACAGCAGCAGCACCTCCGGCTCGCGCTCGATCATGATCATCCACTGACGCGCCCCGCCAGTCGCGCGCTCGGCCATCGAGTCGCGCGCACTGACCGCCTGGGCGATCTCGCGGGCGTGCTCATTGATCTCTCGCTCCATCAGCGCGAGGAACAGATCCTCCTTGCCGGTGAAGTTCGAGTACAGCGCACCTGTTGAGAACCCCGCCTCGGAGGCCACCTCCTCCACCGAGGCGCCGTGAAAGCCGCTGCGCGCAAACACGCGGCGTGCGGCGCCGAGCAGACGCTCGCGCGTGTTGGCCCTGCTCTGCTCGCGGGTCAGCCGTGCAGTCTCCATCGCCATATCCTACTTGACAGAACGATCGCTATTTCGATAATGTTCGTTATCCATTCTCTATTGGCAAGCGGTCAGCGAAGCGGGCCGCACGCGCTGTCCGGTTCGCCGGGCGCGACAACCACGTTCGACGGGAGCAGACCGATGGCGATCGCAACAGAACCCTCCACCCCGACGGCCCAGGCGAACCCGGCCAACCTGCCGGCGGACGCGATCTCCTATTCCGACCTGTACGCCCGCTGGGAGCGGGGGAACTGGCGCGCGACCGAACTTGACTTCACCGAGGATGCCCGCCAATGGCGAGAGGACTTCACCGAGTTCGAGCGCCAGGCGGCGATCTGGAACTACTGCCTGTTCTTCTGGGGTGAGGACGCCGTGGCCGACAATCTGTCGCCCTACATAGACGCCGCGCCTCTGGAGGAGCAGAAGTACTTTCTCGCCACCCAGCAGGTCGACGAGGCTCGCCATGCGGTGTTCTTCAAGCGCTTCATGCACGAGGTCTGCGGCATCGGCAACGGCTCCATGTCCAGCGGTCTGCAGAGCATCAAGCCGCAGCTGACCCCGGGCTTCCGCAAGATCTTCGATCGCCTCGATCAGATGGCCGACGAGCTTCGCGCCGACCGCTCGCCCGCTCAGCTTGCAGCGGCGGTGACGCTCTACCACATCGTCATCGAGGCCTCGCTCGCCCAGCCGGGACAGCACTTCATATGCAGCTACCTGGAGGAACGCGACCAGCTGCCGGCCTTCCGCGAGGGCATGGAGAACATCGCCACCGATGAGCAGCGGCATATCGGCTTCGGCGTCAAGCTGCTCGCGGACCTCAACCGCGAAGACCCCGTCGGCGTCCCCAAGGCCGTCGCGCGGATCCTGCGCGATGTGACGCGCTACACCGCTCAGGTGCTGATGCCTCCCGGCTGGGATGAAAGCTATGTGACCGTGTTCAACTCCACGCTCGATGAGGTCGGCATCGAGGGTCTGACCTCGATGACCACCAAGCTCCGCTCCGCCGGCCTCGCCGCTGAGACCCTGCCCGGCCCGGCACTGCTGCCGCCCGGGCTCACGCCGCTTGAGACGTCCCAGAGGGGCCGCGCGCTTGCGAAGGCCGGGGTGATCGGCGTCCGTGAGGGCCCGTCCTCCCGCGACCCCGAGACGGTGGCGCTCGTGTTCGACATGATCCGCCGGCAGGTCAACCCGAACCACGGCCTGGCACGCGCCAACACGTTCCAGTGGGAGTTCACGGACCCCGACATCCCCTCCTGGCACCTCACCGTCAACAACGGCACGAGCACCGTCGCGCAGGGAGAGGCGCTCAACCCGGATCTGCGCCTGCGCGTCTCCTACCAGGATTGGGTGGACATCATGGGACAGCGATTGGACCCCCGCCGCGCGATCGCCACCGGGCGGCTGCGTCCGCGTGGCAACCCGCTCGCGCTCGCGCGGCTGACCAAGGTCTTCCCGCGCGGCTGAGAAAGGTCTTCCCGGGCAGCTCACGCTGATCGGTGTCAGCCGATCCCGAACTCGCGGTCGGCGGGTGTTGGAGCGCCCGACCCCGCCGCCGAGGAGGCTTCCGCGGACCGCGCAGCCGCGGTCGCTGAGGATCCATCCTGTGCGGACTGTTCGGCGGACGATCCTGCGGGTGTGGAGCTGGTGCGATCGGAGGATGCCGAGATCGCCTTGGCTGCCTGGCCGGCGCTGAACGACGGCCCGGCTTCCGCCCCAGTCCCCACATGCTCAGGTCCAAACTCGCGCGCGGCCTGCTCTGACGGGCTCAGAGCTGCGACCGAGGCGGCGCGGCCGTGCGCGAGAGCACCGGCGCTCGGTCCATCTGGCTCGCCCTGAGTGAGCCGCGCCTGGTTCAGCGACCCACCGGCGGCGCCGTGGATGTTCGCCGCATCGCGCTCCCGAACTGAGCGGTGAGAGTGCCGAAAAGCAGGCAGCCCCCCGGGACCGTCGGTGAGCGCCACGCAGCCAGCGCCCACCCCGAGCGCAAGCAGACATCCCACGGCCAACTTTGCGCCCAGCGGTCCGCCCGCCAGAAGCCAGCTGCCCCCGGCGGCGCCCCCTACGCTCGCGGCGCCCGATGCCGAGACGCCAGCGCCGAGCCCGGCGCCCGCCTGTGCGCCGGCGCCGCTTCCCAGCCCGGCCCCCGACTGCGCAGCGCCGGACGGATGCGCACCGATGCCCGCTCCGGCGTGTGCCACCCCGCGAGCCCGCGCGAGCACGCCTGCGCCCAACCCCCAGGGCAGCAGCACCGGCGGCAATATCGCGGCCAGACCCCGCAGGGAGACCACATAGGCGCGGCAGGCCGGACACTCGCTGCGGTGGATCAGCGCCAGCCGATGGCGCTCCCCGTCGGGGTCGAGAATGCCGTACGCCAGGCCACGCATCAGCGAGCCCTGCTCCTCACACCAGCTGCCGGCGCGAATCGTCTCGGCCAGCTCGCCGACCTTGGCCGCCACGCCGGGGCGGCCCGCACCCTGCCCGTCCATCAGCTTGCGCATCCGCGCCTCGGAAACGCCCATGCGGGCAGCCGCCTCCGAGCGGGAGAGCCCCTGCAGATAGCAGAAGGCGGCGGCCTCGCGCTCACGCTCGTTCAGGCGCCCGCGTAGCCCCTCGAACAGATGACGCAGGCGCGTGCGGTCGTCCAGCTCGCCCGCCAGATCGGGCTCCTCGGCGGGATCCCACGTGGAGGCCTCGGGCGTACCCGGCCCTGCGGCGGGCCCGCGGTGGCCGCGATCGCGATCGATGTAGCGGTCGGCACGTAGCTCCTCGACCGCGCGGCGAAAGGTGACGACCGTCAGCCACCCCGTGGGATTTGCGATCTCCTGCCCATCCAGCACCGCCGCGTAGAGGCCCTGCCAGGCCTGGGCGTAGCAGGCGTCGAGGTCACTCCTGTCAAGCCGCGCTCCGCTCGCGCCCAGCCTGCCCTGGACCGTCGCCAGCACGCGGCCCCGCAGCGCCTCAAACTCCTGGCGCAGAAGACGCTCGGCGCGATAACGACGCAGCGTAAGCGGACTCATCGGCGGATGAGATTATGGAAACCAGAGGTACAGCGTCGCCGGGCCGGTTCGAGGCGCGATCGGACCGGTCAACCGCAGGACGCCTGCACGCACGGCTCAATTGTCGGTAGCGCTGGAATAATCCGCTCATGCACTCGGCCGTCGTGGGCTTTGGGCTCGGATTCTTCGTTGCGCTGCAGCTGGGGCCAATGTCACTCTTCCTCATCCGTTCAACACTTCGAGGGAGGTGGTGCGTGGGGCTGGCGATCGGCGCGGGCATCGCTGCCGTCGACGGCGTCTACGCCGCCTGCGGTGCGGCAGGCGCAGCGCCCGTACTCGCCGTTGAACCGATCCGTGTCGCGCTCGGGCTGGCCGGCGCGGCGTTCTTGGTGACGGTTGGTGTCCGCACCCTCCATGGCGCCTTCCGCGTGCGACTTGGCGCAGAGTCTGCGTTTGAGATGGCCACGCCGAAGCGAGCATTCCTGGCGTCCATTGCGGGCACCGCGTCCAATCCCGCCACCATCGGGTCATGGGCGGCGATCTTCGCGGCGGCGAACACCGCGGGTGCAGCCACGACCACCGGAACGGCAGTGATGCTCATCGTGGGCGTCGCAATCGGCAGCCTGAGCTGGGTCACGGCGCTGGCGACGGGCGTCGCGGTGGCTCGGCGCGGGCTTGGCGATCGTGCGGCTCGACTCGCCGATGCCGTCGCGGGGCTTGGAATGCTCGGGCTTGGCGGCGCACTCGCCTACTCCGCAACCCACGACCGGCAGTAGCCGCCGCGCGAACGGCAGCCGCAGCCAAACCCGAGACGCGTGAATCTAGGACTGAACGGCAAGGTGGCGCTGGTGGCCGCATCGAGCAAGGGCCTCGGCAGAGCGTCGGCGCTCGCCCTCGCGCGCGAGGGCGCGAGGGTCACAATCTGCTCGCGGACGAAGGCGGATCTCGAAGCCGCTGCTGAGGAGATCCGCCGCGAGACGAAGGCCGAGATATTCGCGGTTCCGACGGACCTGAGCAGCTTCGAGGGCATCCAGAATGTCGTCGCCGCGACCGTCGAGCGGTTCGGCGGCATCGACGTGCTCGTGGACAACTCCGGCGGCCCGGCGCCGGGAAGCTTCCTGGACCTTACGGACGATGATTGGCGCCAGGCCTTCGAGTTGGTCACGATGAACTTCGTTCGCCTCGTCCGCGAGGTGACGCCTTACATGCGCGAGAACCGGTGGGGCCGCATCATCGGGATCCAGTCAAGCTCCGTAAAGCAACCGGTCCAGAACATCGATCTCTCGAACGGGCTTCGCCCGGGCATAGCGGGGCTGATGAAGGCGATCATGCCCGACCTCGCGAAGGATGGCATCACCATAAACCTCGTGCTTCCGGGGATGTTCCTCACCTCCCGCATCCACCCCGCCCTGGCCCAGCGCAGTGGGCCGGTCGACAAGATGGTCCAGGAACAGCTCGCGCCCCTCGCCGCGACGATCCCATTGGGTCGCCTCGGTGAGCCGATCGAGCTCGGTCATCTCGTCGCGTTCCTCGCGTCCGAGCAGGCCTCATACATCACGGGCGCCGTCTACCAGGTCGACGGCGGCAGCATCAAGTCCAACCTCTAGGGGATCGCACGGGTATCTTCACGCGATCTCGACGTCCCGGCCGATTCCTCCCCCAGTTCCCGCAACCGCCGACGTTCTGGGCGTTCCACTCGCAGTGTCCGACTACGAGCAGGTGATGGACTGGATGGATTCGATGATCGCCGCCGACGAGCGCGGATACCTGACGGCTGCAGCGGTCAATCTCGTGATGTCGGCCCGCGAGGACGAGGAGGCGCGCTCGGCGGTGCTCGGAGCCACGCTGGCCGTGCCCGACGGTCAGCCGCTCGTGTGGGCGCTGCACGCCCTCGGCCACCCCGGCGCGACGCGCGTGTACGGACCGGACCTGATGGCCCGATTCTGTGCGCGGGCGGCCAGGAACGGCACACCGATCTACCTCTACGGAGGTCGCTCGCCCGAGGCACTCGAGATGCTCGAACGGCGGCTGCGCGAGCGTTTCGGAACTCTTCAGATCGCCGGCGGCCAGTCACCACCGTTTCGCCCGCTCACCGTTTCCGAGGAGGAGCGGGTGATCGCCGAGATCGACGCCTCGGGCGCGGCCGTCGTGTGGGTGGGGACCGGACAGCCCAAGCAGGAGAAGTGGATGTCGCACATGCGCCCGCGCCTGTCGGCCCCACTGCTCGTTGGCGTGGGCGCCGCATTTGATTTTCACGCGGGCCTCATCTCCCAGGCTCCGCCGTGGATGCAGCGCGCGGGTCTTGAGTGGAGTTACCGCCTGTCGCGCGAGCCGAAGCGGCTGTGGCGACGGTATGCCTACCAAAACCCTCGGTTCATCGCCGGGTTTACCCGTCAGTACATCCATCATCGCTTCCACCACACGAGCTGATCGTCTGGACACCTACAAGCCGCCGTGCGCGCCCGCGGGCCTCTACGAGGCGCCGCTAACCTCTGGGCTTGCATGACCCCCGCTGAGAGCATCGCTGAGGTATCTGTCGTCGGCCTCGGCCGAGTCGGGTTGCCGCTGGCCCTTTCGTTCGCCGACCGGGGACTGCGGGTGATCGGGATCGACAACGACCCCACCCGGCTTGGCGCCGTTCGCGAGGGGCGCATGCCGTTCGCCGAGACCGGCGCTGAGGATCTGCTCGAGCGGGTGATCGAGGGCGGGCGGCTGTCGCTGTCGGATCGTGTCGCCGACGCAGCACAGGCGACGCAGATCGTGATCACGCTGGGAACGCCCTCGTTCTCGCACATCGAGATCGACATGCGCGACATCCGCTCGGCGCTCGACGACCTCCTGGGGGTCCTTGAGCCGGGGCATGCCGTGATCCTGCGTTCCACCGTCGCCCCGGGCACCACGGAGTTCGTGGCCGGCTACCTGGCCAAGCATCGCGGATTCGACATCGGCGAGGACGTGTTCGTGGCGCACGCTCCGGAGCGGATCGCCGCCGGGCGGTTTCTCGAGGAGATCGACACGTTGCCCTGCATCATCGGCGGCGTGGGCGCACGCTCGGGCGAGGTCGCCGCCGAGCTGTTCGGGGTGTTCGGAGCGCCGATCGTACAGACCACGCCCGTGCAGGCGGAGTTGGCGAAGATCTGGACGAACATCCTGCGATACACGAACTTCGCGCTGCCGAACCTGCTGATGATGGATTGCGAGCAGGCCGGGGCGAACGTGTTCGAGGTGATCGACCTGATCAACCGCGACTACCCGCGAGGAGGCATCGCGCAGCCGGGGCTCACGGCGGGGACCTGCCTGCGCAAGGACTTCGCCTTCTCCGAGGAGCGCTCGCATGCGCCGGGAATGCTGCTGGCGGTCTCGCGTGTGAACGAGTCGGTGCCGTTGTTCCTGCTCGAAGGCATGAAGCGACGGCTCGGCGCGCTGGCCAACCTCAAGGTGGCGGTGCTCGGGCTGGCCTTCAAGGCCGACACCGACGACGAGCGAGACTCGCTGGCGCACAAGCTCATCCGCCTGCTCGAGCGCGAGCTTGCGGATGTGTCAGTGCACGATCCCCACGTACAAACCCCGACCGTGTCTCTGGAGGACGCGATCGACAACGCCGGGGCGGTCGTGATGGCGACCAACCACGCGGAGTTTCGCGACACCGATACGCTCGCGCTGATCGGCGAGCGCGCAGCTGGCGACTGCCTGGTCGTCGACCCTTGGAACTGCTGGGGCGCAGCGCAGGTGTTCGCCTACAGCTCTGAGCTGACCGCGCTGGTGACGATCCCGTGAGCCGCGTGCTGGTCACGGGCGGCGCCGGCACGATCGGCGGCGCCGTCGTCAGGCGCCTCCTGGCCGACCCGGCCTATGAGGTGCGCGTGTCAGACGAACGCGAGGCGCCACAGTGGATGCGGGAGGGCTGCGAGGTGCACACCGGAGACCTTCGAGTGCTCGCCGAGGCCCGCGAGGCCACGGAGGGCTGCACCCAGGTGATCCACCTTGCCGCGATCGTGGGCGGGATAGCCAACTTCCACAAACTGCCCCACACGCTGACCGAGGTGAACAACGCGCTCTACAACGCCGTGATCCGCGCGGCGCTCGATCTGCAGGTGGAGCGCTTCGTGTATGTGTCCTCCTCGATGGTGTTCGAGCGCGCCGAGCTCTACCCCACGCCCGAGGATTACCTTCCCCAGTGCCCGGTGCCGCTCTCGGCCTACGGGTTCTCAAAGCTCACGGGCGAGGTCTACTGCCGTGCCGCGCAGGAGGAGCACGGGCTTCCCTTCACGATCTGCCGCCCTTTCAACGCCTACGGCCCCGGAGAGTTGCCCGACGCGGAGCCCGGCATCGCCCACGCGGTGCCCGACCTGATTCGCAAGGTGCTCTCCGGGCAGAAGCCGCTTGAGATCTTCGGCTCCGGCGAGCAGACGAGAACGCTCACCCACGTGGATGACATCGCCGATGGAATCGTCGCCGCGATGAGCTCGCCGGCCGGGCTGAATGAGGACTTCAACATCTCGGCCTCGCGCGAGCTCACCGTGGCCGAGATCGCGCGCATCGTCTGGGAGGCCTGCGGTGAGGATCCCGAGGCGTTCGCCCTGAAGCACCTTTCAACGTTCCCGGTCGACGTCCAGCGGCGCTGGCCCTCGGTCGAGAAGGCGCGCGAGCTGCTCGGCTGGGAGGCCCGTATCGAGGTCGAGGACGGGATCGCCGCGACGGCGAGCTGGCTGCGCGAGCGTACGGACCCGGCTGAGACGGTGGCGCCCGCTCGGACGTCCCGCACACCTGCGCGCAAGACCGCGGCATCCGCCGGTGCCTAACGGCACGGCGGCCGATGCCCTTCCGCGTCGGCAACTGCGTATAGGGTGCCGCGCATGACCGACCGCCCCTCGGCACTGATCACCGGTGTAACCGGCCAGGATGGCTCCTACCTGGCCGAGCTGCTGCTCGAGAAGGGCTATGAGGTCCACGGCATGGTCCGTCGCGCATCGACCGAGAAGTTCGAGCGCATCGAGCACATCCGCGATCAGATCACGCTCCACCAGGGCGACCTGCTCGACCAGCGCTCGCTCGTCGACGCGCTGCGCGCCTCTCGTCCCGCCGAGATCTACAACCTCGCCGCGATGTCGTTCGTGGCGGTCTCCTGGATCCAGCCGACGCTCACGGCCGAGTTCACGGGCGTCGGGGTCACGCGCATGCTCGAGGCGATGCGAGAAGTCTGTCCCGAGGCACGCTTCTACCAGGCCTCCTCCAGTGAGATGTTCGGGAAGGTGCTGGAGGTCCCGCAGACCGAGACCACGCCCTTCTACCCCCGCTCGCCGTATGGCGTCGCGAAGGCCTATGGGCATTTCATCACCGTCAATTATCGCGAGTCATATGACCTGCACGCCACGTCCGGGATACTTTTCAATCATGAGTGCCTGTCCGAAAACACGCCGCTGATAGTCAGGCAACTCGGGAATATCCTAATCAAGACACCCGCCGATCTGGTCCCCCTGGCACGCAAGGGCCGAAGCACCCAGAGCTTCACCCCTGACAACGTAGTGGAGGTGTGGGACGGCACAGATTGGACGTACGTGCGCGCGATCACAGCAACCCGGCGGCGACGCACCGACCCTGACCATGAGCTGTTGAGCATCCAGGCTCGTGGAGGTGTTGTGGACGTGACGGCCCACCACACGATGCTCGACGACGAGCGGCGCCAGGTGAGCGCTCGTGATCTTCACGATGGCGACGATCTCGCGATCGGTCGCTGGATGCCCGATGTGCCCGGGTGGACCGCGGTGACCCCTGAGATGGCGGAGCTTCTCGGTCTGCTTGCGGCCGATGGGTACGTTTCCCGTGATGGAGGACAGGTGAGATTCACGAACAACGACTTTCTGCTGCGCTGCAGGGCGATGGAGTTGTGGTCGCGTGTCTTCCTCGGCGTCTCGCGCGAGTCACGCGGCACCTCGGGCTTTGACGCCGACGCGTCTGTCGACGTGGTGAACTTCTCCGGCGCTCACAGCAGTGGCCCCTGGCTACGCGAGCAGCTCTACACCTCAACAGCCTTCAAGCAGGTTCCACCTGTGATCCTCAACGCCGACCTCGAGACGCAGCGTCATTTCCTCACGGGCTACTACGCGGGTGATGGCCTGAAGAAGGGCAACGGAGAGTCGATCAAGACCAACAGCTCGGTTCTGGCTCAGGGTCTGTGCCTCCTGTATTTCAACCAGGGACAGCCCGCGTCGGTCTACGTCGAGCAGCGCTCCGGGCGCGCCTACTACCAGCTGAACCTCCGCTCGGCCGTCAGAGTGGGTGGCAAGGGCCAGCACCTCGTGCGAAGCCCATCGGAGATCCGGCGAATCACGAGCTCTACAGTCCCAGATGACGAGTGGGTGTTCGATCTCGAGACCGAGAGCGGAGTGTTCTGCGCTGGGGTCGGACGGCTGGTCGTCCATAATTCCCCCCGCCGTGGCCTCGAGTTCGTAACCCGCAAGATCACCTGGCACGCGGCCGCGATCAAGCACGGCCTCGCGAACGAGATCCGCCTCGGCAACCTCGATGCCGAACGCGACTGGGGCTATGCGCAGGACTACGTGGAGGCCATGTGGCTGATGCTCCAGCGCGACGTGCCCGAGGACTACGTGATCGCGACGGGCGAGGCTCACTCGGTGCGGGAATGCTGCGAGGTCGCCTTTGACGAGGCCGGTCTCGGTGCGTTCGAGCCCTACGTGACGATCGACCCGGCGTTCGTGCGCCCGGCCGAGGTCGACCACCTGATCGGCAATCCGGCGAAGGCCGGGCGGGACCTGGGCTGGAAGCCGCGGACATCGTTTGAGGAGCTGATCCGTCTGATGACACGCTCTGACCTCGAGCTGCTCCGGCCCCGGTAGCAGGATGGGGGTACCGCTGTTTGACACCTCGACGGCGCTGGAGCCCCTGCGCGATGAGCTGCGAGCCGCCGTCGCGAGGGTGCTCGAGTCAGAGCGCTACATCCTGGGCCCGGAGGTCAGCGCGTTCGAGCAGGAGTTCGCGACCTACTGCGGTTGCGATCACGCGATCGGCGTTGCCAACGGCACCGAGGCGATCACCATCGCCCTGCGCGCGATGGGCGTCGGACCCGGCGATGAGGTGGTCGTGCCCTCGTTCACGTTCTACGCCTCCGCCGAGGCGATCCCCCCGACCGGGGCGACGCCGGTGTTCTGCGATATCGACCCTGACACCTATTGCGTTACGGCCGAGACCGTGCGCTCAGCACTCACGCCGCGCACGAAGGCCGTGCTCGCCGTGCATCTGTTCGGCAACGTGGCGCCGATTGCAGAGATCCAGGAGCTGGGAGTCCCGGTGCTCGAGGACGCCGCTCAGGCCGCCGGCTCAACGTCGCCGGCCGGGCGCCCGGGCGCCCTGGGCACCGCGGCGACGTTCTCCTTCTTCCCCTCCAAGAATCTCGGCTGCTTCGGCGACGGCGGCACGATCACGACGTCTGATGAGTCGGTCGCCGAGCTGGCGCGCACGCTGCGCTTCCACGGATCGCACGACAAGATCAGCTACGAGCTAGTCGGCTACAACTCCCGTCTGGACGAGCTGCAGGCGGCGATCCTGCGCGTGCAGCTGCCGCATCTCGACGACTGGGCGAGAGGACGCCAGCAGGCCGGGCGCCACTACGAGGACGCCGGGCTCGGCGAGCTCCTGGGCCTGCCACGTCCGGTCGCGGGGGCCACGCCCGCCTGGCATCTCTACGTCGTTAGCCACCCGCACGTGGAGCGGCTGGAAAACATGCTCACGGCCGCGGACGTCGGCCATAAGGCCTACTACCGCACGCCCGTGCACCTCCAGCCGCCGATGCGTGAGTGGGGCGCCGGGCTGCGACTGCCGGGCACCGAAGAGGCCGCCCGCACCCATCTGGCGATACCGATGAGTCCCGTACTCTCGGCCGAGCAGGCCCAGGAGGTCGTGGCAGCGGCTACGGACGGAAGCAAGGTCCTCTCTTCCAATCCGTAGCGCCTCCGGCCCTCAGCGCCAGCGCTCCAGCAGATCCTCATCGGCCACCTCGCGCACAACGCGCGCCGGGACGCCCATCACGACTCCCCGCGCGGGCACGTCGCGGGTCACGACCGCGCCGGCCGCCACGAAGGCCTCCTCGCCGATCTCCACCCCGGGGGTCAGCACGGCGCCGCCGCCGACACGGCATGCGCGCCGCAGGGTTGCGCCCCGCACGGCCGTTTGCGGTCCGTGCCTGGACATCGTGTCGTCGTTGGTGGTGAGCGCTCCCGGGCCGATGAACACGTCGTCCTCGACGAGCGTGAACGCCGTCAGATACACGCCCGTCTGCACGCTCACTCGCTCGCCGACACGGACGTCGTTGTCGACGACACTGCCGCGCCCGATCACCGACCCGGCGCCGACCGAGGAGCGCTCGCGGATGTATGACTGGTCGCCGAGGATCGCGTTCTGGTCGATCCTCGCGCCCGCGAACACCACCGCTCCGGCGCAGACGGTGACCCGTTCGCCGAGCTCCAGAGCGCCGAGCTCGCCGTGCGCCCCCGAGCGCTCTGCCAGCCGCGGGCGCTTTCCGAGAACGACGTGATCCTCGACCGCGCAGCCGGCTCCGATCCGCACGTGATCATGAACGACCACGTACGCACCGAAGCTCACGCCGTCGCCGATCTGGACGTCCTCGCCGAGCATCAGGCCATGTGCGAGGGAGCTCTCCGTCAGCCTCACAGGCGCACAACGCTCGCGAGAGACGAGGAGCGCGTGACGCCGCGCAGATCCACCACCAGCCGGGCGCGCCTGGCCACGAGGTCGTAGTCGACGCTCGGATGGGCGGTGACGATCAGGGCCAGGTCGGCATCCGCGAGGGCCTCATCCAGGGGCGTGCTGCTGAGCGCAAAGTCCGTGAGTGCGGGCACGTGCGGGTCGTGGTAGCTGACATCCGCGCCGAGGTCCCTGAGCAGCGAGATGATCTTCAGCGCGGGCGACTCACGGGTGTCGCCGACGCCGGGCTTGTAGCTGACGCCCAGCACCAGGATGCGCGCACCTTTGACGGACAGGCCGGAATCGTTCAGGACGCGCTGCGCCTTGGCCACGCAGTGATAGGGCATCTGCTGATTGACCTTGCCGGCAAGCTCGATGAACTCGGTCGCCATGTCGAACTCGCGAGCCCGCCAGCTCAGATAGAACGGGTCGACGGGCAGACAGTGCCCACCCATGCCCGGCCCGGGCTCGAAGCGCATGAACCCATACGGCTTCGTGGATGCCGCCTCAACGACCTCCCAGATATCGATGCCCATCCGGTCGGTCAGCATCGCGAGCTCGTTGACAAGCGCGATGTTGACCGAGCGGAAGATGTTCTCCAGCAGCTTCGTGAGCTCGGCCGCCTCCGGGCTTGAGACGCGCACGATGTTCTCGCACACCAGCCCGTACAGCGCTTCTGCCCGCTCAGCGCATGCCTCGGTCAGCCCACCGAGAACCTTGGGGGTGTTCCGCAGCGTGAAGTCCGTGCGCCCCGGGTCGACGCGCTCGGGCGAGTACGCCAGGTGAAAGTCCCTGCCGGCCGCGAGTCCCGACTCCTCGAGGATCGGCGCCACCCGCTCGCGCGTGGTTCCGGGATAGGTGGTCGACTCGAGCACCACCAGCTGGTCACTCCGCAGCACCTTCGCCAGCGCCCGCGTCGAGTCGATCAGCGGACCCAGATCCGGCTCGCGGTTACGCGTGAGAGGCGTGGGCACACACACCAGAACGGCGTCCACCTCGCTCAAGGGCGCGTAGCGCGTCGTTGCCTGGATGCGCCCCGAGAGCTCCGTGAGAAGCTCGGAGGGAACGTCCTCAATATAGGACTCCCCCGCCTGGATCGCCTCGACCTTGCGGGGGTCCGTGTCGACGGCAACGACATCGCAGCCCTCCTGCGCGAACGCCACGGCGAGCGGCAGGCCGACATAGCCCAGTCCGATGATGCCGACGGTGGCCATCTGCCGCCAGTGTAGGGCGGGGCTTGGACGGGTGGCTCAGCGAGTCCTGGGCGTTCGAGCCTTCGGCAGCGCCTGCGGGCCGCTCAGGAGCCGGCCGCGATGCCCTCCAGCGAGCGCAGGTCGGCCTCCACCATGCGCTGGACCAGCTCGCCGAACGACACCTCAGGCCTCCAGCCCAGCCGCTGTCGCGCCCTTGTAGGGTCGCCCACGCTCGGCGTGCGCTCGGGAGCGCGTACGAGCGCCTGGTCGACTCGCAGGTAACGCTCGGCATCCAGGTCCACGCACGCGAAAGCCGCCTGCGCCAGCTGAGCCACCGTGCGCGGCACACCGCTGGCCAGGATGTAGTCGGCGGCATCCTCCTGCTGGAGCATCATCCATGCGCCTCGCACGATGTCCCCGGCGAAAGACCAATCGCGGACCGCGTCCAATGCGCCGAGCGACAGCTCATCCTTCAATCCGAGCGCAATCGCCGCCGCCCCCCTGGTGATCCTGCGGCTGACGAACTGCTCGGGCCTGCGCTCTGACTCATGGTTGTAGACGATCCCCGAGCAGGCATAGAGACCGTCGTGCGCCCGCAGCGCCGCCACCAGCTGGTGCCCGGCGAGCTTCGCGATCGCGTACGGCGACTCTGGCCGGCACGGGGTGTCCTCCCGCTGAGGGCTCTCGCCCGCGTCGCCGAAAATGGCCCCGGAGGCGGACACGAACACGCGGATCCCCGGGTCGATGTCACGCACGGCCTCGAGGATCGCCGCGGTCGAGCCGATGATCGCGTCCATCGTCTCACCCGGTCGCTCCCAGGAGGCGGGCAGGAACGAGGGCGCCGCGAGGTGATAGATCTCGCGGGGGGCCACCTGCTCGATCGCGGCCCGCAGGCTGGCGGGCTCGAGCAGATCGGCGCGCACCAGCTCGACACGCTCGCGCAGGTGCTCAGAGGAGCCGAGCGACTGCCCTGGAGCCCCCCTCACCAGCCCCGCGACGGCGTAGCCCTCCTCAAGCAGCAGCTCTGCCAGGAACGAGCCGTCCTGGCCGGTCAGTCCGGTGATCAAGGCGCTGGAAGCGGGGAGCACGGCCGGAGCTTATGTCGTCGGCGCGTGAGCTTCGCCGCCGTCGTACACCTGCGACAGCGCAGCGGCGACGACCTCGGGAGCGCAGAGCGCCCGCACGCGAGCGCGGCCGCGCTCGCCGACCGCCTCATCGCCGGCTCGACGAGCCATCGCCTGAGCGAGAGCGGCGGCGTCTCCCGGCGGCACAAGGCCCTCCGGCTCGACCAGCTCAGGGAGCGCCCCGACATCGCTCGCCACGACCGGCAGGCTGCTCGCCATCGCCTCGGCCGCCGCCAGGCCGAAGGTCTCGGCCGAGCGCGAGGGCATCAATGCGACCGCTGCGCCGGCGCGCAGTTCGGCGAGCTCGGGATCCTGCACGTGCCCGAGGAAGCGAACCGCTCGGTCCGCCGCGCGCTCGCGTAGTGCGCCTTGTTCGGGTCCCTCGCCCGCGACCACCAGGGGCATGCCGGCCAACCGCGCGGCGTCGATGGCGACATCGACGCCCTTCTCGGCCGCCAACCGCGAGACGACGAGCGCGTAGGACCCGCGCTCGCCCTGTCGCAGGTCTGCGTCGCTGCTGCGCACCGGTGGAGCGAGGACGTACACCCGCTCCCACGGCAGCGGCGCCCCGAGCGCCCGCAGACGTTCGCGCGCGAAAACGCTGGGGACGATCACCGCATCGGCCTGTTCCACCAGACGACGCTGCCACAGCGCCAGCGACGCCGCATAGGCCGCCGCCTCTCCGAGATTGCCGCGGCAGTTCAGGCGCACGCCTGGACGCGTGTCGCGCCCGTGGCAGCGCGTGCATTCCTCGCCCCGCGTGAAGCACACGCCGATGGCGCAGACCAGGCGGTACTGATGCAGATGAAGGATCACCCTGGCACCGGCGGCCCGCGCTGCGGCGAGAGCCCGCCAGCCGAGCGCCGGGTTCAGGTTGTGCGCATGAACGACCCGCGCCCGGCTTTGGCGCACCGCGCTGGCCACCTCCTCGGGCTGCAGTCCCCCGCGCAACAGGCCGGCGGCGGCGCGCCCCCTCCCCAGCGTCGCTGAATCGCGAGCGAAGATCTCCGCCGGCTCGCCGATCTGCTCACGCACCAGCCACAGTAGATCCTCGACCACCCGCTCCTCGCCGCCGGTCGTGCGGTAGCGGTTGTGCAGGAAGAGGACCATCTTGCAGTCAAACCTAGACTCTCTGCCAGTCATGCCACCGTCAGCGTCAATTGTGATCCCCACGCGCGCGCGTCCGTCCTATCTCGCGGTCGCGCTGGGCTCGATCGCGCCTCAGGCCAGCGATGCGGGTGCCGAGGTGCTCGTCATCGACGACGCCGGAGCCTCGCCGGCCGCGCGCGCGCTGGCGAGCAGCTTCGGCGCCCGTTATGAGCCGCACCCGTCGCCCCTGGGCCTGAACGTGGCGCGCAACACCGGCGTGGAGCGGTCCACCGGCGCACTGGTCGTGTTCGTCGACGACGACATCAGGGCGAGCCCCGGGTGGCTCGATGCGCTGCTGCGGGCCGCGCGCGAGAACCCGCTGGTTGATGTATTCACGGGACCGATTCGGCCCTGCCTGGAAGGCCCACGGCCGCGCAGCTGTGGACGCGAGGGGCCACCTATCACGTCGTTGGATCTCGGAGGAGAGGACACCTTCGCACCGTATGCGTGGGGCGCCAACATGGCCATCCGCCGCAGCGCCCTGGAGCGCGTCGGACCGTTTGATGTGTCGCTCGAGCACGGCGGCGACGAGCAGGAGTGGCAGGACCGCCTTCGCGCCTCCTCGCGCGCCGCCGACTCCGGACCGCGGGGCGAGACCGGCGCGGGGCGCGTGATGTACGTCGCACGTGCGAGCGTCGAGCACCGGCGTAGCGGCGATGACGCGCGACTGCGCTCGCTCGCCCGAGCGGCGTACCGGAGAGGGCGAGCGGCCCGCAGCTTCGACGCCCGCCGTGGGCAGGCTCCCACGCTGGCGCGCGAGCTGATCACGCTGGCCGGCTGCATCGGGCACGTCCTGCGCCGGCGCTGCCCCGCGGGATTGACGATGGTCGCGCACAGCGCCGGGCGCCTGCAGGAGGGTGTGCGCGGGCATCGACCGCCTGCCACCGTGGAGCGCGGCGGGGATGACGACTTCCTCTCGGGCACGAGCGGAACGGTCGGAGGGCTTGACGCGCTCCGGCGTGGCGCGGCGGACGAGCTGGTCAACGCCTGGGAGCTGGCGAGCTCACGGCGCCTGCGTCTGGCGCTCGCCGCCCGTCATTCCCCGCCTCTGCGGCGGGTGCTCGTGCTGAGCGTCGTGCGCCCGGGGCACAGCAGCCTCGCGCGGGCGATTCGCGCGGAGCTGCTGAGTTCGCGCCATGATGTCGAGCTGCAGACGTGCCCGCCCGAAGGGCGGGGGAAGTTCGAGAACCTCAATCGGCTGCTTGCCCGCCACCCCCCCGATGGCCGCGACTGGCTGCTCCTGGTCGACGACGACGTGGAGCTTGGCTCCGGGTTCCTTGATCGCTTCCTGTTCCTGTGCGAGCGCTTCTCCCTGCAGCTGGCACAGCCGGCACACCGCCTGAACTCGCATGCGGCGTGGCCGCAGACGCGCCGGCACGCGGGAAGCATCGCGCGGGAGACGACCTTTGTTGAGATCGGACCGGTGACAGCGTTCGCGTCGGTCACCTTCGGTGCGCTGTTGCCGTTTCCCGAGCTGCGCATGGGCTGGGGCCTTGATGCTCACTGGGCGGCGCTCGCGCGCGAGCACTCCTGGCGCTGCGGCGTGATCGATGCTGTCTCGATCCGTCACCGCGAGGCGCCCGCCGCCGCCGCCTACTCGCGCGAGGCCGCTCTCGCCGAGGCGCGCGCGTTCCTGTCCGAGCGGCCCTACCTCAACGCGGATGAGGCGCGCCGCACCCTCGCGACGCATCATCACTGGTGAAGGTCGCCGTCGTAGCCGAGTTCTACCCGAGCCGCCGCGACCCGGTGCTCGGGATCTGGGCTCACCGTCAGGCGCTCGCGGCGCGCGACGCCGGCGCGGAGGTACAGGTGCTCGTGCTGCACCGTCTGATCCCGCCGCGAGCCTCGCTCTCAGGCGGACCGGCAGGCGCAACGGCGGAGCTGGCAAGACTGGCGCGCGAGCCCCGTAAACAGATCCGCGACGGGCTGGAAATCACCTACGTGCCCTTTGTCTCGCCTTTTCGGGGGCACTCCTACGCCGGCTGGGGTGCGTGGGCTGCGCCCGCACTGGGAATCGCGCTTCGGCGCCTGCGCAAAACGTTTCGCTTCGTTCTCATACACGCTCACAACGCGGTGCCCGCCGGCGACGCGATACGCCGGGTGCGCACCGATCTGCACCTCCTCGACGCCCCGCTGGTCGTCTCGGTTCACGGAGGTGACGTGCTCTACACGGCGGCCCGCGGAAAGGCGGGCGCGCAGGCGGTGGCCCGCGGGCTGGGCGCAGCGCGCCTGGTGCTGGCAAACAGCCAGGGCATCGCGGACCTCTCGCGCGCCGCCGGCGCCGGAGAGACGCGCGTGGTGCACCTCGGCGCGGATCTGCCCGATGCGAGGCGGCCACCGGGACGCGATGGCACCCCGAGGCTCGTCACGGTCGCTCATCTCGTTGGGCGAAAGCGCCACGCCGACGTGCTGCGCGCGCTCGCCGTGCTCTCCCAGCGCCACCCGACGCTGCGGTACGTGATCGTGGGTGAAGGGCCTGAGCGGGTTGCACTGGAAGGTCTCGCCACCCGGCTGGGCGTTGCCGAGCGAGTCGAGTTCCATGGCCAGCTCGCACCCGCGCAGGCGGTCGAGCAGGCCCAGCGATGCACTCTGTTCGTGATGCCCTCGACCGAGGAGGCGTTTGGCGTGGCCTATATCGAGGCGATGGCCGCTGGGCTGCCTGCGATCGGATGCAGGGGCGAGGCCGGCCCTGAGGAGATCGCGGCGGCCGGTGACGGCCTGGTGCTCGTGCCGCCGGGTGACATCGAGCGACTCACCCAGCGCATCGACGAGCTCCTCTCCGATCCCCACCGGCTCCGCGAGATCGGAAAGCGAGCGCGGGCAACCGTCGCCTCGCAGTTCACGTGGGAGCGCTGCGGACGGCAGACGCTCGCTGCCTACGAGCGCGCTTTGAAGTGAGGCCGGTGCTGTTCGTCACCGGGCACGTTCCCGCCTACCGTGTGGGAGCGCTCGCGCGTCTGCACGAACGCGAGGAGATCGAGGTGGCGCTGTTCGGCGGGCGCTCCAAGCACGGTGGCGAGGTGTTCGTAGGGGACATGCCCTTTCCACACCGGCAGGTGCGCCCCGCGGCGCTGGCGGCGCTCGCCTCGAGCGGGCGCTACCGCGCCGTCGTGTGCCCCACAGGAGGTCGTCTGGCGCCTCTGGCGACGTGGCTCGGCACACGCCGCGCACAGGCGCCCTTGATCCTGTGGGCCTCACTGTGGGCGCATCCGCGCAGCGCGGCCCATGCCCTCACCTACCTGCCCCTGCGCCACCTGTATCGATCGGCAGACGCGGTCGTCACCTATGGCCCCCATGTGAGCGCCTACGTCCGGGCGCGGGGCGCGCGCAACGTCCATGTTGCCCCCCAGTCGGTCGACAACGACTTCTGGAGCGCGCCCGCCGCCGGGGTTCCGAGCGAGCGCTCTTGGCCCGCTGGAGCCGAGACGAAGTTCCTGTTTGTGGGTCGTCCCGCACGGGAAAAGGGACTTGGGGTGTTGATGGAGGCCTGGCGTTCATCGGGCTTGCAGGCACCCGCCGCCGCGCTCGTCCTCGTCGGCGTGGGATCCGGGCCCCCTTGGGTCCCCGCCGGCGGCGCGGCGGAGCAGGAGCGCCAGGGCGTCATCTGCCTTGACCACGTCACGCGAGTCGAGTTGCGCGATCTCTACGCCGCATCCGACGTGCTCGTGCTGCCGTCGATCCCCACCCGCACATTCCGCGAGCCCTGGGGCCTCGTCGTGAACGAGGCGATGAACCAGGGCCTCGCTGTGATCGCCACGGATGCCGTGGGGGCGGCGGCCGGGGGTCTCGTGCGCGACGGGCGCAACGGCCTGGTGGTCGCCGCGGGCGACAGTGACTCGCTGCGCGGCGCCTTACGCCAACTCGCCGCCGACGCCCGCCTGCGCGAGGCACTCGGCAGAGCCGGCGCCGAGGACGTGCGCGCATTCAGTCACGATGCATGGGCGAGGGGTTTCTCGGAGGCGCTTGCCAGCCTCGGGGTCTCCCGGGAGCGTTGGTAGCGTTGCGTCGCTCAGCTATGCGAATCGCCCTGCCCAAGCGCCGAGTCGCCCTGCCGTTCGGCCGACTGGCGCCAGTCGTTGTGTTGCTTTCGATGTGCCTGTCGCTCGCTGCCCCGGCGGGCGCCGATGTGGGCGCGACGATCATCAGCCGCTGCACCAACGGAAAGTCGCTGAGCGGCTTCAGCCAGAGCGACTATCGCCGGGCGCTGCAGGAGCTGCCGACCGAAGTCGAAGAGTACTCAGACTGCGCCAACCTGATCCGCCGCGCCCAGCTCGCTGCGGCCGGGAGCGGAGGCTCGAGCGGCGCACCCAGCGCCGCGGCACCGATACCCGTCACCCCAGCCGAGCGCAGCGCGCTCGATCAAGCGCCGAAGACCGGCTCGGCGCCGGTCCTTGTGGGCGGCGCAACCGTCAGCCCGGGCATCATTCACGCCAACGTCGCTTCTGCACTGAGCTCCTTGCCCACGCCCCTGCTGGCCACTCTGGCCTTCATGCTCGCGTGTGCACTGCTGCTCGCGGGAAGAGCGATACGCGACCGTGTCCACGCTCGCCGCAACAACTGAGCACACGCCCCAGCTGGGCGCAGTAGGGTCGCCCGTCCCGGGAAAGAGAGTGAGCGCGGCCGGGCCTCGCAGCGGATGGCTGCGCACCGACGCGATGTGGTGGCCGACGGTCCTCGTCGCCGGCATCATCTGCTTCGTCACGTTCGTCGCCGGCGGTGGTCTGGATCTGGGATCGATGACCGCCGTGGAGATGGTGCTCACGCTCGCCTCGGGCCTGGTCGTGGCCGCCACCGTCCTGCTGGCGCCCACTCGCGGGCGCCATTACGGGCTGTGGTCGGTCGGGTTGCTGCTCGCGTTCACCGCGCTGACGGCGCTCTCAGTGGTGTGGTCGGTGCAGCCCGACGACAGCTTCAAGGACGCCGGGCGCATGCTCGCCTACAGCGGCATGTTCAGCGCGGTTGTCGTGCTTGCTCCTGCGGTTCCAGGCCGCTGGCCGGCTGTGTTGGGTGGCGTGACGCTGGCGGCGGTGGTCGTGTGCGGATACGCGCTGCTCACCAAGGTCTTCCCCGGGCAGTTCGACCCGAACGATGTCTACGCCCGTCTGCGAGCTCCGTTCGACTATTGGAACGCAATCGGGCTGACCGCCGCGATGGGCGTGATGGGCTGCATGTGGCTGGGGGCGCGCCGGGCCGGGCACGCGGTCCTGAGCGCGCTTGCCTATCCGGCGATGGGACTGATGCTGGTCACGCTCCTGCTCGCATATTCGCGTGGCGCGCTCGTCGCGTTGGCTGTCGGCGTAGCGCTGTGGTTCTGCATCGTCCCGCTGCGACTGCGCGGAGCATCTGTGCTGCTCGCGGGCGTCGCCGGGGCTGCGCTGGTGGTCGGGTGGGACTTCTCCCAGCCGAACCTCACCACCGAAGGTGTCGCGCTGGCGCAGCGCGTCACAGCCGGGCGCCAGCTCGGCGCGCTTCTACTCGCGATGCTCGTGCTGCTGACGCTCGTGGGACTCGCGATCGGCTTTTGCACAGGCCGGAGCGCGCCCTCGCGCAGGCTGCGCAGGGACGCCGGGAGCGCCCTGCTTGTGCTGCTGGCCATCTCGGTGATCGCTTTCGCCGGGGCACTCGCCGTGAGCCATCGCGGCCTTCCGGGCAGCATCTCCCACGCCTTCAACACGCTCACCGACACGCACGCCAAGGTTGCGAACACGCCCGGGCGCCTGACGGCGATCGCCAGCGTGCGCGCGCGCTACTGGGACGAGGCCCTGCAGATCTTCAAGGCGCACCCGCTGCTGGGAGCGGGCGCGGAAGGGTACCGAACGGCGCGCCTGCGCTATCGCACCGCCCCGATCGAAGTCAGGCACGCGCACGGCTTCATCGTGCAGACGCTGGCCGACCTCGGCCTCGTGGGCCTGGTGCTGGCGCTCGCGCTGCTCGCCGCATGGATGGCCGCCGCAGGGCGTTCGACGCACCCGTTCAACCGCCGATGGTCGAGCTGGCATGCTCTGACGAACCGCTCCTCGGGCGAGCTGCCAGGCTGGCGACGATTCACGATGTACGGTCGGCCGGCGCCCTACACGGCTGAGCGCATCGGCCTGTTGTGCATGCTCTGCCTGGTCGTCGTATTCGGCATCCACTCGCTGGTGGACTGGACCTGGTACGTCCCAGGTGACGCCTGCGTGGCTCTGCTGTGCGCCGGCTGGTTGGCGGGCCGCGGGCCGTTGGAGCCGACCACAGCAGAGGAAGCTTCAGGCGATCTGGCGGCGGTCGCTTATGCCGCCGGCGCCTCCCAGCCGCGCCCCGCGGGTGCGCGTGGTCCGCAGGAGGCCGTCGAGCGGACCGTGAGCGCGGGCCGCAGGGGCGAGCGTCCGCGGTCGCGTGGAGGCGTGAGCCCGATGCGCGCCGGCGTCGCAGGCGCGGCAATAGTCGCGGCGCTGCTCGCCGGCTGGGTGCAGTGGGCGCCTCAGAGCTCGGAAAACGCCTCGCAGGAAGCACTCGAGCTGGTCGGCACCGACTTCAACACCGCGACTGCCGCCGCACGGAAGGGCGTCGCGCGCGATCCGCTTTCGGTGCAGGCGCTGTTCTCGCTCTCGGCCGTTCAGCAGGCGAGCGGCGAGCCGGCGCTCGCCCGTGCGACGCTCGTGCACGCGGTGAACCTGCAGCCCTCGAATCCGGAAACCTGGCTGCACATAGGCGAGTACGACCTGGCCGCCGACCGGGCAAACGCGTACGCAAAGGACGCCGAAGGCAGTGGTGCCTCAGCGTTGACGGAGCTCGGTGCGGCCATCTACCTCAATCCCGAATCGATCGCCGCCGAAGCTGTTGCGGACGGCAATCCCGAAGCAATCGCGATCCAGAACGACTACGTGGAAGCCCTGCGCTTCTCGACCCCCACGCGCACGACGACGGTGGTCAGACGACCCGCGAAGCCGAAGCGCTAGAAGCGCGAGCGCCGCGCTGAGGCGAGCAGCAGCCGGCGGGCACCCGGGAGCCCTCCGGCCTTTCGCACGCAAATGTCGTCGAAGCCGAAGTCCTC
>Ga0302181_10000362_pt1 | contig 38516 bp, 31 predicted proteins | sample I_Palsa_E3_3_FD_198786 | JGI IMG/M metagenome (GOLD analysis project Ga0302181, IMG submission 198786) | Peat permafrost microbial communities from Stordalen Mire near Abisko, Sweden - I_Palsa_E3_3 | ecosystem: Environmental > Terrestrial > Soil > Palsa > Peat permafrost | place: Sweden...
CGCCAGAACCTGACTCTGGTCGGGGAGCTGTGCGACATGGGCCGCCGGGCGGCCAAGGCCCGGACGGTCGAGCTGCTCGAGCAGTTCGAGCTGACCCATGCGGCCGATCGGGTGCTGAAGGGCTACTCGGGCGGCATGCGGCGCCGGCTGGACCTGGCCGCATCGCTCATGACCCGGCCACCGGTGCTGTTCCTCGACGAGCCGACGACAGGGCTGGACCCGACGTCACGCCAGCGGGTGTGGGAGGCCATCCGCGGGCTGCTGGACGAGGGGGTGACGGTGCTGCTGACGACGCAGTACCTGGAGGAGGCGGACGAGCTGGCCAACCAAATCGTCGTGGTGAACCACGGGCTGGTGGTGGCTGACGGCACGCCGCTGGAGCTCAAGGAGGCCTCCCGGAGCGCCCGGGTGGAGGTGACGTTGGCCACGCCGTCGACGGCGGCCGTACCGGCCATCGCCGGGTTGGTGGCGGGACAGGTCCACGTGAGCGAGGACGGGCGTCAGCTGACGGCCGGCGTCGACTCGTCGCCCGGGTTGGCAACCACCCTGGTGCGGGCGTTGGATGCCGCGGGCGTGCTGGTGGACAACATCGAGGTGCGGCAGCCGTCATTGGACGACGTGTTCTTCACGTTGACGGGTGACCACATCGAAGAGGACGTGGCCGGCGACGACGGTCTCGATGATGACGACGGCGGCGGGGGCGGTAGCCGGCGGCCCGGTGTGAACCCGTCCCTGGACGGCAGCGGCCGGGCCACTGAACTGGAAGGAGCGAACGCCTGATGACAACGACGACGTTGACGCCTCGACCCGTGCGGGTGGACCGCCCGCGCTCGGGTGGTGTGCTCGGCCCTCTGGCGGACATCTGGGCCATGGCTCGACGCAACCTGGTGCACATCTCGCGGGAGCCGATGCAGCTCTCGGACGTGACCATCCAGCCGGTGTTGTTCACGTTCTTGTTCGTGTACATCTTTGGTGGGGCGATCCCGATTCCGGGCGGTGGCTCCTACAAGGACTACCTGCTGGCCGGTATTTTGGCCCTGAACCTGGTCACCTCGGTGATGGGGACGGCGGTGGGACTGTCGACCGACCTGCACGAGGGGATGATCGACCGCTTCCGGGCGCTGCCCCTCTGGCGGCCAGCAGTTTTGATCGGCCGTTCGGCGGCCGATCTCATGACGTCGTGCCTGTGCGCGCTGATCGTGGGGCTGACCGGCCTGGTGGTCGGGTGGCGCTCGGACGCCAGCATGCTGGCCATTCTGTCGGGGTTCTTGCTGGTGCTGTTCTTCGCCTACTCCCTCACGTGGATCGCCCAGTGTGTGGGGTTGAACGCCAAGAGCCCGGAGGCGGCGGCCTCGTTCGGTTTCATCGTGCTGTTCCCCTTGGCCTTCGTCTCCAACGCCATGGTGCCGACGGCGCACATGCCGGGCTGGATGCAGGCCATCGCCGACTGGAACCCCGTCTCGGCGGTCTGTGCCGGAGTGCGGGACCTTTGGAACAACCCGAACCCGTCGCACGTGATCAACGCCTGGCCGATGCAGCATCCGGTGGAGGCGGCATTGATCTGGTCGGTGGTCATCATCGCCGTCGCCGCCCCGCTTGCGTCCTACTTCTTCAACAAGCGCTGCACGGACTGAGCACGGACACCTGGCGCTCTGCTGCGGCGGATCTCCAGAGAGGACAAAAGTCCTCGTCAGGGATCAAATGTCGTAGTAGAGCATGAACTCCCAGGGGTGCGGGCGAAGTCGCACCGCGTCGATCTCGTTCAGCCTCTTGTAGTCGATCCACGTCTCGATCAGATCGTCGGTGAAGACCCCGCCCACCTTGAGGAAGGCCTGATCGGCCTCGAGCGCGGCCAGCGCCTCCTCCAGGGAAGCGGGCACCTGGCCCACCTTGGCCAGCTCCTCGGCCGGGAGGTCGAAGAGGTCCTCCTCCACCGGATCGGGGGGCTCGATCTTCTTGGACACCCCGTCGAGACCGGCCATGAGCATGGCGGAGAAGGCCAGGTACGGATTGCAGGAGGGGTCGGGACACCGGAACTCAATCCGCTTCGCCTTGGGGCTCTTGGAGTACAGGGGGATGCGACAGGCCGCCGAGCGGTTGCGCTGCGAGTAGACGAGGTTGACCGGCGCCTCGTAGCCGGGCACCAGGCGGCGGTAGGAGTTGGTCGTCGGCGCGGCGAACGCCAGGATGGCGCGGGCGTGTGTGAGTATGCCGCCGACGTACCAGCGACCGATGTCGGAGAGGCCTCCGTAGCCCGACTCGGAGTAGAAGAGGGGCTCACCCTCGTTCCACAGTGACTGGTGGACGTGCATGCCCGAGCCGTTGTCCTGGAACAGGGGCTTGGGCATGAAGGTGGCCGAGTAGCCGGCGTTGAACGCCACGCTCTTCACCACGTACTTGTAGAGCATCAATTTGTCGGCCATGGCGAGCATCGTGTCGAACCTCATGTCGATCTCGGCCTGGCCTGCCGTGCCCACCTCGTGATGCTGGACCTCGATCTCGATTCCCAGCCGCTCCATCGACAGGATCATCTCCGAACGCAGGTCCTGGAAGTGGTCCATGGGTGGGACGGGGAAGTATCCCTCCTTGTACCTCGGCTTGTAGCCCAGGTTCGGCTTCTCGTCGCGAGCGGAGTTCCAGATGCCCTCGACCGAGTCGACCTGATAGAACGCCGAGTGTTGGTCCTGGGAGAATCGAACGTCGTCGAAGATGAAGAACTCCGCCTCCGGTCCGAAGTACGCCGTGTCGGCGATCCCGGTCGACGCCAGGTGTTGCTCCGCCTTGAGAGCGACGTAGCGAGGATCCCGGCTGTAGTTCTCCAACGTGATCGGGTCGTGGACGAAGCAGTTGAGGTTGAGCGTCTTGTGCTGCCTGAATTCGTCGATCACCGCGGTGGAGGGATCGGGCAGCAAGATCATGTCGGACTCCTGAATGGCCTGGAATCCTCGGATGGACGATCCGTCGAACCCGTATCCCTCCTCGAAGGCGTCCTCAGTGAGGTCGTGCGCCGGTATGGAGAAGTGCTGCATCAAACCGGGGAGGTCGCAGAACCGGAGGTCAACGACTTCGATTCCCTCGTCCGCTGCGAGTCGAACAACTTCGGCAGCGCTTCTCTTCTGCATGTCTCCTCCTAGTCCGGACTGCTCCACTGAAGTCCCATATGGGTACAGCACTCAGTCGTCACTCAGTTTTAAATGAAATGCCTCCAATCGCAATGGCCATCGGGCCGAGGCAGATGAACAGAGCATGAATTCTCCGATTACCGCCCCATTCATTCCGAGGAGAGCCCTCCACCGTAGGCATCCGAGACGGGCATCCCTCTACGACAGGCGCCTGGTCACCCGGCATTGGCATTCCTCCTCCACGATCTCTGCCGCTGGGAGAAGCCCTTCTCTGGAGGCTCGCGGACTCCTCGCTCCCGCCCGCAGTCAGGGTGGCACCCGCCTCTACAGCGATCTGACTTCGAGCGGCTCCAGGCCCTCGGCCGCCTGCTGGAGAGAAATGACCACGGCGGGCTCCAACCGTCTTTGGAAGGCCCTTGCGGACGTTTCGGGACGGGCTCAGTAATCACCGTTCGCATTGCTCGCACTCGCTGCCGTCTGAACAGTCGAACCTCCCTGACGAATTGACGTTGATCAATGGGGTTTGTCTTGTCTTTTGAGGGGTATCAAAAAATATCGTCACCGTGAAAAGACAACAGTATGGGGGGCTAGCGAACACGCTTCAACACGGTTTCAACGTTCACACCGTGGGCGTCATTTTGATGATCGCTGGCCGAGAGATCCCGAGGGCCACAAACTGCTTTCTCAGAATCCGCGCCGAACTCGCGGTAGCGATCCCAGGGAAACCCGAAGCCGTCATCGTCGCCGGAATCCCAGCCGGGACTCGGACCAGATTGGCATGGCGAGCATGGGGTAATCCTCAAGAGTGGTTCGAACGGAGACCCCTACACAGCGCGCCGTAGCCGATGTCAAAGGACATGCGGGCTATGTCGAACGCCGTCGTTGGTTCAAGCTTCTCGCGAAGGCGGGACTCGGAGCTAGGTCGGTTCTCTACTTGTTGATCGCCTACCTCACCACGGACATCGCTCTTCACGGTGGCTCGCCCGCTCCCGCCGACAGCAACGGCGCTCTCGATGAAATTGCCCGCGAGCCGGCGGGGCCGGCAATCCTTTTCATTGTCGCCATCGGCTTGTTGGGTTATGCGATCTGGCGTCTGGTGAGTGCGGTCGCCGCGGCCGATCTCCAAGAGCATGCGTGGGCAAAGCGGTGTGGGTTGGCGGCTTGTGGCGCCGTGTATCTGGGCTTATCCGCCCAAGCGGTAGCCTTGGCAGTGGGCTCGAAACACACAAATAGTACGTCGTCGAATCCGGGTCCCATCGCTGCGAGTGTATTGCGCTGGCCAGGAGGACCAATGTACATCGGCCTCTGCGCTGCGGGGTTCGTCGGTGGCGGGATTGCCCTTCTTATTTGGGGATGGACGCATGACTATGCGCGGGTGTTGGATCGGAACCGCATATCTCCTCGGATGTATGACATTGCCCGCGCGACGGGCATCATGGGTGACAGCGTTCGAGGTCTTCTGATCGACCTCGTCGGCGTCTACCTCGTGGCCAGCGCAGTCACTGACAATCCCAGCAAGGTCAAAGGCCTTGATCAGGCACTGCCGCGCTTGCACACAAACCATTTGGTGTCTGGCTGCTTAGTGTGGTCGCTGCTGGACTCTTTTCATTCGGCCTCTACTCGGCGTTCGAGGCCCGCTATCGCCGCATCTGAGATGGCGCACAGCGCGTGCTCGAGCAATTGCTGACGGCTCTGAATCGGGGCAGCTGGCGCAACGAATCCCTTCTTCCTGGCAGGTCTCGGAGCGCCCCTCCGCGTCCCCCACGAGGGCACCCGATACCCGGACAGCAATTCTGCGAGTGACACCCGCGCGCGGAGTGCTGTGCGCGAATCACTCGCCCACTCCTGTACAGGCCCGGAGGCGGGTTTTGGCCTTCGTCATCGGCTTGCGTAGCGAGCGAGGAGGGGCACAAGCACTTCGGCGTTCGGGCTGCCCCAACCGGTTACAGGGTCCCAGCCCGCGCCTGCTTGGTAGCCCGTGATCGTCCCTTGGTGGAATTCTGCCGTGTTATTGCCCGCCGTAATGTCGTGGAAGGCCTGGTCGTACTGCGAGCCGCGTGCGATCTGGTAGATGGCCGGGTTGACGAAGCCGAGATGTCTCTTCGCGTACTGGTCGGCGAGGGCGATGATCCCGGCCCAGATGGGCGCGGCAGCGCTCGTGCCGCCGTGCCCGCTGATCGTGTAACTACCGCTGCCACCGCTCGTGACGACCGGAAACCCGGTGTGGGCATTTGCGTCAGCCGCTACATCGGGAACACCGCGCATTGCGCCGATACCGTCGACGCCGTTCTGATACGAGGGCCGACCGAAGAGTCGACTGAACCCGCCGCCCGACGCCTGAAAAAGGGAGTCTGGGTCGCCGTAGGGAAGGCCCCATGCGGTTTCGCCGATCCAGGCGCCAGTCGTGTGGCTCGCGTCGAGCGTGGTGCCCCCGGCGCTAAGAACCAGCGGGTCGGAGGCGACGAGGCTGACCTCCTTCGCCGGCGTGTAAATGGGACCAGGGCCGCCGAGTGCCGTGATAAGGGCGCACGGTTCGCCAGCCGCACCGGCATCGCCCGTAGCCGCCACAACTGTCACGTGGTGGGCGGCGTCGTCCTCGAGCGCGGCGTTTAGCTGGGTGACCTGAGCGCGGGTGACGCAGTGCTCTCCGCCGATCTGCCCGGCCGGGCTGAGGGAAATGATGCCACCCTCCGAGGCCCCCAGCCGCAAGGCAGCGATTGACGCCGCGACGGCGTTGTCCGCGTTGTCCAGGGAGGTTCCTTTGACCAAGAGGATGGTGAGCGCGGCGCGTGGCGCAATGGCGTGGACTATCTCGGCGTCCAGAACCTCCTCCCCGAAGGCGTACCAGGGGTGTGAAGGGTGGGGAAAATTGCTTACCACGTTGAGGCTTGGCGCGGGCAGGTGGAACAGGCGATCGAAGGCTACTAAGTCCTCGCGTAGGTCACTGACTCGTGGCGGTGAGAGCTGCGACTCGGCCAGTTCGGGGAGTACAACGGTCTCCCCACGGCCGTCGATCCCGCGCTGGAGGAGCGGCTGGATCCCATAGGCGACTTCGAGCTGCTGGGGCGTGTAGCAGCTCTGGAGGGACGCGCAGTCGCCCGTTCCGCCTGTAACGTTCGCCGTCGCGCCGGCTGGCGGTGTGGTTGCGGCCAGGTTCGCCGCGGCGAGCACTCCGAGTGCCCCGAATACGCCGACCGCCGTGGCCGTTGAGGTGGACCATCGCCAACAAGTTCGGACGCGGTCTCTCATAATACTTAGTATTATACGTGATTGCCCGGCCGGTCAATTGGGGCCCCTCGATCGCAGGAGACGGGTGCGGTGCCCGTAGGCGCTTGACAGGAAAGGTGCGGTTTACGAGGTATTTCCGGGCGAGCTAGGTCCCCATTGGCGATGTTGGGTGAGTATTGATCCGACGTTCGGCGGAAATAGTGGCTCCTTCCTTACAGTGATCGTCAGGTGCTCGGGCGAATGAGTCCGGACAACCTGAAATGTCCAAGGGAAGGTGGGAATTCCAATGGCTAAGGAGCAAATGGCGGCGTTACGCCGCAGGGCAGGCGGACGGTCACTCAGGGCCCGACTGGTGAGCATGGCGGTCAAGGTGGGCACCGGAGGTCTTATCTGCGGCCTCGTGATGTGCCTGCCGGTGGGTTCGGCACAAGCCGACAACGGTCACCACACTCACCCGGTCGTCGTCGTCAAGTAACCAGCAGCGCGTTCACCGGTTCGGCGCGTTCACAACGCACGGCGTCGCGCGCTCGGCGGTTCGGCGTGGCGCACTCGGCGTCGCGTGCTCGGGGCGTTCGACGTCGCGCGTGGCGCGTTCGGCGTCCGTGACGCACGCGTAGGAGCGCAGGTTCACACGCGATGCACCGCGGCGCGATCGATCCAACTCGAACGTCGGTCGATCAGTTGGACGCGGACTCCCGCGACAGGGTCCCGCTGACGTGATCGGGACTTTCGCCGTTGCCCGAGGCGGCAGCGGCGTGCGCCGGAGGCTTACCCTCGACCGCCCGGCGTGCTTTGGTGCTGATGACGAAGCCGGTGGCGATGAGCCAGATCGGTAGGCCGAACAACAGGGAGAAGAACGCCAACGGTCCGAGGCAGCCGACCACTCCGACGAGGAGCGACCACCAACCCAGCGTCTTGGGCAGTGGGTCGATCGATCGGTTGGTGAGGATGGATGCGCCGGTGGCCAAGGTGACGAGCACCATGCCGAAGAGAAAGCCGAGCTCGTTGTTGGAGCTGACGAAGTTCACCGTCTTGACGATGCCCAACTGGTGATTGTGAGCGGCGAGGATCAGGACGACCTGGAACGTGCCGGCGGCGACCATCCCGGCGACCAGGATGATCCCCGCGACGAAGGCGACATTGGGCCAGAGGGTCTCCCCGCCTGACGCGTCGCGCAACACCTTCCGGAGCTGGCTCACGAAGAGGACGAACAGTGCCAGCCCCAACCCCACCACGTAAATGGAGGCCCAGCTTCGGGCCACGTGAGAGTTGTAGAAGGCGGCGACCGTCGCCCCCGATGCGTTCTCGCCGGGCGTCTTGCCGCTCAATGGACCGAGACCGACGAAGAGGGCGATCACGGTCAAGAGTCCGAGCGGGCCCATCCAGCGGCTCACGCGTGCATCGCTCATGGCGATCCCTCCCATCTGCTACCGGATCTGCACAGCATGGGCCGCGCCAAAACGAATGTCAACCGTGGGTCACCCGCGCAGTACCTGCCGATCAGCCGGTACTCCCGAAAGAATCACTCTCCGATTTCAGCACTCCGCGACTTGGTACTCCGCGAGTCTCGGCGAAATCAGTACTCCGCGATCAGCTCGCCGTCGACGAAGGCCCGACAGGTCTGCTTGCGTGCGCCCCCGAGAATGGCCTTCTTCGTCTTCTCGATGACCACCGGATGCACCTCATGCTCACCCACCGAGAGCTCGAACGTGCGCGTCCGCGGCGAGCGGAGGCTGAGCGCTTTGTTCTGCTGCACGACCTCTTGGTCGTCGACGGTGATCCGCACCTTGCCCCACATTTGACCCCAATGGAAGGCCACCGTGTGCTTTTCGTGCTCGCCCACCTCGAAGACGAAATCGATGTCCAGTCCCATCCGTCAATCCTGCCCCAGGGGGAGTCGACCGGTTGGGATCCTCCGGTCCATTCCGGGCGTCTCAACCCTTGACGGCGTTGCTCCCTTTGACGGAACGCTCTATCTCCGTGGCCACCGCGTCCGCGTCCTCCAGCGGGAGCATGTGGCCGCGATCGGGCAGGGTGACCAGGCGGGCGCCGGGAATGGCCTGCACCATCTGATGCGAACGAGCGGGAGCGGTCAGCCGGTCCCGCGAGCCGACCACCACCGTGGTGGGTAGGCCGATCATTGTGATGCCCTCCAGCAGGTTCACGGTGCCGACCGCACCCAGGAAGCTGGCGCGCACCAGCGGGGCGCACGCCGCCAGCAACGCCCGGGTGAGCTCCAGGTGCTCACGCGCGGGATCCGCGCCGAACACGCCTCGCACGAAGCGGTGGCCGCCGGGGGAGCGCAGTGCCAGGGACACCGCGGGCGATGCGACGAATCCGGCAGCGAAGCGCCCCAGGACGGCCGGCCCCGTTCCCATGTCGGCGGCCGCCGTGGCGACGAGCACGATGGCCCGGGCCCGCTGGGCCAGGATCTCGGGGTGGTAGGTGGCGAGGGCCATGACGGACATCCCTCCCATAGAGTGCCCGGCCAGGACGGCGTCGGTGACGTCGCGGTCCCGGAGCACCGCCGCCAGATCGTCGGACAGCGTCTCGATGCTCAACGACGCCGTGCCCCGGCTGCTGGCGCCGTGACCCCGGTGGTCGTAGAGCACGACGCGGTGACCGGATTCGACCAATCGGCGGGCGACGGGAACCCAGACGGCGTGGCTCCCGCTCCAGCAGTGGGCCAGCACCACCACCGGTCCGGTGCCCACATCCCACACCGCCAGTCGTGCGCCGTCGGGGGTGGTGACACCGAGCTCCTCGGGCGTCTCGAGCATGCCCCATCCCAGCGTCTCGAGCTCCTCGCCCGGGATGAGCTCCACCGCCGGTTCGTGGCCCGCGTGCGTCGAGGCGACCTTGCGGTAGGCAGCCGCGCCGCCGACCAGGGCCGCGGCTGCGCCGAAGGTGAGCAGGCCGCGCCGGCTGTGGGGGATGTGCAGGGGCGGCACTAGCGACCTCCGATCAGGCGGGCGACGCGTTGCTGCAGCGCGATGGGCGTGAGCCGGTGGGCGTACCAGCCGAGGACCGATTCGAATCCCACCGGGACGAAGGCCCGATCGGTGGCGATGGCCCCGACGATGGCCGCCCCCACCATCTCGGGCGAATGGGCGCGGGCGTACGCCTTGGCCAACCGCTCCCGTGCCCGCGGATCTTCCTTGCCGCCGGTGAAGCGGGCCGACGTGACGATCGGGGTATTGATGAAGCCGGGGCAGATGGCCGTCACCCCCACGCCGGCCGGCGCCCAGTTGGCGCGCAGGCACTGCGAGAGTTGGAGGACGGCCGCCTTGGTCGCGGCGTAGGCCGATTCGTGGGCGGTGGGGACGAAGGCCAGACCGGACGACACGTTGACCACCTGGCCGCGACGCGCCGCCAGCATGGGGGGGGAGAAGGCCGAGCAGCAGTTGACGACGCCGTCGAGATTGATCGAGCGGATGAAGGTCCACTCCTCCGCCGTCATGTCGGAGAAGGAGCCGGTCATGCCCACCCCCGCATTGTTCACCAGGACGGCCAGTGCGCCGTGCACAGTGTGGACGGCGGCGGCGACCGCATCGACCTCCTGGCGATCCGCCACATCGAGTCGGTAGGACCGGTGCGCCACGACGCTGCCCGGGCGGGAGCGCTCGGCACACTCGGCGGCCGTCTTCTCGGCCGCCCTCTCGTCGATGTCGGTGCAGAGCACTGTGGCGCCCCGGGCGGCCAGGGCGTGGGCGGCCGCCCGGCCGATCCCGCTGCCTGCGCCGGTGACCAGTGCCGTGGCGGACTCGAAGGAGATGGGAGGGCGCTTCACGGTGCCGGTACGCCCGAAGCCCCGCCGGAGAGGACATAGTCGCCGGGGTCGAAGGTGCGGGTGCGGCGGGTGAAGCGGTAGGTGTAGTCGGGCCAGAGCGTGGTGTTGCGGCCGGCGTCGTCGAGATACCAACTGGAGCACCCTCCCGAGTTCCACACGGTCGACGCCACCTTGGCCTGCACCTCGGTGTTCCATCGCTCCAGCGCGTCGGGGCGCACGGCGATCACCCGCTCGCCCCGCGCCCGCAGCGCACGCAGCGCGCCGATCACGTGGGCCACCTGCGCCTCGATCATCACCAGGAGAGAGGTGTGCCCGATCCCCGTGTTGGGTCCGTTGAGCATGAAGTAGTTGGGGAATCCCGGCATGGCCGTCCCCCGGTAGGCCCGCATGCCGGTGCCGGCCCAGTGCTCCTTGAGCCTGCGGCCGTCAACCCCGCGCACCTTGTGCGCCATCGGGTTGTCGGTGGGCCGGAACCCGGTCCCGTAGATGACGGTGTCCACCTCGTGCAGGGCCCCGTCGGCCGTGACGACACCCTCGGGCCGCAGTTCGACGATCTTCTCGGTCTCCACCGCGACGTGGGGACGTTGCAGGGCCGCGTAGTAGTCGTTGGACTGGAGCAGGCGCTTGCAGCCGGGCCGATAGGTCGGGGTGAGCGTGGCCCGCAGCTCCGGATCGGCCACCTGGCGGGACAGATAGCCGGTGGCGAGCTGCTCCAGGCGGTCCAGCCGGGCGCTGTTGTGGATGAGGAGCGAGCCCAGCACCAGCTCGGTGATCCAGTAGTTGCGGGCCCGGGAGACCCGTTGCGTCCACGGCAGCAACCGGTAGGCGGCCCGTTCGACCCCGCGCGTCGGACGGTTGCGGTGCGGGAAGACCCAGGGCGGCGTGCGCTGGAACAGGGTGACCTGCCCGGCCCACCGCTGCACTTCGGGCAGGAACTGGATGGTCGACGCCCCGGTGCCCACGATGGCCACCTTGCGCCCGGTCAGATCGTGGGAGTGGTCCCAGGCGGCCGAGTGGAACGCCCTCCCGGCGAAGGAGGCGGCGCCTGGGAAGTCGGGGATGAACGGTTCGGACAGGCCGCCCCCGCCGTTGATGAGGACGTCGGCCGAGAGCGGGCCTCGGGAGGTCTGCAGCCGCCACACCGCGCCGGCCGGGTCCCACGAGGCCTCGTCGAGCGTGGTGTCGAAGGCCACCTTGTCCCGGACGCCGAAGCGCCGGGCCACCTCCTGCAGATAGCGCTCGATCTCCGCCTGGCTCGAGTAGGTCTCGGTCCAGTGCGGGTTGGGGGCGAAGGAGAAGGAGTAGAGGTTCGAGGGCACATCGCAGCGGCAACCGGGATACGAGTTGTCGTGCCATGTGCCGCCGACGTCCGACCGCCGCTCCAAGACGATCAGCTCGTCGCCGTACCCCTCCGCCGACAGTGCGATCGCCGCGCCCAGCCCGGAGAACCCGGAGCCGATGATGGCGATCCTCACGTGGGGGGGAAGGGGGTGGGGGAGTACGGGGTCACGGCGCCGCGCCGAGGCCGATGTCGACATGCGCCGCATAGTAAATGACCACGGATGACGAAGCGGGGGTTTCGCGGGGGTTGACCCTCCGGCCAGCTCCGACGAGGGTTCTCCAGCTCGGCCCCGCCGGTCGCCGGGTACAATCGACCACCCAGTCACGGCTCCGAGGGAGGAACATGTCGGGCCACTCGAAATGGGCGACCACCAAGTACCGCAAGGGCGCCCAGGACAAGGCACGCGCCAAAATATTCGCCAAGTGCATCCGCCAGGTCGAGGTGGCCGCCCGTGAGGGCGGCGGTGACCTCGATGCCAACGCCACCCTGCGCACCGCCTACCAGAAGGCCCGCAGCTCCTCGGTGCCCCTCGACACCATTGAGAAGGCGATCAAGCGGGGGACGGGCGAGCTCGAGGGCGTGCGCTACGAGGCCATCACCTACGAGGGCTACGGTCCCGCCGGCGTGGCCATCATCGTCGAGACGTTGAGCGACAACCGCAACCGCACGGGCTCCGAGGTGCGCAACCTCTTCAACCGGAACGGCGGCAACATGGCCGAGCCGGGCTCCGTGAGCTGGCAGTTCGAGCGCAAGGGCGTCATCAGCGTCCCGCGCTCGCACGACGAGGACAAGGTGCTGGAGATCGCCATGGAGGGCGGCGCGGAGGACCTCACGGACAACGGCGAGCACTGGATCGTCACCAGTGCGCCGGCCGATCTGGAGTCTGTCCGCCAGGCCCTCGACGGGGCCGGGATCACCCCCGACTCCGTCGACCTCTCGCTCGAGCCCACCACCCTGGTGCCGGTGCCCGACGAGGGCGACGCCAAACGGGTACTTCGCCTGCTCGAGGCCATCGACGACCACGACGACGTGCAGGCGGTGCACGCCAACGCCGACATCCCCGACGCCGTGCTGGCCGCCTTCGAGGGCTGAGGGCGCGGGCTGACATCGGCGGCGGAGGTCGGGCGGCTCGGGCGGGCGGCTCAGGCGGGCGGCTCAGGCCGGCTTCCGTCGGAGTCCACCCACTGGCGGCCTTCGGCGACTACGCTGCGAACGCATGTTCGTATTGGGGATCGACCCCGGGCTCTCACGCTGTGGCTACGGCCTCGTCGTGCGGGGGGAGACCGACAGCGCCCTGACCGCCCGCGCCGCCGGCGTGATCGAGACCGACCCCGGCGCCCCCCTGCCCGAGCGGCTGCTCATCCTGCACACCGAGCTGCGTGCCCTGGTGGCCGAGCTGGACCCTGACGTGGTGGCCGTCGAGCGGGTCTTCTTCCAGGTCAACGCCAAGACCGCCATGTCGGTAGGGCAGGCCAGCGGGCTGGCCCTGGTGGCGGCCGCCGAGGCGGGGAGCGAGGTGGCCCAGTACACCTCCAACGAGGTCAAGCAGGCCCTGGTCGGGTACGGCGCCGCCACCAAGGAACAGGTGCAGCGCATGGTGGCCAAGGTGCTGGGGCTGGCGGTGCCCCCCAGCCCGCCCGACGCGGCCGATGCGCTCGCCCTGGCCGTGTGCCATCTGACCACCGTTCCGCTGCGGCGCGCCCTGGGCGCCGCGCTGGGGCGGGAGAAGAGCCGGGCATGAAGGCCGGCACGACGAGGGTTGGCGTGGTGGGGCCAGCGTGATGGGGGCTAGCGAGATGGCCAGCGAGAAGGAGGGACGGCCGTGATCGGACTCTTGCGCGGCAAGGTGGTGGTGCGCTCGGCCGATGGGGAGGTGATCGTCGATGTGGCGGGCGTGGGGTATCGAGTTGCCGTGACCCCGGCAACGGCCGCCGCCCTCATGGTGGGCGGCGGGGGCGCGGAAGCCACGTTGTTCATCCACACCCACGTGCGCGAGGACGCCATCGTCCTGTACGGATTCGTCCACGACGACGAGCGTCGCTGCTTCGAGGTGCTCCTCGGGTCCCACGGCGTCGGCCCCGCCCTGGCCCTGTCCATCATGGCCGTGCTCTCGCCGGCCTCCCTCTCCACCGCCGTGCTCGAGGACGACCTCGAGACGCTGTGCACCGTCCCCGGCGTGGGACGGAAGACGGCGGCACGACTCCTCATAGAGCTCAAGAGCCGCCTCGACCTGCCCGACCTGTCGCTCGACCTCCCCGGTACGCGCGGCGACGGCGCCAGCCGCACCGCCCGGGCCGAGGCGCGCGCCGCGCTGAGCGAACTGGGTTACGCGCCCGAGGAGATCCGTGGCGCGCTCGACGGCGTGCGCGACGATGTCGGGGTGGAAGAGATGCTGCGGCTGGCGCTGCGCGAGCTGGCCGGCCGGTGAGTCCCAAGGCCCGCCGCGAGGTGTTGGCCACGGGCGACGAGCAGGAACCGGGAGTCGCGGCCGACGAGCGGATGGTGGCACCGATCGTGGTTGGCGAGGCGGAGGAGGTCGACGAGGCCGGTCTGCGTCCCCGCTCGTTGACCGAATTCGTCGGCCAGGCCCAGCTGGTCGAGCACCTGCGCATCGTGATCCAGGCCGCCCGGCAGCGCCGGCAGCCGTCGGACCACCTCCTCTTCGCCGGGCCGCCGGGCCTGGGGAAGACGTCCCTGGCCGGGATCGTGGCCACCGAAATGGGGGCCGGGCTGCGCGTCACGTCGGGCCCCGTCCTGACCCGCGCCGGCGACCTGGCCGCACTGCTGACCGACCTCCAGGACGGTGACGTCCTGTTCATCGACGAGATCCATCGTCTGCACCGCTCCGTCGAGGAGATGCTCTATTCCGCCATGGAGGACGCCAAGCTCGACATCCTCATCGGCAAGGGTCCCACCGCCCGCTCTATCCGCCTGGACCTGCCCCGCTTCACCCTCATCGGGGCCACGACGCGTACCGGACTGGTGTCCGGCCCCCTGCGCGACCGTTTCGGCTTCGTGGGCCGACTGGACCTGTACGCGCCGGCCGACCTGCGGGCCATCGTCGAGCGTTCGGCACAGATCCTCAAGGTGGAGATCGACGAGGAGGGGGCGACGCGCATCGCCGAGCGCTCGCGCGGCACGCCCCGGGTGGCCAACCGCCTGCTGCGCCGCGTGCGCGACTTCTCCGAGGTGCGGGGGGACGGCTCCATCAATGGAGCGACGGCCTCCGAGGGTCTCGACCTCTTCGGCGTGGACGAGCTCGGACTGGACAAGGTGGACCGCGCCATCCTCTCCACGCTGTGCGGGCGTTTCGGGGGTCAGCCGATCGGGCTGACCACGCTGGCCCAGTGCGTGGGCGAGGAGACCGACACCATCGAGGAGGCCTACGAGCCCTTTCTCTTGCAGTGCGGCCTGATCTTGCGCACGTCGCGTGGGCGGGTGCCGACGCCGCGCGCCTGGGCCCACCTGGGCCAGGTCCCCCCCGCCTCGGGCGTGCCCGGCGCGCCGGGTGCGCCGACGCTCTTCGAGGCGTGACCGGCCGCATCCGCCATCATTGGGCATGGCCTACGACGAGGCACTGGCCCGACGGGTGCGCGAGCTGATCGCCCGGGAGACCGGGCTGCGCGAGAAGAAGATGTTCGGTGGCCTGGCGTTCCTCATCGGGGGCCACATGGCGGTGGCGGCGAGCGGCCAGGGAGGCTTGTTGGTCCGTGTCGATCCAGCGCAGTCGGAGGCACTGGTCACCCGTTCGTCGGCCCGCCCGATGGAGATGCGCGGCCGTGAGCTGGCGGGCTGGCTGCGCGTCGATGGAGAGCATGTGCGGACCCGGCGTCAGTTAGCGGCCTGGGTCGAACGCGGTGTGACCTACGCGCGCTCGCTGCCACCCAAGTGAGGCTCTAGCCGCCCACCGCCCGCGCCGCGTTCCTCGCCTGCACCGTGGCCAGAACGACAAACCCGAGCAGCCAGGCGGTACCGATCCGGGAGATGAGCTTCTCGGACTCTTCGTCCGGCTCCCGCACGCCGACGACGGCCGCGGCAGCGATCGGGCCCAGACCGGCGACGGTCAGTGCCGTGGCGGCGGCCGCGTGCCCGGCCCGCCACGCGTCGTCGCTGCGCAACGTCGAGGGGATACGGATGCCGGCCAGCATGTTGCGCGGCAGGAGTCCCGCGGCCGACATGCGCCCGACCGTGATCACCACGACGCCGCTCAGCGCCAGCTTGATGGCGTTCTTCACGCCTCTCAGGCTAGAGCTTGCGGGCTAGGGCCTGCGAGCTAGGGCCTGCGAGCCCAGGCGGACACCATCGGGGATGTGGCGAGGTCGAGCCGGCCGGACTGGACGCTGGCGAGATGCTGTGCAATTTCGTCTTCCGTGGCCAGCCCGGCGGCGATGAGGCGTTCTCTGATCTGCTCGACGGTTGCCCGCTCGAGCTCGGTGCAGGCCGGTCCCCCCATCGGGAAGTAGGCGTCGGACTGCACGTCCACCAAGCCGGCGTCCCGCAGCAGTCTGGGCAGCGTGCGTCCGAAGGCCAGGTCGACGCCTTGGGCGGCCATGAGGGAGCGGAACGCACCCTTGAGCCTGTTGGCCAGCTGCTGTTCGGCGCCGCTCTCGTCGGGACAGACCAAGGGTTGGAGTCCGGGGTCGGCCTCTTCGAGCAGGAGCCAGCCTCCGGGGCGAAGCGCGCCGACCATGCGGGTGAGGGCGGCCAACCGCTCGGGAACATGGACCAGGACCAGGCGGGCGTGGACGAGGTCGAAGTCGCCCTCGGGGGCCGGTTCGGTGCCGATGTCGTGGCGCCGGACCTCGTAGGCGTGATCGCCCCGTTCGAGCCATGAGGTGTCGATGTCGGTGGCCAGCACGTAGGCCTCGGTCTGCTCGGCCACCCAGTCCGGCACGCTCGCACCACCGGCCCCCACTTCCCAGACCCTCCATCCCCGCGTGAGCCCCAGCGTCTGCATGTGCCGGAACGTTGAGGGATTGAACAGTTCGGACAGTGCGTCGAAACGCTGTCCGGCTTCGGCCTGTTGGTTGTCGAGCAGGTACCGCTTCTGGGCCACGTCGACCGCCGGTCAGGCCGCTGAGTCCGCCGGCTCGGCCCGCTGCATCGGCAGGAAGACGCGGAAGGTGGTCGACCAGCCGGGCGTGTCGATGATGTCGATGGATCCGTCGTGGGCCTCGGCCACCGATTTGGCGATGGCCAGACCGAGGCCGGTGCCCGGCACGCCCATCTCCATGGACGACGCCACACGGTAGAACCGCTCGAAGAGCTGCGGGCGCTCGGCCTCGGGAATGCCCGGGCCGTCGTCGAGGACCAGAATGCGGGCGAAGTCGTCCACGGCGTCGACCACCACGTGCACCCGACCGCCATGGGGAGCGAACTTGATCGCGTTGGACAAGAGGTTCCCCAACAGCTGATGCAGGCGGGTGGGGTCGCCGAACACCCTGACGCCGGGGCCGGCCTTGAGGGTGACCGAGACCCCCGCGGTGGTGGCCGACGTCTGGCAGGCGTGGACGGCATCCTCCGCCAGCTTGTGCAGGTCGAGCTCTACGAAGGTGACCCGGAGCCCGTGGCCCCCGCCGGGGTCGGCCAGGAGGTCCTCGGCCACCCGCTGCAGCTGCGCCGAGTTGCGTTCGATGGTGTGCAGCATCCGGACCTGATCCTCGCTGAGCTCCGCCTCGCCGTCGAGGAGGAGCTCGATGAAGCCGCGGATGGAGGTGATGGGGGTGCGCAGCTCGTGGGAGACCGTGGCCACCACGTCGTCCTTCATCTGGGTCAGCTCGCGCAGGCGGTTGTTCTGCTCAATGAGCGACTGCGTCACCTCCTTTTGAATGGTGTAGAGGCGCTCGCGCTCGGCGGCCAGCTCCTCGCGCTCGGTGACGTCGATGGCCACCACCACGTAGCCGTTACTCGGAGGGCCGCCGGCCGGTGGTTCTGCGCCCCCCGGTGTGGGGAGGGTGCGTACCCGCACCACGCAGCGGCGGTACTGGCCGTTCTTGCGCCTGGCCGTCCAGGGGACCTCGGCCACCGCCTCGGGTCGGGCCGGGTCGAGCGCGTTGCGCATGGCGTCGATCGTCCGCCGGCGCTCGTCGATCTGGGCCGGGTCGATGAAGTCGGTGATGGAACGGATGCCGACCACCTCGCCCGCGCTGTAGCCCAACATGAGCTCGGCCCCGGCGGAGAAGAAGGTGACCGTGCCGCTGGGGTCCACCCCCATGATGGCGCTGCCGGTGGCCGCCCGAAGGAGGGTTTCCAGCCGGTCGCGGGCGTTGTCGGCGTCCTCGGCGTTGCGGCGGGCCAGCAACGACTGGCGGGCCAGGTCGCTCACGTACAGCCGGTCACGGTGGACCATGGAGGCGATGGTGCCGGCCACCAGGGTGGTCACCCCGATGAGGATGATCACCTGGCGCCACTCTTGAATGGGGTAGTTGGGCGAGCCCACCAGCAGCACCGGCACCATGAGGGCGAGATCCATGCACAGCAGGCCCACCAGCAGGTGCAGGCGCCGCCCGTAGAGGGAGATCCAGACGATGGGCAGGATGTAGACGATCACCAGTGCGGCCTCTTTGCCGCCCTGGGCGTCGCGGATGGCGGCGATCACCCCCATGTACCCGATGGGGATGACCAGCCACATCCAGTTGGGCAGGCGTTCCCAGGGAAGGATGAACGCCGCCGAGAGCAGGATGAAGAAGATGGCGAGGGCGGCCAGGATCTCTATGCGGGCCCCGTTGGGGAAGGGGACGACCCCCAACACGACGGTGCACAGCGCCACCAGGGCGAAGAGGGGCAGCCGGACACGGGAAGAACCGGTGAATCCCGGAATGCCCAAGCCCGAGCGCTCGGGGCGTTCTTCCTGTTCGCCCGGTTCGGCCGGCGCCGTCGGGGTGGCAGGCGAACCGCCGGCGTTACGGGCCGCGCCCGTGGTACCGGGAGCCGGGGTGACGTGCGGGTCGACCGTGGGCTGCGAACTCCAAGCGCCCGGCACCGCCTGCCCGTCGGACGTTGGACGAGAGGCGATGCTCATTGCCTAACTGCGTTCACCTGGCCCGCGCCGGTATCTGTAACCGAAGCCCCGCACCGTCTCGATCGGGCCGTTGTCCCCCTGGTCCCCCCAGCCCAGCTTGCGGCGCAGCCGCAGGACGGCGTACTTCACCCGGGCGGGGGCCAGCCCGCTGGGGTCGTCCCAGGCCAGCTCGATGAGCTGGTCCTGCGAGAGCACCTGGCCCGGATGGCGCACCAGCGTGGCCAGGAGCCGGTACTCGGTCGGGGTGAGCACGACGGGCGTGCCGTCCATGGTCACCTGCGACTCGGAGAAGTCGACGCGGAGCGAGCCGTCCTCGAAGCTGACGATCGGCTCCGTGCGCTGCACCTGGCGGCGGCTGATGGCCTGAATCCGGGCCAGGAGCTCGGCCCGGTTGAAGGGCTTGGTCAGGTAGTCGTCCGCCCCGGCGTTCAGCCCCCGCACCTTGTCCCGTTCGGTGGAGAACGCGGTCAGCATGAGGACCGGGACGTCGCTCATGTCCCGGATGCGTTCCAGCACCTGCCAGCCGTCGAGGTCGGGCATACCCACGTCGAGGATGACCAGATTGGGCTGTTTTTGATGGAACAGCCGGACGCCGTCCCGGCCCAACATGGCCTCGGTGACCGTGAACCCCTCACGCTCGAGCATGGTCCGCAGGAGCTGCCGGATGTCCGCCTCGTCCTCTATGACGAGAACTGAAATATGGCCATTGTGCATGCAGCGACCCACTGTACCTGGGTCGCCGGGCAATTTAGTGGTTGCTGGGCGCGCCGCCTCCTGAGTGTGCCGCGCCGAGGCCCGCCAGCGGGCCACCATGGGCTCCGACCGGGTGATCCCGGGCGGTGGTGGCCCGCTTTTTGAGCGGCGGTCCTGTGTTGCCATTGCCTTCCCGAAGCACCCCCGCAAGGATCCTCCTCCCGCAGCTGAGCCCCTTGACCTGGTCACCCCCCTCCGGGCGACCTGTATCGGACGGCGTGGCTTCGTGGTTGGTGGCGTCATGGTGCCCGAGGCATGGTGCAGAGAGGGCGCATTCGGGTTGCAGGTCGGTTGCGCCGGGCGGGGCGGCTGCCACGAAGCGTGGGGGTGCAGGCGATAGGGTGTCCGTTCGCGTACGCCCTTGGTTGAAGGATCCCACATGACGCAGTTCCCCGCCCTGCTGCAGCTGCTCGCCGCGTCGAGCAAGAAAACCAGTTCTCCCCTCCCCCTCCTCATCATCTTGGTGATCGCCGCGGCCGGGTACTTCTTCTTCCTCCGCCCGCAACAGGCCAAGGCCAAGGCCGCCCGCCAGGCGCAGGGTGGGGGTTACGAGGTGGGCGACGAGGTGCAGACGGTCGGGGGCGTGGTGGGGACCATCCTCGAGATCCACGGTGATCGCTACACGCTGCTCACCGGGAGCACCGGCGCCGACGGCAGCCTCAAGGGGGCCCAGCCGACCCGGATCGTCTTCGTGCGCCAGGCGATCGCCCGCAAGGTCCAACCCGTCGTCGACCCGGCCGCGGACACCACTGTGGACGTCAACGAGGATCACGACGAGGCTGAAGAGGCGTGAGCCCCGCGTCGTCTCGCGCGCAGAGGCGGCAGAGGCGGAATCTGCTGATCAGCGTGCTGGCCGTCGTGGCCATCTCGCTGGGGTCGTTCGCCGCCGTCTTCGCCGCCAAATGGACGCCGCGACTGGGCCTGGACCTCGCCGGGGGACTGTCCGTCGTCTACCAGACGGCCCGCAACGTCTCGCCGTCCGAGCTCAACGAGACGGTGGACATCCTCAACAACCGGGTCAACGGCCTCGGGGTGTCGGGTGCCCAGGTCAGCACGCAGGGCCATAACCAGATCGCGGTCTCCATCCCCGGGGTGAAGAACCCGGCGGCGCTGTTGAAGGAGATCGGCAACACGGCCCAGCTCTACTTCCGCCCCGTGTACTGCACGGCCTATCCCTTCGCCCTCAACCCGGGCTCGAAGGCCACCAAGACGGCGGCGGCCGTGCCGCCCCAGAAGGCGATCTCGGGCAACGGGACGCTGCCCGCCTGCGGTTCGCAGTACGCCACCAACGCCGCCAACCTCGACGTCACGCCGAACAACTCGGTGCAGGGGTACACCTCGAACAACCCGACGCCGGACCCCTCGTTCGCCCCGTACACGAGCACGAACTACAGCACCAACAACTACGCCAAGAAGACCGTCCTGCTGCCCAGCTTGCCGGCCAAGGGCACGAGCGTGTCCAACACGCTGCGCTACGTGCTCGGCCCCGCCGAAATGACCGGTGAGGCCATCGGCTCGGCCGTCGCCCAGCAGGACCAGACCGGAGCGTGGGAGGTCAACTACACCCTGAAGGGCTCGGCGAACTCCGCCCTGTGGGACAAGGTGGCCCAGGAGAACTTCCATCTGTTGTTGGGCATTGAGCTCGACGGCGTCGTGCAGTCGGCCCCGCTCATCCAACCGAGCCAGGCCACCTTCACCTCCTTCGGCGGCCAGGGCACCATCAGCGGCGGCAACATGACCGAGGCCGACGCCAAGTCGCTGGCACTGGCCATGGAGTTCGGCTCTCTCCCCGTCCGCCTCAACCAGCTGACCACCCAGACCGTCTCGCCGACGCTCGGCAAGTCGGCGCTCAAGGCCGGGCTGGGCGCCGGCCTCGGCGGCCTGATCTTCGTGCTCCTCTACGTGATGCTGTACTACCGGGCGCTCGGTGTCGTCGTGATCTCGGGGTTGGCGCTGACGGCGGCCATGCTCTGGGCCATCATCTCGGCCCTCGGACATACCTCGTTCAGCCCGAGCTTCGACCTGGCCGGCATCACCGGCCTCATCGTGTCCATCGGTATCACCGTCGATTCATACATCGTCTACTTCGAGCGGCTGAAGGACGAGACCCGGGCCGGACGTTCCATCCGGACCTCGGTCGACCGGGGATTCAAGAGCGCCTGGCGCACGGTGTGGGCGGCCGACTTCGTCTCACTGCTGGCCGCCGTCATCCTCTACGTGGTGGCGGTGGGTGACGTGAAGGGCTTCGCCTTCTTCCTCGGGTTGTCCACCATCATGGACATGGCCGTCACCTGGTTCTACACCCGGCCCCTGGTCATCTTGCTCGGACGTAGCGAACGCTTCACCCAGGCCGGCCGCTTCGGCATCGCCCGTGGGCTGGCGGTGCGGCGGACCGCGCCGGACTCGGGCAACGGGGACGCAGCGGGCCCGGGCAAGGGTAAGGGCACCGGCAAGGGCACCAGCACCGGCAAGGGCACGGATGCCGGCAACGGCAAGGGCACCGACGGTCGCCGCCTGATCAAGCCGGGAGGGGTGCCGGCATCGTGAGCGACGACGGGGTGGACGACGGCGTGGACGAGCTCGACGACGGCGAGTTCGACGACGAGTTCGACGGCGAGCAGGACGAGTTGGCCGACGACGAGCTGGACGATGACGCGGTCGAGGACGACGACGACGCCGAGTACGCGGGCGACGACGAGTACGAAGGCGACGACGAAGACGAAGGCGCCGACGACGAGCCGCTGACCGTCGATGACGCCGCCCGCGCCCTCATCCGGGCACCCCGTCAGGGCAACGGCCCGATCCAACGCCTCTACCGCGGCGAGACCCACTTCGACTTCGTGGGCCGCCGGCGCGTCTGGTTCACCATCTCCACCATCATCATCGTGGCCGGGATCATCTCCATCATCCTGCGCGGCGGGTTGAACCTGGGCATCGAGTTCAAGGGCGGCACCCAGTGGACCGTCAAGGCCCCCGGCGTGACCCAGGTCGAGGTGGTCAACGCCGTGCAGGGGGCCGGCCTCAACCAACCCATCGTCCAGCTGCTCGGGCACGGGAGCAACCAGCAACTCAACGTCCAGGCCGACCTCAACCAGCTTTCGGCCGCCGCCCGGGCGGCCGAGACGATGCGGGTGGAAGAGGCGCTGGCCAAGCTGACCAACACGTCGGTGGACAACATCCAGAACGGCGTGGAGAACGTGGGCCCGACCTGGGGCTCGACCATCACCGACAAAGCGATCGAGGCGCTCATCACCTTCTTCATCGCGGTGGGCATCTACATCAGCATCCGCTTCGAACCCAAAATGGCCCTGGCCGCCTTCATCGCCATGGTGCACGACGTCCTGGTGGCGGTCGGCATCTACTCGCTGTTCAACTTCCAGGTGACGCCGGACACCGTGGTGGCCATCCTGACCATCCTCGGCTACTCCCTCTACGACACGGTGGTGGTGTTCGACCGCGTGCGCGACAACACCAAGAACATCGGCTCTTCGGGCCGCATCACCTACGACCAGCTGATCAACCTGTCGATGAACCAGACGTTGGCCCGCTCCATCAACACCTCGGCGGTGGCCATCATCCCCGTGCTCTCGGTGCTGTTGATCGGCGCCCAGTTCCTCGGCGCCTCCACCCTCCAGGAGTACGGCCTCGCCCTCTTCGTCGGCCTGGTGAGCGGGGCCTACTCGTCCATCTTCATCGCCGCGCCGATCCTCGCCATGATGAAGAGCCGCGAGCCCCGCTGGATCGCCATCGAGCGCCGGCTGGCCACCCGTAGCGACCGGGCTGGCGACCTCTCCCCGGCGGCGGCGGCCGCGCTCACCACCCAGATGAGCATTGCCGCCGGCGGCCAGCCAACCGGCGGGAAACCCTCCAAGCGCACCGGACCCATCCGTCCCGGGTCGGCCACCGGCACCGCGGTGCTCGACCGGCCGCCGGGCAGCGGGGACGGCGCCCGCCAACCACCGCGGCCGCGCAAGGGGAAGCGCAAGCGCAAGCGTTGACCTCCTACGCGGGTAGCGTAGAGGGATGGTGACCCTGGCTCGGGTGACTCCCGTCACAGAGGACGGAGAGCGCGCGTTCGAGGACATGGTGGCGCCCCTCCTCGCCGAGTTCACCGGCCACCGGCCCGACGACGACACGGCCGTGATCACCGCGGCGGCCCGGGTGGCCCTGTCGGCCCACGACGGTCAGTTCCGCCGCTCGGGCGAGCCGTACATCACGCACCCCATCGCCGTGGCCACCATCGTGGCCGAGCTCGGTCTCGACGCGCAGACCGTGGCCGGGGCCCTCCTGCACGACGCCGTGGAGGACACCGGCCTCACCCTCGCTTCGATTGAGGAGATGTTCGGCCCCGCCGTGGCCAAGGTGGTCGACGGGGTCACCAAGCTCGACCGGCTGCAGTTCGACTCCAAGGAGGCGCAGCAGGCGGCCACCATCCGCAAGATGCTCGTGGCCATGGCCGACGACTGGCGGGTGTTGCTGATCAAGCTGGCCGACCGGCTGCACAACATGCGGACGTTGGCGGTCATGCCCGAGTGGAAGCAGCGCCGCACGGCGCAGGAGACCTTCGACGTCTACGCGCCGTTGGCCCACCGTCTGGGCGTGCAGCAGGTGCGCTGGCAGCTCGAGGACCTGGCCTTCGCCACGCTCCACCCCAAGCGCTACGCCGAGATCGAGCAGATGGTGGCCGCCCGGGCCCCCCAGCGCGAGGAGTACCTCGCCCGGGTGCTGGTCCACGTGCGCGAGCGGCTGAAGACCATGGGCGTCGAGGCCGACGTGACGGGCCGACCCAAGCACCTGTGGAGCATCTACGAGAAGATGGTCGTGCGGGGCAAGGAGTTCGACGACATCAACGATCTGGTGGCGATCCGGGTGGTGGTCACCAGCGAGAAGGACTGCTGGGCGGCCCTCGGGGCGATCCACGCCATCTGGGCCCCGGTGCAGGGCCGCTTCAAGGACTACATCAACACGCCCAAGTTCAACATGTACCAGTCCCTGCACACCACGGTCATCGGCCTGGACGGCAATCCGGTCGAGGTGCAGATCCGCACCACCGAGATGCACCACCGTGCCGAGTACGGCATCGCCGCCCACTGGGGCTACAAGGAGAAGGAGGACGCGTCGTCGGACATGGCCTGGCTGCAGCGGATCGCCGACGTCGAGCGCCAGACCGACGACCCCATCGAGTTCCTCGAGGCCCTCAAGCTCGACCTCGAGCAGGACGAGGTCTATGTCTTCACGCCCAAGGGCAAGGTCATCGCGCTGCCGGCCCGGTCGACGCCGGTTGACTTCGCCTACGCCATCCACACCGAGGTGGGGCACCGCTGCATCGGGGCCCGGGTCAACGGTCGCCTGGTGCCGCTCGAGACCCCGCTGAACTCGGCCGACACCGTTGAGATCTTCACCTCGAAGTCGCCGACCGCCGGTCCGTCGCGCGACTGGCTGCAGATCGTGGCCTCCACCCGGGCACGGCACAAGATCCGCCAGTGGTTCAGCCGCGAGCGCCGCGAGGACGCCATCGAGAACGGGCGGGAGGAGCTGGCCCGCGCCCTGCGCCGCGACGGCCTGCCCCTGCACAAGCTGCTGGGTTCGACCGCCATGCAGCAAGTGGCCGAGTCGATGCACCTGGCCGACCTCGACGCGCTCTACGCCGCCATCGGCGAGTCCCAGGTGTCGGCGCAGTCCGTCGTCCAGCGCCTGGCCCGCGCGCTGCGGGGGGGCGAGGACGAGCAGCTCCCGACCACGGCGCTGCGCGGGGCGCGCGGCCCGCGCCAGGGCCGGCGGACGTCGGCCGGGGTCTACGTCGAGGGCCTCGACGACATCATGATCCACCTGGCCCGCTGCTGCACGCCCGTGCCGGGCGACCAGATCATCGGCTTCGTGACCCAGGGTCGCGGCGTCTCGGTGCACCGGGCCGACTGCGCCAACGCGGCGTCGTTGGCCGACCTCTCCCACGAGCGACTCATTGAGGTCGAGTGGGACCGTCGCAGCGACGGCGTCTTCGTGGCCACCATTGAGGTGCAGGCGTTCGACCGCTCCCGGCTCCTGGCCGACGTCAGCCGGGTGGTCTCCGAGCACCACCTCAACATCGTCGCCGCCCGCACGGCCACCACGCCCGACCGGGTCAGCCGCATGGCCTTCGACGTCGAGCTGGCCGACCCGACCCACCTCCACTCGCTCATCAACGCCCTCAAGCATCTCGACGGCGTCTTCGACGCCTACCGCCTGCTGCCCGGCAAGAAGAGCTGACCGTGGGAGAGGAGCAGGCGACAGCAGGTTCGAGCGCGCCCGCCGACGCGCCGGCGCGCACGCCCAAAGGCATGCACGACGTGCTGTGGCCCGAGTCGGCGCGCTGGGAGCGGCTCGTGGCGCGCTTCGCCACCCTGGCCGAGGGCGCCGCTTACGGGCTGGCCGTCACGCCCGTGCTCGAGCACGTGAGCATCTTCCACCGGGGCATCGGGGAGGGGAGCGACGTGGTGGGCAAGGAGATGTACACCTTCGCCGACCGCGACGGCCAGATCATGGCCCTGCGTCCCGAGGGGACGGCGCCGATCGTGCGCGCCTTCGTGCAGCACCACCCCGTCCCGCCCTGGAAGGCCTGGTATGTCGCGCCGTCGTTCCGGCACGAGAACCCGCAGCACGGCCGCTACCGCCAGCACTTCCAGCTGGGCGTCGAGGCACTGGGCCCCTCCGATGCGGACCTCGACGTGGAGGTCATCACCCTGGCCTTCGGCTTCATCGCCTCGCTCGGCCTGCAGCGGGTCACGCTCAAGATCCACTCCATGGGGGACGGCACCTGCCGGCCGGGCTACACCGAGCTGCTGCGCCAGTACCTGGCCGAGCGGCGGTCCGAGCTGTGCCTGGCGCACCAGGCCCGCTTCGATCGCAACCCGTTGCGCGTTCTCGACTGCAAGACCCCCGAGTGCGAGGACGCCACCGAGGGCGCGCCGCGCTTCGTCGACAACTTGTGCGAGCCCTGCACGGCCCACTTCGCCCGTGTGCGGGCCGGCCTCGATGCGCTCGACGTCCCCTACACCATCGACCACCGTCTGGTGCGCGGCTTCGACTACTACACCCGCACCACGTTCGAGTTCGCCTCGGAGGCCATCGACGCCGCGCAGAACGCCCTGGGCGGCGGCGGCCGCTACAACGGCCTGGTGGAGATGCTCGGCGGTGCGCCGACCCCGGGCATCGGCTTCGGTCTGGGCGTCGAGCGCATCCTCATCGCCTGCGATGCCGAGGGGGTGTTCGCCACCGAGCCGCCGCCGCTCCACGCCTACGTGATCGACCTCACCGGGGGCGAGTCGGCCGTGCTGCTCACCAACGAGCTGCGCCAGGCCGGGCTGCGCGTCGACCGCGGCTTCGACAACCGCTCCATGAAGTCGCAGATAAAGTCGGCCGATCGTTCGGGTGCCCTGGTGGCCCTGGTCATCGGCGACCGGGAGCTCGAGGAGGGCACGGTCAGCCTTCGCCCGCTCCGCAGCGAAGAAGGGCAGCGCACCGTGCCCCGAGCCGACGTGGTGGCCGCCGTGGGCGCGCTGCTCGCCTGATAAGACTCCACTCCATGACTGATCACCCGAACCGGACCACGGCGATGCGTACCCACCTGTGCGGGGTGCTGCGCGCCGCCGACGAGGGCGCCCGGGTCAGGGTGTGCGGCTGGGTGGCCCACCGCCGCGAGCACGGCGAGCACCTGGCCTTCGTCGACCTGCGCGACCACTCGGGCGTGATCCAGTGCGTGATCGACAACAAGGTCGACGTGCGCAGCGAGTGGGTGATCGCCATTGAGGGGACGGTTCGCCGCCGCCCGGCCGGGATGGAGAACCCGGCCATCGACACCGGCGAGGTCGAGGTGGGGGAGTGCACCGTGGTGGTGCTCAACGAGGCGGATCCGCCCCCCTTCTCGGTCGACGAGCGCGACGAGTCCGACGAGCAGATCCGTCTGCGCTACCGCTACGTCGACCTGCGCCGCCCCCGCCTCCAGCGCAACCTGCGCCTGCGGGCCCGGGTCAACGCCGCCATCCGCGCCGCCATGGACCGGCAGGGGTTCTGCGAGGTCGAGACCCCGCTGCTGTGGGCACCCACCCCGGAGGGCTCCCGCGAGTTCTCCGTGCCCAGCCGGCTGCACCACGGTTCCTTCTACGCGCTGCCCCAGAGCCCACAGCTGGCCAAGCAGCTCCTCATGGTGGGCGGCGTCGACCGCTACTACCAGATCGCCCGCTGCCTGCGCGACGAGGACCTGCGGGCCGACCGGCAGTTCGAATTCACCCAGCTGGACATGGAGGCCTCGTTCGCCACCCAGGACGACATCATGGGCTACGTCTCGGAAGCCGTCCTCGATGCCGCCGAGGCGGCCACCGGGGAGCGCCCGCCCCCGATCGAGCGCATGACGTGGACCGATGCCCTCAACCGCTTCGGCACCGACAAGCCCGACCTGCGCAACGAGATGGAGCTGGTCGACCTGAGCGCCGAGTTCGCCACCACCGAGGTGCGGGCCTTCTCGAGCTCGCACGTCAAGGCGCTGCTGGTGCCCGGCGGCGCCACCCTCCCCCGTTCCCGCCTCGACGCGCTGGTCGAGCAGGCCAAGCGGGCCGGAGCCGCCGGCCTGGCCTGGTTCCGGGTGACCGCCGGCCCCGCCCTCGACTCGCCGCTGGACCGCTTCCTGTCCGAGCCCGAGCGGGCGGCCCTCCTGGCGAAGACCGGTGCGGGGGAGGGGGACCTCATCCTGGCCGTCTCGGACACCCACCGCATCGCCTGCACGGCGCTGGGCACACTGCGCTCCGCGCTCGGCTCGCCGCCGGTGGGCCAGGGCCCGCACCGCTACGTCTGGGTGGTGGACTTCCCCATGTTCGACGGGGTGGACGCCGAGGGGAACCCCCAGCCGGCGCACCACCCGTTCACCATGCCGTACCCCGAGGACATGGCCCTCTTGGACACGGTGCCCTTCGCCGTGCGCTCCCAGGCCTACGACCTGGTCCTCAACGGGTGGGAGCTCGGGTCGGGCAGCGTGCGTATCCACCGCCGGGACCTGCAGGCGCGGATCTTCGACGCCCTGGGCATCAGCGCCCAGGAGGCCGAGAGCCGGTTCGGCTTCCTCCTCAGCGCCTTCCGCTACGGGGCGCCGCCGCACGCCGGTTTCGCCTTCGGCATCGACCGCCTGGCCGCCGTCCTGGCCGGGGAGGAGAACATCCGCGAGGTGATCGCCTACCCCAAGACCCAGTCGGGTGCCGATCTCCTCACCGGTGCCCCGGCGCCGCTGCCCGCTGCCGCCCTGGCCGAGCTGGGCATCCGCACCGTCGCGCCTCTCAACCCGGTCAACCCGTCCCCTTGAGCCTCTTCGCCGACGCCGCCCACCGCAACCTGGAGCGCCAGGCTCCGTTGGCCGCCCGGCTCCGGCCCCGCACCTTCGACGAGATGGTGGGCCAGGAGCACCTGGTCGGGCCCGGGGCGCCGCTGCGCACCCTGGCCGAGGCCGACCGGGTCGGGTCCGCCATCTTGTGGGGTCCCGCCGGTACCGGCAAGACCACCCTGGCCCGTCTCCTGGCGGCCAGCACGGCCAAGCACCTGGTCACCCTCTCGGCCACCGCGGCCGGCGTCAAGGATGTGCGCGAGGCGCTGTCCGAGGCCGAACGGCGGCTGGGCGAGCACGGGCAGGGCACCATGCTCTTCGTCGACGAGGTGCACCGCTTCAACAAGTCCCAGCAGGACGTGCTCCTGCCGGCCGTCGAGGACGGGCTGGTGGTGCTGGTCGGGGCCACCACCGAGAACCCCTTCTTCGAGGTCAACCCGCCCCTGCTGAGCCGCTCCTCTCTGTGGCGACTGCGGCCCCTCAGCCCTGAGAGCCTGCAAGCCCTGGTCTGGCGCGGCCTCGAGGCGGAGGGGGCCTCGGCCGACGAGGACGCCGTCGACGCCGTGGTGGCCGCCTGCGAGGGGGACGCGCGGGCGGCGCTGACCACCGTCGAGGTGGCGGTGGCGCTGGCCCGCCCGGGCGGGTCCAGCGGGGCTGGCGGGGCCGGGGGGACCGAGCCGGTCACCTTGACCATCGCCGACATGGCGCGGGCGCGCGACGGTCGGCTGTTCCACCAGGGCGCCGACGAGCACTACGACCAGATCAGCGCCCTGATCAAGAGCGTCAGAGGGTCCGATCCGGATGCCGGCCTCTACTGGATGTCCCGCATGATCGAGGCGGGTGAGGACCCCCGCTTCCTGGCCCGGCGGTTGGTGATCCTGGCCAGCGAGGACATCGGTCTGGCCGACCCCCAGGCGCTGCTGATGGCCGAGGCGGCGGCGCGGGCGGTCGAGTACGTGGGCCTGCCCGAGGCGGCGCTCAACCTGGCCGAGGCGGTGATCTACCTGGCCCGCGCCCCCAAGTCGAACTCGGTGGTCGTGGCGCTGGGCCGGGCCCAGGACGACGTCCGCTCCGGCGCGCCCCAAGAGGTGCCGAACCACCTGCGCGACAGCCACTACAAGGCGGCGGCGTCACTCGGCCACGGCGAGGGCTACGTCTATCCCCATGGCGACCCCTCCGGGGTCGTGGCGCAGCAGTATCGTCCTGAGGCGCTGGAGGGGCACATCTACTACGAGCCCTCCGCCCATGGCGACGAGGGCAGAAAGGCGGACGGGGACCCTTGAGGAAGGCGTGCGTCGCACTGCACCGGGCCCGGCCGCCCGTGGTCGCCGTGGCACCGCTCCTCACTCTTCTCACCGTTCTCACCGTTCTCGTCGCGGTTGTCGGGCCCGCCGGGCTCGCCGGTCCGGCCGGTGCGAGTGCGGCCGGCGCGGCGACGCCCGCCGGCGCCACCGTGACGCTGCGGGGGGAGCGGCCGGCCCTCCCGGCCGGCGTAACCAGCCTGGGAGCGGAGCCCGGCTCCCGGACCGTCCACCTCACGGTGGGCCTGGCCGGTCAAGATCCGGGCGGGCTGAGCGCCGAGGTCACCGCCGTCTCCACGCCCGGCTCGCCGGACTACCACCACTACCTGACCTCGGCCGAGTACGCCGCCGCCTACGCCCCCAGCCCGGCCGAGGTGCAGCAGGTGAGCACGACCCTGCGCGCCGAGGGGCTGCAGGTAGGGGTCCCCGCGCCGGGGAGCACCCTGTTGCCGGTGAGCGGGAGCGCGGACACGGTCTCCGCCGCCTTCCACACCCCGCTGGAGTCGGTCCTCCTCCCGGGCCACGTCGCCTCCATGGTCAACACGGCCTCGCCGCAGATCCCGGCCGCGTTGGCCAAGGACATCACCGGTCTCGTCGGCCTGAGCGGTCTCTCCCGGGAGCACTCCATGCTCCGCCGGGCCTCGACCACCCCGGCCGGCACCACCCCGGCTGGCACCATCCCGGCCGGCACCACCCCGGGCGTGAACGGCCCCGTCGGCCACGCCGTTCCCGCCCCCGCCGGTACACCGCAGGCGTGCCGCGGGGCGGTCAGTGCGGCCGGCGCGACGGACTACACCTCGACGGAACTGGCCGGCGACTACGGACTGAGCCAGCTCCTCGCCCAGGGCCGCACCGGTATCGGCGAGACCATCGGCATCGTGGAGTTCGAGCAGTTCTCCCCGGCCGACATCGCCGCCTTCGAGGCCTGTTACGGCCTCGATGTCCCGGTGCGCACGGTCGTCGTGGACGGGACCCCGGCCGGGCCGATCTCGGGGTCCGGAGAGGCGGCCCTGGACATCGAGCTGACCGCGGTGAACGCTCCGTCCGCCTCCATCGTCGTCTACGAGGCGCCCAACGAGACCGACGACTCCACGGCGCTCGACCTCTACAACCGCGTCGCCGCCGACGACGTGGCCCAGGTCGTCACCACCAGCTGGGGCTTCTGCGAGGAGCAGAACGAGCCCGGCGCGGCCGCCGAGGAGAGCGGGATCTTCCAGCGCATGGCCGTGCAGGGGCAGACCATGGTCGCCGCGGCCGGCGACTCGGGATCGGAGGACTGCTTCGACGGCGATCTGGGAACCCAACTGGCGGTCGACGACCCGGGCAGCCAGCCCGACGTGCTGAGCGGCGGCGGGACCACGTTGACCGGGGGCGCCACGCTCAGCCAGAGCGCCTGGAACGACTGCGCCGGCCAGTCCCTGGGCCCGTGCCAGGAGAGCTCGGTGAACGGGGCCGGTGGCGGGGGCTACTCCTCGGTCTGGTCGCGGCCCGCCTGGCAGCCGGCGACGGTGGGCGGGACGGCCGCCCTCGACCACCGCAGCGTGCCCGACCTGTCGCTGAGCGCCGACCCGCAGGACGGTGTGGTCGCCTACTTCGGCGGCTGGGGGCTGTTCGGCGGGACCAGTGAGGTACCCCCGTCCCTGGCCGGGTTCCTGGCCGACACCGATCAGGGCTGCAACAGCTCCCTCGGTCTGGTCGGCCCCTCGCTCTACGCGGCCGACGCCGACGACGGCGGCGCCGACTTCAGCCCGGTGACCGCGGGCGAGAACGACTTCACCGGGACGAACGACGGGGACTACCCCGCCCAGAGCGCGTACAACCTGGCGACGGGCTTGGGCTCCCCGGAGGAGCAGAACCTGGCCATCTCTCTCCAAGGTGGCGACGGCTGTCCCTCGGTCGCCGGCCTGAGCGCCAGCAGCGGGCCCCTCACCGGAGCCGGCGCCCTCACCCTGGCCGGTGGCGGGCTGGCCGACGCCGAGGTCGTCGACTTCGGCGCCGCCGGGGCCGGGCGGATCGTCTCGGAGAGCGCGACGTCCCTGACCGTGGTGCCGCCCTCGCCGGCGCGCTCCCTCTGCGTGGAGGTGACGGTGGTCAACCCCGACGGGACCTCGGCGCTGACCCCGGCCGGCTCCTACGGCTTCGGCGGTGCGAGCGTGTGCAACGGGTACCGCTTCGTCGCCTCCGACGGCGGCGTCTTCGACTTCGGCTCCGCCCAGTTCTATGGCTCGACGGGGGGGATCGCGCTGAACAAGCCCATCGTGGGCATGGCCACCACGCCGAGCGGGAACGGCTACTGGCTGGTCGCCTCCGACGGCGGCATCTTCACCTTCGGCGACGCCCCGTTCTACGGCTCGACGGGCGCGCTCGCGCTGAACAAGCCCATCGTGGGCATGGCCGCCACCCCCGACGGCGGCGGCTACTGGCTGGTCGCTTCCGACGGCGGCATCTTCACCTTCGGCGACGCCCAGTTCTACGGCTCGACCGGCGCCATCCATCTGAACAAGCCCATCGTGGGCATGGCCACCACTCCCGACGGCAAGGGCTACTGGCTGGTGGCCTCCGACGGCGGCATCTTCACCTTCGGCGACGCCCCGTTCTACGGCTCGACGGGGGGGATCGCGCTGAACAAGCCCATCGTGGGCCTGGCGGCGGGGCCCAACGGCGCCGGCTACTGGCTCGTCGCTTCCGACGGCGGCATCTTCACCTTCGGCGACGCCCCGTTCTACGGCTCGACGGGGGGGCTCGCGCTGAACAAGCCCATCGTGGGCCTGGCGGCGGGGCCCAACGGCGCCGGCTACTGGCTGGTGGCCGCCGACGGGGGCATCTTCACCTTCGGCGACGCCCCGTTCGACGGCTCGACGGGCGCTATCCGCCTCGACCGGCCCATCGTGGGCCTGGCGACCGGCTGAGCGTTTCCGGTGGCCGCCGGTAAGCTGGCCCTATGGACGCCAACGAACTACGGGCGGCCTTCACGCGCTACTTCACCGAGCGGGGCCACACCGCCGTTCCCTCAGCCAGCCTGATTCCCCACGACCCGTCGGTGCTCTTCACCATCGCCGGCATGGTCCCCTTCAAGTCCTACTTCGTGGGGGACGAGCCGGCGCCCTGGCCCCGCGCCACCAGCATTCAAAAGTGTTTCCGCACGGTGGACATCGAGATCGTCGGCACCGACACCTACCACGGCACCTTCTTCGAGATGCTGGGCAACTTCAGCTTCGGCGACTACTTCAAGGAAGAGGCCATCCCCATGGCCTGGGGGCTGCTGACCGACGTCTTCGGCCTGGACCCCGAGCGCCTGTGGGTCACCGTGCACGACAGCGACGACGAGGCCGAGCGCATCTGGATCGAGAAGGTCGGGTTCCCGGCCGAGCGCATCCAGCGGATGGGCGACGAGGGCAACTGGTGGGCCATGGACTCCACCGGCCCCTGCGGGCCCGACTCGGAGATCTTCTACGACCGGGGTGAGGAGTACGGCGCGGAGGGGGGACCGAAGTTCGGCGGCGAGGAGCGCTACGTCGAGATCTGGAACCTGGTCTTCATGCAGTACAACCGGGGCGCCGACGGCGCCCTGTCCGAGCTGCCCAAGAAGAACATCGACACGGGGGCCGGGCTGGAGCGCATCCTCCCCATCCTCCAGGGGCGCGACTCCATCTTCGACACCGACCTGTTCGCCCCGATCATTGCGGCGGCGGCCGCCGCCTGCGGCGTGGTCTACGGGGCCGAGGAGCGCACCGATGTGGCGCTGCGGCTGATGGCCGACCACGGGCGGGCCATGTCGATGCTGGTGGCCGACGGCGTGCTGCCGGCCAACGAGGGCCGCGGCTACGTGCTGCGCCGCGTCGTTCGCCGGGCGGTGCTGGCGGCGCGCCGTCTGGGGATCGAGGCGCCGGTGACCCCGGTGCTGGTCGAGGCCGTCACCGGCGTGCTCGGCGAGGCCTGGCCGGCGCTGGTGGCCAACCGCGCGGTGATCCTCGCCGTGCTCGAGCGCGAGGAGGCGGGGTTCGACCGGACGCTGCGGGCGGGGTTGAGCCGGCTGGAGGAGGCGTTCGCCACCGGCGACAAGGTGCTCGGAGGCGACGTGGCCTTCACCCTGCACGACACGCACGGCTTCCCGGTGGAGCTGACCGAGGAGCTGGCCCGTGACGCCGGGGTGGAGGTCGACCGGGCCGGGTTCGACGCCGCCATGGCCGAGCAGCGGGCGCGGGCGCGCGCCGCGGCCAAGGCGGCCAAGGCGGGCGACGAGTCCTCCTATCGCCACCTGGTGGAGTCCGAGGGTGCGACGCAGTTCGTGGGGCGGTCGTCGGACCACTTCGAAGTGCCGGCCCGCGTGGTCGGCGTCCTGGGCGACGGTTCGGAGGCCGAGATCTTCCTGGACCAGACGCCCTTCTACGCCGAGGGCGGCGGACAGGTCGGCGACACCGGCACCATCGTCACCGAGACGGGCACGGCGCAGGTCACCGACACGGTGTACGCGCTGCCCGGCCTGATCGCCCACCGGGCGCGGGTGACCGGGGAGATCGTGGCGGGCCAGGATGCGCTGGCCCGTATCGACGGGGCGCGCCGGGAGGCCATCCGCCGGAACCACACGGCGACCCACCTGCTGCACGCCGCACTGCGGGCCGTGCTGGGGGACCATGTGCGTCAGCAGGGCTCCTTGGTGGCGCCCGATCGGCTGCGCTTCGACTTCTCACACCACGGGGCGCCGAGCGCCGAGGAGCTGGCCAGGGTGGCCGAACTGGCCAACGAGGCCGTGCTCACCGACGCGCCGGTCGACACGACCGAGACCACCAAGGAGGAGGCCGAGCGCATGGGTGCGATCGCCTTCTTCGAGGACAAGTACGGCTCGACGGTGCGCGTGGTCCAGTCGGGCGGCTCGTCGCTCGAGTTCTGCGGGGGCACCCACGTCGACTCGCTGGGCCAGATCGGCCCCATCATGGTCACCTCCGAGGAGAGCATCGGCTCGAACAAGCGCCGCATCTTCGCCGTCACCGGCCTCGCCGCCCTCGAGCGCATCGCCGCCCGCGAGCAGCTGGTGCGCTCGGCGGCCGATCTGCTGCGCAGCGATCCCGACGATCTGCTCCCGGCGCTCGAGCGTTCGCTGTCCCGCCAGCGTGAGAGCGAGAAGGAGCTGGCCCGGTTGCGCCAGCAGTCGAGCGAGACCGAGGCGGCCGAGCTGGCCGCCGGCGCGGTCGACGGTGTCGTGGTGGCGCGCCGGGACGGGATAGAGCCCGACCCCCTGCGCGCCCTGACCCAGTCGGTCCTGCGCCGTGACGGCGTGCGGGCGGTGGCGCTGGGCGGCTCGCCCGACGGTGCCAAGGTGGCGCTGGCCGTGGCCACCGGGGGCACACCGGACGCCACGGGCGTGGTGCGCGCGCTCGGCGCCATCGTGGGGGGAGGGGGCGGGGGGTCGCCCGAGTTGGCCCTGGCCGGCGGGCGCGACCCCTCGCGGCTGGAGGAGGCGCTCGCGGAGGCGCGCCGACTCCTCTCGGCGTGAGCGGGTCCGATCGGGTCGACCGCATCGGTCGGGTCGTCGCTCTCGACCTCGGGACGCGCCGGATCGGGGTGGCCTACAGCGACAGCCGCCGCACGCTGGCCTCCCCCTGGGGCACGCTCGAGCGCAGTGGCGACCCCGAGCGCGACCGCGCCGCGCTGGTCGAGGCGATCATCGAGGTGGAGGCGGGCACGGTCGTCGTGGGCCTGCCCCTCAGCCTTTCGGGAGCGAGCGGACCGGCGGCCCAGGCCACGCTGCGCGAGGTGGCCGAGCTGCGCCAGGTCCTCGAGCCCATGGGCGTCACGGTGGAGACGGCCGACGAGCGCTTCACCACTATCGAGGCCCAGCGGTCGCTGACCGGGGCCGGCCGCAAGGGCGCGGCGGCGCGGTCGGTCATCGACAGCGCGGCCGCCATGGTCCTCCTTCAAGCGTGGCTGGACCGGCCGTGAGCGGTCCGGGTGGGCCGGACGACCAGGGCGACCCAGTCGAGCAGGGCGGTCCAGTCGAGCCAGGTGGGCTAGCCGAGCCAGGCGGTCCAGCCGAGCCGGGCGGGCACCCGGAGAGGGTCAAGGTGTCGGGCACCGACCCGGCCACCCGCGAGGAGCGCCGGCGCCAGCGCGCCCGGATCCGCCACCGCCACCGCCGCCTCATCGGGATCGTGGGCGGCGCCGTGGTCGTGCTCGTACTGGCCTTCGTCCTGTGGTACGAGCTGGAGTCGCACGCCATCGGCTCGGAGGGACCTCGCGTGGTCGTGCAGGTCTCGAGCGGGGAGTCGGTCAGTGCGGTGGCCGGCCAGCTGGCCGCCCACCATGTCATCGGGAGCTCGCTGGCCTTCCGTATCTACGATCTGGTGCACGGCTCGCCGACCATCGATCCCGGCGTCTACCTGCTGCACCAGAACCAGAGCTTCTCCCAGGTGCACGCCATCCTGGGCGCTGGTCCCAACATCTTCACCGTCACCGTCCTGCGTGGCCTCACCCTCGAGGAGGTCTCCACCCGGGTGGACGATCTACCCGGCCACGGCGGCAGCTCGTTCACCCGCGTGGCGGACAGCGGCGTCGTCCACTCGGTCTTCTCGCCGCCGGGATCGAACAACCTGGAGGGGATGCTCGGCACCGGGACCTACCTGGTCTACCCGGGTGAGAACGACACCACCATCCTCACCGACATGGTGAAACGCTTCGACGCCCAGGCCACCGCCGCCGGGTTGAGCACCAGCTCTGCCGCGGCGCTCGGCCTGACTCCCTACCAGGTGATCATCGCCGCCTCCATTGTGGAGAAGGAGGGCTACATCTTCGAGAACATGCCCGACGTGGCTCGGGTCATCTACAACCGGCTGGCCACGAACACCCCGCTGCAGATGAACTCCACCGTGCTCTACTCCCTGGGGCAGGACGGGGGCACGGTGACGGCCAAGGACCTCGCCCTGCAGACGCCCTACAACACCTACCTCAACGTCGGGCTGACCCCGACGCCCATCTGCATTCCGTCCCCGCAGGCGCTCAGCGCAGCGGTGCATCCGCCGCCCGGATCCTGGCTCTACTTCGTGCTGGTGAACAAGAACGGTACCGAGGCCTTTGCCGACACCTACGCCGAGCAGTTGGCCAACGAGGCTCTGGCCAAGGCCCGGGGGGTGGGCTGATGGCCGGCGCTGCCCGGCCCGGCGCCGAGCGGCCCGGCGGCGAATGGCCCGGCGCCCGGACCACCGTGGTCGGGGTGATCGGCCACCCGGTCCGCCACTCCCTCTCCCCGCTCCTCCACAACACGGCCTTCGCTGCGCTGGGGCTCGACTGGGTGTCCCTGGCGTTCGAGGTGGCACCCGGTGAGGTGGCGGCGGCACTGGGCGGCATGCGTGCCCTCGGTGTGGCGGGTCTGTCGGTGACCATGCCCCACAAGGCCGAGGTGGCCGCCCTGGTCGGCGAGTGCAGCGAGGTGGCCGCCACGCTGGGTGCCGTCAACTGCGTGACGAACCGCGACGGCGCGCTCCGGGGCGACAACACCGACGGCGCGGGGTTTCTCGCCTCCCTCGAGCGGGCTGTCGGGCTCAGCCCGGAAGGCAGGCGCTGCCTGGTCGTCGGTGCCGGGGGGGCGGCCCGGGCGGTGGTCCTGGCTCTGGCCGGTGCCCACGCCGCCGCGGTGGCCGTTGTGAACCGGACGTCGGCCCGGGCGGCCGGTGTGGCTGCGCTGGCCGGCGACGCGGGCCGGGTGGTCGAGGTCGGCCCCGAAGCCGAACACGAGGCCGGCCTCGCCGACCTGGTGGTCAACGCCACCCCCGTGGGCATGAGCGGATCGGGCGCCGATCGGCCCGGCGGCGGCTGGGTCCTCCCCCCGTCGTCGCTCCACCGCGGGCAGGTAGTGGTCGACCTCATCTACGCCCCCCGTCCCACGCCCTGGCTGGCCGCGGCCGCCGACGCCGGTGCGGCGACGGTCGACGGCCTCGGGATGCTGGTCCATCAAGCGGCCGCCCAGCTCGAGCTGTGGACGGGCTCGCCGGTTCCGGTCGATCTCATGTGGCGGGCGGCGACCGCGGCGGCCGATACATGAGGCTGCGGCCGATGAGGGCGGGGCCGATGAGGGCGGGGCCGATGAGGGCGGGCCGATGAGGCAGGGACAGTGGGGAGAGCCGAGCCGTAGCGGGCGAACGGCGCCCAGGTCGCGACGGTAACCTGGGGCTTCCGATTGACTATTTTGGGCGGCGGAGAGCGTCACTCACTAGGGCACAAAGTCACCTTTTGGCCTGAACCCTTGCGCTCCTTTGGGGGGCAAGCGGTAGTGTTCGCGGTCACGCCTGCCGCTAGGCGACTCGCCCCCGCGCCGGCAACCCGTGGTTCCGGTGCCGGTGACGATGAGCACGAGGAGAATCACAGCGCAAATGGCGAAACGAGGATCTGGCCAGTGGAGTCGATGGGAGTTCTCCGCGGTCGCGGCGGTTGTCGTCGTCACGGCGGTGGTGATCTTCCTGTACCGGGGCGGAGGACAGCCTTCGTCGTCGCACGCTCACGCTGCGGCGGTGACGACGACCACGGCGGTGAAGAACCCCGGTTCCCCCGGGCTGGTCGCGCCCTCCACCACCACGACGGACCCGCCCCCGGCGCCGCCGCCCGCCGGTAGCACGACCACCA
>Ga0302181_10000363_pt1 | contig 38514 bp, 38 predicted proteins | sample I_Palsa_E3_3_FD_198786 | JGI IMG/M metagenome (GOLD analysis project Ga0302181, IMG submission 198786) | Peat permafrost microbial communities from Stordalen Mire near Abisko, Sweden - I_Palsa_E3_3 | ecosystem: Environmental > Terrestrial > Soil > Palsa > Peat permafrost | place: Sweden...
CGCCACTCGAGCGAGAACACCCGCGCGGCCGCCGCCCGGGACAGCGTGAAGGACCGCCACGCCAGGGCAGCGTGACCACAGAACGTAACCAGAAACCAGTAAGGAACTAATGAGCGGCTGCACTAGTGTGCCCAGGTGTGGGGCATGATCAGCTGGCGACGAATCCGGACCGGATCCGGTGGAATACGCGCTACCGGCAGGACCCGCCGTCACCGCGGCCGCATCCGCTGGCCCGCCGGGCGCTGGCCCTGGAACTGCCGGACGGTCCCGTCGCCGACCTGGCCTGCGGCCCGTCGGGCAGCGCACTGCTGGCCGCGCGCGGCGGCCGCCGGGTGACGGCGGTGGATGTCTCCGAGGTCGCCCTGGACCTGCTGGGCCGCGCCGCGCGGCAGGACGGCGTGGCGGACTTGATCACGCTGGTGCACGCGGACCTGGCCGGGTGGCGGCCGGAACCGGGGCGGTACGCGCTGGTGCTGTGCACCGGCTTCTGGGACCGCGCCGTGTTCGGGCCCGTCACTGCGGGAGTCATGAGCGGCGGGGTGCTCGGCTGGCAGGCGTACACGGCGCAGGCCCGGGCGCACAGGCCGTCGTTGCGGCCGGAATGGTGCCTGGCGCCAGGCGAGCCCGCGTCGCTGCTGCCGCCGGGCTTCACGGTCATGGAGCTGCCGGACGAAACCGAACCGCCGGACGAGATGGATGCGGGGTGCCCGGACCGGCGGAGCATGCTGGCGCGGCGGAGGTAGCGGCCGGACGGGGGGCGGGAGTCCCGGCTGGTCCCGTTAAGAATTAACGTTCTGGGCGGCCGATGGCGACGTCCACGCCCGGCGAGAAGTGGACCAGGGGGGCGCCCTGCGGCTGGGGCAGGCCTGCGGTGGCGAGCAGCCGGTCGTCCAGCACCTCGGCCCGGGCCCGGTGCAGCGGCCAGCGCTGGTGGCAGGCGCGGGCGGACACGGCCCGGCCGCCGGTGACGCTGAACAGCATCCAGCGGGCGGTCAGGAAATGCTCGAGCTTGCTGACGTCGCCGGGAGCGATCGGCTCCCCAACCCCGATCCGGACCCGGCTGGTGGCCGGGCGCGGGCCTGGCCAGCGGCGCTCGGAAAGGTAGGCGACGCGGGAGCCGCGCACGCCGAGCCGCATCGATGACCAGAAGTAAGGCAGCCGGTAGGGCGTGGCCCGCGCGGTGGCGACCGCACCGAGCCGGCTCGCGTCCAGGGAGAAGAACCAGATGCCGGACCGTCCTGCTCCGTCCCGGACGTAGGTGCGGACGTTGGTCTCGCAGAAGTTCGACGCCCAGGGCACCCGGCGTTCCCCGGGTGTGGCCACCCGCATGAAGAACGGCACCAGCGCGACCCACGCGGCACCGTCGTAGGTCTCGACGTCGAGCCCCATCGGCAGCAGGCGCTGCACGTCGGCGGGCTCGAACGGCCAGTGCAGGAACGTCAGCCGCTCCCAGCGCTGCCGCATGATGGGCCGCTCGATGGCGAACGGGCAGGTGCCCGGGGTGTCCTGCGTCTGTATGGTCACCCTTCCAGTCTGCGCGGTCAGCGCGTGAATTGGCACAGGGGGTCACGCGGGAGTGCCGGATTCGGTCCAGCGCTTGAACAATTTGATTTGCGCGCTCGGCCAGGCCCCGTCACAGGGCATGGTGCCGTCGCTCAGCCGTTCCAGGATGCCCGCGGCCTGCCCGCGCACGTCGTCGCGGGACCACAGGTCGAAGGCGAACAACATGGACTGGCGGCGGCGGGACGGCCTGCGCAGGAACCGTTCTGCTGCGTTGTGCCCGGCCGGCTCCGCCGGTATGGATGACTTCGCGCGGGGGCATAATTCGTGACTCCTCGCGCTGCGGGCGGGGCTCGTTGGCTGAGGGCGTGCCGGGCGGTAGGGCCGTTGCGGCGTCCGGGCCCGGGCCAGCGCCGGATTCCGGCATAGTTGGCCGTTGCGGGGCACGAGGGCAATGCGGGGCACGAGGGCAAGAAGACCAGAGGAACGGAGGGGCCGTGAAGGCGGGACGGACGCGGATTCTGCTGGTGTCGGGGAGTACGCGCGGCGGCTCGGCGAACACGGCGGCGCTGCGGACGATGCGGGCGGTCGCGGGCCGGCCGGTGACCGCTGTGCTGTACGAGGGGCTCAGCACGCTGCCCGCGTTCAACCCCGACGACGACCGCGAGCCGCTGCCCCCCGCCCCGGCGGAACTGCGGCGGGAGATTGCCGCGGCCGACGCCGTGGTGTTCTGTACGCCCGAATACGCGGGCAGCCTGCCCGGCAGCTTCAAGAACCTGCTGGACTGGACCGTAGGCGGGGGCGAGATGTACGGCAAGCCGGCCGCGTGGATCAACGTGGCCGCGCCCGGCCGGGGGGCCGGCGCAGAGGAGTCGCTGGCCAGCGTGCTCGGCTACATCGGGGCGGCCGTCATCGAGAAGGCCTGCCGCCGGATCACGCTGTCCGGGCTGGCGGTGGGCCCGGACGGGCTGGTCAACGACCCCAGCTTCCGGACCGAGGCCGTGCGGGTGCTCGATGACATCGTGAGCGCGGTCAGCTAACAGTCGCGGTCCCAGTTCGCGGCGGCAGCGTCAGCGAACGCCCGCAGAGACGGGAACTCCGCGGCGGGGATGACACCCGCGCCGGGCGCCGGGGTCGCGCCCCAGCCCGGCCGGTCGTGGCGGCGGTTGATCCACACGGTGGCCAGGCCCGCCCCCCGGGCCGGGACGTGGTCGTGGAACAGGCTCTGGGCTACGTGCAGCAACCGGGCCGGGGGGATCTCGAGCCGTCCCGCCTCAGCGAGCAGCGCGACGAAGTTCCGCGGGGACGGCTTGTAGGAGCCGATGTCCTGGGCCGTGAGAACGCTGGTGAACCGCACCCCGAGCCAGCGGTTGCTGGCCGCGAACGATTCGTTGTCCACGTTGGACAGGATGATGAGCCGGTACCGTTCGGCGAGCGCAGCGAGCGCGCCGCGGGAATCCGGGAATGGGGGCCAGTCCGGCACGGAGCCGGCCAGCCGCTGCGCGTCCTGGTCGGTGACCCGCGCGCCAAGCTCACGGCCGAGGTCGCGCAGGCTCCGGGCCAGGATGAGCGGGTAGGGGTCGGCGGGGTGCTCGGCTTCGGCCCTGGCTTCGTGCCCGGAATAGGCGGTCAGCAGGGCCTCATCGCCGACGTCCAGGCCCCGGGACCGGGCCCAGGGACCGAGTACGGCTGCGATCCCGGTTTCCCAGTCGATCAGGGTGCCGTAGCAGTCGAAGCTCAGGGCGTCGAAGTCAGCCAGATCCACGATCGGCCTCAGGCCGGACGGCTGGTGGCTCGTCGCGATCGGACGCGGGGTGCTCCACCAGGGCCAGGATCCGGCTGGCCATGAAGCGCGCGGTCCGGACCGGCGTCCCGCTGCGCGTCACCTCGCTCACCTCAACCACGCCCCGCCGGTTGGCGATGTCCACCCGGCGGCCGGCCTTGGTCGCGATCACCTCGTAGGTCCGGGCCTCCTCGCCCGCGTCGATCACGATCTCAACCCGGTCACCCTTCACGTCACCGCCTCCCGCGAGCCCGCAGAAGCGGACCTTCCTTCAATTTTTACCCGGCCGCCGCTGACCGAAAACGGGCGTCCGCCGCGAAGACGGAGGCCCACCGCGAAGACGGAGGCCGGACGGCGGGTGCGCAGAAAGTCACGGTTTGATATCAGTTCGGGGCCGAAAACGGGAGGGCGGCAGGCGGGGGCTGGTCCGGGCGGGCGGTGCAGGGACAGCACGCCGGCCGGGGCTGGTGCTGAACGCGCTCCGAGAGCATCATTCAGGCGACATTATTTCTGTATTGGGGGGGGAATTTCGGATGAGCAGCCAGATAAGCCAATTCTACGCGCCGTTTTCCTCGACCTGTTTCGTCGTGCTCGGCTTGTGGCTGGTGGTGATACAGCAGCGTTATAAAGAGTGGAAAGGCGACCCGCACATGATCCGGCGCGCCTTCGGCATCGGACTGTATTTCTCACTGCCCGGGATCATGACCCTCATTTCCCTGGTCAACCCGGCCGAGCCGAGATTGTGGGAAACGTCGTACGCGCTGGTGGCGCTAGGCGGGGCCGTAGTCATGGCGGTGCTGTACACGGCAGCCGACGACCGGCTGGCGGCGACCGCCTACCTGGCCGCACTCGCGCTCTACGTGGCCATCGGCGTGATCGCGGTCATCGGGTTCACCCGGCACAAGGCCCAATTGGAGAACCAGGTGGATCAGGTGCTGCTGTGCGTGATGCTGTTCCTGGGAGTGAACGTGGCGTGGCTGCTGCTTTTCGGGCCTGCGCACAGGACAGCCACGGCGCGGGGGGACGCCCGCGGCCCGGCGGCAGGCACCACGGCCGCGACCGCCGACTAACCGCGGCCGCCGGCTGACCGGCGACCGCGGGTTTCTCAGGCCAGAGTTCCGGCCAGGGCCGGCCTCACGCGGCTTTACGCCAGAGCTGGGAGCGCGCTGAGCGCGGCATCGATCCGGTGCTGCGGAAGCTCGAAGTCGTCCATCTCGCCGGACAGGTAACGCTGATAGGCGGACATGTCGAAGTGGCCGTGACCGCACAGCGCGGTGAGGATGACCTTCTCCTCGCCGGTCTCGGCGCACCGCCGGGCCTCCTCGATGACCGAAGCGAGCGCGTGCGTCGGCTCGGGCGCGGGCACGATCCCCTCCGACCGCGCGAAGGTCACCCCCGCGGCGAAGCACTCCCGCTGCGGCTTGGCGACGGCCTCGAACAGTCCCAGCTCATAGATGTGCGACAACAACGGCGACATGCCGTGGTAACGGAGGCCGCCGGCGTGGATCGGGTCGGGCAGGAAGTCGTGGCCGAGGGTGTGCATCTTCAGCAGCGGCGTGAACCCGGCGGTGTCACCGAAGTCGTAGGCGTAGCGGCCGCGGGTGAACGACGGGCAGGCGACCGGTTCGACCGCCCGGATGACGGGGTCGATCCGGCCAGCCAGCTTTTCGCGGAGGAACGGGAAGACCAGGCCGGCGAAGTTCGAGCCGCCGCCGGTGCACCCGACGATCAGGTCGGGCCCGGCTTCGCCGGCCGCCCGGAACTGCTTGATGGCTTCCTCGCCGATGACCGTCTGGTGCAGCAGCACGTGGTTGAGCACGCTGCCCAGCGCGTACCGGGTGTCGGGGCTGCCGCCTGCGACCTCCACGGCCTCGCTGATCGCGATGCCGAGGCTGCCCGGCGAATCCGGGTCGTCGGCCAGCACCTTGGCGCCGGAGGTCGTCTCCTTCGAGGGACTGGGATGCACCGTGGCGCCCCAGGTCTGCATGAGGGTACGGCGGTACGGCTTCTGGTCGTAGGAGGCCCGCACCATCCAGATCTCACAGTCCAGGCCGAACTGGGCCGAGGCGAAGGCCAGCGCGCTCCCCCACTGCCCGGCGCCGGTCTCGGTCGTGAGCTGCCGGGTGCCTTCGGCCGCGTTGTAATAGGCCTGCGGGACGGCGGTGTTCGGCTTGTGGGAGCCGGCCGGGGACACGCCCTCGTACTTGTAGTAGATGCGGGCGGGCGTGTTCAGCGCCTTTTCCAGCCGCCAGGCGCGGTAGAGCGGCGTCGGCCGCCACAGCCGGTAGACGTCCATGACCTCTTCGGGGATGGCGACGCGGGAGTCGGCCGTCACCTCCTGGGCGATGAGCGCCATGGGGAACAGCGGAGCCAGGTCCTCGGGACCGACCGGCTGAAGAGTGCCCGGGTGCAGCGGAGGCGGCGGCGGGGAAGGCAGATCCGGGACGATGTTGTACCACTGCTGGGGAATCTCCGACTCATCGAGCAGGATCTTGGTCCGGCCGGTCATTGGCTCTCCGGGTGACGTAGGCGGCAACGGTCTTCACCTGATAACGGTGTTCACCTGACATAGGACCAGAGCACGGACACCATCGGCAAGCTCGCCGGCAGATGGCTCGGGACATGGCTAAGGTCGACGAAGCTCCAGCCCCACGACGACGTAAGGGTCCAGCTGGACCCAGCCGGCCATCCGGTCTGCTTCTTTCTGCCCGGCTAAGGCGGCAGCCGTTCACCTGGCCGGAAGCTGACCGGCCCCACCGGCCTGGCTGGCCCGACCGGCCTGGCTAAGCCTGGCTGGCCTGGCTGGCCTGGCCGATCGTGTCGAGCTCGGCGAGCGCGTCGGCGGGCAGGACGAGGCCGGCGGCGGCGACGTTCTCCCTGAGGTGGGCCACCGAGGCCGTCCCGGGGATGACCGTCATGGTCGGCGAGCGCCGCAGCAGCCAGGCCAGGGCGACCTGCTGCGGAGAGGCCGCCAGCCGGGCGGCGACCCGGTCCAGGATGTCGGACTGCAGCGCGGTGAACCCGCCGAGCGGGAAGAACGGCGCGAACGCGATGCCGTCGCGGGCGCACCGGTCGACGAGCTCGTCGTCGTCGCGCAGGGCCAGGTTGTACGCATTCTGCACGGTCACGACCGGGGCAATGCGCTGCGCTTCGGTGAGCTGGGCGTCCGTCACGCCGCTGAGCCCGAGGTGGCGGATCAACCCCTTGTCGCGCAGTTCGGCCAGCACGCCGAACAGCTCAGCGATGGACTCGTCCGGGCCGGCATGAACGGACTGCCGGAGGTTCACCACGTCCAGCACGTCCAGGCCCAGGTGCTCGAGGTTGTCGTGGACCTGGGCGGTCAGTTCGGCCGGGGACAACGCAGGCGACCAGGACTTGTCCGCACCGCGCTGCGCGCCGACCTTGGTCACGATGTGCAGGGCCGCCGGGTAGGGCGCGAGCGCGGCGCGGATGACATCGTTGACGGTGCCGGGCCCGTAGAAGTCGGCGGTGTCGATGTGGGTGATGCCCAGCTCAACCGCCGTCTGCAGCACAACGGCCGCCTCGGCGGGATCGTTCGGCGGACCGAAAACGCCAGGCCGTCCGGCCAGTTGCATGGCGCCATAGCCCATCCGGCTCAGCGTCAGGTCCTCGGCCAGCGTCACCGTGCCACCGGGAGCAGTTGCAGGCATGTCGGTCCCTCTCGAGAGATCATGAATCTACATCTCCAACGTTGCGGTTGGATATAACCGATAATAGCCCGGGCCGAGAGCAACCGCAACGTTGTCGTTGGCTTTGATTACAGTAGAGGGATGGCGTGGGACACGGAAGGCACCCGCCGGCGGCTCGAGGAAGCGGCGACAGCGGAGTTCGCGGAGCGCGGGCCGGATGGCACCACCATGGCCCGGATCGCCGAGCGGGCGGGCATCAACAAGGAACGGCTCTACAAGTACTTCGGCGACAAGCAGGCCCTGTTCCAGACGGTGCTGCGGGACGAACTGGACAAGCTCGCCGCCGGCGTGGACCCCCCGGCCGGGGGTTACGAGAACTTCGGCGAGCTCGCCGGGCGCACGTTCGACTACCACGCGGCTCATCCCGAGCTGGTCCGGCTGCTGCAGTGGGAGGGCCTGGCCGGCGGTCCCCCGGCCGACGAGATCAACCGCACCGCGCACTACCGGAAGAAGGTGGAGGCGGTCGCGGCCGCGCAGCGGGCCGGTGCGCTCGACGACGAACTGGACCCCGCGCACCTGGTGTTCATGATGATCGCGCTGGCCGCGTGGTGGATCTCCGTGCCGCAGCTCGCGCAGATGCTCACCGGGGCCGACGACCGCGACGCGGACGAGCACGCCCGGCGCCGCGCCTTCGTCGTGCGGGCCGCGGAACGGCTCGCCCTGCCCTGCCCTTAACGCTGCCGCGGTCCGGGCGTTTTCCATCAACGCGGGCGAGATCAGCCTGGTCGAGCAGCGGCCGGACGGATGGCGCCGGCCCCGGTCGGCTAGAAGACGCGGGTGCCGGGCGGGACCTCGGCGTCGGGCGCGAGCAGGATGACGTCGCCGGACCCGGCCTCCGGCACACCCAGCACGAGGACCTCGGACATGAAGGTGGCGATCTGCCGGGGCGGGAAGTTCGTCACCGCGATGACCAGCCGTCCGGCCAGTTGCTCGGGGGTATAGCGCGCGGTGATCTGGGCGCTGGACCGCTTCTCCCCCAGCGGCCCGAAGTCGATGCGCAGCTTGTAGGCAGGCTTGCGCGCCTCGGGGAACGGTTCAGCGCTCAGCACCCGGCCAACCCGGATCTCGGTGCGGAAGAAGTCATCCGGGGTCACCCGAGCGGCCGGCGTTTCCCGCTTGACGGGCGTGTCCTGGCTGACCGGCGTGTCCTGGCTGACGGGCGTGTCCTGGCCCACCCGAACCCCCAGCTGAGCAGGTGCTCGGCGAACCCATCGGCCAGGACTCCCCCGGCGGCGACCAGGGCAACGCGGCCCAGGGCAAGGCGGCCCGGCAAGCCCATGCTGCTCCCGCTGTTCGGGTGACGAAGCGTGAACATCGTGACAGTGCGCGGGCCTGATGAGCAAGCGATACGCGGGTACTGTCGGTCGGGTGAGCGATGCAGGCACGTTCGTGCGCGACACCCGTTACCTGAACGCCCGGATCACCGCCGACGGGCGGGACGGGTGGCCGGTCGAGCCCGGGCGGTACCGGCTGGCGGTGGCGCGGGCCTGCCCGTGGGCGAACCGGGCGATCATCGTGCGGCGGCTGCTGGGCCTGGAGTCGGTAATTTCGATGGCGCTGGCTGGTCCGGTGCACGACGAGCGGAGCTGGACCTTCGACCTGGACCCGGGGGGACGGGATCCGGTGCTCGGCATCGAGCGGCTGGCGGATGCCTACGAGAAGGCCGTCCCGGGCTACGACCGGGGGGTCACGGTGCCGGCCATCATCGACATCCCCACCGGCGCGGTGGTAACGAACGACTACCCGCGGATCACGCTGGACCTCGAGACCCAGTGGACGGCGTACCAGCGGCCGGGTGCGCCCGACCTGTACCCGGAAAGGCACCGGGAGGAGATCGACGAGATCGGGGCGCTCGTCTACAAGGACGTCAACAACGGCGTCTACCAGGCCGGCTTCGCGTCCTCACAGCGCGCGTACGAGGCGGCCTACCGGCGGCTGTTCAAGCGGCTGGACTGGCTGAGCGAGCGGCTCGCGGACCGCCGCTATCTGGTGGGCGACACGATCACCGAGGCGGACATCCGGCTGTTCACCACGCTGGTCCGGTTCGATCCCGTCTACCACGGCCACTTCAAGTGCAACCGGTCCAAGCTGAGCGAGATGCCGGTGCTGTGGGCCTACGCACGGGACCTGTTCCAGACACCGGGATTCGGGGACACCATCGACTTCGTCCAGATCAAGGAGCACTATTACCGGGTGCACCGGACGATCAACCCGACGGGGATCGTCCCGGTGGGGCCGGACCTGTCCAACTGGCTGACCCCGCACGGCCGCGAGGCACTGGGCGGCGGGCCGTTCGGCGATGGGACGCCGCCTCCGCCCGGTGAGGCCGTACCGCCCGGGCACGGGGCGCGGTTATCGGGGGGTCCGCGATCCCTGGCCCGCGTCGGGTGCGGGGCAAAAACCCAGGTTACGGACAGAGCTGAGGCGGTCGCTGAGGCACCTATATCCGGATCCGGGCGGCCTGGCGCCGCTGCGGGTCGAGGGACATGATGGCCAGGGCCGGACGGTCATAACGCTGCCCGGCGCGGGCGAACCTGGCGATCGCGGTACCGATGAGGGTGGCCTCCACGATGTGGTCGCGGCGGCCGACAGTTACCGGGCAGTCTCGCTCGCGCACCCGCATCTCCATCGTGGCGACCACCACGCCCTCGGCGCCGAGCCGCCTCACGTCACTTTCCAGCTGGCGCCGGGCGTCGTGCCGCGACTGGTTCACCAGCTCGGTCCAGCCGGCGACCTCGGCATTGCCCGAGCCCCAGCGCGCCTGGCGGGCGGTCGTCCGGTCATCGTGCCGCGACCCGATCGAGATGCCGAGCACGAGCCCCGCCGGCACCCAGCCCGCCATGATCAGCTTGGCGAAATCCTGCCCGGACACCTCAGCGGTGAAGGGCACCCGTGGCCCGGGCGTGGCACCTCGCGCGCGGACCGCGGTGCCGATGACCGTGAACTGCGGCCCGCCGACGGGGAACGAACCCCGGGACAGCCGGACGCCTACCACCCCGTGCCCGCCAAGCTCGGCGCACTCGGTAATCATCCGGCCAACGGCCGTGTGCCGCGCCTGATCCATGGTCTCCACGAGCGGGCCGAACGACCCCGGGCCACCCCGCCCGGACACCTGGGTCACCGGCCCGGACAGCAACCCGGCGCCGGACGATCCCCACCCCCCGGGGCAGCTATATCCGCTGGTGGACCCGGCGCTGTATACAGCCGCGCCGAACACCTGGCCGACGGGTTCGAAGCCCACGCTGCGGATGGCGGCGAACTCCGCTACGGTCAGCGCGGATCCCCACGTGCCGCTGGACCGTACCGCTGCTATCCGGGCCTCGGCTACGGCGGGCAGTTCTTCGCGCACGCCCTCAGCCTAGGCCGCTACTCCGTTTACTCCTCCGGCTGGGCGATGTCGCTGATGGTGATGCCGCGCCTGCCGATGTCGTACTGGCGGGTGGCTGACTCGTGGCGGCTCGCCCGGGTCTTAATGACGGACATCGCCCGCTTGAGGGAGCCATGGTCTTTGTAGTAGTTGAGTGCTATCACGTTGTCGGACAGGTGGGGGACGGCGAATTCCGACAAGGTGCGCGCGCCGAACAGTTCCGGCGCTTCGTAGGTCATGAACAAGCTGACGCCCTGCCTGGAGAACCGCTGCGCCAGTGAGTACATGAACTCGCGGAACCGTGCCTCGTCCGCGCCTGCCGTCCGCAGGTCCATCAGGCTGTCCAGCAGTATTCTGCGGGCTCCGGTGCGTTCTACCGTGCGCAGCAGGTCATACACCCATTCATCAATGTAGATGTCGACCGGTGAGCGGTACATCACCTCGATGGCCGGGTCGTCGGCTGGCCAGCCGAGGCCGTGGACCATCCGCTGCAGCTGGGTGGGGTTCTCCTGAAGGGTGGCGATCACCCCAGGTTCACCCCGGCGGGCCCCCGCGAAGATGAAGTGCAGCCCCATGACCGTCTTGCCCGATCCGGTCGGGCCCGCGACGAGCGTGGAGGCGCCGGCCCAGATGCCGTCGGCCAGCATGGTGTCCAAGGCGTCGAGGCCGCTGGAAATCCGCTGCTCGCCCAGCGGATACTCGCCTGCGGCGGGAATGTCGGCCAGCCTGGGGAACAGGTGCAGGCCCTCGCAGCTCAGCCGATAGGCGTGCCGGCCGGACCGGAAGCCACCGCCGCGCAGCTTCCTGACCTGAAGGAACCGCATCTCGCGCTCGCCACTGCGGACGGTGGCCAGGTCCACGATCGCATCAGCGACGGCGAACTCCGGCAGGAGCGCGATCTCCGATGCGTCGTATTCGCCGATCCACAGCGAGGCGACGGGAAATGCGGTCAGCAGCCCGGCGAGCTGATGCAGGAACCGCCTGAATTCGGCGTCGTCTCCGGCGAAGGTGCGCAAGGCCTTGAAGCTATCGATCACGACGAGCCCCGGGCGGCGCTGCTTGAGCGTCGCCGTGACCTGCTCGACGACCCCGGCCAGGCCGTCCGCGCTGACCGTCTCGCCCAGGTCCTCGTAGAACACTGAGGTGCCGATCGCGGAGACCGCGAAGAAATCCAGCGTCTGCCCGAACCGGACGATCTTTTCCAGCGGCTCGGACAGCGTGGAGAAATAAACGGCGGGGCGGTCCGGATGGCCGGCGTGAAATGCGTACTGCTGCGCGACGATCGTTTTGCCGGTCCCGGGCAGGCCCATGATGAGGCTGATGGCGTTGGCGGGCAGCCCGCCGCCGAGGACGGCGTCCAGTTCCTCATTCCCGCTGCGCAGAGTGTCGCTCACTGGGATGGCCGTCTACCCGGCGAGGAACGCGCTGCGCCGCAGCAGGTCCTTGACCGTTGAGACCAGCTGCAACGGGTCGAGGGGCTTGAGCAGGAACGCGTCAGCGCCGGCGTCCATCGCCGCGTCTTGCGCTTGCACCACCGACACGGCGACGACCGCCACGCCGCTGCGCTGCTTGAAGGAACGGCACAACTCCAGGCCGGCGCCGCCCGAGATGAGGAACTCAACGATCGCCACCGCGGGAGAAGCAGCGGCGAAGGCTTCCCGGGCCGCGTTTTCGGTGAGCGTCACCTCGACATCAAATCCCTCCGTCTTCAGGAAGTACTCCTGGAATTCCGCCGCGTACGGGTCGGACTCGGCCAGCAGGATGAGGAGCTGGGGCGCCGGCTCGGGCCGGGCGGCCGCCAGTGACGCCCCGGCCTCGGGCCGCTCGGCCAGGAGACGATGCGCGTCGGCCGCGCTGGCGCCGTCGCTCATCTGGGCCCTGACGAACTTCAGCTGCTCAACCTGCAGCCGGGTATACAGCCGCTGGCCACCGGGGCTGCGGTCCGGTACCACCTGCCCGTACCGGTCCTCCCACGTGCGCAGCGTCGCCACGGGAACATCCAGCATCCGCGCCACCGCGCTGATGCTGTAGATCGGGCGTTCCTGCTCCAATCGCCTACCCGGCCCTCACCTGAGGAGCCTGCCGGCCCATCAGCAGGAATCCGGAAAACCGTGAGGAACCTCTAGGCATATATCCTCTTCACAACCTGGCCATTTAGAGGCTACGGTGTGGGCCAATGTAGCAGGCTTGAAGGACAACTGACGAGAGGTTGAGGGGATGATCGATGGAAGCCAGCCTGCTCCCTGTTCAACCGTGACCGCAGGCGCGCTCACTATCCGGCGGCTCGCGGGCCGCCACGGGCTGCTCCTCGACGGCGAGGCTGACCTTAACAGCTACGGCGCCCTCCGCGGCGCGCTGCGCGCGCTGCTGGTAGACGACCCTGACGAGATCCACCTCGAATTGGCCGGACTGACGTTCATCGACGTGTCCTGCACCCGCGAGCTCGTCACGCTCACCCAGTTCCCCCGCCCTGCGCGCGTCATACTGCACAACCCCCCCTGGTCGCTCCAGCGGATCACCACGCTGGCGTGGCCGTACGCCAGCATCGAAGTGGCCAGCGCCGGCGACTGAGCCGCCCAGCGCCGACGCGGGGTGACGTGCATGAGCCCGGAGCCTGGCGGAGGTCCTCGCCAGGCTCCGGGCCCGCTTCAGGGAATCTCAGTCACTTACCTTGGGCACTTACCTCAGGCGCTGCCCTCAGCTGCTGACCTTCGAGATTCCGGAGATGGTGGACTGCGCCTGGCTCAAGGCGGAGTTGACCGACGAGGTTCCGGTGATCGCGGACTGGATCGCGGTCCACATCGCCTGGGACACCTTCGGGTAGTTAGCGCCGTACTCCTCGGTCCGCGACCGGGACGTCTCGGTCTCCTTGGCGAACACGGTGTACTGCGGGCCGCCCTTCAGGTACTGGGCGATGATGGACGGCTTGGTCGGCAGGTAGTACATCAGCGACGTGAAGTGCTGCATGTTCGCCGAGGTCTGCGTGCCGTTGATCCAGTCCCAGGCCAGCGACTGCTGCTGGGTGCTGCCGGAGTTACCCAGGTTCCAGGTCTCCCCGCCGAGCGGGGTGACCACCGTGGCGCCGGCCGTCTTGGTCGGGATCGGGACGATGCCGTACTGCTGGTTGTAGTTCCAGCCGGCCGCGTTCAGGTTGGGGAAGATCCACGGGCCGTCCTCGATCATGGCCGCGGTCTTGTTCAGGAACTGCTGGACCAGATCCGGGGACTGGCCCCACTGCAGCACGGACTTGGACGCGGAGCCGTCCTTGACCATGTTGACCCACAGCTGGAGCGAGTTCTGGAAGGCGGGGGTGCTGACGTCGTCCAGGTTGCCGCCCTGGCTCCAGAAGAACGGCTCCAGCTGCCAGGTGGACTGCTCGTCAGCCGTCGCATCGAAGGCGATGCCGTAGGTGTTGCCCTTGGTCAGCGCCTTGGCGTCGGACTGAAGCTGGGCCCAGGTGGTGGGCGGGGACAGGTGCGCGGCCGCGAGCATGGCCTTGTTGTAGAAAATGCCGATGGTGTTGGTGCCGATCGGGTAGCAGTACTGCTTGCCCTGGTAGGTGCACTCGGAGATCGCACCGGGGACGTACCCGCTGGTGGTGAAGCCGGGCTCGCTGTTCAGCGGCTTGAGCTGGCCGGTGGCCGCGACCTGGGGCACGTTCGGGTTGTCGAGCATGACGATGTTGGGCAGGTCGCCGGCGCTGGCCTCCTGCAGCACCTTGGTGATCAGGTTGGCGAAGGGCACGACCTCGCGCTTGACCGTGACCCCGGGGTGAGCCTTCTCGAACTGCTGGTTGTACCAGTTCACGGCCGTGTTGCTGCCGCCGGTCGTGAAGTAGTCCAGCTCGGTGAGGGTGGTCTTCCCGCCGCTGCCGCTGCTACTGCTGCTCCCCGAGGAGCTGCAGCCCGCGGCGGCCAGCGTGGCCACGACCGCCCCGATAGCCAGATAGCGCCAGCGGCGGCCCGCGCCCGCGCCGGGTCTCCCTCCTCGCTGGTACGGCCACTTTGCCGTCATGGTCCCTCCTAATTTCTGACCGGATGCTGCGCGCCCGGAATTTCCGAATTGGCTGGCCGTCTCCGGCCGGTTATCCCTTGACCGAGCCGACCGTGAGGCCGGCCGCGATGTAACGCTGCGCCGCGATGAGGAGCATGGCGGCGGGCAGGATGCCGATCACGCAGAGCGCCAGAGCCTCACCGATGTTGGACGTGAACTCCCCGATGTAGGAATAGATGCTGAGCGTGATGGGTTCGAAGCTGCTCCCGGACAGCAGGGTGAGCGCGAAGATGAAGTCGCCCCAGCCGTTCAGGAACGCGAAGACGGCGATCGTGATGACAGCCGACCGGCTCATGGGCAGCACGATGCGGACGAACGTCTTCCACTCGGACGCGCCGTCCACCCGGGCGGCCTGCAGCACGTCGTTCGGCAGGCCGAGCATGAAGGCGCGCAGCACCAGGATGCTGAACGGCACGCCGTAGCTTGCGTCGGCCAGGATGAGGCCTGGATACGTGTTCAGCAGGTGCAGCTTGTGGTAGATCAGGAACAACGAGTTGGCGATGACGATCGCGGGCAGGATCTGCGCGATCAGCAGGCCGCCGACGAGCATCGCGGTGACCCGGAACCGGTAGCGGGCCAGCGCGTGGGCGGCGGGCAGCGCGATCACCAGGACGAGCAGCGCGGTGAACAGGCCGATGATCAGCGTGCTGACGATGTGGCCGCCCTGGGTGGAGATGACCGCGCTGTAGTTGGCGAAGCTGGGCGTGGGCGGCAGGAAGTTGTAGTGCGTGCCCAGTAGCTGATTGTTGTTCTCGAACGAGCCGACGATGACCGCGTACAGCGGGAACAGCAAGAAAACCAACGCGACGAGGGCACCGAGCGCCGCCAGGGCGGCGGTGAATGGGCGCTGCCGGCTCATGTCATGCCCTCCGCAGGGATTCTCGGTTGAGCCAGATGTACACGGGCGCCGCGAGCAGGGCGATGAGGAGCAGAATCGTGTTGAGGGCGGCGCCCTGGCCGTAGTCGAACTGCTGGAACGACAGGTTGTAGGCCCACGGGGCGAGGAGCTGGGTCGAGTTGGCCGGCCCGCCCTGGGTGAGCCCGATGACCACGTCGAAGACCTTGATCGTGAACACGAAGCCGAGGACGAACACGACCTCGATGACCGGGCGGATGACCGGCAGCGTGACCCGGAACAGCCGATGCCAGGCGTTGGCGCCGTCCAGCATGGCCGCTTCCTTCAGCTCAAGCGGGACATCCTGCAGCGCGCTGTACAGCAGCACGGTGAAGAACGGGATGCCGATCCAGATATTGGCGATCAGCACGGTCAGGTACGCCCACCCGGGTGTGGTGAGGAAGCCGATCGGGTGACTGACCAGGTGCACATCCGCGAGGATCTGGTTGACCGCACCGGCCTCGGTCTGGAACAGGAACTTGAAGATGAAGCCGGTGATCAGCAGGGGCAGCAGCCACGGGATGATGATCAGCGAGCGCGCGACCCGGCGAAGCGGGAAACGCAGGTTGAACAGCAGCGCCAGGCCGAAGCCGATGACGAACTGGAACAGCAGGGAAAGGAAGGTGAAGGTGAAGGTGCGGATGATGGCGCTTTGCGTCACCGCCTGCACCAGGGCGCCCTTGTAGTTGGCGATGCCGGCCCACGGCGCGAACAGGCTGGAGATCGTGGCCGGGGACGTCTGCTCGAAGCTGAGGATCAGGTTGTAGACGATCGGGATGAGGAACGCGAACACCACGTAGAGGACCGCGGGCACCAGGAAGACCATGCGTGCCCAGCGCGTCCAGGCCGATGCCCGGCTGACCTCGGTGACCGCCCGGCCGGGCCGCGAGGAACGGCGGGTCGGGGCCCGGCGGGCCGGGACCGCGGTATTGGCCATCGCGCGTCACTCCCCCCCGGTCTCGGCGGGCGCGAGATCGGCGAAGGCACCGAACGGGTCCACGCGGCCGCCGCCCCGCACGTAGACGGGGATGGTCTCCAGCGGGGCCGGGGCGGTCACCCACTGGCCGCCCTGATGCTCGGCGCCGGTCCAGGCGTCTCGCCATGCGGGTCCTGCGGGCAGGTAGACCCGGCGTTCCCGGGCGCCCTCGGTGTAGATCGGCGCAACCAGCACGTCGGGCCCGAACAGGAACTGGTCCTCTACTTCCCAGGTCACCTGATCGTCCGGGAAGTCCACGAACAACGGGCGCATCGGCGGCAGGCCGGTCTCGTGCGCCACCCGCATCTGGTCCATGACGTACGGCCGGAGCCGCTCGCGCAGGAACAGCAGGCGGCGGATGATCTCGTACTGCTCGTTACCGAAGGACCAGACCTCGTTCGCCGCCCCGGTCTGCTCGGCGCCGATCATCGTGCCGGGCTGGCGGATCCCGTGCAGCCTGAACACCGGGCAGAACACCCCGAACTGGAACCAGCGCACGATCAGCTCGCGGAACGACGGATCGCCCAAGTTGCCGTTCTTGAACCCGCCGATGTCGGTGGTCCACCACGGGATGCCGGACAGGCCGATGTTGAGGCCGCCGGCGATCTGACGGCGCAGGTCCTCGAAGGTCGAGTCGATATCGCCGGACCACACCAGCGCGCCGTAGCGCTGGCTGCCGGCCCACGCCGAACGGCAGAGGCTGAGAATCTCCTCCTCACCTTCGGCCCGCATTCCTTCGTAGAAGCCCTTGACGTGCAGCATCGGGTAGATGGTGCTGACCTCGGTGCCGGGGCCGAGGTGGTAGCGCAGGTTCTCCGGCTGCTCCGGGACCAGCTCGGGCTCGCAGGCGTCCAGCCACCACGTCTTGATGCCGTAGCGGTAGTAGTTCTCCCGGACCTTCGACCAGATGTAGGCCCGGGCCTGCGGGTTGGTGGCGTCGTAGAAGGACATAGGGACCCGGCCGCGGGCGCCCCGGTCCCAGATCCGCACCTGGCCATCCATGCCCCGCTCGTTGTCGACCAGCAGGCCGAGCTCCGTCATCTCGGCGTAGTTCTCGCTGGCCGGGTTGACCGTGGGCCAGACCGAGACCATCAGCTTCACGCCGAGCTGGTCCAGCTCCTTGACCATGGCCTCGGGGTCGGGCCACTCCTCGGGGTCGAACTTCCAGTCCCCCTGCAGCGTCCAGTGGAAGTAGTCGATGACGATCACCGACAGCGGCAGCCCGCGCCGCTTGTACTCGCGCGCGATGCCGAGCAGCTCATCCTGGGTCTTGTAGCGCAGCTTGCACTGCCAGAAGCCGGACGCCCACTCCGGCAGCATCGGCGTGCGGCCGGCCGCCTCGCCGTACTGGCGCAGGATGCCCGCGGGTCCGGCTGCGGCCGTGACCCAGTAGTCCCACTGCCGGCTGGCTTCGGCGACCCACCGGGTGACGGTCCTGCCCAGCTCGACACGGCCGATGCCGGGGTGGTTCCACAGCAGGCCGTAGCCCCGGCTGGAGACCAGGAACGGGACCGACACCTCGGTGTTGCGCTGCGCCAGCTCGACGACGGCGCCCTTCTGGTCGAGCCGGCCGTGCTGGTGCTGGCCCAGGCCGTAGAAGCGCTCGTCGTCATGCGCCTCGAACAGCACCTCGAAGTGGTGGGTGCCGCCGCCGTTGGTCTTGTAGCGCCGGGTCGGCGGGCCGGTGAAGTGCGGGGTGGTCTCGGCCAGCAGCTCGACGCCGTCCGGGCGCAGGAAGTGCAGCTGGCCGGACGCGGAGATCTCGGCCACCAGCCCGCCGTGGGTGATCCGGCCTCGCTCGGCGGAAATCTCGATACTGGCCGGGCTGTCGCCAGGCGGCGGCTGGTCGAGAAGGGCCCCAGGCAGATCCTCGCGGATGCCCTGCCATACCGTGCCCCGGACCCGCAAGCTGTTCGCGCCCCAGGGCTCGATCCGGACGATCTCGTGCCCGCCCTGCCACTGCAAAGCCGAACCGCTCTGCGTGCAGACACCCATCGAAGCAGCCTCCCCAATGAGACGTCTCCCGTGCGTGATCATTGCCGAACGCAAAGGTTTTCGTACCGGTGATGCTAGGGCGGGCAAGTAGGAGGGTCAAGACATGCAGGCATTTTTCGCCTTAACGCTGTCATAATGAGATACTTACGGAGAGTAGTTGGAAAAATGGATTAGATAGCTTTTCGTCGATGTGCCGCCTATACTCCTGGCACACGTACAGCCGACGAGGGGAGGCAGCCGCGAGTGCCATGAGCCGAAGCCCGGTGACGATCACGGATGTGGCCCGTCTCGCAGGCGTCTCACCCGGCACGGCATCCAAAGCGCTCAACGGCCGCGGCGGCATCAGCGCCGACACGGTCGAGCGGGTGCGCCAGGCCGCGGAACGGCTCGGCTACCAGCCCAACGCCCTGGCCCGAGGCCTGCTGACCGGGCGCAGCTTCACCGTCGGCCTGATCACCACGGACAGCTTCGGCCGGTTCAGCATCCCCGTCATGCAGGGCGCGGAGGACGCGCTCGGGCCGGGCCGCATCTCGGTATTCCTGTGCGACAGCCGGGACGACCGGATCCGGGAGCAGCACTATCTGCGGACGCTGCTCGAGCGCCGGGTCGACGGCATCATCGTGGCCGGGCGGCGGCAGGACCTGCGGGAGCCGATCGGACAGAACCTGCCGGTCCCGGTGGTGTACGCGATGACCCACTCGTCCGATCCCGCCGACCTGTCGCTGCTGCCCGACGACGAGGACGGCGGGGCCATGGCCATGCGGCACCTGCTCAGCACCGGGCGGACGAACATCGGCCATGTCACCGGGCCGGTCCGGTTCCGCTGCTCGGTGCTGCGGGCCAAGGGCGCGATGGACACGCTGGCCGCTGCGGGCCTGGAACTGGCGGGCGGTGAGCCGCTGCACGGGGAATGGACCGAGGAATGGGGACGGCAGGCCGCCGACGTGCTGCTGCGCTCCAACCCCGGGCTGGACGCCATCTTCTGCGGCAACGACCAGATCGCCCGGGGCGTCGCCGACACGGTGCGCGAGGCGGGACTGCGCGTCCCCGAGGACGTGGCCCTGGTTGGCTTCGACAACTGGGAGGTCATCGCGGCCGCGACCCGGCCCCCGCTCACCACCGTGGACATGAACCTGTGCGAGCTTGGCCGCGCCGCAGGCGCGAACCTGCTGGCCGCGATCGAGGGGCGCCGTAGCGAGGGGCTGCGGCTACTGCCGTGCACGCTGGTGCTGCGGGAGTCCAGCCGCCCCCGCCAGCCCACTGGCCCGGTGCCGCCGGTCGTCCCGGGCCAGCCGACGGCGCGCGCGATTTCCTGACCGGGACTACGGTTTGCGGGCGACAGCGGTGTAGGTCGGCAGCCCGGACTGGGGGCCGGCGCCGAGCGGGCCCGGGCGCCAGGTCCCGAGCGGGACAACGCCCGGCCCGATGATCTCCAGGCCGTCGTAGAGCCCAGTGACCTGCTCAGCCGACCGCATGTGGATACGCACGACCGAATCGGAGTTGTACCGGTCGGCGGCCGTATCCAGGCCGCCGGCCTCGATGTCGCTGGACGCGTGCGACATGACCAGGTAACTGCCGGGGGCCAGCGGCTCCATCAGCTTGGCGACGATGCCGCGTGGATCGTCCTCGTCCGGGATGAAGTGCATGATGGCCAGCAGCATGACGGCCACCGGCCGGCTGAAGTCGAGGGTCTGGCGCGCTTCGGCCAGGATTCGCCCGGTGTCGCGCAGATCGGCATCGACGTAGGCGGTGGTGCCCCGCTCGTGGCTGGTCAGCAGGGCACGCGCGTGGGTGAGCACGATCGGGTCGTTGTCGACATAGACGACCCGGGCTTCGGGCGCCACGCTCTGTGCCCCCTCGTGCGTGTTGCTCGCGGTCGGCAGGCCGGTCCCGATGTCCAGGAACTGGCGGATGCCGACTTCGGCGGTGAGGTAGCGCACGGCGGCCGCGAGGAAATCACGGCCTGTTCGGGCGATCAGGGCCATGGCCGGCATGACCTCCAGGACCCGTTCCGCGGCCTGGCGGTCGGCGGCGAAATTGTCCTTCCCGCCGAGCCAGTAGTCCCAGACCCGAGCCGGGTGCGCCACCGTGGTATCGAAATCCCGCCGGGACGGCAGCGGCGGCGCCTCTTCGGGCCGCACGGCCTCTTCCGGATGCACGGCCTCTTCCGGATGCACAGGCTCCTCTGGGGTCCGGGGCTCTTCAGGGATCATGGTAGTGCACGGCCGGCGGCCTTGCCGCCCTCGTCCTGGCGCTGTCCGCGCACAAGGCTCGCACCCTAAAGTCGCCGAAAACCTGGTCGCCCGTCTGCCGTTTCGCTCTTTTTTAGTGTCACCCAATGTTATAGTCCCGCTACTTAGCGTTGACGTCAGAGAGGGAGAAGGGTGATGGGTGCGCACACCAGGCCGGAGTGCCCAGTGGATGCCGCCGGGGGCAGTGCCCAGATGTCCTCCGCTTTGCTGGAAGCCCGGCTTCTCGGCTATCGGGCAGCGGTTGACGATCTGGCCAAGGAGGCTGGCAGGTACCCGGCATCATCCGGCTTGCCCGCCGCCGAGGGACTTGTCGCCAGGCGCCTGGGACAGCCGGAGTTCACTCCCGTGCTCTCGCGCCTTGATGGCGGCGTGGATGTCGCCGCAGCCCGCCTGATCCGCGAGATCCGCAACTACCGGCCCAGCGTGCGTAGCTCCGCGAGCGACTTGCCAGCACTCGTCCGTATTTTCCTGCTTTCCCAGATCGATTCTGCCTGGTGGCGGGGAACGGCTCCGTTCGTCTCCCACGCCGATGTGCTGTGCTCAGCTGAACTGGTAGACCTCCGGCCGCTCAGGTCGGCGAAGATGCTGCAGTTCCAGTACCGCACTCAGCCGGCCGGGCTGCCCGGCCGCGTCCGTGACTGGGCGCAGCGCCAGGCGCTCCCGGCAGCCCGTCCTCGTACGGCCGGGTTGCGCTTCACGCGTTCGCGGCCCGCGGTTGTGGCCGTCGTGAACCAGATCGCCAGCGAACTCGCCACCGCACTGCCGCAAACACCCCGGCTTTGGGTAACCAGCATGGTACGTAGCGTGCAGCACCAGCTTCGCCTCCGCTCCCTCGGTTACGCCGCCGTGCTGCCGAGTTCCCACTGTGTGGGTTACGCATGCGATCTGGAAATGCACTGGTTTCGCCGGTTTGACCAGGACAACCTGCTAGCCCGGCTGCTGTTTGAACGTCAAGCGGCAGGCCAGCTCAATGTCATCGACGAGGGCCAGGCGTGGCATCTGTGCGTCAACCCGCTTGCGTGCGGCGAATTGCAGGCCGCCTACGACGCCCAACTGCGCGTCCGATAATACCGACCGGGAAAGGCTTTTCGAGATGTGCGGTATCGCCCTCATCATCGGACCGAACCCCAGCTCAATGGTTTTCGACTCGATGCTGGACGCGATCGCGCCCCGCGGGGAAGTGCGGGAGACGCTCACTGATGACCGGCACCGGCTCGGCACCCAGCGGCTGAAAATAGTCGATCGCCAGCGGGCCATCCAGCCGTGGAGCTCGACTGACGGCCGCTGGGCGGTTTGCTACAACGGGGAGGTCTACAACTTTCGCTCGCTGCGGTCAGAGCTTGCCGCCCGGGGCCACGTGCTGCGGAGTGACAGCGACACCGAAGTGATCCTGGAGGCGTTCCTCGAGTGGGGGGAACGTGCGGTGCACCGGCTGCGAGGCGAGTTCGCATTCGCCGTCGTTGACAAGGCTGCCGACCGGGTCTACTTGGCTCGTGACCCGCTCGGGGTGAAACCGCTCTATTGGTCTCGCCACGACGGTCACCTGTACGCGGCATCGGAACTGAAGGCGCTCGTCCCTGCGGGAGGGCGAGTCGGTGAAATCCCTCCAGGCCACCACGGATGGGGCAGCCCCGAACGGGATCCAGCCGTCACCGCATACGTCGACCTGCTGAGCATGGGCGACGGGGAAGAGCCCGTCACCGACGTCGGCGAGGCCGCACGGCACGTGCGGGCCGCGCTGGAGGACAGCATCCGAGTTCGTCTCGACACTGATCTCACTGTCGGCGTTATTCTCTCCGGCGGCCTCGACAGCACACTGACGCTCCTGCACGTACGCGAGATGCACCCGGACTGCGTGGCGTTCACGATCGGGACTCCCGGCAGCGACGACATCTCGTACGCCCGCCGCGTGACGCGCGACCTCAGGGTCGACCACGAGGTCATCGAACTGGCTTCCGGCGACATCCGCCTGCCGGACATCCGGGAGGCCATCCGGCTGTCTGAGCTTACCGAGTACGGCGATGTCATCAACGCCGTCATTTCCCGGCTGCTCTTCGCCCGGGTGCGCAGCTGCGGCGTCAAGGTGGTCCTTTGCGGGGACGGCTCTGATGAACTGTTCGGTGGATATGAGATGTACCGGCAGCCCGACCCTGCGGCGCGGCAGCGCCTGTTCCAGCACAAGCTGCACAACCTCGGGCGGACCGAGTTGCAGCGTGTCGACCGCACGAGCATGGGACAGGGTGTGGAAACGCGTGTGCCGTTCCTCGATCTGGCCCTGGTCCAGCTGGCCATGCGCCTGCCCATCGAGATGAAGCTTCGGGACGGCGAGGACAAATGGATCTTGCGCCACGCCTTCGCCGACATCTTGCCCAGTTACGTCCGCCAGCGCCCGAAAAACCCCTTGTCACATTCGTCCGGCCTGCACGAGCGGGTCCGGTTGTATCGGTCTCAGTTCGCTCGCATCTATCGCTCCTTCGGATACGACCTGCTCGGCCCGATGCGGCGGGACTTCTCGATTGTGCTTGAGGAACACGGCCTTGACCTCGACCGGGCGCTACACGATGTCGACACGCAGCCGGACTACTCGATCGCCGACCATGCTCGTGACCTGGCGGGAGCCCTCCGCTGGAACGCTGTCGACGTGCTGCGGCGGAGCGGTCATCCCGGCGGACGGCACAGATTGGCCGGCAATAACGGCCACTCCTCCAGTGTCAAGGGCTGACACTACGACTCTCGCCGCACCACCGCAATCCCACGCAGCGCGCTGAACTGCGCAAATGCCGCTAGTCCGCACCTACGGCCGCCCTCAGCTCACGGAACGCCTCGGTGATGCGAGGTAGGGTCCATGAAGCGTTGAGGCCGCTGGGGTTGGGCACGATCCACAGTCGGCTGGCGCCGATCGTCTCGGCTTGCGGGCCGACGCGGGCGTCTTTGCGCCCGAACGAATCGCGGTACGCGGTGACCCCGGCGATGGCGATGTAGCGGGGCTGCAGCCGGGCGGCCAGCTCCGCGAGCCGGGCCGCGCCGGTCTCGAGCTCGGCGCGGGACAGTTCCGAGGCCTGCGCGGTGGCCCGGGCGACCAGGTTCGTGATGCCCAGCCCGTAGCCGGCCAGCAGATCCTGCTCACCGGGGGCCAGCAGCCGGGGGGTGAAGCCTGAAGCGTGCAGCGCGGGCCAGAACCGGTTGCCGGGCCGGGCGAAGTGATGGCCGGTCGCGGCGGAGTACAGGCCCGGGTTGATGCCGCAGAACAGCACGTGGAACGGCTGGCCCGGCGCGGGCAGCACGTCCGGCAACGTGCGGCTGCGGGCCGCCGCCAGGTCAAGGCCGCGATACGTCTGATTGCGGGCGGGCGGCACCGGTTCACGGTACCGCCGCTCGCGTCCGGATCGTCGGCCGCGCCCGGGCGCGGCGCGGCCACGAAAAGATCCCAAAACAGCAACGCGCGTTACAGGTACGGCCTGAGTGGAATCATTAGCCGGACCATTCCCCATGCAGCTGACACAGATAGGGCCGACAGAGTCCCATGCGCATCGGATCGCTGATTCTTATTATCTGGCTCGTCATCGGCGCCATCGCCGCCGGCCAGCGCGGTTACTACAACGGGACCATCGGCAGCTGCACCAAGGCGAGCACCATCGTCGTGACGATCCTGGCCGGCCCGCTCAACTACGTCGGCGTGAACCCCAAGATCGAGTGCAAGGTGCCGCAGCCCAGCAAGTAGGACTGCCAGGCCAGCAGGGCCGGTGCCGAGCACGCCGACGCGTCAGGCAGCATGGGAGGGTGACGCAGCTCGCGGGCGGGACGACGCACCAGGGCTCGTTCAGCATTCTGGTTGACCTGGTCACCGGCGGCGGCGTGGTCCTGCTCAGCGGCGCCGGGCTGTCCACGGAGTCGGGGATTCCCGACTACCGGGGCCCGACCGGGCTCGCCCGGCGCGCCGAGCCGATGACCTACCAGGCCTTCACGGGCAGCGCGGCGGCGCGGCAGCGGTACTGGGCGCGCAGCCACGCCGGATGGCGGCACATCGCGCGGGCCGCGCCCAACGCCGGGCACCGCGCGGTCGCCGAGCTCGAGCAGCGCGGGCTGGTGGCCGGGATCATCACGCAGAACGTGGACGGCCTGCACCAGGCGGCCGGGGGGCGGCAGGTGATCGAACTGCACGGCACCCTGGACCGGGTGATCTGCCTGGGCTGCGGGCAGCGCACGGCACGCCAGGAACTGGACGAGCGGCTGCGCGCCGCCAACCCCGGCTGGGCGGCGGAGGTCGCCGCCATCAACCCGGATGGCGACGCGGTGCTGGCCGACACGGCCACCGAACGGTTCCGCGTGGTGGACTGCCGGCATTGCGGCGGCGTGCTCAAGCCGGACGTGGTGTTCTTCGGCGAGAACGTGCCCCGCAGCCGGGTCGACGATTGCTACGCGCTGGTCGAGCGGGCCGGCGCGCTGGCCGTGCTCGGTTCCTCGCTGACCGTGATGTCGGGCTACCGCTTCGTCCGGCAGGCAGCCAAGCTGAGCATCCCGGTGGTGATCGTCAACCAGGGGCAGACCCGGGGCGACGCGCAGGCCATCGCCACCGTCGACGCACCGCTGGGGCCCACCCTCACCGCGCTGGTGCAACAGATCGGCGCGGTTACGGCAGAGCGTGCGGGCCGCTGAGGCACGCCGGGTAGCGGCCTGGTTACATCCCTGTACTGGGGAGTTGTACGCGAGCGGGGACGGTCCGTTACGCTGCCTCGCATGGCGTCATCGGACCCCCAACCGGCTTTCGATGCCCGAACCCCCCCTCGCGTCCCGGTGGGCCTTCTCGCCGGCGTGGCCATCTGCTGCCTGCTGGCCGTCATCGCCCTCGCCATCGCCATTCACGGTGGCCCGGCGCCGACCGCGGCCGGCCTGGCTCTCGCCATCCTGCCGGTGCCGCTGGTGCTGGCCGGCGTGCTGTACCTGGACCGGCTGGAGCCCGAGCCGCCGATGCTGCTGGCCGCCACGTTCGGCGCGGGCGCCGCGGTGGCCGCGCTGATCGGGTTCATCGGGCACGCCTTCGGCAACGAGCTGATCACCACGCCCGAACTGGGCCCGGGCGCGGGCAAGCTGGCCGCCGCGTCGCTAGGCTCAGCCTTCGTCGGGGCGCTGATCGCCGAAACCCTCAAGGGCGGCATCCTGGTCGGCTTGCTGCGGTACCAGCGCTCCGAACTCGACGGGGTGAGCGACGGCGTGGTCTACGCGGCCATGGTCGGCCTCGGCTTCGCGCTCGTATCGAACCTGTTCGCCTACGTGCAGGCCGAACGCAGCGGCCTGGACGCGCTGGTGTCGGCCTTTTTCCAGCGCGGGCTGCTGACCCCACTGTGGGACCCGCTCTTCTCCGCCATGATCGGCCTAGGCGTCGCCTACGCGGCGATGCAGCCGTGGCGCCGCGGCCGCTGGGCCATCCTGGCCGGCTGGGTGCTCGCGGTCCTGCTGCACACGCTGTGGGACGACTCGGTCCACCGGGGCGCGGGCTGGGAGACCTGCGTCTACCTGATCATGATCCTGGCCCTGGCGGTGCTGCTCGTCGCGATGGTGCGGGACCGGCGCCGCATCGTCGGCCTGATCAAGAACTGCCTCACGCCGTTCGAGAACCCGGCCGTGATTACCGGGGACGACGTGACCATGCTGGCCGACCTGCGGATGAGGCGGCTCGCGCGGCAGTGGGCGCGGCTGCACTGCGGCCTGCGCGGCGGCGAGACGATGGCCAGCTACCAGCTCACCGCGACCGAGCTCGCGCTGGCTTGCGACCGGTTCCGGTGCGGGCAGCTGGACCAGGCGGCGTTCGACGCCCGGCGGGACAGCTCGCTGCAGGCAATGGGCCAGGCGGCCGCCGCCCTGCGTGGCCGGCGGCCGCCGCCGCCGTCCTGGGCCCCGGACGGCACGTCGGCCATGGCGCCGTCGCAGTCACTGCACGCGGCCCGGCTGCGGGAGCGGCCGCTGTCCCGGCGGTCCCGTGGCGACAGAGGACCCACCGACGATGATGACGAATAGCCGTCTTGTCGGTGCCTCCCGGTAGAGTCCGGTGGTATGGCACAAAGCGGTGATGGCATCGCCCTGGCCAACCAGCCAGGAGCGCTGGAGGACTACCGCCGGGAACTCACCGGCTACTGCTACCGGATGCTCGGCTCGGGCTTCGAGGCCGACGACGCCGTGCAGGAGACAATGCTGCGGGCCTGGCGGTCGTCGGCTCAGTTCGAGGGCCGCTCGTCGGTCCGGTCCTGGCTGTACCGGATCGCGACCAACGTGTGCCTCGACATGCTGCGCGGGCGCCAGCGCCGGGCCCGGCCAATGGAGGTCGGCCCGTCGAGCCCGCCGGACGAGTCGTTCCTGGGCGACATGCTGCCGGAGCACATGTGGGTCTCCCCCATCGCCGATGACCGCATCCTGCCGGTCGACGCCGACCCGGCGGAGGTCGTCGAGGCCCGGGACACCATCCGGCTGGCGTTCGTCACCGCGCTGCAGCACCTGCCGCCCCGGCAGCGCGCGGCGCTGGTGCTGTGCGAGGTGCTGCGCTTCCAGGCCACCGAGGTGGCGGAGCTGCTCGGCACGACCGTGCCCGCGGTGAACAGCGCGCTGCAGCGGGCCCGCGCCACGCTCGCCGCGGTCCCCGCCGACGAGCGGCCGGCCGACGTGCCCGCCGGCCAGGCCGACCTGCTCAACCGGTACGTCGACGCCTTCGAGCGGTACGACATGTCGGCGCTGGTGGGGCTGCTGCACGAGGACGCGGTGCAGAACATGCCGCCGTTCGCCATGTGGGTTCAGGGCGCGCAGAACATCACCACCTGGATGGTGCAGCCCGGTCCCAGCGCCTGCCGCGGCTCGCAGCTGATCCCGGTCCGCGCCAACGGCTGCCCGGCGTTCGGCCAGTACAAGCCGGATCCCGCGGGCGGGCACGTGCCGTGGGCGCTGCAGGTGCTGGAGATCTCCGGGATGAGGATCACGCGGATGACGATGTTCCTCGACACCGCCGCGCTGTTCCCGTCGTTCGGCCTGCCCGCTCATCTGCCGTAGCGGGCGCGGAACGCCGCGACGCCCTGCTCACCTGGGACACTGGCAGCTAACGCGTCGGCCACAGGCCGTGCATCCTCGTCATTCTGACGGTCTGTTATCGGCAAAGATACTTCTAAGCCGGGCAGAAATCGGAGAGGACCAACATGCGGGACGGCGGACTATCAGCGGAGCGGCTCAAGCGGCTGCATGACGTGATGACCGGCTACGTCGAACGGGGCGAGGTGCCCGGCCTAGTGACGCTCGTGGCGCGCCGGGGCGAGGGTCACGTCGACGCGATCGGGGCGATGGCCGCGGGCTCGGAGGAGCCGATGCGCCGCGACACGATCTTCCGCATTTCCTCGATGACCAAGCCCATCACCGCCGCGGCGGCCATGATCCTCATCGAGGAGTGCGCCCTCCGGCTGGACGAGCCGGTGAACCGGCTGCTGCCCGAGCTGGCCAACCGGCAGGTGCTGAAACGGCCCGATGCCGACCTCGACGACACGGTGCCCGCGCACCGGCCGATCACCGTCCGGGACCTGCTCACCTTCACCATGGGTCTCGGCATCGTGGCGGCCGCGCCCGGTACCGTGCCGATCGCCGATGCCCTGGCCGAGCTGGAACTGGGCCAGAGCATGCCGAGCCCGCAGATGCCGCCCGCGCCGGACGAATGGATCCGGCGCCTCGGTACGCTGCCGCTGATGTACCAGCCGGGCGAGCGCTGGATGTACAACACCGGCTCCGATGTGCTGGGCGTGCTCATCGAACGCGCCTCCGGGCAGCCGTTCGAGACGTTCCTGAAGGAGCGGATCTTCGACCCGCTCGGCATGAACGACACTGGCTTCGACGTCATCTGGGACCGTATCGCCCGTCTCGCGACGTCGTACGTGATCGATCCGGACAGCGGCGCGGCCGCCATCTACGACGAGCCGGCCGACGGGCAGTGGAGCCGGCTGCCGTCGTTCCCGTCCGGTGGCGGCGGCCTGGTCTCCACCGTCGATAACTTCCTGGCCTTCGCCGACATGCTGCGCGGTAAGGGCGTCAGCCGCGGCGAGCGGATCCTGTCCCGGCCGTCGGTGGAGTTCATGACGAGCGACCAGCTGACCCCGGAGCAGAAGGCCGCCTCCGGTCTGGTGCCCGGCTTCTTCCGGGTGCACGGCTGGGGTTTCGGCGTGGCGGTCGTCACCGAGCGCACCGAGGTCGCAAAGTCGGTCGGCACGTACGGCTGGGACGGCGGGATGGGCACCTCCTGGTACAACGACCCCGCCGAGGACCTCACCATGATCCTGATGACCCAGCAGGCCTGGACCTCCCCCATCCCGCCCCGGCTGTTCCAGGACTTCTGGACCGCCACCTACCAGGCCATTGCCGACTAGCGGGCGGCCGGGGGCCGGGGACGCGGGAGGCATAACGGGGCCGGGGGCCGGGTTACATAGGATGTACTGGTAACCGCAGGTGACAGCGGGGCCTCACCCTGACCGCCGCCGCCCGCCGCGGCTGATGACAGCGGGCGTTGCCATGTACTCCGCTTCCCCGCCGTGTGGCGCCGGTACGACAGCGCCCGCCGGGCCGCAATTTACGGGATGACAATAAGCGATGAGCCCTGACAACGGCACGAAGTCCGTCAAGCGCTGGCGGGACATGCTCGCCAGCGAACGGGACGCGGCCGCGCTGTACTCGCGGCTGGCTGACGCGGAGACCGGCGAGCGCCAGGAGATCTTCCGTGAGCTGGCCTCGATCGAGCTGAAGCACGCCGCGCACTGGGAAGACAAGCTGCGCGAAGCGGGCGCGGACGTACCGGCCGCCGGCGGCCCGAGCCTGCGTACCCGGCTGATCGGCACGGCGGCGCGCCGGCTGTCAGTCGAGACCGTGCTGCCGATGATCGAGCGAGCCGAGAAGGCCGACGCCGGCACGTACGACAACGACCCGGACGCCGCCCCGGGGATGGCCGCGGACGAGCGCAGCCACGCCCGGACCCTGGCGCACCTGATCGACGGGGGCCGCCCGGACCCCCAGGCGCAGATCCGGCGGCGCGAATCGTGGCACCGCAGCGACCGGTCCGGCGCGCTGCGGGCCGGCGTGTTCGGGGTCAGCGACGGCCTGGTGTCCAACACCGCCCTGGTCATGGGCTTCGCCGGGTCCGGCACCTCACGTACCGTGACGCTGCTGGCCGGGATCGCGGGCCTGCTGGCCGGGTCGTTCTCAATGGCGGCCGGTGAGTACATCTCCATGTCGAGCCAGCGAGAGATGTACGAGCGGGAAATCTCGCTCGAGCAGGCCGAACTGGAGGAGAAGCCGGAGGAGGAGCACGCCGAGCTGGTCCTGATCTACCGGGCCAAGGGCCTGAGCAAGCCCGAGGCCGAGCAGCTCGCCGACCGGATCATGGCCGACCGCTCGGTCGCGCTGGATACCCTGGCCCGGGAGGAACTGGGTCTTGACCCGGACGAGCTCGGGTCACCGTGGGGGGCCGCGTTCTCCAGCCTGTTCGCGTTCGCCATCGGCGCGTTCGTCGTGATCATCCCCTACCTGGCCGGCAGCGGCAAGGCGGCGCTGCTGGCCGCGATCGTCCTCGCCGTGGCCGCGCTGTTCGGGGTGGGCGCGAGCATCGGCGCCCTGAACGGCCGGGGCGTGCTCCGCTCGGGTCTGCGCCAGGTCATTGCCGGGGTGATCGCCGCGGCAGTCACATTCGGCGTCGGCCACCTGATCGGCGCGCACGTGTCCTGACGCGCTCCCTCGCCTGACCCGGCCCGACGGGCCCCCGCTGACGCGCGGGGCCTTGTGCGACGATGACCGGGTGCAGGTGCTGCGAACGCCGGAGGATCGCTTTACTGGACTGCCCGAATTCGGCTACCCGCCGCGGTACGCCGAGGTGGGCAACGGCCTGCGGATGGGCTACGTAGAAGCGGGACAGCCGGACGGCGATGCGGTGCTCCTGCTGCACGGCGAGCCCAGCTGGTCTTTTCTCTACCGCCGGGTGATGGCCGTGCTGGCCGCCCGCGGGCTGCGGGCGATCGCGCCGGACCTGATCGGGTTCGGCCGGTCGGACAAGCCCACCCGGCCGGACGACCACAGTTACGCGCGGCACGTCGAGTGGGTCCGCGGGTTCGCGTTCGACCAGCTCAACCTGCGCGACGTCACGCTGGTCGGGCAGGACTGGGGCGGTCTGATCGGGCTGCGGCTGGTCGCGGAGCACCCGGACCGGTTCGCCCGGGTGGTGGCGGCCAACACCGGCCTGCCCACCGGTGACGATCCGATGCCCGAGGTGTGGTGGCAGTTCCGCCGGGTCGTGGAGCGGGCCGCCGCCCTGGATGTGGCGCGGCTGGTGCAGGCGGGCTGCCAGACGCCGCTGCCCCGGCCGGTGCTGGCGGCGTACGCGGCCCCGTTCCCGGACGAGCGGTTCCTGGCCGGGCCCCGCGCGATGCCGACCCTGGTGCCCACCGCGCCGGACGATCCCGCGACCGAAGCGAACCGCGCCGCGTGGCGCGAGCTGGCCGCCTGGGACCGGCCGTTCCTGGTGGCGTTCAGTGACCGGGACCCGATCACCGGGCGCATGGCTCCGGTCCTCAAGCGCACCATCCCCGGCACGGCCGGCCTGCAGCACCCGGTCATCGAGGGGGCCGGCCACTTCCTGCAGGAGGACGCCGGTGAGCGCCTCGGCGAGGTGGTCGCCGCCTTCGCCGGCACCGCGTGAGCGAGCCGAAGGGCGCCGACGGAAACGGTGAAGACCTGGAGCGTTGCAGCCGATGCCCGGATGTCCGCCCGCGTCTCCGTGTCTTAGCGCTCCGGCGGGCTCATCTCCGTGATCTATGGCCGCGGGATGTTGCGTACGTTGAGCCGCGCGATATTGGCCACCTCGCCGACCCCGCCGTCGAGCACCATCTTGCCCAGCGAGAGCGCGAAGCCCTTCGCGTCCTCGGGAGGGATATGGGAGGGCACCTCGGTCGCGTCGGGGGTGGTGACGACGTCGAGCAGGGCAGGTCCGTCGTGACCGAAGACGGCCTGGGCCGCGTCGCGGACGTCGCCGGGTTCGGTGACGCGCCGGGTGAAGAACCCGGCGCCCGCGGCGATAGCGGCGAAGTCGACATGATCATGGTCGGTCTCGAACGGAGGATCGCCCGCCGCCAGCATCTCCAGGCGGACCATGCCGAGGCTGGAGTTGTTGAAGACCACGACCTTGACCGGCAGCCGGTGCGTCTTCGCGGTCAGCAGCTCGCCCAGGAGCATGGCCAGGCCACCGTCACCGGACAGCGAGACGACCTGCCGGCCCGGGCTGCACACCTGAGCTCCGATAGCCATCGGCAGCGCGTTGGCCATCGAGCCGTGTACCCAGGAGCCGAGCAGCCGCCGCCGCCCGTTGGGCGTGATGTAGCGGGCGGTCCAGGTGCAGCACATGCCGGTATCGGCGGTGAAGACCGCGTCCTCGTCGGCTACTTCGTCGATGACCGCGGCGAGATACTCGGGATGGATCGGCTTCTTGCTGCTCACGTGGGCGCTGTAGGTGTCGACGCTGTGGCTGACGGCTCGTTCATGGGCGCGGAGCATGTCGTCGAGGAACGAGCGGTCTCTGCGCTGCTCCAGGTGCGGCAGGAGCGCGCGAAGGGTCAGGCCGAGGTCGGCGGCGATGCCCTGGGCCAGCGGGACGCGCCGCCCCAGGCGCGCCGGGTCGATGTCGACCTGGACGTTGTTCTTGACCGGGAGGAAGTCGTCGTAAGGGAAGTCGGTACCCAGGAAGAGCACCAGGTCAGCGTCGTGCAGTGATTTGTAGCAGGCGCCGTAGCCCAGCAGGCCCGTCATTCCGACATCGAACGGGTTGTCGTACTGCAGCACGTCCTTGCCGCGCAGGCTGTGGCCGACCGGCGCGTTCAGGCGCCTGGCCAGCTCGAGGACATCGGCGCGCGCGTCGGTACAGCCGATCCCGCCGAAGATCGCTATTTTGCCCGCGGCCTGGATCCGCTGGACCAGTTCGGCTACCTCCTGCTCGCTGGGCGCAGGCCGTGGCCGAGCGGTGACGGTGACGCTCGCCGGAACCGGTCCTTCGGAGTGCTCGGTCAGCACGTCACCGGGGAACACGATCACGCCGGCGCCCCGCTTTCCGACGGCGGCCTGGATGGCGCCACGAGCCAGACGGCCCACCTGGCTGGGGTTGGAGATCATCTCGCAGTAGTAGCTGGCCTGGGCGAACAGGGCTTCGGGCTTGGTCTCCTGAAAGTATCCGGTGCCGATCTGGCGGCTCGGAATGTGCGAGGCGAGGGCCAGGACCGGGGCCCCAGAGCGCTGGGCGTCCATCACGCCCTGGATGAGGTGGGTGTTGCCGGGACCGCAACTACCCGCACAGACCGCGAGGCGGCCGGTGAGCTGCGCCTCGGCCGAGGCGGCAAACGCCGCCCCCTCCTCGTTGCGAACGTGCACCCAGTCGATGCCGCCCTTCGCGGCTCCGCCACTGCGGCGCACGGCGTCGCTGAAGGCGTTGAGGCTGTCGCCTACCAGCCCGTAGATGCGGGTCACACCCGCCTGGACCAGGACCTCGAGCAGATCGTCGGCTACGTGCCTGGGCATGTTGTCCCCTTATAAAGCGTCTCGGCGGCAGGGCCCTCGCTATTGGTCCATCAGTGGCCCCGGGCGATCCAGTCCTGAAGGTCCGGAGCCTCGGTGCCGATCGTGGTGTCGGGACCCGAGGCCGGGGTGCACCACCGTGTCCTCCGGGAGCGACAGTAGCTTTTCGCGGATCGACGCGATGATCGTGCCGAAGTCACTGAACGTCCAGGGAGAACGTGCCCCACGTAACGGCATGATCGATCCTGGCCCTCACCGGCCAGCCTAAGGGCCCCAGGCCGGACTAACATAGAGAGAGTCGCAGCGGATTCGCACCGAGAGCGAGGGCATTGGACACGACGCGGGGCACGCCAGGACCGGAGGAATCCGGCGTCGTTGACTACGGCCAGGTCGGCCCGACGGTGGTCCGCCTGCTCCTCGGTGCGCGGCTGCGTCGGCTCCGCCAGGCCGCGGGAGTCACCCGGGACAGCGCCGGGGAAGCGATCCGATCGTCTGGGTCCAAGATCAGCCGGCTCGAACTGGGCCGGACCGGCTTCAAGCAGCGCGACGTGTCTGATCTGCTCAGCCTCTACGGGGTCGGTGACAACGCCGAACGGGAGGACCTGCTCGCCCTGGCCCGGCAGGCCAACGCGGCGGGCTGGTGGCACTCCTACAGCGGCGTGCTGCCCGCGTGGTTCGAGCCCTACCTCGGGCTTGAGCAGGCGGCGAGCATCATCCGCAGCTACGACGTGCAGCTCATCCCCGGGCTGCTGCAGACCCCGGACTACGCCCGGGCGGTGGTCCGGCTGATGGACGGCGTCCCGGAATCCGCGGTCGAGCAGGCGGCCGCGCTGCGGATGCGCCGGCAGCAGCTGCTGCACCGCGAGGACCCGCCGCACCTGTGGGCGGTCATCGACGAGACCGCGCTGCGCCGCCCCATCGGCGGCCGGGCCGTGATGCTGGCCCAGGTCGATCACCTGGTCAGGATGTCGCGCCGGCCCCACATCACCATCCAGGTCATGCCGTTCAGCGCGGGCGGGCACACGGGCACGGGTGCGCAGATGATCCAGCTGCGCTTTCCTGAGGGGCTGCTGCCCGACCTGGTCTACCAGGAGCAGCTCGAGAGCGCGATCTACCTCAACAAGCCCGCCGACACCGTGCACTACTGGAACATCCTGAACAGCGTGGTCACCGAGGCGCTCCCCCCGGAGCAGAGCGCGGAGATGCTCCGCAGACTCGCTGACCTGATCTGACCTCTCTAACCTGATCTGACGGGCGGCGAGCGGGCGGCCCATCGTCCGCCCCTACCATTCCTGGGCCTGCGCGGGAGGAGTGGCCGGTCAATGAGGCCCAGTCAATGAGGCGCCGGGATGCGGTCGTGATCGGCGGCGGGCACAACGGCCTGGTCGCCGCCGCGTACCTGGCCCGCAGCGGGCTGGACACCCTGGTGTGCGAGCGCCGGGACGTGCCCGGCGGTGCCGCGGTCAGCGAGCACCCGTTTGGGCCGGACTACACGGTCACCTCGCTGTCGTACGTGGTGTCCCTGCTGCCGCCCGATCTCGTTCGCGACCTGCGGCTGGAGCAGCACGGGTACCACGTCTACCCGCAGGGGCCCTACTTCGCGCCCCGTGCCGACGGGCGCGCGCTGCGGCTGCCCGCGGACCCGGTGGCGCGGCACGCCGAGATCGCCCGGTTCTCCGGCGCCGACGCGGACGCCTACCGGGACTACGAGGCACACCTGGCGCAGATGGGCCGGCTGCTCGGCCCGCTGCTGCACCAGATCCCGCCGCACCTCGGCTCGCGGCGGCCCGCCGACCTGTGGCGGCAGGCCCGGCTGCTGGCCCAACTGCGGGGAGCTGGCGTGCGTGAATCGGTAGATCTGACCCGGCTGCTCACCGGCAGCATCGCCGACCTGCTCGACCGTTACTTTGAAAGCGACGCGGTACGGGGCGTGCTGTCGGTCTCGGGCGTCATTGGCACCTGGGCCGGACCGCGGTCGGCGGGAACGGCGTACGTCATGCTGCACCACCACATCGGGGAGGCCGACGGGCAAGCGGGTGCGTGGGGCTTCCCGCGCGGCGGCATGGGCGGGGTCACCGGGGCGATCGCCGCCGCGGCCCGGTCGTTCGGCGCGCAGATCCGCACTGGCGCCGAGGTTGCCCGCATCCGGACCCGCGCCGGACGGGTCACCGGGGTGACCCTGGCCAGCGGGGAGGAGATCGACTCCGACGTCGTCATCACGACGGCGCATCCGGCGATCTCTTTCCTGCGCCTGCTGGACGCGGCCGAGCTGCCGCCCGGGTTCGTGGCGGACATCCGCGGCTGGCAGACCCGCAGCGGCACCGTGAAGATCAACCTCGCTCTCGACCGGCTGCCGGTGTTCACCAGCCAACCTGAGCCGGACCCGCACGTCTACGGCGGCACCATCGTGCTGGCCGAGAGCCTCGACGACGTGGAGACCGCCTTCCAGCAGGCGGTCTCCGGTCAGCCGTCTGCGCTGCCGTTCGCCGACATCTGCATCCCGAGCGTGTTCGACGACTCGCTGGCGCCGCCCGGTCAGCAAGTCATGTCGCTGTTCACCCAGTGGGTGCCGCACGGCTACGCGGACGCGCCGCATGAGGCCGAACTGGCCGCGCACGCGGACCGGGTGCTGGCCCGGGTGGAAGCGGTCGCGCCCGGCTTCACCAGCTCCGTACTGCACCGCCAGGTGATCGGGCCGCACCAGATGCAGGAGGAGTACGGCCTGGTGGGCGGGAACATCTTCCACGGCGAGCTGTCGCTCGGCCAGATGTTCCACGCCCGGCCCGCTGCGGGCTACGCGGACCTGCGCACCCCGGTTCGGGGCCTCTACCAGGCCGGCTCGGCCACCCATGGCGGCGGCGGGGTCACCGGCATTCCGGGCCGCAACGTCGTGCGCCAGGTCCTCGCCGACCAGCGGACCCAGCGGTGGGCAGACCGCTGGCGCGCAGCCCGGCGGGCCCGCGGCCCTGACGCCCGGCCGGCCCGGCCCGGCCCGGCCCAAAGGCGTAGCGGCCCGGACCCAGAGACTTAGCGGCCCGGGCCCCGGTGGCCCGGCGGGACTACGGGGAGCGTAGTCGTATCCACTACGCTCCCCGTAAGCGGGGCGGTGGCGCGGGGGGCGGTCACGCATCGCGGAGGTGGAGAAGCACGCCGCCGGCGAGGAGCGCCGCAGCGGCCCAGGCGGCGAGGACGCCGAGGCCGCTCCAGGGGCTGATGGGAAGGCTGCGCAGGCTGGTGGTGGCCTGGATGGTGAGCCCGGCGGTGATGGTGCCGGCCTTGGCGGCCAGGACGGTGGTCCGGCGCGCCATGGCGGTGAAGGTGACCCGGATCATGCCGCTGCTGTACTCTCCGCTAATCGCCGCCGTGGCGAGGATGACGACCATCGCCTGGCTGAGGTAGATCCCGGTCAGGCTGGTCCGGGCGGGATCGAGGTGACAGCTCGCGGAGGGGCATCTCGCGGCGGCGTCCGCCCCGGCGCCGAGGGCCACGGTCAGGGCGATGACGGCCAGCAGCAGCCAGATCGTGCCCGGCAGGGTGAGCCGCTTTGTCCACTCGGCACGCAGCGCTTCCCGCATGCTCGTCCAGCCCGCGGGCAGCGCATCACCCAAGCTGGCGTGGCTCATGCGTCTCTCCTCCGGAGCAGGATGACGGCCAGGGCCAGGGCCAGCACGGCATAGCCGCACAGCACAGCGAAGCCGGCCCACGGCGCCAGCGGGAAGTAGCCGTTCGCCGGCGTGTACGGCCGCTCACCTGCGGATACCGCGGGATGGTCTGCTGGATGGCGAAGGCGGCGGCCGGAGTGACCCGCAGCAGCCAGTCCGCGGCACTGGCGGGCAGCACCGGCAGCGCGGTGGCGAAGAAATACGGCCGCACGATCGCCACGATGACGGCGGTGACCGCTCCGGCGCCGTGCCGCAGGATCGTGCCCAGGGCGAGGGCGAGCATGGCGGCGACCGCGAACAGAGCCGCGGTCCCGGCCACCACGCGCACCTCGGTGAGCGCGGTGACCGGCAGGACGAAGTTGCCGGGGGAGCGCAGCAGCCGCTCACCGAGCAAGAGCGCGGCGGTGCCGCCGGCCAGCCCGGCGATGAAGGTGACCGAGCCGATCACGACGGCTTTAGCGGCCAGCACGCGGCCCCGCGCGGGGCTGGCGGTGAAGGTAACCCGGATCAGGCCGCGCCGGCCATCCGATGCCCTGCTGCCAGTCTGGCCCGTCGTTCACCGGCACCATTGCCCATGATGCGAGCCAGAATGTGGCGGGCGTGGCCATGGTCGTGGTCCTGGCCGTCCTCGCTCTTGGGGTCGGCTGGCTGATCGCCGGCCGGATCCTGCGGCCGCTTCGCACGATCACCGCCACCGCCCGGGACATCTCCGCCAGGAACCTGCACCAGCGCCTCGCCCTCGACGGCCCGGACGACGAGTTCCGGCAGCTCGGGGAGACGCTCGATGGCCTGTTCGGGCGGCTGGAGGCATCGTTCCAGGCGCAGCGGCACTTCGTAGCCAACGCGTCGCATGAACTGCGGACCCCGCTCACCGCCGAGCGGACCGTGCTCCAGGTCGCGCTGGCCGATCCGGACGCCACCGCACAGACGCTGCGATCGGCCTGCGAGAAGGCCCTGAAGTGGGGTGATCAGCAGGAACGCCTTATCGAGTCGCTGCTCACCCTGGCCAGCAGCGAGCGCGGAGTCGAACAGTGGGAACCCTTCGATCTCGCCGACATCGGCCGGAACGTGATCCTGGACCGCCACCGGGAAGCCGAGCGGCGGGGCATCCACGTCGACGCCGCCCTCAGCGCGGCTCCGGCCACCGGTGACCCGGCCCTGGCCGAAAGCCTGATGGCGAGCCTGGTAAGCAACGCCATCCGGCACAACCTGGACGGAGGCTGGGTCGAGGTCGCCACGGATATGACCGATGGGCGGGCGGTCGTAACCGTCAGCAACACCGGGCCGCTGATCGCGCCCGACGAGGTCGATCGCCTTGAAGGCGCGGGTCTGCTCGGTGGGGGCCTGTTCAGCCGGACGGCCCCGGCCGCTGTCCATCGGGCCGCCCTGGATAATTGGCCGAATGGGATGGCACCGGGCTGGCGGGCCCAGGGCTAGCGGCCCCCAAGCTGACGGGCCTCGGTCTGGCGGGCCCCGGTCTGGCTGGCCGGCCGGACCGCTGCGCGAGGGGCTGATCGCCCTGCTGGTGGCGCGCGGCGGGCCCGCAAGAGAATCCGAGACAGGAGCGGCATGAACGGAGCGCAGGCGCTGATCCGGACGCTGGTGGGCGCCGGGGTGGAGGTTTGCCTCAGCAACCCGGGCACCTCGGAGATGCATTTCGTCGCGGCGCTGGACGCGGTGCCGGACATGCGCGGGGTGCTGTGCCTGTTCGAGGGGACGGCGACCGGCGCGGCGGACGGGTACGGGCGGATGAC
>Ga0302181_10000364_pt1 | contig 38384 bp, 42 predicted proteins | sample I_Palsa_E3_3_FD_198786 | JGI IMG/M metagenome (GOLD analysis project Ga0302181, IMG submission 198786) | Peat permafrost microbial communities from Stordalen Mire near Abisko, Sweden - I_Palsa_E3_3 | ecosystem: Environmental > Terrestrial > Soil > Palsa > Peat permafrost | place: Sweden...
TCCCGGAAGTCGTTTAGTAGGAGAAAGCACAAATGCCTCAGGGTACAGTCAAGTGGTTCAACGCCGACAAGGGCTATGGTTTCATCGCCCCCGACGACGGCACGAGCGATGTCTTCGTTCACCACTCCGTAATTCAGGCTGACGGTTACCGCAGCCTCCAGGATAACCAGCGGGTGGAGTTCACAGCCAGCCAGGGCACCAAGGGCCCGCAGGCTGACAGCGTCCAGCCGATCTGATCATCCCGATCTGAATAATCCAAGCGCAGCGGCGGGGCGGGCTAGCTTTCTGCTAGCCCGCCCCGCCGTCGCATTCCCGGCCTAGCGCCAGCGGCTCAGTGGCCAGCGGCTCAGTGGCCGGCGCCAGCCTGGTCGCCGTGGGGTGGGTCCTGTTCGGAGCCGAAGGGACCAGCGGGAGCCTGAGGTAGCTGGAGACAGGCTTCGCGGTCGCCCCTGTTTTTGTTTCGCGGTAGGGCCGGGACGGGGCGCGGTGTACAGCTGGCCCGCGCCCGTCGGCCCGGCAGCAATTCCTGCATGAACGCATGCGCCGACGGATCTATAACCGGCGCAGCATCAAGACGATAAGCACGATGATGACAATGACGACAAGGGTTCCGATGCCGATATACATGGGGGTTGCCTCTCCTGGCTCGGCCGGCGGCGCCGACGTGTTCGAACCGACTACCCGGCCCAGCCCTGGCTAATCGAGCGGGGCCCCAGAACCGCATCCCTGACCGGATCGCGCGTCGGTCCGAACCTGGCTTAAGGGCTGCTCAGCCGCCGTGCCAGGGCGCGACCAGAATCGTTGAAAATCTTTTTGCCGAACGGTCGTGGTGCTTGCGCTACGCCACGCCAAACCGCCCGTCCGGTGAAATGACACCCCAGCGGGTTTATTCGGACCCGCCGTTGGCCGAACGACGGACCAGGCGTACCTGGGCATTCGGGTGCTCCCGCCACGTGTTCGCGCCCGAGGCCGCCGCCGTCTTGGCCTGCTCCCACCTGAGCTTCGCGATCTGGCTCGGTGGCGTTTCCAGCTCCTTGATCCAGGCGCGGGTCGCGGCGACTACATGCGAGCCGGCCACGGTCAGGCCGGCCAGTGCGACTACGGCGCCGATCCCGATCAAGACTCCGCCGGTGATCAGCGGCCCGGATTCCAGCTGCGGCCAGGCCCGGGCGGGCTGATTGTTCGTTCCGGTATTAGCCATGTGCCTGCCCCGATGTCTCTAGTAACGTCCGTATGCTCAGCCGAGCACGACGGGCTTCCCTAACCGACGTAACAAGACTAGCCTCGGGTCGCGCTCGAGGGAATCCGCCACCTCCCGGCTCGCGGTTGCTCAGACCCTCGACGACGCGGGGTTAGGCCGGCGCTGACGGAGCAGCAGCCGGCGTTCGTCCTCGTCGTAGCCGCCCCAGATGCCGTAGCCCTGGTGGGTGTCCAGGGCGAACGCCAGGCAGGACGGCCGTACCGGGCAGCGCTCGCAGACCGACTTGGCCTCGTTGATTTCCGCCAGGGCCAGGCCGGTCTTCCCGATCGGGAAGAACAGGTCGGTGTCCAGGAAGCGGCAGGCCGCCGCCTCACGCCAGGAGGCACGGCCATCTTTGCCGGGGTGCGCCGGGCGCGCGTGCCGCTGATGGGCGGCTGGGTCTGGCGAGGCAGTAACGGTCACGACTTCCTCCTATGCGGTGGTTGCTCACATGCATGTGCCCCACGCCGGATCTGCGGGCGGGTCATGCTCTGGCGCCGGGTTCGCGCTGGTGCGCGAAGTCCTTGCTTCGGATCGCGGCCAGGGATACAACGCCGGACACCAGCGCGATGATGGCCGCGACCAGAAGAATGCGGTTCAGACCGGTGGTGAAGGCGGTCCGGGTGATCGTTCCCACGGCTTGCCTGGCGTGCACCGGCAGTTTGGCGATCACCGATCCGATCTCCCCGGACTGCACCGCGGCGGCGATCCGCGGACCGCTGCGAGCCAGCCCCGGTACTGCGGGCACCCGGGCCAGCACCTCGCTGTTCACCTGGTTGGAGAACAGCGTTCCCAGCAGCGCGATGCCGGTGGCGATCCCGACCTGGCGGAAGGTGGAGTTGATGCCCGAGGCCATGCCGGCCCGCTGCGGCGCCACCACGCCCACGGCAGTGGAGGCCAGCGGCGGGTTCACCAGGCCGACGCCGACGCCGCCCACGATCATGCCGGGGATGAGATGGGTCCACGCCGACCCCGCGCCGAGGCCGCGCATCAGCAGCAGCCCGACCCCGACGATGATCAGGCCAGGCCCGATGAGCAGCCGGATCGGCACCCGTGAGGTCAGCCTCCCGGCCGCGGTGGAGGTGACCAGGATGCCGCCGGAGATGAACATCAGCCGGACGCCGGTGGCCAGCGGCGAGTAACCCAGGATGTCCTGGACGTACAGCACCAGGTAGAGCAGCATCGAGAAGATCGAGGCGCTGAGTCCGAACGCCGCCACCGACCCGCCGCTGAAGGTCGGCAGCCGGAACAGGTTCAGGTCGAACATCGGCGACCTGCTACGCAGCTCGACGACGACGAAGGCCACGAGCAGCACGGCCGCCGCCGCGAAGCAGCCGAGCACCAGGCCGTCGGTAAAGGAGCGCTGGTTCGACTCGATCAGCCCGTACACCAGGCTCGCCAGCGCCACCGTGAACAGCGAGAAGCCAGCCCAGTCGGGGCGGCTCGCGTGCGGCGCGCGCGATTCCGCTACCTTGAACACGCTGATGATAACGGCGGCGATGCCGATCGGCGCGTTTACGAAGAAGATCCAGCGCCAGGACAGGCCGGTGGTCAGCAGCCCGCCGAGCAGCGGGCCGATGGCCACCGCCAGCCCGGTCACCGCGCCCCACACCCCGAACGCGACACCGCGGTCCTTGCCGCGGAAGGCGTCGGCCAGCAGCGCCAGCGAGACCGCGAACATGATAGCCCCGCCGGCCCCTTGCAGGGCCCGGGAGAGCTGAAGCATCAGCGTGCTGGCGGCGAATCCGCACAGCGCCGATGCGCAGGTGAACACGACCAGGCCGATCAGGTACATCAGCCTCCTGCCGTACATGTCCGCCAGGCTGCCCGCGGTCAGCAAGAACGCGGCCAGGGTCAGTGCGTACGCGTCCACGATCCACTGCAGATCGGAGAAGCTGGAGTTCAGCGCCCGCTGGATATCCGGCAGGGCCACGTTCACGATCGTGATATCAAGCAGCAGCATGAACGTGCCCAGACACACCGCGACCAGCGTCCACCATTTGTTCCCGCGCTGACCGGGCTCCTGGCCGGTGTTCTGACGGTGCTGGCCGCGGCCGGGCGGATCCTGCTTGGACAGAGCGGCCGGTGGTTCGGTCATGACGGGCTCCTGATGGCGTGGGGCAGGAAAGACGGGGCGATCGGCGACCGTTCTACTCTGACAGGCGCTGCGGCGGTCGGCGAGTTCTGTCAACGGGGCCACCCGACATTTTCGGCCGCGGTGACCGGATCGCCGCCCAGCAGCCGGGCCTGCACGGCGGTGGCGAGCTGGGGCCTGGCGCCTGCTCCCGCCAGCGCCAGCGGAGCATGCCGGGCGAGCTCGGTGAGCTGCGCGGCGAATGGCTCGAGGGTCTGCGGCCGGGTCGCGGCCAGGACCACGAGGTCCGGGTGCCGCGCCTGGACGGCCCGGGTCAGTTCCTCGACGGGGGTGCTCGGCCCGAGATAGTCGATCCTCCAGCCGGTGCGGTTCAGCACGATGCCGAAGACCATCAGCGCCAGGTCGTGCAGCTCTCCCGGCGGGCAGGCCAGGAGGGCGCGCGGGCCGTGCCCGTTTCCCCAGCCCCGGGCCAGCCCGGCGAGGCGCCCGTGGATGACATTGCTGGCGAAGTGCTCCTGGGCGATGCTGGCGGTTCCCCGCGCCCAGCGCTCCCCGAGCTCGGCCAGGTAAGGCAGCACCACCTCCCGGAGCATCGTCGGCACGGAGAGATCGGACATGAGCCGGTCAAGAACGGTCTGTGCGGCCGGCTCGTCGAAGCTGTCGAGGGCACGCTGGAGGGCACCGGACAGCTCATTCGCGGTCGAGGGGATGCGGTCGGGCCCGGCGGCCGGGCCCTGACCGCCCCGGCCCGGGTCGCCGCGTGTCCCGCTGTCCTCTCCGAGCACTTCCCGCGCCGCCTCGGCGGCCGACAGCCCGCGGCCGAGATGGGCCTGCATCTGGCGCACTCGCAGCGCGTCCGCCTCGGAGTACAACCGGAAGCCGCCCGCTGAGCGCACGGGCTGAAGAAGCCCGTAGCGGCTCTCCCACGCCCGCAGGACGTGGTCGCTGACGCCGAGGCGCCGGCTTAGCTCACCGATGCGCAGCACCGGCGGACCTTCGGATGAGTCCACGCCGACACTCTACAATACTTAGACAGACATTAGACAATGTCTAGATATGAGGGCTAGCGTCTCGTCCTGAGGAGCTGAAGGCCGTCATGAAACTGCAGCGCTCAGCCGCCTCTGACCTCAGCTCAGCCGCCTTCCCCCAGCACCTCAATCTGCGGCGCGGACCCCTTCCCCCTCCCGGTCGCGCTCAGAGTGAGGGAAGCTGGATGCCATGGAGTGGACGGGACAGGTTTACGCGGACGCCCCGACCGTGGCGGCGGAGGTCTACATCGAGGCGCCGCCGGAACGGGTATGGCCTCTGGTGAGCGACATTTTCCTGATGCCGGGGCTGAGTGCCGAGCTGGGGCAGGTGGAATGGCTCGGCGGGGCAACCGGCCCGGCGCTCGGGCATCGTTTCGCCGGCCGCAATGCCAATCCGGCGCTGGGGGAGTGGGAGACGGTCAGCACGATCGTGGAGTGTGACGAGCCTCGCTGTTTCGCATGGGCCGTGGGGGACCCTGACCATCCCGGCGCGACCTGGCGGTTCACCTTGCGCCCGGACGGGACGGGCACGGTGCTCGAGCAGCGGGCGCAGATGGGGCCGGGTCGCTCCGGTCTCAACCTGGCTATCGACGCGATGCCGGAGAAGGAACGCAAGATCGTGTTCGTGCGGCTGCGGGATATCGAAGCCGGCCTGACGGGCAACCTGGCGGCGATCAAGAAGCTGGCGGAAAGGGCCCCGTGATGAAGGGTCCCGGGATGCGGACCGCGACGACCGTCGAGGGCTCGAGCGGGAACTGGGCCGAGATCACCGCGTTCGCGTGCGAGGCCGAGAAACTGGGCCTGGACATCTGCTGGGTCGCGGAGGCGTGGGGGAGCGACGCTCCCTCGGCGCTGGGATACCTGGCGGCCCGCACCGAGACGATGCTGCTGGGCTCGGCCGTCATCCAGGTCGGCACCCGCTCGCCGGTGGTGATCGCGCAGACCGCGATGACGCTGGCGCATCTGTCCGGCGGCCGGTTCCTGCTCGGCCTGGGGGTCTCGGGACCTCAGGTTCTCGAAGGGCTGCACGGAGTCCCGTTCGCCCATCCGCTGGCCCGGATGCGCGAGACCGTCCAGATCGTGCGGAGCGTGTTCACCGGGGAGAAGATCAGCTTCACCGGGAGCCAGTACCGCATCCCGCTGCCTGGCGGTGACGGCCGGCCGATGCGGGTCAGCCTGCCGCCCACCTCCGTGCCGGTCTACCTGGCCGCGCTTTCGCCCAAGATGCTGGAGCTGACCGGTGAGATCGCCGACGGCTGGCTGGGAACGAGCTTTGTCCCCGAGGGCGCCGACGCCTACTTCACCCATCTGGACGCCGGGCTGGCCCGGGCGGGCCGGACCCGGGCGGACCTGGACATCTGCCAGGGCGCCGAGGTCAACGTGGTCGACGAAGCGGGCCTGCCGGACGTCCTGGCCAGCCGCAAGAAGGAACTGGCGTTCTCCCTGGGCGGCATGGGCTCGGGCACGAGCAACTTCTACAACGACGCCTACAGCCGCCAGGGCTGGGCCGGTGTCGCCGCCCAGGTCCGCGCGCGCTGGCAGTCCGGCGACCGCGACGGCGCCGCCGCCCTGGTCACCGATGAGATGGTCCTGGCGACCACGCTGATCGGCACCGAGGACATGGTGCGCGCCCGCCTGCGGACCTGGCGCGACACCGGCGTCGACACCGTCCGCCTGTACCCGGCCGGAGATTCGCTCACCGCCCGCCTGGATAACCTCGGCCGGGCCATCGACCTCGTCCGCGCCCTGGATCCACCGAGGCGTTTCCAGGCGGCCGGCCCGGCCCGGCCCGGCCCGATGTGACGTCGGGTCGGTCGGAGGCGCACCGATGTCACATCGGGTCGGTCGGAGGCGCACCGATGTCACATCGGGTCGGTCGGAGGCGCACCGATGTCACATCGGGTCGGTCGACTGCGCGTCACGCTGGCCCCACGGGCCGCGGCGGCCCCTGCAGGCCCTTAGTTCCGCGTGCCGGAGGCTGCTGCGGCTTGCCGTCGTGCTTCCCGGCTGCTGTGCTCCCGGCCGCGGGGCCCCACCACCGCCTAACCGCCCGGTCGAAGGTAACTTGACACATGAGCAGTCTGCAGCACGCCGAGTCGATCTTCGTGGCCCGCTCGCCAGAGACCCTGTACGACATGATCTCCGACGTGACCCGGATGGGGGAGTGGAGCCCGGTCTGCACGGCCTGCTGGTGGGACGACGGCGGCGGTCCCCGGCCAGGCGCCTGGTTCACCGGGCGTAACGAGCTGCCCGAGCGGACCTGGGAAACCCGCTCCCAGGTGGTGGCGGCCGACCGCGGCCGGGAGTTCGCCTTCGTGGTCGGCGGCTCGTGGGTGCGCTGGGGCTATACCTTCGCCCCGGTGGACGGCGGCACGCAGGTGACCGAGACCTGGGAGTTCCTGCCCGAAGGCATCACCCGTTTCCACCACAGATTCGGCGACGACGCCGCGGCTCAGATCGCCGACCGCACCGAGGCGGCGCATCGGGGCATCCCGGTCACACTGGCCGCGATCAAGAAGGCGGCCGAAGCAGGTTGACTGAATCCATGACTTTGCGTCATGTCTTGAACAATTTCTAGTCATTGGACGCATGGTTTCCGGGCCACGAGACTGGATGGCGACGAACCCCAAAGACCCGGCCCCAGCCGGGCCCCCGAGAGGAGTTGTATGCCCGACCACGCGCCGGCGCCCGCCGGACGACGGATTGCCCTGATCGCGCACGACAACAAGAAGCAAGACATGCTCGAGTGGGCCGAATACAACCTGGATCTGCTGACTGGTCACGAGCTGTTCGCGACGGCCACGACCGGGCATCTGCTGCAGGAGCGGCTTGGGCTGCCGGTCACCTGCTTCCGCAGCGGCCCGTACGGCGGCGACCAGCAGATCGGTGCCCGTATCGCTGAAGGCGAGATCGACCTGCTGGTGTTCCTGTGGGATCCGCTTGAGCCGCATCCGCATGACCCGGACGTCAAGGCCCTGCTGCGGGTCGCGGTGGTGTGCAATATCCCGGTGGCGTGCAACCGGGCCACCGCGGATTTCATCATCTCCTCGCCGCTGATGAGCCGCCGCCACCAGGACTGGGATCCCGCATCCGGCCAGGCTCGTCGCAACCAGGCGGTCCTGACCGTGGCCCGGGCCGGCTGACCGCCTCGGCGCGTCAGCCGCCCAGCAGCGACAGGACGGCGCGGACCGACCGCCGGCTGACGACGGATGAAAAGGATGTTTCACTCCGGCAGAGCCGGACGAAGGCGTGCCAGCCCTTGGGCGTGGCCAGCCCGGCATGGAAGGTTCCTGGATGCCGGGCGAACGCGGCCAGCAGGAGCCGGCCGGCCTGCATGTCCGGGATCAGCTCGCGGTGCAGCGACGACTCGTATTCCTCCAGCGCAGCCTCGAGGAGTTCCCGGCTCTCCTGGCGAGCTGCCTTCGCGGCGGACGCGCCGGCCAGCGCACCCGAGCGGAGCGCGAAACTGATGCCTTCGCGGGTCCACGGCTCCAGCAGGCCCGCCGCGTCCCCGGCTACCAGGACCCGCCGGTCCCTGAGCCTGGCGCGGTCGGTGCGGCACCTGGTGAGATGACCCGAATCACGCAGTACCTCGGCCGAGCCCAGCTGCAGCCGGGCAATGAACTCGCGCAGGTACTCCCGTGTTCGGTCCCCCTGCCCGCGCGCGGCGATGACCCCGACCGTGAGCCGGTCATCCTTGGGGAAGACCCAGCCGTAGGAGCCGGGAATCGGTCCCCAGTCGAGCAGCAGCCGGCCCTGCCATCGCTGCTGGACCGGTCCCGCGACCTTGATCTCCGCCTCCAGGCCGAGATCTACCTGGGAGAATTCCACTCCGACGTGTCGTGCGCTGATGCCTGACGAGCCGTCGGCACCCACGACGACCCTGGCCGTCACGGTGGTGCCGTCGGCCAGCCGCACCTGCGCGCAATCCTCCTGCTGGGTTATCGCCCGGACCGGGGACCGCTGCCGCACAACCGCGCCCTGATCCACCGCCTGCTGCCGGAGAGCGTCGTCGAATTCGTCCCGGAGCACCATGGTCAGGATGGGCTCATCGTGCCTGCGGGTGAACTCATGCTTGCCGCCCAGAGTGAAGGTGGCGGCGTGAATCCGGTCCCGTTCGGGGAACGGACCATGACCGTCCGCGGCTGTCAGCGATGCTCCGATCAGCCCCCCGCCGCATGTCTTGTACCGCGGATGCCGTGCCCGCTCCAGGACGATGGTCCGGGCTCCCGCGGCGACGCAGGCGCTGGCGGCGGACAGCCCAGCGGGCCCGGCCCCGATGACGGCGACATCCCATCGGGGGCCGGGCTCCCTCGGGTGGCCGGCCGCGCTCGCCTGCGCGCTCAGCATGGCGGTGTGGTGCGGAAGGTCTTGGCGCCGCCGCCGACCAGCGGGCCCTGGATGCCGCCGATCGTCACGCCGTCGACCCACCGGTACACCAGGATCCATACGTCGGGCGCCTGGGAGCTGATCGCGAGATTCGGCGCGACGATCGTCAGGTCACCCTGCCGGTCCGCAGTGCCGTCCGCGAGGTCGGACGCCGTGACGTACTGGCCTCCGCAGGTGCCCTCGAGCAGTCCGTAGCTCACCCCCGGATCGGCGTGCATGTCGTAGACGAAAAGCCAGGTCAGCGCGGCCGAGCCCGGCCCGGGACGGACGGCCGCCGCGACCACAGAGAGCGGGCCGCCGGCCTCGGGCAAGGTGAACATGGCGCTGCCGGCATCGACCGGCAGGGCCGGCCCTGACCCCAAAACCGCCGCGGCCGGCGCCCGGCGGGCGGTGCTGCGCAGCTCCGCCCGCAGGCCGCCGATCGTGTGATCCTGGCGCGCCACCAACAGCGCCAGGTAGGCGGCCGCGCCCGTTCCTGCGAGCAGGATCGCGATCATGACGATCGCGATCCAGCCGCCGCGGCTGCCGGGCCACCGGACGCCGCGGTCCCGTCGCGGTCCGAACGACAAGGTGTCCAGTTTTTCGTCCGTGACCCGTCACCGCCGATCGCGCTACCCAGCCGAAAGCCTCATCAGACTGTATCTGGCCCGGTCCTGCTCAGCCGGTGGCCGGGTCGGCCCCGCGGTCGGCCGGACGGTAACCTGGGAGCCGGAGAGTTGGCATGACAGAGCGGAAACCACCGGAGATCAGCTTCGCCTCGTGGATTGACCAGCAGATTAACGAGGCGGCGGAGCGGGGTGCCTTCGACAACCTGCCTGGCGCGGGCAAGCCGCTTCCCCCTTGGGGTGAAACAGGCGGTGACGCGTGGCTGCGGAGCTATCTGGCCCGGGAGGGCGTGGCCGCGGAGGAGCTCCTGCCCACCCCGCTGAAACTGCGCAAAGAGCGCGAACGGCTGGCCGAGTCGGTATCGCGCCTACGCACCGAGCAGGAGGTGCGCGACGTCGTCCGGGACCTCAACCGGCGGATCATGGAATGGCGCCGGATCCCGACGGGGCCGTCCATCTTCTTGTCGCTGGTGGGGGAGGAGGCAATGGTCAGCCGCTGGCGGCAGGGGCAGTCCGCCGCACCGGCGACTGCACCGGCGACGGCGACGGCCGGCCGCCCCCGCGCCGGCCAGCCAGAACCTTCGCGCCAGCGCTGGTGGCATCGCCCCGGCCGCAGGCGGCGTCCAGCCGGTCCCTGAGGCGTCTGTCGCGGCCTTAGACCCGTTAAGCCGTCGGTTACCACGGAATACTGTTGCTGGTGAAGTGGGTCAGCGTGTCAATGTCCTCGGCCGTGTAGACATGGCGGGGCGGGGTGGCGAAGCTGGCGTACGGCTTGAACCGAATCACCACCCGGCCCTCTTCGCGGCACATGCGCTGGATCTCGGGGAGCTTGGAGGCCGGCGTCTCCTGACCGGCCATCAAGTCGATGACGCGGCGCAAGACGTCGACGGCCTGGTCGAAGTCGTCTTCGACGGTGGCATCGCCGTAGACCTGCAGGTAGGTGAGGGGCCACTGCTCGTCAAGCACGCACAGGCTGACCTTCGGGTTCCGTTGTACCGCGAGGGCCTTGGCGCGGGCCGCCATCGTGCTGATCAGCAGGTCGTCGCCATCGAGAACGTAGTACACGACCGTCATGGCGGGCCCGTCGTTCTTCCGGTTGTACCCGAAAATGCAAGTCCGGTGCTTGCGCGCGAACTCCCGGCGCTCGGCTCTGTCCATACTTTGCCCCTTTCGGTATCACGCGTGCCGTGGCTAACGGCTATCACATGGTTTCATGGGAGCAGGGACTCGCCCGGAGTTTATCCCGGCGAGCGTGGGTGGCCGGGCGGGACGAAAATGGATGCCCCATACGATCTGCAGCGCTTCGTGGCGGCTCAGGACGCCGGCCGCACCTATGACCAAGCCACCGCTGAGCTGCGCCGTGGACGCAAGACCAGCCACTGGATGTGGTTCGTGTTTCCGCAGATCACCGGTCTGGGACAGAGTCCGGTATCCCGGATGTACGCGATCTCCGGGTTGGCCGAGGCCAAGGCCTATCTGGCCCATCCCGTGCTCGGGCCGCGGCTGGTCGAATGCGCCGCCATCCTTGGCGGCCTGTCCGGCCGCACCGCGGAACAGATCTTCGGCGGCATCGACGCGTTGAAGCTTCGGTCGTCCATGACCCTGTTCCTGCGGGCCGCTCCGGACGAGCCGGTGTTCCGCCAGGTGCTCGATCAGTACTTCGGCGGGAAACCGGATCCCGCCACCGAGCAGCGCATCTGAGCGGCCGTGTGAGGCGTCCGTGCTCGGCGACGGCTGGATCCTCTTTATCCGGTTTACCTGACTTCGCCTGGTCGCTATCGTCAGTCGGCATGACGGTTACCGTTAGACCCGTTACTGAAGGTGACATCGACGCGCTCGTCGTGTCCGTGGCCGGGCTCTTCGCCGAAGATGCCGGCCGCCATGATCCCACGATGGACCTTCGCTGGCCCGAGCGCGAGGGCGCAGCGTATTACTCTCGCCTCCTGGGCGACCAGGCCTGCCTGCTGCTGCTGGCCCGCGATGACGATCAGGCCGTCGGGCACCTGGTCGGAAGGCTATCCGGACCGGACTCCCTCAGGACCCAGGGCCTAGCGGTGCTTGAGAGCATGCGGGTCGCCCCCGGCACGCGACGGGCCGGCGTCGGCAGCCTGCTGGCGCGGCATTTCTTCACCTGGGCCCGCCACGTCGGGGCGCAGCAGGCGAGCGTGACCGCCTACGCCGCCAACGATGCCGCTCTACGCTTCTACGCCCGGCATGGCTTCTCGGCCAAGTCCGTCACCTCACGCGCCGTCCTCTAGCGCGTCCTTTAGCGCGGCGGCCTGAGTTCTGCCGAGGTCTTGGCTGCCTGGTTCAGCGCGGCGGTCATCATGTCCGCGGCCTGGCCCGCAGCCGCCAGAGCCTCGACCACCTCGACAACCCAGAAGTCGGGATCCTGGCCAGAGCCCGGTGCGATCTGGCCTTCCTCACGCTGCACCACCAGGATCCGGGCGAGCTGCTCGCACAGGTGCGGCAGGTCCTGCCCCATCCGTTCCAGGCTCGCGATGACGTCGCGGGCATCCTCCAGACTCCCGAAGCCGGTGCCGTCAGACGTCAGATCGCGCAGCGCGCGGGTAGCCTCAGCCGCCTGGTTGGCGATGTCACGCATCATCATCGTGCTGGCCAGCTCGCTCACGAGCTCACCGCCGGCTCTCGGCCGGCCGCGGGCGAGCCCGGCAGACTCGGCGTCGGCCGCGGAGCCGTAGGGACGAACCCGTTTGGGCATCTCTCTCCAGGGGTTACTCAGGTATCGGTCGCTGCGGCAACTGCCCTCACCGCTCTGGAAGGGCCCCGCCTGTACGATACGTGATACGTCGGCGACCACGGCACCCGCCGCCGGTGAAGTGGATCACGGTGCCGGGTGTCTTAGGCCGGCCAGCATGCCGATCACCTACTGGAGAGACGTTGACTATGCCGCCGGATCCAGCACCGGACCAGCCGGCCAGCGTCAGGCCTCCAGACCCGGACGACACGCCGGTACTGCCGGTGCGGAGCCCGGCAGACACCGACGTCAGCTGGGGCGAGCAGCCCGAGCCGGACGACGACGAGCGCCTGTACCGTGAGCGGCCGCCGCACTGGGATTCTTAGTACACGTTGGCCTGATGATTCCTCCTACTGCGCTTGGCAGCCTGTCATTGATATATGTAGGTGCCCGGAGCTGGCTCTTTCGCCGGGAAGCGGGGGCTGCCGACGGACTGAGGTGCCGCGACCTGCGCACCGGAGCGGTCGGCCAGCCAGCCGACCCAGTGCTCCCACCAGGAGCCCTCGTGCCGCTGCGCGCCCGCCAGCCACTGCTCGGCGTCGGGCGGCGTCTCCGGATTGACGAAGTACCCGAGCCCTCGGTGCTTCGGATCGGCCACCACGGTCTGGATGTGGCCGCTTGAGCACAAGACGAACTGAGAATGACCGGAAACCATCTGGGTGGACCGGTAAGAGGTATGCCACGGCGTGATGTGGTCGGTCATCCCCGCCGCCACGTACGTATCGCAGCTGATGCGTGAGATGTCGATCGGCGTGCCGAGGACCTTCATGCCGCCCGGGTGAACCATCTGGTTGCCTGCCACCAAGTCGAGCAGCTGATGATGGAAAGCGGAACTCAGCCTGGTCGTGTCCGCGTTCCAGGCGAGGATGTCGAAGGCCGGAGGGTCCTGACCGAGCAGGTAATTGTTCACCCAGTAGTTCCACACCAGATCGTTCGGGCGCAGCCAGGCGAACATGTTCGCCGTCTTCCAGCCGTCCATCACCCCGCTGCGCTGCGACACCTTCTTGGCCAACGCGAGCGACTCCGGTGTCGCGAAGAGGAACATCCGTCCATCAGATTCGGTGTCGAGTAGGGTGACGGTCATCGTCGCGGAGTGGATGCGATGGTCCCCAGAAGCGGCGAGGTGCGCCTGCGCGAGCGCGAGCGTCATCCCGCCCAGGCAAGCGCCCGTGGTGTTCACATCGGGCGAACCGGAAACCTCGCGGACCACGTCGACCGCGTCGATGGTCGCCTGCACGTAGGTGTCGAAAGTCCAGTCGCGCTGCTCCCCGGTCGGGTTGCGCCAGCTGATCCCGAACACCTGAATGCCCTGCTTGAGCAGGTATTCGTACATGCTGCGGCCAGGTGCGAGGTCCAGGGCATAGTACTTGTTCACTTGCGGAGGCACCACGAGCATGGGCCGCTGGTAGGTGACGTCGCTCTGCGGCGTGTACTGGATCAGCTCGAAAACCTCGTTCCGGAAAATGACCGCACCGGGCGTCGCGGCGAGGTTTTCGCCGAGCGTGAACGGACTGCGGTCGACCATCGTCGGCATGCCGTGGTTGTGCTGCACATCGCCGGCCAAGTTCGCGATCCCCTTGCGGACGCTACCGCCGCCGGTGTCCCAAGCCCGCTTGATGGCCGCGGGGTTACCCATGAAGAAGTTGGTCGGCGCCAGGCTCTCCCGGAGCAACATCAGCGCGAAGCGCACCCGCTCGCCGTTCGTGCCCTCGATGCCGAGGTCATCCACGTAGCGGTCGGCCTCTGCCCCGAGGCTGAGATACGCCTGCATGGTCGTGCGGAAAAGGAGGTTCTCGCGCCACGCTGGATCGGCAAAGCGCTTATCCCCCTTCTCCGGCGCGACCTGCGACTTACCAAGCCCGATCCGTAGCAGCTCCGCGCTGGTCTCAGGCACACTCCGAAGCAGCGCTTGCGGCTGCCGCACCGCCTGCTGGCCGAGAAACCGCAGTGCGCCCGCCGCCAGCCGGAGGCCGAAACCGCCGAACGGGGCCGACGGGGCCGACGGGGCCGACGGGGCCGACGGGGCCGGCTCTGGGACCGCCTTGGCTGCAGCGGCCAGCTGAGCTGTGTTCTCCGCAAGATCCCCGCCCTGGCCAGGCTTCCCGGTTGGCGGCGGTACGGCCGCGGACGGCCGTGCCGCCGGTCCGTTGGACGTGTTCTTGGTCAGCGGCGCCTTGCCGCGCGGGGTCGTCATGACAGCCGCTCCACGATCATTGCCATGCCCTGGCCGCCGCCGACGCACATCGTTTCGAGCCCGATCGTTTCATCACGGGTGTTGAGGTCGTTCAGCAGCGTGGCCAGGATGCGCACCCCAGTCATGCCGAACGGGTGGCCTAGGGCGATGGCTCCGCCGTGCGGGTTGAGCTTGTCGCTGAACGGATCGACGCCGATCCCCCTGGCCGACGGGATCACCTGCGCCGCGAACGCCTCGTTGATTTCCACCACGTCCACGTCCTCGATGGTCATCCCGGCCCGGGCCAGTGCCTGCCGGCTGGACTCGATCGGGCCCAGGCCCATCAGTTCGGGCTCCAGCGAGCTGACGCCGGTTGAGATGATGCGGGCGAGGGGCTTGATCCCGAGTTGCTCGGCGCGTGCCCGCGACATCACCACGGTAGCGGCCGCACCGTCGTTGAGCGGGCAGGAGTTCCCGGCGGTCACCCGGCCGTCCGCGCGGAACACCGGCTTCAGCGTGGCTAGCCTCTCTATGGTGGTATCCGGCCTGGGCCCGTCGTCGGCGGTCACCGTCAACCCGGAGTGCAGCGGCACCGGAATGATCTCCCGGGCGAATATCCCGTCCTTCCCGGCCAGGACCGCGCGCATCTGGCTCTGCAGGGCGTACCTGTCCATCTCCTCGCGCGTGACGTCGCACTTGTCGGCTACGTTCTCGGCCGTCTCGCCCATGCTCATAAAGACCTCGGGGAAGCCCTCCGAGTTTCCCGGCAGCAGCCGAGGGTTGCGCGTTTCTTCCTGGTCTGTAAGCAGGTTGAGCGGCGCGCGGGTAGTCGACTCCACGCCGGCGCACACGAACGCGGAGCCTTCGTCCGCCTTGATGGCGTGGAATGCCATCCGGACGGCCTGCAGCGACGACGAGCAGTAGCGGTTGACCGTCGTGCCCGGAGCGCCGATCCCGGCCAGGATGCTGATGATCCGGCCCAGGTTGTGCCCCTGCTCGCCGCCCGGCACGGCGCAGCCGCAGATCACGTCGTCGATCTGGCCGCGGTCCAGTTGCGGGACCTGCTTGAGCACCTCATCCACGACATAGGCAGCTAGGTCGTCGGGCCGCTCATCGATGAGCGAGCCCTTTCTGGCACGGCCGATCGGCGTCCGGCCGATAGCGACGATAACGACTTCTGACATAACGCCCTCCTGTAGGGAAATGCGATGATTACTTGGCCTGATGTGCCGTGGGCGGCTCATCGCTGACCACGACGTTCAGGCTGCCTTCGGCGTGGCGGGCCCGCAGCAGCTTCTTGTCGTGCTTGCCCACGCTGGTGCGCGGCACCTGGTCCACGAACGCCCACTGGTCCGGCAGCCACCACTTCACCACCAGCCCGGACAGGTGCGTCCTGAGCTCCTCCGGGCTCACCGACGCACCCGGTACGCGGGCAATGCAGGCTAGCGGCCGCTCACCCCACCGTTTATCGGGCGCGGCGATCACGGCGGCCTCGCGGACGGCCGGGTGGGTGAGGATGGCAGCCTCCAGCTCAAGCGTGGAGATCCATTCACCGCCCGACTTGATGACGTCCTTGGCCCGGTCGCTGATCGTGATGTACCCCTTGGCGTCTATCCGGCCGACGTCGCCGGTGCGCAGCCAGCCGTCGCGGAACTTGGCCGATGCCGGGTCCCGGTAGTAGGCGCCCGTCACCCATGGTCCGCGCACCTCGATCTCACCGGTGGAGACTCCGTCGCTGGGCAGTACCTTGCCTTCGTCCTCCACGACCCGGGCCTCCACGCCGCCGAGGGCGCGTCCCGCGGTGACCCGGTAATCCATCGCGCGTTCGGCCGGGACGTGCTTGGGTGGGTGGGCCAGTGCTGCGATCGGGCTTGTCTCGGTCAGGCCCCAGCCCTGGATGACACGCACACCGAATCGCTGTTCGTAGGCCTCGATCAGGCTGCGCGGGACGGCCGCCCCGCCGGCCAAGATCATGCGCAGCGATGAGAAATCGACGCTCGCCGGATCCAGGCCGAGAACGTCGTACCACACGGTCGGGACGGCCGTGGCCAGGGTGGCCCGCTCCGCCTCGATGAACCGGGCCAGCGGCTCTGCCTGCGTGAACCGGTTCGGCAGCAGCAGGTCGGCCCCGACGAGCCAGGAGGCGTACGGTATCCCCCAGGCGTTGCCGTGGAACATGGGTACGACCGGCAGCAGGCGGTCGTGCTGGCTGAGCCCGAGGGCCTCCCCGGAGCACACCCCCAGTGAGTGCAGGAACGTCGAACGGTGGCTGTAGACGACGCCCTTGGGCAGGTCAGTGGTCCCGCTGGTGTAGCACATCGCGGCGGCCGCTGTCTCCTCGATCTCCGGCCACGGGTACCCCGGCCGTTCCGCGGCGAGCAGTTCCTCGTAGTCGATATGCTCCGGTAGCTCGGAGCGGTCGCCGTCCCCGAATACGACAAGATGGCGGAGCGACTTGAGCTCATCCCCGCCGGCCGCCAGGACCGGGGCGAGGATCGGCGCCAGGCTGGTGTCGGCGATTATCACGGAGTCCTCGGCATGGCCGATGATGTACCGGATCTGCTCCGCCGACAGCCGAATGTTGATGGTGTGCATCACCGCGCCCATGCCGGGAATGGCGAAGTACGCCTCCTGATGCTCCTGGGTATTCCAGGCGAAGGTGGCGACCCGGTCGCCCCGCTCGACGCCCAGGCGGCGCAGGCCGGCCGCCAGCTGATCCACGCGGTCCGCTAGGGCCCCGAACTCGATCCGGCGTACGCCCGCGGCCTCGTTGGTGACGACTTCGCTGTCGGCGTATGTGGCCCGGCCGTGCTCGAAGATGTGCCGGACCGTGAGCGGAAAGTCCATCATGGTACTGCGCACCGTTAGCCTCCTGAGACTTGCGCTGGCCGACCTGCCCAGTGCGGTTCGCGCAGGTCGCGCTTGAGGATCTGAGGCAGCAGCGTGGTGATCGCTGTCGTTTCCGTCGTGCCGTACACGTGCTGCAGCTCGGCGCCGGGGAAGGCCTGTCGGGTGCGCTGCGCGCTTGCGGCCGCGGCGAGCATGGTGGGAACGAGCAGCGGGTGCGGCTGGGCGAATGTGTACATCGGGCTCGCCTCCAAACGCCGGAGTAGGGAGCCTCTTATTTCTCGCCCGTTCTGGCTGGCCAGGAATTCGGAGACTGTCGACTAACAGCACGTTAACGACTAATCGACGGGGGGTAATGGCCAAAGGTCCCTAGGCCAATGGCTGGAGGTCCGTAGGCTCGTCTAATTCGCATCACGCGTAGTACAGACAACACGAGTACCAACACACCGGTCACATCGCGGGAGATGGTGCAGGAGAAAGCCTCTCTGCGGTGGACGTGAACAACCGGACTGTTGGTCTTCTTGTTACCGTTGGTCTTCTTGTTACCGTGCGGTAGGGTGGCGCTGTTGGCCGAGCGTCCGCTTGGTACAAGCAGCCTGGTCGGCTCAGCCCTCGGATCTAACCTCCGGGAGGGGTTCCGATGACAGCAGGCACGTCGGCCGCGCCAGTCAGGGACGAGCAGCTAAGCATCATGGGGCTGCGGATCCATGCTCAGATCCGCGGCGAAGGCGAGCCGTTGCTGCTCTTCTCCGGCATCTGGGGCGAAGTGGGCGTGTGGGAACAACTGCTTCCCCATCTGGCCGGGTTTCGCACGATCGCCTTCGACCCGCCGGGCATCGGCCGGTCGCAGATGCCGGCCTTCCCGCTGACGATGTGGGCACTGGCCCGCTTCGGCACCGCGGTACTCGACGAGCTCGGCATAGAGTCCGCCCACGTGCTCGGCGCTTCGTTCGGTGGCGCGGTCGCACAGCAGACGGCGTTCTCATACCCCAGCCGGGTTCGCCGGCTGGTGCTGGCCTCGACTTCCTTCGGCGGTTACGCCCTGCCCGGCAGCCCGAAGGCTCTTTGGCACTTCATCCACCCCCGCAGCTATCATCCTGAACGTCTGGAACGGGTGGCCGGTGCCATGTTCGGCGGGCGGCTGCGCACCGAGCCGGAGCTTGTCCGCTCGATGCACATCCGGCGGCCGGCCGAGCCGCTGGCTGCTTTGTACCGGATGGCTCCGCTTTTCGGCTGGACGAGCCTGCCGTGGCTGCGGGCCATCGGCCATCCCGCACTGGTCATCGCCGGCGATGACGATCCCGTCACGCCGCTGGTGAATCACCGGATCATCGCCTCGCTGATGCCGCAGGCAAGGCTGCATACGGTACGGGGCGGCGGGCACCTAGTCCTGCTTGATAGCGCTGAACAAATCGGGCCGTTGATCGCCAGCTTCCTCCGGGACGACCGCGGCTAGGACGCAGGGGACGTTGCAACGGTGACGTTTACGGAAGGCAGGTCAGCGGACCAAGAAGTCGTGAGTCAGCACAGAGGGCCGCCCGCCACGTAGATGACCTGGCCGGAGACGAAGCCCGCGTCCTCGCCGACCAGGAAGGAGACAGCGGCCGCTACGTCGGCCGGCTGGCCCACCCGGTTTACGGCTATCTGCTTCTTGTAGGTCTCCACGAGATCCTCGAACGACATCTTCAGGCTGGTGGCCATGCCCGCGGTCATGTCGGTGGCGATGAAGTGCGGGGCGACCGCGTTCGCGGTGATCCCGAACTTGCCCAGTTCCTTGGCGAGCGTCTTGGTGAAGCCCTCCACGCCGGCCTTGGTGGCGGAGTAGTTGGCCTGGCCGCGGTTGCCCAGCGCCGACGACGACGAGATGTTGACGATCCGCCCCCACTTCTGACCGCTCATGTACTTCTGTACCGCCCTGGTCATCAGGAACGGGCCACGCAGGTTGACGTTGACCACCGTGTCCCATTGCTCGTCGGTCATCTTGAACAGCATGGCGTCGCGGGTTATCCCGGCGTTGTTCACCAGCACCGTGGGCTCACCGAGCTCGGCGGCCACCCGGTCGACCGCCGCCTGGACCTGGTCGGACTTGCTGACGTCGGCGGCGACCGCGAGCGCGCGCCCGCCGCCGTTCTCGATCTCCTTCACCGTTGCGGCGCAATCGGCCTCCTTGAGGTCGAGGACGGCCACGGCCATACCGTCGGCGGCCAGCCTGACAGCCGTCCCCGCGCCTATGCCGCGGGCTGCTCCGGTCACAATCGCGATTCTCTCTGACATCGGGTCTCCTGTTATCTGCACGGGCCGTGGTGCTCGGCCGGGTCGGCCTTCGTCGGTCCGCGGCATGTGCTGTACGTAATTCGTCTTACGTTCGCAGCTTTTGGCTGGCTAGTGGCTTTGGTCCCCACCGTGGCGGTCCCTGGGGATCGGAGCCGGTGCTATTTAGCTGGCGTCGGTCACTGAGTCGGACAGTCGCACCCCACCCGTAAAGTGAGCACTTATGACCGGGAAGGGTCCTGCGGCGCGCGCAGCCTGGCCAGGCCTCCGGGATGCGGACGGGAGGATACGGGGTGACAGACCAGTCGCGGCTGCGGTGCAAGGCCGTTGCTGCCAAGGTAATGTCAGCTGAAGACGCAGCCACGTTCATCGCGCCGGGTGACAACGTCGGGATGAGCGGATTCACCGGTTCTGGCCATCCGAAGGCGGTGCCGACCGCGCTGGTCGCCCGGATCACCGAGGCGGCCGAGCGCGGTGACCGTTTTACGGTCGGCGTCTGGACCGGCTCGTCTACCGCGCCGCAGCTGGACGGTGCGCTGGCGGCGGTCGGCGGAATCGATCTACGCATGCCCTACCAGTCCGACCCGGTCACCCGCGCCAAGATTAACGCGGGGCTGCTGGACTACGTGGACGTACACCTGTCGCACGTCGCGCAGATGGTCGCAGAAGGCGTCTTCGGTCACCTCGACGTCGCGCTCATCGAGGTCGCCGGCATCACCGCCGACGGGGCGCTGATCCCGTCCTCCTCGGTGGGTAGCAACACAACATGGATCGACCTGGCCGACCGGGTGATCCTTGAGGTCAACTCCTGGCAGCCCGCCGAGCTGGAGGGAATGCACGACGTTCTCCATGGCTCCGCGCTGCTCCCGCACCGCACACCGATCCGGATCCTCACGCCGTCCGACCGGATCGGCGTGCCCTATCTGCACTGCCCGCCGGAGAAAATCATCGCCGTCGTCCCGACACACGAACCGGATTACAGCGCCCCGTCCAGACCGGCTGACGAGGACTCGCGGCTGATCGCCGGGCACGTCCTGGACTTCCTGACCCACGAAGTACGGCACGGGCGGCTACCCGCCCCGCTGCCGCCGCTGCAGTCCGGCGTCGGCAACATCACCAACGCCGTGCTCGCCGGGCTTGACGGTGGGGCGTTCCCGCCGCTAACGGCCTACACCGAGGTGGTCCAAGACGGGATGCTGCAACTGCTGCGCTCAGGTGCGATGACCGTCGCCTCAGCGACAGGCTTCTCCCTCAGCCAGGACGGCATCGCCGACCTGCACGCCGGCATCGCGGACTACCGCCACCAGATCATCCTTCGCCCGCAGGAGATCAGCAACCACCCGGAGGTTATACGCCGGCTCGGCTGCCTGGCGATTAACGGCATGATCGAGGCCGACATCTACGGCAACGTGAACTCCACCCACATCATGGGCTCGAGCATGCAGAACGGCATCGGCGGCTCCGGCGATTTCGCCCGCAACGCCTACCTAGCGATGTTCCTGTCCCCCTCGACCGCCAAGAACGCGTCGATCTCGTGCATCGTGCCGATGGCCAGCCACGTCGACCACACCGAGCACGACGTGCATGTCATCATCACCGAGCAGGGCATCGCCGACCTGCGCGGCTTGCCGCCGCGGCGCCGAGCCCAGCAGATCATCGACCACTGCGCGCACCCCGGCTACCGGCCGGCCCTGCAGGACTACCTCGACCGGGCGACTGCCACCGGACCGGGCAAGCACACCCCGCACCTGCTCAACGAGGCATTGTCGTGGCACGTACGGTACCTGCGCGACGGCAGCATGCGACCGCTCTGAAGCGCGACGGTGAGGCAAGCCCGGCCAGCAGCCTCGGTGAGGCAAGCCCGGCCAGCAGCCTCGGTGAGGCAAGCCCGATCGATACCGGTTCCGTAAATTGACCATAGGCGGCAGATGCGGTCAACCGCCGGTACCCACTGACTGCGTTTATGAGGGACAGGTGCGATGCCGGACATCCTTTCCATCTATGCCCAGAGCCAGCCAGACAAGCCGGGCGTCATCGACGACAAGCCGGATGGAACCGTCGTCACGTGGACGTACGCCGAGCTTGAGGCGCAGTCGAACCGGGTAGCGAACCTGCTGCTCTCGCTGGGCGCCGGGCCAGGTGCGAAGGTCCTGTGGTGCGGGCCGAACTCGCCCGAGGTCGTGGCGGTCATGAGCGCCACGAGGAAGATCGGTGCGGTCGCCGTGCCGCTGAACTACCGGCTGACGCCGGAGGAGGCGCTCTACGTCATCAACCACAGCGACGCCGAGGTTGCCTACGTGGACCACGAGCACGTGCCTATGTTCGCTGCGCTCGGCGGCCACCTGGAAAAGGTGCGACACATCATCGCGGTCGGCGGCCCGGTCCGCCAGGCCCCGGACGGGATGCTGACCGACACCGACATCGCGGCCGCCCCGGCCGGTGCGCCCGACGTCGGGGACGCGGCCGGCGCCGGCGGGACGATGATCTACACCTCCGGGACGACTGGCAAGCCGAAGGGCGCATTCCGGGCCGGCCCCCAGGATCCAGACGTCCTCGCCGCCCTGCTGAACCTGTTCGGCTACCGCCCCGACGACATCTACATCACCTCCGGCCCGCTGTACCACAGCGGCCCCAGCGCGTTCATGGGCGCTGGCCTGCTCTACGGCCAGACGATCATTGTGCAGCGCAAGTTCGACGCCGAGGACTGGCTGCGACTCGTGGACAAGTACGAGGCGAGCTCGACGTTCTCCGCGCCCGCACTGGTCCGGATGATCTGCGCGTTGCCCGGGGAGGTCAAGGAGCGCTACGACCGCTCCTCCATGCGCGTCATGGTGGCCAACGCGGCACCGTGGAGCTACGCGCTCAAGCAGCAGTACGTGGCGGACTTCCCGCCCGGATCGCTGTTCGAGGTCTACGGGTCGACCGAGCTTGGCGTGGACACCGTGCTGATGCCCGAGGACCAGATGCGCAAGCCGGGATCCTGTGGCAAGCCGGCTCCCGGCATCGAGATCATGCTGGTCGACGACGATGGCAACGAGGTCACCGGTACCGGGCCGGATCATCACGGCGAGGTTTTCGTGCGGTCCAAGTCCGCGTTCGACACCTACTACAAGAACGACGCCGGCTATGAGGCGAACAGGTGCGGCGCTTTCCATACGGTCGGCGACATCGCGTACCGGGACGACGAGGGCTACCTGTACATCTGCGACCGCAAGACCGACCTGATCATCTCCCGCGGGATGAACATCTACCCCGCCGAGATCGAGGCGGCGTTGGAGCAGCATCCCGAGATCTTCGACGTCGCGGTGTTCGGGATCCCGTCGGAACAGTGGGGTGAGGTCGTGCACGCGACGGTCGTGCGGTCGCCGGGATCGTCGCTTACCGGCGAGGAGATCACGGCGTTCGCGCGCGAGCACCTGGCCAGCTACAAGGTGCCGCGGTCGGTGGACTTCACCGACGAACTGCCGCGCACCGGATCGGGGAAGCTTCTCAAGCGCCAGCTCCGGGCACCCTACTGGGCCGGCCGGACCGCCCAGGTCGGATAGGGCGCGAGAGCCGGTCTTGCTGTCGGCGCCGGAGCCCAGGAAGCGCGGTTTATTCGAAACCGGACGTGTCGCCTGCCCCGCGGCGCACGATCTCGGGCTCTGGCTGGGAGAAGTCGATCACCGTTGTCGGCTCGGTGCCGCAATCGCCCGAGTCGATCACCGCCTCCACGGCGTGGTCAAGCTGCTCAGCGATCTCCCATCCATGGGTCATGGGCTCGTCCTGGCCGGGCAGCAGCAGGGTGCTGGAGACGAGCGGCTCGCCGAGTTCGGCGAGCAGCGCCTGGGTCACCACGTGGCGCGGGATCCGCACCCCGACGGTCTTCTTTCTCGGGTGCTGCAATATACGCGGCACCTCCTTGGTCGCGGGCAGGATGAAGGTATAACTGCCGGGGGTTGCCGCCTTGATAGCCCGGAACACCGGGTTGGCGACGTACACGAACTGACCTAGCTGGGCGAAGTCCTGGCACACCAGCGTGAGGTGGTGCCGGTCGTCGAGGTGGCGGATCGACCTGATCCTCGTGATGCCGTCCCTGCTGCCGAGCTGGCACCCGAGCGCGTAGCAGGAGTCCGTCGGGTAGGCGATCACGCCGCCTGCGCGTACGATATCGGCGATCTGGACGATCGCGCGCCGCTGGGGATTGGCCGGATGGATGTCGAAATACCTGACCATGGGACGAGCTTAGAGTCATCGCCGGCCCCTCGGGGCCAGTTGCCCCGCACGATCCAGCTGACGGCGACACCACTCCGCTGGTGGGCGCCCATGCCCGGTACCGCGCTAACCTGATCAATCCGGTAGGAAAGCATTATGCGATTCCAAGTGCTCGACATCCTGCCGCACATCGAGAACCCGCTCACCGGCCGCCTGGTCAGCCCGGCCGAGCGGTACGCGCAGGCAGTGACGGCGGCCCGGCGTGCCGAGGAGCTCGGCTACGACGCAGTGGCTCTCGGCGAGCGGCACGCGGGCCCGTTCCTCTCGTCCGGGGTGACGGTGCTGCTCGGAGCCATCGGGGCCGCCACCAGCCGGGTCCGGATCCAGACCGGGGTCTGCGTGCTGTCCATCCTCGACCCGGTCCGGGTGGCCGAGGACTACGCCACTCTCGACCAGCTCTCCCGCGGCCGCCTCGAACTGGTCATCGGTAAGGGTAACGAGTCGCGGCAACTGCCTCTATTCGGTGTTGAACCCGGGCAGCAGTGGGACCAACTCGCGGAGAAGTACGAGCTGCTACGGCGGCTGTGGCGCGAGGAGGACGTCACCTGGACTCGACCGCCGATCACGTCACTGCCGACATCTGACCGCCGGCTGGCACCCCGCGTCGGCCCATCGCCGCTCACGATGGAGCCGACCCGCAGGTAGCCTGCCCGCCTGGCTGGCGCGGGCCGGGGTGGAATGCAATATTCCGGACGTACCGTGTAGGCGTGGCCATGCACCGCGCCTACGGGAAAACGTACGAGCAGATCAGCGAGCACCTCCTCGCCGTCCTCGTCGACGGCCCGCCCTGCCCGATCTGCAGCAGCCCCATGTTCCGGCACCACATGGTGGACCTGCACCACCCCGACGCGGCAGGACGGTGAGGTGGCGCGCCGCGCGCCGGCCCGGACTGGAGTCCTGGCGGCCGTCGCCCTGATCGCAGCGGCCGGGATCACCCTGCTCATGCTCGGCCAGCGGCCGCACGCCAGACCGTCATCTTCACCCGCCGCTTCACCCGCCGCTTCACCCGCCGCCGCGCTTGCCGCGCTGCTGCGGCAGGGCATCCCGGCCACCGCGTCAGGCTACTGGGGAAAGCCCGTCCCCGCGCTGGAGGCCGCCGCCTCCGGCGCGGATGACGCGAGATTCCGCGTGCTCGGCGCGCTGCTCGTGAAGGACGGCTTCGCCGGGGCCGTCATCGACCTCGGCCGGGAGATGACCGGCGGCTGGTACAACTGGAGCGAGGGGAGATGCCCGCGGGCCGAGCCGCGCTGCTACGTCCTGGCCTGGCGGCACGCCGTGGACGCCATGCGGTCGGTGCCCGGGCAGCACTTCCGGTTCCTGTGGACCGTCTTCCCCGGCACCGCGGCGGCGATCGACGCGTGGCCCGGCGCCGCCTACGTTGACCTAGTGGGCACTGACATCTACGACTGGTACGGCGGCCCCCATGACACGTACCCGCACACCGCGTCCGGCCAGCTGGACCACGACGCGAAGTGGCGGCAGATCCTCACTCAGCCCGGCGGCCTCGACTGGCTCGCCCGGCTGTCCCAGCTCACCGGCAAGCCGGCCGCCATCCCCGAGTGGGGCCTGGATTTCCACAGCTTCGGCGGCCAGGACGATCCTGCGTTCATCACCCGCATGCTCGCCTGGCTGCACGCCCACCATGCGATCGGCGTCTACTGGGCGGTCCAGCACGTGGCCTCCGATCAGGCTGTCCCACCCGGCCCGCTGCTGGCCGGCCTGGGCGCGGACGCGAACAGCCCGGCCGGGGTGAACGACCTCGGCCTGCTGCTCGGCGGCCGCCTGCAGTATGCCGAGGCATTCCTGCCCGAGCATCAGCCGGTCTCCGATTCGTCTGCGCAGCCGGTGCTGGCCCCCTGGCAGCACGCGGGCTACCAGCTCATCCTCGACGTCCCGCTGGTGACGCTGACCGTGCCCAGCTATAACGGCCCGGCCGAGCCAGGCGAACATCCGTACCAGCTTGCCGACTACCCGGATGCGCTGGCGGCGTTCCGCCAGGGGATTACCGGCGCTCGCCGCTCCTGAACCGCCGCGAGGCATGCCGGCGTACTTGATTTGAACCAGTGACCTCCGTGTCAGGGAAGTCCAGGCCGGGTGGAGGCGCTAACGTGGAAGGCTGGAAAGCGTTGTTATCGCCGACGTCCCAGCGGTCGGCGAGCCGTCGGCTGATGTGCAGGACGGCAGGTAAGAGCCTGCGCCGGGCAGCCGGGCCGAGATGGTCACATTTCCCGAATCGCCCGGAGGGCTCACTCGGAGACGCACGTATGGCGCGGGACAATGAGTGTTGCCTCCGGCTGGGTGGTCGTCGGCCGCGACAACCGCGTAGCCGGAATCTCCTGGCCGGAGTGTTACTACGGGTGCCGGGGAAGTGTAGTGCCAGGCGCCGAACATGGTCGATTGCAGGCTCCGCAAGCGAGTGGCCTTTCCCGTGGCCGTCAGCCCGATCACAGCAGGCCAGCTGCTCATGCGGCACAGGGTGCGGCTGTCGTTGGTGAATCTGAGGTAGCCGCCGGCCTGCCCCGCCAGAGCGCCGGTGTCGATGATGCTGATTTTCAGCTGAGAGGTGACACAGGCGTCGATGCTGGCAGGTGACGGCGAGCCCGGCGATGTGGCCGCAGGAGCGGTCGATGCCGTACCCGGCGAGCTCTGGCCGCCGCACGCGGTAACGACCAGTCCACATGCCGCTGCGACCAGAGCGCGAATAGTGGCCATGCGGCCACGAGCCGCCGCTCGGCTGAGCCCACGATAGGCCGCCGATCGTGCCCTCGGATCACTGACTACCTGAAACCTCATTGTGTCTCCCTCCGTTGTCCCGGGGGCTTACCGGCCCTCGATGATGGCGCACCGCCATCAGCAGCGGAGAAGCCGGTGCTCAGTCAGGACCTCAGCTACGGTGATGGCCCGGGCCGGCCAACTCGTTCCCGGTGCCCGGGTGTCCCGCAGTGACGTATGTACGGCCAGCCGGGCGCCGGACACCGCCTGACGGACCTGGAACACTACTGCTTCGCTGTCCTGACCAGTCACCGCCGTAAACCAGAATTCGTCCGTGCATCCGGTCCGGCGATACCGGGCCACGGGCTCGAAAGGTCCGGCCGAGGCGGCCATCGCCGCGAACATCTGATGGCTGGTCAGTGCGCTCAGCGTGGTGCGCGTGTGGTGCCACAGCGGCCTGCGGCAGACGGGAGTCCGTAGCGGCATGCGCATGCTCAGCAGCACCAGGACTGTTCCGCTCGCGACAGCCCCGCCGCCGAACCAGTCCCCGCGAGGCGCATTCACTGCATCCGCTGCGACAAGCACGTACGCGATGCCTGCGCCGAGTAGCGTTCCGCCGCGGGCCATTGCCCGCCAGGTCACCGCTTCGGCCGCCGTTTCGGGTACGGTGCGCCATCTGATACAGCCGCAGCCACCAGGAATCTGCTTGACGAGCACGTATGTGAGCAGAACGGAGAACACGGCCCCGAGGCCGGTCATGCCGGCGCCGCCGAGCACCGGGTAGGCGCCGCTGCACACGAGTAGGCCCGTCACGCACTCCACGCCCCCGGCGGCCAGCCCAAACAGTCTCCACTGGCGCCGTGGCATTCGCAGCGCCCGCCTGATGGCGGTCATATCCTCGAGGGCCCGTATGCTCCGGTACAGCTTGCTGGCCCCGGCTACGACGAGAAACGCGCCGCAGCTGATGGCACATCCCGAAATGACTGACTCTAGGACCTGATTAATATCGATCACCCAGCTGCCTGCTAAGGCCTCGATTGGACATGGAAGCAATAGGAGGCTGTCGCAAATCCCGGGCCGCCCATATCGAGGTCGACATTAGACGAGTAGCTGCACGCGTCCTGCTCGCCGAATTGCCAGAGCTTGGTGGGTACCGTCGCGCATTCCTGCGGGTCCCAGCTAGACGGCCCAGGCAGGCCTCCGCACGGCTCAGGCTCGCTCGACCAGATGGCGCTGGGCGCGTTGGCGCCGCGCGCCTTGGCGATGGTCGAGCAACTTGGATAGGGCGCATTAGGGTTGCAGTAAAGGCATGGGTACAGCGGGTAGATGCCCAGGCCCGCAAAATCATAGTCCGCTATGTAATTCGCCCACGCGTTCCAGTAATCTGAGCTGAGCGACGTCGAATACTCCTGGTCGAGCCAGCAGTAGAGCCGCCCGTTGGATGGTAGCTGGAGCGGGCCGACCGCATAGTAAGCGGCGAGCATCGCTGCCGCGAAGGCCTGCGCATCAGCCTGGCCCTCTGCCGCGGATCCGCTCAGCCGGGACTGAGTTGGCGCGGAGATGCAGCCTACGTAGGGACCTCCGCTGTCCCAGGCGCCCTGACTTTCCGCCACGGCGTCGTCATTGAACAAGTCAGCGGCTGGCGACGGAGTGAAGTAGCGGATCCAGAAACTCGGGTCCACACCAAATTCTTGATTCGCCGCTGCATAGGTATTTTGTATCGGGCCTGCGGTGTCATATCCCGTCATAGCTGTCATTCCTCCACCAAGGGCCGGGTTCGGCACATGCTGCGGTGCTAAAAGACGGCCGACACGTCAAGATTCGTGTCCGCCATTCCAAGTGGGCTGAGGCCAGAAGAGAAAAACGCGAGCCGCGGGTTTTCTGGCCGCACCGCGAGCAGGGTCCCGCTGGGCATCTGGTAAAGCCCGGCGTACTGGCGGCCCTCACTATAGGAGCCGACCATCTTGCCGGATCCCACATCGTAGGCGCTAATGCCGCCGGTGGCCACCGGGCCGAGGACGTAGCAGGTATCACCGGCTGGTGACAGCACCACCTTGCTCCACGGAGCGGCGAGCGGCGACGCGGGGAGCGGAAACTGAATCTGGGCCGTCATCCGGAACGAGTCCGCCGGATCGGCTATCACGGCCACCCCGGCCCCCGGCTTGGTCATGAACACGGTGCCGTCCGAGCGGGCCTGCATAGTGACGGCACTCGGCTTCGCGCGCCCCTGGCCGAACGCCGGGATCCCGAGCTCGGTCACCTCTCCGGTCCGGGCCGAGCATACCTGCACATCACGGCCCCTGACCAGGCGCGCCACGTCACCGGCCGGCAGCGTTATGAGAGGCTCTCCGCCTGGCCACGGCGCGGGAGCCGACACCGACAATCTAGCCGTCCCCGAGCCCAGCGGAAACACGGTCAGCCGAGATCGCGATGCCTGCTCTCGGATCTCGGCCGGATCACCTGCCTGCGGCTCCCTAGTTGTCCACATCACCAGATCTGAGCAATTAGCCGCTGCGGAGGTCAAGGCCAGAGACGGCTCACCGGAAAGGTGGAACGGTCCCGCAATGGCCCCGCTGCGCTGATCGAAATAAGCCAGCGCATGATGCGACACCCAGGTTGTCACCCACTGGGTCTCTAGGCTGCCCGTACCCGGGTCGGCCTTGTGCACCAGGCGCTTGCCCGCGGGCACCGTGATGGCCAGGATCAAGGAAACAATCGCGGAGCCGGGAGCGAAAACCGGCGTCACGAGAACGTTCGCATCGTGCGGGACGCCAGACACGGTCACCGACCCCTGCTGGGCGACAGCAGCCGAGGTCGCGTCGAGGAGGGTCAATGTTATTGTGGCTCCGTCCGGCGCCATATCCACGGTGGCCAGGGCCGTGACGGCCTGGTCAGGCGACAAGACCGGCGCAGCCGCGAGGTTGATAGCAACCGGGACAGGCGCCGACGGCGGTGCCGCCCGCGATACCGGGAACCTGGTAGCAACCAAAGATCCACTAGAGGCCGGTTCCGGCGTACCGTAAAGGAAGACATACCGCAAAGCGGCCGGGCCGGATGTGCCGATCCTGGCGCCCGAAAGGTCGCCTATGCCCAGATCGGGCAACGCGACGAGCGCGCCCGCGCCAATGCTGCCCGTCAGTACCTCGCGACGGTTAAACCCAAAGCCGTCGCCGCCCGAAGCCCAAGAACCCAAAGACCTGACTGCTTTTTCCCGCCTTCGAGAACGCACGAGCCCTGCTCCTAACATCTCAGCGGACTACACGGTACTGAATGACACGATGGCAGGATTTCCTATGTCAGCGATCCTGCAAAGGCTTGAATCGCACATTAACCCTTTTTACCCAGCAGGTGCCTTCCCGGCCGGGCGACACGCCGAAGAAGCATGTCAGCGAATAGCTGGACTCGTTCGTGAAGACCTGACAGCTCGCCAGGATTGGCGCCTAGCCCTTCAATCCGGCAGATAAAGCATTTAGCGGAGCTCAGGGTATTATCTATTCATGGCGGCCCAAAATGACTACCAGATGGGAAGAGCGCGGATAATTAGCCACAGAGTGCTGCCGCCCGAGGCCGCTCGCCGGAATCCGTGATAGACCAGATTCGTGAAGCAGTGGCAGCTACGCATCACCTGCTGGCCAGGACCACGATCTGATGCGTGACGACGTGCGCCAGGCGCTGGCCATCGGCCGGTCCTCGACCATCGAGGAGCGGACGATCGACATCACGACCACAGGCCGACGCTCCGGGGAGCCGCGCCGGATCGAGATCTGCTTCTACCGGTTCGAGGATTCCATCTACCTGAGCGGAATCCCCGGACCGCGCACGCGGGACTGGCTGGCCAACCTGACCGCCGAGTCGCATTTCATCTTTCACCTCAAGCACGGCGTCGTCGCTGATCTGCCGGCGGTGGCTACGGTCATCACCGATCCGGTAGAGCGCCGCCGAGTACTCGTCGACTTCGTCGACGACTTCAACCATCGCCGTAGTCCCGGCGGCCCCTGGCCGGAAGCTGTCCTGGAGAAGTGGGTGGAGGGTAGCCCGCTGGCGAAGGTCAGCTTCGTGGCGGCCGGCTGACTCGAGGCGTCAGCCTGGGCACTGGGCGGCGTGATGGCCCAAAATGTCAGACTCACCCCCGTGAACATAGACCCTGGTGAAGCGAGATCGGGGCTGTGATTTCCAACGGTGTAACTCCTGAGATCTAAGGAGGCACCAGATGGCTGACGTGACGGAGGGTCGGGACCAGACCGGGGCGAAGCGGGCGCACGGGCTCCTCGCAGTTGTGTTCGGCATGGTGATCGGGGGAAGGGATTGAGCATGACCGTCATCGAGCCAACCACCTTGCGGGCGCTTGTCGGGCGGTCCGACGACCACCCCGCGCTGGTGGTACCCGAGTCGGGAACCTCACTCTCGTATGCCGCGCTGCAACGGTCGCTCGACCGCGCGGCGGGCCGACTAGCCGCACTCGGCGTAGGCAAGGGTGACCGAGTGGCGATCGTCGCCGCCAACGGTCCGGCACTGATCACGGCCTTTCTCGCCATCGGCGCTGTCGGCGCCGCGGCCGCCCCCCTGAATCCAGCGCTCGGAGCCGCGGAGCTGACAGCCGAGCTCGATGACCTACGAGTATCCCGCCTCCTCCACGACGGAGCGGTCAAGGCCGTCACGGCCGCGGCGTCAGCCAGAGTCCCGGCGAGTGTGATCGGCTTCTCCGGCGCGCTCCTGCAGATCGACGGCCAAGCCGGCGATCCGCTCGGCGCCGCTGACGACCCCGACGCGCTCGGTCTCTTGCTGCACACCAGCGGTACAACGAGCAAACCGAAGACGGTGCCGATCCGGCAGCGCAACCTGGTCGCCTCGACCTCTGCGGTCGCGGCGACGTACGGACTCAACGCAGACGATGTGACAATGTGCGTGATGCCGCTGTTCCACGTCCACGGGCTCGTTGCAGCGGTACTGGCCACGCTGTCAACCGGCGGCACCGTGGTTGTGCCGCGGTTCCGGTCGTCCACATTCTGGGACGACGCAGCCCGGCACGGCGCAACCTGGTACACCGCAGTCCCGACCATCCACTCCCGCCTGCTCACGCAGGCCCTCGAGCGCCCAGCACCCGGTGTGTACCGGCTCCGCTTCGTCCGCTCCTGCTCGGCGCCGCTGCACCCGGCGCTATGGCAGCGATACGAGGACGCCATCAGCGTGCCGCTGGTGGAGGCCTATGGCATGACCGAGGCGGCTCACCAGATGGCGTCGAACCCGCTGCCGCCCGGCGAGCGCCGGCCAGGTACGGTCGGGCGGGCCACAGGAGTCGAACTGGCCGCCCTAGACGAGAACTGGCGGCGGGTCCCGCTGGGCGAGCAGGGTGAGGTATCGGTGCGCGGTCCGTCAGTCGTCGATCACTACCTGGACAACCCGGACGCGACTGCAGCCTCATTCCGCGACGGCTGGTTTCGCACTGGCGATGTCGGCACGCTCAGCGCGGACGGCTACCTGACCTTGGTTGGCCGGGTCAAGGAGTTCATCAACCGGGCCGGCGAGAAAATCTCGCCTTATGAGATCGAGGACGTGCTGCTGTCCCATCCCGCCGTCGCCGAAGCGGCCGCGTACCCGGTGCCTGACGAGAAGTACGGTGAGCAGGTGGGCGTAGTCGTGGTTCTCAGGGGTGAGGCCACGCCGGCTGAGCTCGCGGCGCACTGCCAGGAGCGGCTGGCCGCGTTCAAGCGGCCCGCTCGGGTGACGATCCTGCCCGAGATCCCGCTGGGACCGACCGGCAAGATCCAGCGCCGCAACCTCGCTGCGCTGGTGGACGGATGAAGATCGCGGTCGTCGGCGCCGGCGCCATCGGCGCGTACGTCGGGGCCGCGCTCCACCGAGGCGGCGCTGACGTGCATCTCATTGCGCGCGGCGAGCACCTGGAGGTCATGCGGCGCAAAGGCGTCACTGTTCTGAGCCCTCGCGGGGACTTCCACGCTCACCCGAACGCCACCGCGGACCCTGCCGTGGTCGGCCCGGTCGACATCGTGTTCCTCGGGCTCAAGGCATACAGCTACGCCGATGCCGGCCCACTTATCGCTCCGCTGCTTGCGCGCCACACTGGCGTGGTGGCCGCGCAGAACGGGATCCCGTGGTGGTACTTCTACGGGCTGGCTGGTCCCTACGAGGGAAGGCGCGTGGAGGCGGCGGACCCCGGCGGCGCGGTCTCGGCGGTGATCCCCCCGGCGCATGCGATCGGCTGCGTCGTGTACTGCTCGACCGAGATCGAGTCGCCCGGGGTGATCCGGCACATTGAGGGCACGCGGTACTCCATCGGCGAGCCCGACGGCGCCGTCTCCGAACGCTGCACCGCGTTCAGCGCCGCGATGGTCGCTGGGGGCCTCAAGTGCCCAGTCGAAACCAACCTCCGCAGCGACATCTGGCTCAAGCTCATGGGCAACGTGGCGTTCAACCCGATCAGCGTCCTCACCGGAGCGACCATGGGCCAGATCGCTGCCCACCCCGGCACGCGCGACTTGGTGCTGGCCATAATGCACGAGACCGCCGAGATCGCCACCCGCCTCGGAAGCCCGCCCAAGATCTCCGTCGAGCGCCGGTTCGAGGGCGCTGCCAAGGTCGGCGATCACAAGACCTCCATGCTCATGGACTACGAGGCGGGCAAACCCCTCGAGACAGACGTGCTCCTGGCGGCACCTGTCGAATTGGCCAGGCTCGTCGGCGCGCCGGCGCCAAATCTCGAGACGGCGCATGCCCTGATCGACCTCCTCTCCCGTCCAAAATTGACCCGGGCGGACGACGGAAACCGCACCTAAGGCAGGCCGCGGCGAAGCTGTCGGCGGTGGGCAACCAGCCGTAACCAGCAGGACACCAGCGGAAGGACCAAGGATCAGGAGCAACAGGCAGGCTCGCGTCGCTTGACCTCATCAGCGGCGGCCGGGCCGGATGGAACGTGGTGACGAGCGGCGGGCGTCTTCACCCACGCGGCGTCGATCAAGGCGGCCAAGCAGGCGGTCCCCAGCCGGGCCGTCAGCTGACCTCACCCATTAAAGCCATTAAGCCGAAACGGACACTGGCAACAGCAACTTCGTAAGTCTCCTCAGAGCAAGGACTGGGCCGCCGAAGTGTGTCACCTGGATGACGCGCATGGCTCAGGCCACGCTCTGTCCGGAGCCATCGGGCAAGACCTGACGGGTCTGGAGGCCCGGCTGCTCAGGGTCGACGTTGAAGGCGATCACTCGCCTGGGATGAATGCGGATGATCTCCCGGGCCAGGTGGGCGTCGGCGGTCACCGGGCCGGTGACGGCCTCGGCGATGCCCCTTACCTCTAGGAAGTGCGCGCCTTCCATGGTCTCCTCGGTCACCTCGTCGACCACGAAGGCGACTCGGGGGTTGGCCTGGATGTTGCGGTACTTGGCGCTTGCCCCCATGTTGAATCCGCTGATGTCGATGGTTCCCAGGGCACTGTTGTAGGTAAAGCCGAGAGGCTTCACCTGGGGGGTGGCATCAGGGCCGATCGTGGCCAGGTGGCCGCGAGGCTGCCGGGTGACAAATGCCTGCTCGGCGGGTGTGAGTGACATGCCACGTACGCTACAACCTCAGGTAAGGTTGAGGTCAAGGACATGGCAGGGGATCGGTTTCCAAGCTCCGAGCTGACCGTGGGCCAGCTCGCCGCCCGCAGTGGGGTGGCCGTTTCCGCCTTGCACTTTTACGAGACCGAAGGCCTGATCTCAGCCCGGCGAACCGCAGGCAACCAGCGCCGGTACCCCCGGCACATGCTGCGCCGGGTGGCGTTTATCCGTGCTTCCCAAGGCGCGGGCATCCCGCTGCGCCAGATCAAGGCAGCGCTCGACCAGCTGCCTGGTGGCCGTACCCCCACCCGCAGAGACTGGGAACGCCTCTCGGCAGCCTGGCGTCGCGACCTGGACGACCGGATCACCGGGCTCCAGCATCTCCGTGACCGCCTGACCGGGTGCATCGGCTGCGGGTGCCTGTCTCTCGGCCTCTGCAAGCTCATGAACCCGGACGACGTGCTCGGCCGTCAAGGACCCGGCCCGCGGAACCTGTGATCCCCGTCGAGCGCGAGGAGGCTGGACGGGCGCAGCAGCCCGGCGCCCGGGCGGCGGGCGAGCTCGGCCGATGCCCGGATCGTGCAACGCTGCAGGCTGTGACGCTGTGGTTCACCGCTCAGGGGGCCTTCTCCTTAACGTAGCTGCCGGGAGCCTCCTCAATCGGCGACAACTCGGCGTTGCCTAGCTCCCTGCGGGCGGGTACCTGCGGCCCGCTGTGCGGTGCGAGCCAGTCGATCCAGGCTGGCCACCAGCTGCCAGGGACGCTCTCGGCGACGTCGAACCAGCTATCCGGATCGGCGTCGAGCCGCGCCTGGCCGCCGGCAGCATCTGGTGCCGGGGTTCGGGCAAGCGTCCAGTAATTGCGCTTCTTCTTCGCCGGCGGATTGATCACACCAGCGATGTGGCCGCTCGCCCCGAGCACGAATGAGGTGCCGCCGCCCCGCAACAGTTGCGTACTGGCGTAGGCCGTCTTCCACGGCACGATATGGTCCTCTTTGGAAGCGTAGATGAAGGTCGGCACTTCGATAGCGCCGAGGTCGACCGACTCGCCGCATTGCACTGTGCCACCGGGTTCCCTTAGCTTGTTCGCCAGGTAGGTGTTGCGGAGGTACCAGCAGAACATCGGTCCTGGCAGATTGGTGTCGTCGCTGTTCCAGTACAGCAGATCGAAAGCGGGCGGAGCCTTGCCCTCCAAGTAGCCCTTGACAACGTACGGCCAGATCAGGTCGTTCGCGCGCAATGAAGCGAATACCTGCGCCAGCTCGCGTCCCTTGAGCAGGCCACCCTGGCCAATCGCCGCTTCGCGCGCGGCGACCGCCGGTTCGCTTACCAACAGGCCGATCTCGCCGGTATCAGTGAAGTCCAGCATGGCGGTCAGCAACGTCATGCTGGCGGCTGGGTGTTCATCGCGAGCTGCTTGTACCGCTAGAGCGCTCGCCAGCAACGTGCCACCGATGCAGAAACCAACCGTGTTCACCTTGTCGACCTTAGTGATACGCCGCGCCACATCTATGGCATGCAGTACACCATGCTCGATGTAGTCGTCCCAGGTCAGCTTGGCCTGCCCGGGACCGGCGTTGCGCCAGGAAACGAGGAAGACCGTGTGGCCCTGCGCTACCGCGTGCGCAACGAACGAGTTCTGCGGCTGAAGGTCGAGAATGTAGTACTTGTTAATGCAGGGTGGCACGATGACGAGCGGGCGCTCGTGCACGCGGTCGGTTGTCGGGGTGTACTGGATCAGCTGAAGCAGCTCGTTCTGGTAGATCACGCTGCCGGGCGTCGTGCAGATGTTGCGGCCCACCTCGAATGCCGTTTCATCGGTCATCGCGATTCGACCCCGCGCCAGGTCTTCGGTGAACAAACGCAGACCCTCGGCCAAACTAGCGCCATCGGTTTCCACCGCAAGTTGTAGCGCCTCCGGGTTCGTTGCCAGCATGTTCGCCAGGCTCAGCGCATCAGTCAGCTGGCGGAGCGCGAATCCCCACTGCGCCTTGCTGCGCTCATCCAGAGGTGCGGCCTCCAGTGCCTTGCGCACCTGCTCGGTTTGCGCGAGGTAAGTCCTAGCCAACGTGTCAAAGCGCGGGTCCTTGCTCCATGCCTCCCCGGCGAAGCGCTTGTCCTTAGCGGGGGAGGCCGCGAGACCGGCTTCCGGCATGGCCGCCGTCCAAGGGGCTGCCATTTGCTGCAGCGTGTTGAACTGCCAGGCGGTATAGTCCGCGACCGCCTTCGTCCACAATGTTGCTGCGGCGGCGAGCGCCTTGGAGGTACCGAAGACGTCACCGGCCGGCCACAACACGGCGTGCTCCGCCTTCATCAGGTCGGCCAGCCAACGGGTCGGATCTGGGGGCTGTTGAGACATCGGCTCGCTCCAAGATAGGCGGTGACGTAGGACGAGCCGGCCGGCGCTCGCGGGCCGCGGGTCCCACCGGTCGTCCTACGCTAAGGCCGTTCGGGCATGGGCGGCGCCCCGTTTCCCACTAAATGAACACCGCTGTCCGGTCGGCCTAACTGGAAGCCCTCCCCGGTCGCAAAGTGGTCGCGGGCTAGGACCGGGAAACCGTGTTGCGCTGGCGCCGCAGAGTACCTCCGTACGAGCCTACGGGCCGCTGTGCACGGCCATCTCAGAAGAAAGAGTTAGCTGCGGATTCGCGATACCTGTGAAGGGCTCGACTAGCGAGGACTGGGAAAGATTATGCGCCCGCGCGCCCGTGCCTCGCTGCGTTGGGGTACTTGGAGATAATTCGGAATTGTGGCGTACCGGTGGCTCCGTCCCACCAGGCGTTAAACTGCGCTATCACGGTAAGCGTGTCCTGCCAACTCGTGACAGGGACACATGGCACGCCAACGGTCAATACTGGATAATCATTTCCCATCTCATCAAGCCGATCACCTACGAATATCAGCTCATCTGGAGCCGCTTGAATCTGCATCATGAGCTTGCGAACTCCGTAGGCCTTGTCGATCCCCTTACGCGTAACATCAATCGACGTTGAACCACCCCCCCTCACCTCGAAGTCAGGCAGCAATGGTGTCGCATGAGCGACGAGCATGCTCTTCTTCGTTCCATCAGGGTCCCACGCAGCCTTAGCATCAAGCGGTGCGGCTTGTCCGAGAGCGGAATAGGTGACCTGGCTGCCGCGGTCTTCAATGAGTTCCCCCCACGGATGCTCTTCCCAGTACCCGAGGGTCCTTGACGTTTCTTCGAGGACCTGCATGATCTGAGCCTTCTCCTCGGAGGACAAGTCTTCTGAATACACCAGCGACCAAGCGCACTGCTGCCGAGAGTAGTAACGCGTGCCACATGTCGGCATCAGATGAAGCCGGCTGAGGACTTGTTCCGGAGCGGTTAGCCGGTCGAGGACCTGGGCTTGGAATTGCTCGAACCGGCCGCCCGAGATGATGCAGACGGGAAGGCGCTGGAGAAGGGACACCAGCGCCGTTGCCATCGAGGGGTCCATGGGGGACTTGGAGGGCGCGAGCGTGTCATCAAGATCAAAGACAACTGCCTTCGTGCTGTGAGGCATCTGATACATGATCGCGGCGCGTGCGCGCCTACTCCTCGCTGTGTATGTGGGCACTGTCGATGCACAGCAGACTAGCCTCGGACAGGATGTTCCGCCGCCGCCCGGCCAGAACTGGCAGAACTGTACGCGATCACCCGCCGTAACCGGTCTTGCTATGATCCGCCCCGAATCGGCAGCGAGGATGTGATGTGCGGTTGGGGCATACGCAGGACGTCGGCTTCGATCCCGCGGGTCAGGATCGAGTAGGGCGGCTGTCGTCGAGGTCGCCGATGTTCGGGGTTGTCGTCGGGGTCATGACCTGCTTCGAACGCTTCGGCTGAGCTGCTCGGCCAGCTCGACGATGATGCCTTCGGGTCCGAAGACGTAGCAGAGCCGGTAGCTGTCCTCGTACTGCTCCAGCTCGCCAACGAGTTCGGCGCCGTGGGCGTGCAGGCGGGCCAGGACGTCCTCGATGTCTTCGACGGGCGTTTTCGGCGACAAGGGATTCACCGGAACCGATTACATCACCACCCCGGTCCGGAAACCAGAAGACCGGGAATTGTATATGCGTCTGCATAAGCCACATACTGCCCCCCATATGCTAGGCCGCGTGGTCGCAACCACGACACTCATCAAGTACAACACCATTCCGGCCCCGCTCTTCTCGGTGGCTTTTGGCCACGTGGCCGGCCTCCGCACTACGATGTGGATCATAATTAGTGCGCTCGTATGCTTCACGGCGGTAGCTATTCAGCCTGAGTGATGAATGGTGCGGCTGGGTGCTGGCGTGCTGTGAGTGTTACACGAGTAGGCTCAGCGTGTCGCCTTGATGACTGTTCGCCGACTGTGATGGGTGCGGCGTGTGCCCGATACGCCGCACGTGCCCGCGTCTGATGAGGTGGCGTGGCTGCGCGCACGGGTCACGGAGCTGGAAGATCTGAACGCGCAGTTGCGTGAGG
>Ga0302181_10000365_pt1 | contig 38327 bp, 36 predicted proteins | sample I_Palsa_E3_3_FD_198786 | JGI IMG/M metagenome (GOLD analysis project Ga0302181, IMG submission 198786) | Peat permafrost microbial communities from Stordalen Mire near Abisko, Sweden - I_Palsa_E3_3 | ecosystem: Environmental > Terrestrial > Soil > Palsa > Peat permafrost | place: Sweden...
CGGGTCCATGCTGACGAGCTTCGCGGCGTTGAACTCGATCATCCGTGCCTTGATCGCATCCCGCAGCGCGGACTGAAGGACGTTGCGGATCCGCTGCATCGCTGCGGGCCCGACGTGCCGCTGGTACTTGCGGACCGGCTGCCCCGAGAGAAGCAGGTCGTTCCATTCCCTGATCGTGGCGAAGGCGTCCGCGATGTGCTCCGGCTGAAGCCTGCTCAGCTCAATGTGCCCCAGCAGCGGGACCAGGTAGGTGCTGATGCTGACCTCGTAGTTGTGCCGGGTGGTCGGCTTGAGGTCGCGGCGGCCAGCGAGCCAGGTGGTGAGGTACTTGCCGGTCATCGTCTTGACGGACGGGTCAACGCCCCTGCGGAGCGTGGCCCTGGCCTGATCCCGGGCATCCGCCGCCGCCTCGCGTGTTTCGTACCCACCGCGGCGCAGCCTCGGCCGCCGCTTGCCGCCGGGGCCGGGCGGCAGCTCGAGCGCGAAGTACCACGTCCCGTGCTTCGGATTCCATGACCCGTCGGCCCGTTTCAGCTTCGGGCAGGACACGCCGATGTCCTTGCCGTCAGCGTCGCGGCATTTGCAGCGCTTGTAGACCGGTTCGCTCACTGGCCAGCCTCCGGGTTCTCCAGTGCTTCCGCGATCTCCCCGAGCTCGGCGGCCACTCCCTCAAGGTCGGCTTGCCGCTGGCGGATCCGCGAAGCGCGGTCGGCGCGCAGCTCGTCGTCGGTGGCGTCCCGCAGGAACCGGGCGACCTGCTCACCGAACGTCGGGTCCGCATAGTAGGTGACGGCGTTCTGAAATCGTTTCCGGTAGGCGTCCATGACAGGTGTCCGGTCTCCGGTGTTGGGGAGTACGGCCTGCATCAGGTCGGTCATGAAGCCCTGCCCGGTGCCGGCGTCGTAGACGTACTGCTCGCTGAGGCCGTCGTCTTCGGGCGGCAGGAACAGGGCGATGATCGGCACACCGAGCGCCTCGGCGATGAGCGTGATGCTGTGGGCGTCGAACTCGCGGGTCCGTTTCCCGTCCCATGAGCGCTCATCGGCGGAGACGGCGGTCTTGGGCCTGCCGCCGATCAGCTCGCCGAGTCCTTCCTGGGTGATGTCCGCTATCCGGCGGAAGTAGGCCATGTTCCAGGCGACGACCTGATTGATCGAGATGCGCCGCACGGGTAGCTGGTCAGCGTCTGGCGGCCTGCCGTTTTCGTTGTCCACACCGCGAGCTTAGCCGCACGGGTCGGCATGAGTCCAGACGGATCGGCATGAGGCTTGACAGCGCGGTACGGGTGGGGCAATCTAGGGCCCAGCCACCCGGGACGGCATCAGTGCCGACTTTCCGGGTTCAGTGCCGACCTGGCGTGGGGTAGATGTGATGGCGAAAGATCAGGAACCGCAGTCACTGCGGATGAGCCTGGAGGAACTGCTCGGCCTGCCGGTGACGATGGACTTGCCGGCTGCGGGCCGGGCGTTCGGTCTCGGGCGCACCAAGGCCCACGAGATGGCCCGCGCCGGGGAGTTCCCGTGCCGGGTGATGCGGATCGGCCGGTTCTACCGGGTACGCAAGGCTGACCTGATGCACGAGCTCGGCCTCACCGTGACCGGCGAGCCGTTCCCTGAGACCAGCCATGGCGATGCCGCATGACCGGCCCGGACCCTCTCCTCGCTGCTTCTCCCGCCGAGGTTGAGCAGGGCATCTGCCGCGAGTTCCTCAAGCGTGGCTTCACCGCAGATGACCCCGTTCTGATCAACCCCGATCTGATTTCCGCGGTCATGACCGTGGTCGGCCCGGTGCTTGAGGCGAAGGATGCGGAGATCACCCGCCAGTGTGAGGCCATCACCGGGGACGCGGAAGGGGAATCGGACGCGACCGCAGAACCCGGGCGCTACCGCAAGAAGCCCGTGGTCATAAAGGCTGTCCAGTGGACCGGCGCGAACCTCCGGGAGGTTCAGGAGCTGACGGGGACGGGGCACTTTTACGCCGTTGACCCGGAAGACCGCGGCGAAGATCCTGACCAGACCGCTGCGGTCCTGGACAAGCTGCACAGCACCTGGGTTCGCGTATACGACGGCGACTGGATCATCAAGGGCATCCGGAACGAGTTCTACCCGTGCCGCCCTGATGTGTTCGCCGAGACACATGAGCCCGCGGCCCCCGGAGAGGCCGGGCAGCCGTGACCGGTGTTCTCGCCGTGATCGCCGCCTTCGCCGCGCTGGGTGTCTTCGCTGTTGCCGTTGTCATTCTCTGGGCGGGCGCCTCCCTGCTCGTTTACGCGGCCATCAATGGCGTGGTCACCGTCATGCACCGGATCCGTTCCCGGCGCGATGAGAGAAGTTCCCCACCTGAAGGAGCCAGTTAAGAATGTCCCAGCCCACTGCGGGAACCGCCACCGCATCGACCGTCACGGTGTCAACGAGCGACGGTATGACCGTCACTGTCACATCCGACGGCCCCATCACCGTGGATCCCCCGGTAGTCCCGCCACCCGTGACGCCACCCCCGTCCGGGATGTCGACCACTGTCTTCTTCGATGATTTCACTGCCCCGGCCGGGAGCCTGCCCAACTCGGCGAACTGGAACGTCATCAACACGACATCCGGCCCGCAGAACCCGGAAGCGTTCGGAAATGGGGACCAGGAGCAGTACCTTGCGAACCCGGCACTGGTCGCGCAGGACGGTGACACGAACCTGATCTTCACGGTCGGCGCGCCGGGCAGTCTCGGCGCGCAGGCAGGATACTGGCCCGCCCCCAGGGTGGACACGTTCGCTAGCCCCGGGCAGTTCGATGACGGGGTGTTCATCACGCACGGGAAGACTCCCAAGGTCGCCGTGCTCCCAGGGCAGTCGGTGGAGTTCTCCGCGAAAACCATGCCGCTGGAGGGGCTGTGGCCGTCCCTGTGGTTCACCAGCCCCGGTGCCGTCGGCGGCGCATACCCCGCCGACTACTACGAGTTCGACCTGATGGAATCCGGGATTTTCGACGGCAACCCGGCGCTCACCCAGAACACCGCATGGGGGCCGGGCGCAACCGCACAGCAGAACCTGAGCACCAAGGTCGGCGCCGCCCGGACCCCATTCAATCTGGGTGACGGGAACTACCACACCTACCGGCTGGACTACTTCACCGATCACCTGAACGCATACATCGACGGCGTGCTCCAGTACACGATCACGCAGGCGCAGGTGAATGCCGCATTCGGGGCGCAGACGGGAATCAGCGCCCAGTTCGGCGGGCAGGAATGGCCCTACAACCAGCCCGGCGAGGGACTGTGCATTGTCATGAACTGCGCAGTCAATCAGAGCGTCGTGGGCAGCACCCCGGCTGCTGGTTCACTGCCGCACGAGGTCATGGCGGTTGACTGGGTGCGGGTGTACAGCCCTGCCGGACCGTACGTCGCATGACGGGCCGCCACAGCGCTACGGGCCTGGGCAGGTCAGCGCGGTCTGTGCTGGACAGGAACACGGTCGGGGAAGATACCTCCGCCATGTTCCTCGACCTGATCCAGCAGGCCCAGAGCAAACCCAGGGAAGTAAACCATTTTCTTCCCCCAGACCACCAGTACAAGGGGACCAGCACAAACACCGGTCCCCTCACCAGCGGGAACAAGGTGCTTTACCGGCCACTGCTGTCCCGGGGCCAGAGCCTCATTCTTGCCGCTCTCGCGGGGACTGTCACCGCCGCCGGCCTGGCGCTCATGGCATGGCTTGTCGCAGCGGCCACCCTCAGCGGGGCAGCTGCTGTGTCGCTGCTTGTGCTGATGGTCGCACTGGAAGCCACCCGCTTCGTGGGTTCTGTTTCCCTGGCTGTCTTCACCACCAGGGCGCGGGTTCCCATCCCCTTGCGGGCCGACAAGTCACTGGGGCTGCGGGTCGCAGTGATGACCACCATCGTGCCGGGGAAAGAACCTACCGGAATGGTGGAAAATACTCTCCGGGCAATGAGGGCCATGCACGGCACGTTTGATGTGTGGCTGCTGGATGAGGGGAACTCACCTGAGGTCCGGGAAATGTGCGCCCGGATCGGCGTGAACCATTTCAGCCGGAACGGTATCGAACGATACCATCAGCCCAGCGGGCCGTTCCGGACGAAAAGCAAGGCCGGGAACCACAATTCGTGGCACGACCAGCATGGTGAAGACTACGACATTGTGGCGCAGATGGACCCGGACCATGTTCCGTTCCCCGATTTCCTGACCCGGACCCTGGGATATTTCAACGACCCTGACACCGGGTTCGTCGTTGCCCCTCAGGTGTACGGGAACGTGGAAGAATCCTGGATTGCCCGCGCCTCAGCGCAGCTCGCATACGTGTTCCACGGGTCCGTGCAGCATGGTCTCAACGGGCTGGACGCACCGCTGCTCATCGGCACGAACCACCTGTGCCGGGTTTCCTGCTGGGAGCAGATGGGCGGCTACCAGGACGCCATCGTGGAAGACCACCTCACCGCGATGGAGATGTACACCCAGTTCAACCCCCGCACCGGGAACCGGTGGAAGGGTGTGTACACCCCTGACGTGGTAGCTCTCGGGACGGGCCCGACATCGTTCACTGACTGGTTCATTCAGCAGAAACGATGGGCGTACGGCATCTGGGAGATTGTCCTGCATGATTCCCCGCGTGTGCTGCCGAGAACGAAACTGTCCCACAAGTTCGCGTACGCGCTGATCCAGTCGTTTTACCCGCTGACCGCGCTGTCCTGGATGCTGTCGATTGCCCTGACATCCCTGTACATGGTGTCCCGGGTGTCCCTGGAACTGCCTATCTCTTACTGGGCGCCACTGTGGGCGAGTTCCATGGTGTTCAGTCTCGCACTGTTCATGTGGCTGCGGAAATTCAACCTCGCAGACCATGAGCGACGCGAATGGGGAATGCCGGGAATGGCGCTCATGCTGATGACAATTCCCGTGTATGTGTCAGCGGCGGCAGCGAGCCTGTCCGGCCGGAAACTGGTGTACAAGGTCACCCCGAAAGGTGATCTTGCCAGCCCGGACAGTCTCCGCACATTCCGTTCCCACCTGATCTGGGTGGTATGGAGTGTGGCGGTACTTGCCCTGGCTTTTGCGGGGCTTGCCTCCACCTGGGCGGGACTCCTGGTGTGGGCGTCCATCACGGGTCTTATCGCCGGTTCCCCGATAGCCGTGCATTACGTCAGCGTCATATCAGGAAAACTGTCCCGTGATACACGGGAACAGGAGAATGCCGTTCAGTGGCTTACTGAAGAACTCGACCGGGAGATTGACTCTCTCGGTGCCCTGGAGGGTAATCTCTGAGAGTGACACCGATCGGTGTGCCCGGAGTTACCTTCCCCAAGGCCAGCGCTCAGCCCCGGTCACATAGGTGATACCCGCAGCGGCGAGACCGCGAAACCTGGGCATGCGAAAGACGCCCGCCCGGCCCGGTCCCGAAGGACCAGAGCCGGACGGGCGTTTCGTTTACCTGCGCTCAGTTCACGTAATGACGCTCCCGCATCCGTGCCGTGACGATGACCGTGGCGCACACGGTGACCGTGATGGCCACGGCAGCGATGGCCCAGACGAGGCTGACGGCGAGGGTCAGCCGGGCGGCTTCTCCTCGTCGCGCTGTTCCTTCGGCTGCCATCCGAGCGCGGTCAGGAACTCATACACCTGCTCGCCGAGGAACATGACCAGGAGCCGCAGCCGCCCCGGAGGCCGGTACTGGCCGGGGCCACTCACGGGAACACCTGCGCCTTCTTGACTTCCCGGGCGACCGCAGTGTTGACCTTCCGGCCGGCCAGGAAACTGACCGCCGCTGACACCGCGACCCCGATCAGCGCGATCACCAGTGGCCGTCCCGTTGGGTCGTCCGGCTGGGACAGGTAGGCGCCGACCGCGACGACGACCGCCTGGAGCAGGCCGAAGGCGTAGACGAGCTTCGATGCGGGCATGGTGGCCTCCTACAGCCCGTGGCTGGCCAGCCAGGCAACGGCCTCGCTGATGTCCCGGTCGGCTGAGGCGGCCACGGTGCGCACGACGTCGGCGAACTCCTCAAGCAGGCCCTTGTGCGCGGCCGGCGCGGGCGCCGGGACGTCGAGCCGGTCCAGGTCGGCCTCAAGCGCAGCGAGGTTCACGCCGTGCCCGTCACCAGCGGCTAGCTCGCCGGGGATGACAGCCCACGCTTCGGAGCTCATGGCGTGCCAGGCGGCGTACTCGATCTGCTGCGTGCCGCCCCACGTCACCGCCGTGAGCGTCTTGGAATCGAAGGCCACCAGCGGGATGCAGTGCCCGCCGATCGGCTCGCCCTGCGCCATTTCCAGCGTCCACGGCTCACCCTGCCCGAAGGCGTCCATCATGGCCTGCGTGACCGCGATGCCGGTGTAGACGGCGTCGTACAGGTAAATCGCAGACTGGAGGACCGGCACGTCGTGCACGGAGACGGGCGCGAATGCCTTCACCGAGTGGCCGTAGTAGCCGTGGGCGCGGACGTAGGTCAGGTACTGGCTCAGGACGACGCCGCTGTCCTGGCCGCCCGTGTATTTCAGGTAATAGGCGACGGCCTGCTTGTCGCTGGGGAACGACTCGGTTTCCTTGGCGTCGGCAGCGTCGGCCATGAACAGATGCTCACAGCCCGCAACGCCACAGTCGCCATATGTGTCATTCCCGAGCATCTCCCAGTCGCTCACGTCGGGGATGGGCACGCTCGCCGGCGCCTTCGGCAGCGACCCGGCGACGTAGTGGGTGAGGTCACGCAGGCCGGCCGGGAAGACGGCAGGACGGGCGCCAAGCTTCCCCGCGACGCGAACGGGACTGGTCACATTTGCCTCCTGGGCATGAAAAAAGCCCGCACGCTGGCGGGCAGGGCTGGACGGGGGTCTAGCCGGCCGCTGCCCAGAACGGGATGCCGGTGGTCGTGCTGTTGCCCGACGGGGTGATCGATGACGGCAGCGAGGTCTGACCGGTCCCGTTCGACGTGTACCGGAGGGATGAGGTTCCGAGCTCACCGTTGTAGACACCGAAGTTGGTGTTGTTCGCGCGCATGAGCTGCGGCTCGGTGGTGGAGGCGTTGAACACGACAGCGACCCAGTAGTAGCCCGCGCTGAGGGTCAGAGACGACGAGAGCGTCGCCTTGATCATCTTGTCGGTGGTCCCGAGAGCCGACGTCACCTCCACCGAGCCGAGCAGGGTGCCTGATGAGCTGTAGATCCCGATGTAGTTCTCCCCGGAGACCGCACCGGAAGCGGCGTTGGTCAGCGAGAAGTACAGGTAGTTGATGGTGATGCTGCCGCGCGTGTATATGGCGGCGAGGTAGACCGTGCCGCCCACCGCGAGCGTGCCGCCACCGGATGCTTCGGCTGGGTCGGACGTCCACGCCTGGAACCCGAGGTCGCCCGGGAGAGTCGTGTCCGGGAATGCCGCACCGGCCAGCGTCCCGGTGTAGGAGATGTTCCCGCCCGGCCCGAGCGTCACCCCCGAGCTGGGAGCGCTGGTGACCACGGCGCCCGGGCAGTTCTCGATGAGAACGTTCGTGCAGCCGCTGAAGTTGAAGTACGGGTAGAAGATTGACACGCCGGGAATGTCGCGGACACCGTAGCTGGCGACGGTGATGGTGTCGCAGGTGGATTCGCAGTAGATGTCCCAGTAGGACGAGCCGTTGGGTCCTTGCAGGTCACGGGAGCAGTCCCGGAAGGTGACGTGATCGGATGGCCACTGGGAGCCGCCGGTGCTGGCCCCGAGGTAGAACATGCTCGCCGCGACGGTGTACGTGCTGGTGTCGATGATCTCGCATGTGTCGAACGACCAGTATTTGGCCGACAGGGCGTGCACCGCCCCGCCGTAAGCCGAGTCCCACGTGCAGCCCACCCATTTGATGCTCGCGGTGTAGTTGTGGGTGCCGTTGCATTCGATCCACACGGCAGGCTGGGCATTGTCGTGGCTGAGGTTCCCGAAGTGGCAGTTGAGGAAGGTCAGCAGGGCGATGCCGCCGCCGATGGACGAGACCAGGTTCCAGCCGGGGACCGTCCGGCCTGTCCCGGCGACGTTGGAGACAACGTTGGACACGAGCCCGGCGAGCAGGCTGACGCTGCCCGAGCAGGACCACACCGCATGCCCGGCGCTGCGCTGGATCAGCCGCAGGTCATGCAGGCTGAAGTTGTTCCAGTTGCAGTTGTAGAAGATGTCCCCGCCGGTCACGTCGAACACCAGGTGATCGATTTCCAGGCCCACCGTGCCGCCGTTGTTGAAACTGCCGGCGGAAATGTAGGTGTTACTGAAGTTGATGCCGCCGGAGCTGGCGAACAAGAGCACTGAGGCGGAGGTGCCGGTGAGCCGGATCGGCGCGGTGACCGTCAGGGCGGTGCCCGCCGAGTAGTAGGTTCCGGCCGGGAAGTAAACCGTCCCGCTGACGGCGCTGGCTGCGTTGATGGCGTCCTGGATCGCGGCTGAGTCGTCGGTGACCCCGTTCCCGGTGGCCCCATAGGATTTGACGTTGACCCATGCCAGCGGGGCTGCTGGCTGCCAGGAGCCGTTGCCGTCAGCGTCGGACGTCCAGATGTACCCGTTTCCGGCGCCTGCGGGCACGACGATCGCAGGGGTCCCGCCGAACGTCTGGGTGGCTGCCCAGACGTTCGGTGACGCGAACGCGGCCGGCGGGGTCACAGGCGCCAGCGTGGACAGGTCCACGGTGGAGCCGAGCGAATGCGGGAGGGCGATGCCGTAGGTGCGGGCCGGGCTGCCGGTGATGTTTTCGGTGACCTGCCACACCCAGTAGCCGGCGGCGGGCATCTGGTCGGTGCACGGCAGTACGACGCTGATCGTGCCTTCAGCCGTCAGACTGGCGGCGACCGGGATCCCGGCGAGAGTCACCTCCCCTGTCGTGTCGGCGAGCGGCGCGGTTGACGGGGTGAAGGTGACCGACCCGGACAGCGGGTTGCCTTGCATGTCCAGGTAGGTGCCGGTGACGGTGATCAGGTTCAGGTCGCCGGGCAGCGGCATGACCGGCCTCCCTTAGACGAGTGCGCTGAGGTCGGTGGCCGGGCCGAGGGCGGACGGCAGCCCGGTCCGGAACGAGGCGGGCGGCACGGGAACCGGCAGGTCCTGGACCAGCGTCGCCGGGGTCCAGGCCGCTGCTGGGACGGTGAGCGTGATGCTGACCGTGTACTGCCATCCGGCCGGGCTGAGACCAGCGTTGTCGGTGCATGGCAGGACCACCGAAAACGTTCCCGCCGTGGAGAGGGGCACGGTGACCGGGCCTCCCAGGATCACCCGGCCGGCCGCGTCGATGATCACCCCGCCCGGGTCGAACACCACCGGCCCTGGCAGTGGGGCACCCCGGTAGTCCAGGCAGGTGCCGGTGACGGTGATCGTGGTTATCCCGGGCGCCCGCAGCGTGCCCGGCGTGATCGTCCCCGCCCACACAGCCCGCGCAGTGGTGCGGCGCGGGATGGCGGGCCGCTGGGCTGGTGGCGGGACAGCAACCGGCAGGGCGTTGACCGTGGCCGTACGGATACCGGTCCACACAGCCCGTACGGGGGTGCGGCGCGGGATGGGTGGCCGCTGCCGCGGTGCGGGGCCCGGTGCGACCGTGCCGGGGGTGAGCGTCCCCCGCCAGACCGCCCGGCCCGGGATGCGCCGGGCCGCCGGCAGCTTCCCGGTGCCGGGAACCCCGTGCTGTACGGCAGCGGTCATCCCCCGCCACAGGGCCCGCGCCGGCTGCCGCCGCAGCGGGGCAGGTGGCCGTATCACCGCAGGCGTGCCGATCGCCGCAGCGTTACTGCCCGCGGTGATGGTGCCGTGCCACACCGCCCGGGATGGCTGCCGCCGCGGCTGCTGCCGCGGGAACACCAGTGCAGGCGTGCCGATCGTGGTGGCGTTACTGCCCCGGGTGACGGTCCCCCGCCATACTGCCCGCGCCGGCTGCCGGCGTGGCTGAGGATGCGGGAGCGGCGGGATGCCTGACGGGCCGTGCGCGTTCCCCGGCCCGGTCTCCCGCGCCCACACCGCCCGTGCCGCGGCCCGGCGCGGGACAGGGATCGTGGCGCGGGGCTGGACCGTCCCCGACGGCCCGCTCACGTTGACCGTCGTCACGGTCGTGCCGTGCCACACCAGGCGATGCGGCGGGCTGGCCCGCTGATAGGCGTGGCCGCCGGTCAGCGCAGCGGCGATGAGCGGGGCGACAGTGAGACCGCGGATGACCGCCCGGCTCGAGCCCCGCGGCCGCGGGGGCGGCACCTGCGCAGGTGCCGCCGCTGTCACGGCAGGCGCGGCGGGCAGCAGTGTGACCAGCATCGCGCACCAGTTCAGGCTCGCGGGAAGCGTACCGCCGAACGTCACCGCAGTGGTGGAGCTGGTCTGCTCGTAGCAGATCGTCACATAAGGGCTGGTGGCGGACTGCTGCTGTGTCAGCTGGGTCAGGTTGACACTGCTCGGCGCATCGGTGTCCGGGTTGTTCAGGACACCGATCGCCATCTCAGTGGACTGGGCGAGCGTGCTGGTGCTGACCGTCGGCGACGTGCTGGTGCCGTGCCCTGGGGCCGGGTCCTGGTCCACCGCCGAGGTGACGTTGACGCCGGGGACGCCGGCGGCGACGCTGAGCTTCTCCCCGGTCGACGTCGACCAGTTGACGGTGATCGTGTTACTGGTGGTCAGCGCGGCGGTGGTGCCGCCGTTGTTCTGCGGCAGCGCCGCCCACAGGTCCCCGAACTCGTTGGTCGTGTTCGCGGCGGGGATGATCCGGCTGTAGGAGTTGCCCGCCGAATCGGACATGCTGCTGATCGTCGCGCCGCTCGTCGACGAGCTCGAATGCGCGACGATGATCGCGTCGCCGGGGCTGGTGGCCGTGCCGGCGGTGATGGTCTGCGTCTGACCTGACCCGGCTGTGCTGTGGCCGATCAGGTACGGCGTCCCGAAGCCCACCGGACACCTCCGTCCGCCCCGGCCGTCAGTGCGTTAGCCGTGGTCGTGCACCCGGGCCCGCAGTGATCACGGGCCCGGGTGCATCCTCCTGGGGCTGGCGGGCGGTGCGGTTACTCGGACCAGATGATCTGTGCCTGCAGTAGCGTCGTGGTGTTCACCGAGGGCGTCACGAAGATGCCCACGCCCGAGGACACGGCGATACCGAACTCGTATCCCAGCGGCGGGAACTCCTCCCATGCGCTGCCGGTGACCTGCGGCAGTTCCCACTCACCGAGAATGTTCCCGAGCGTCGGGGCCGTGGTCGTCCAGGGGTCGATCATGGCCGTGGTGCCGATCAGCGAGGCGGGGGCGGAAGCGTCCTGCGCGCGGATGTTCACCGTGTTGGTCGTGGACGGGGTGTTGGCGACCCGGGCGAGGGTGAACTGCACGCAGTTCCCCGCCGCCGCCGAGGTCACCCCGACAGCGAGACGGACACCGACGACCCAGATCCGCTTCGTTGACGGGGTGTTGAACGCGATCAGGCCGGTCTGGGTGCTGGTCCCGAGTGACACCATCCCCGAGTCGGCCACGAAAAGGTCGCTTATTGCCATCTGGTTGCCTCCCGGCATGAAAAAGCCCCCGCGCCGGGCGGCGAAGGGGACGGAGGGAAAAGGGACAGAACGGCCTGGTCAGGGCTGCGGGAGCCCCCTGGCTGCCGAGCCCGGCGATGAGCGCCCACGTGCAGATCGCGGACCCGAGCGTCGTCGTGTACCCGAAACGCCGGTAAATGTCCTCGGCCTGCACCGGGGCCTGCAGGGATGAAGTCATTAAGCTGACGGGATGAGCGACCGCCACATGCACATCACGGGGCTCCTGTACGACGATGAACGGGTGATCGAGCGGTTTATCAACGCCGCCGCGGCGCTCGATTTCTTCGCCGAGGTCGTGCCGGTAAGGCTGAGCGGCGGCAGGATTCGCGCGGTCGCGTTCCTGAGCAAAGACCTGGACGGCATCAGCGACGAACTGGAGATGCCGGACATGACAGAGAAGCTGTCCGGCATCCTGGGCCATGATGTGACCATCGCCTCAGCCTGGGATCATCCGAAGCAGCACGAGGAGCGCCAGGGGACTCCGTTCGGCCATGAGCGCGAGTACGCCTGGGTAATCCGGGGCGCTAGCGGGTCAGGGTGACGGTCAAGGTGGCATGGCTTGGCCCAACTTCGCCGCCGTTGGCCCACACGTTGGTCCGGTACGTCCCTGCGGGCAGGCCTTTCCCGGCGGGCCCGTACTCGGATGCGCTCAGGCCGGTCACAACCTGATGGTTCGCCAGGTCCCCGGCCTCGTTGTAGGTGAAGGCGCTGTACCCGGACGGCTTCTGCCCGGCCGGGCCGGTCACCGCGTCCCATGCGAACGAGTAGCCCTCGCGGGTCTGCCTCACCAGATGCAGGCCACCGGGGGCCGGGAACGTCCAGCCCTTCGGCACGGCGTAGGCGAGCGCCGCCAGCTCGCTGATGGTCCCGTGGAAGACCGAGCAGTCAGCCACGCCCACGCCGGGCACCTGATACGAGTTCGTGAACTGCCACAGCGTGTGCGGTGAGGCTGGTTCGTCGGCGGTGTAGCCGGCCAGCCACTGGACCGGCAGGAACCCCAGGGCTTCCCCGAAGTCCAGGCCGGTGTAGGTCCACAGGTACGGGCCGATCCCCTCCCCATGCAGCGAGAGCATCTCGTTGTACCAGGCGGTCAGCATCGCGTGATCGCCTTCCTCGAAGTCCGCGATGAACACCTCGCCGGCCTCGATGGCGCCGACGAGCTGATGGAACGCCTGGGCTTGCGCCGCCCCGTCCTGCCCGGCCACAAGGTACTGGTAGATCCCGAGGAACTGGGCGCCACCCTCGTGCAGCGCAGTCCGCCGCGCGCCCCCGTACCAGGCGGCATCATCATGGGCGTCACCGAACAGCGCGCGGATGACCACCGCCTGCGACCAATGCAGGTAGAGGGCATCGTTGATGTCGGCCTGATACTCGCTGATGTCCGCGAGGAGCACTTCCGGCCCGGCGGAGACGACCCCGACGCTGGCCGGGCCACGATTAAGGCCGCCGGCGCGGAACATACGAGTCACTCGATCACGTTTCCTTCCCGCGATTACTGGCGTGGATCCGGGCGATGTGCTGCCCCGTAAGATGGCGGCCCGGATGCCCGGGATGACACTTGCGGCACAGGCGGTAGGTGAGCCCCGTCGCCTCGTCGGTGAAGTCGTAGTGGCCGAAACGCCAGCACCAGCGCTGATGACAGGTGTGCTTCTTGTAGATGGCGAGCAGGCCGCCGACGATCGTGACCTCACCGATGTCGCTGCCGAATCCCGAGAAGAACCCGTAGAAGTCGGCGGCCTCGTTGTCGGTGCCGGTGTGGATGGCGAGCCAGTGCTGGAACGGAAGCCAGCAGTGCCACCACCACATCAGGCTGCGCTTCCTGGCAAAAACAGCCCGCAGGCCAGGACGACGAGGAAGATCGCACCGAGGATCGCGTATGTCTCGGCGAAGGCCAGCGTCTGGCTGCGCATGGGCCGCATCAGGGCCACGACCGCGGCGATGAGGACGCATATCACGATGGAGCAGGCGAGCGCTGTTGTGCCGCTCGTGACGGCGTACGGGATGGCGGGGAGGATCGCACCGACCCCGGTCGCCGCACCCATCACGCAGGACGCGCCGAGACCGTTGTCGCTGTCGGACAGCCATTCCCCGCCGGCCATGGACAGCGCGCTTGAGATGCCGCCGGACAGCGCGGCCGGGAAGATCAGGGCCTCGTGGCCGAGCAGGTACAGCACCACGCCGAGCAGGCTCATCATGCCGTCGGCCAAACCGAAGATCGCCGGGCGGGCCAGCCTGGCGCTCACGGGCTCTCTTCGTCCTCGCGTTCGCCGCGCTGGGTCTCGAACAGTTCCATCCGGGCCCGCATCTTCACCTGCTCACTCCTGATCTCGTCCACGGACTGCTCAGTGCGGGCCAGGACGTCATGCATTGACGTGCCGTCGTTCGGCATGGTCTCTACGGCGACCTTGGCTATTTCGCTGGCGACATGGCCAACTGCATCCTCGACGGATTTGAGGCGGCCCATGATGCCGGGCCTGGCTGGGAGACCGTCGCGTGCCGGTTCACCGAAGTAGTCGTCGAGGAAGCGGCTGGTGCGGCGGCCGATGTGCCACAGCCAGCGGGTGGCGTGCCACGCCCGCCGGGTCCCCCATGCCATACCGGTGACGACAGCGACAGTGAAGGCGGTGAGCGCGGCGACCCACTCCGGGTTCACAAGGCTCCCATCAGGCCGCGGGCGGGCACGTTCCCGGCGGCGACGCTGAACACGTCGGTCTGGCTGACTTGCGCGACCTGGTTGACCGCATCCCAGCCCTGGAAGTTCACGGTGATCGCCGAGCCGGAGTCCGTGACGGTGACCCGCCCGTACTGGCGGCACTCCCCGCCGCTGTTGTTGTAATACCGGGTGAACGTGTTCGGGTTGTTGGTTGAGGCGCCGGTCTGCCGCATCGGGGCGGCACCGTAGACCGGGAACCCGCCCCAGGCCGCGTTTTCGGAGGCGTAGGCGACAGCGACACCGTGGAAGTCGCCGTGGATCAGGGCGACGTTCCGCATCCGGGACCACGACTCGATCATGTAGCTGACGATCGAGGCCCGCTCGGTCTGGTAGCTCCACCATTTGCCCAGCTCGTCGTCTACGCCAAGCGACGGGACCGTCGAGCCGAGCCATTGCGTGTCCGTCACGATGATCTTCAGTGGTTCCGGCTGGATGAGCTGCGCCTGCAGCCATGCGAGCTGGGCCGGCCCGAGCATCGTCTTGGAGCTGTTGTCGGTGTTCGTTCCCGGGGACCGGTCTATGTTGCGGATGTCGAGCATGATGAACCGGACCCGGCCGGTCACCCAGGTCTGGAACAGGCCGTGCACGGGGCTGTTCACCGTGTCGCCCAGCGTCCCCTGGGGGAAGATCTCCTGCGCGGCCACCAGGTTCGCCGCGGTCCAGGTGTTGTCGCTGTCGCAGTAGTAGGTGTCCGACGTGCTGTCGTGGTTGGAGCGGAGGTAGTAGCCCCACGCCTGCCGGGTGATCGGCTCCATGCCGTAGAACCAGGTCTGGTACTCCCAGGTGCCGATCTGGCTGGGCTGGTCGGTGAAGGCGGGGTTCTGGTAGCTGTAGTCCCCCGTGAAGATGTTCAGGTCGGCGCCCCAGGCGATCCAGTCGTTCAGGGCGGTGTCCGGGCCCGGCGTCTCGTCGGCGGTGTTGACGCAGCTGGCGACGGCGAACGTGAAGCTCTGCGGGGTGCCGGGCGTGGCCAGCGTCTTGCATGTGCCCACGTTGCCGACGAGCATCTCCGTGCCGCCGGGCGGGGTGTCGGCGAGCTGGCACCAGTAGCGGGTGAACGGGCTGAGCCCGGTCACAACATGCTTGACGTAGCCGTAGGAGTCCGGGGCCTGCGCCGCGACGTAGGAGACGTTCTGCGTCATGCCTGAGTTGGTGGCCAGCTTCAGCCGCAGGCTAGTCCCGCCGGTCGGCTTGCTGATCACCGTGAAGCCGGACGGGGTCGGGGCACCGCAGACCATCTGCTGCACGATCGCGCCGGGGCCGATGTACCCGGACACCGACACCGCGGGGCGCCCGAGCCAGAATGTGAGCCCGGACACGGCGCCGGTCGCCGCACCGAACCGGGCGGCATTCAGCACGCCGCCGAGCGTGTTCTGATTCGCCCCGGACGTCTGTGTCTCGGTGGGCGTGGCCGACCAGGGGCTGCTAAACAGCTTCAGCTCCACCTGGCCGACAGTGGCGCTCGATGTGACGTAGCCCTCGATGCGGAAGAGCTGGTTCAGCGGGACCGTGTTCGTCGTGGTCACGATGACGCTGCCGCTGGTGTTCCGTACGCTCAGCGTGCCGTTCGCGTTGATCACCACGTCCGCGGCGCGGGTGCCGGAGACCACGAACGCAAACACCTGGTGCACGGCGGACGGGTTCGCCGTCTGGTACAGGAACAGCTCAAACCACTGCTGGGCGGCGGCGTTGACCAGCAGGCCGCTGTTCAGCCAGGCGCCATAGCAAGTGGTCGTGGCAGTCGTGACGATCTTCGCCATCGGGATAGGCGCGGTTGTGGTATCAATCGTCATCGCCTGGCCGCTGGATATCGTCACCAGGTCGAACAGCATCCCGTCCGCGGTCCCCAGCGACTGATACCCGGGCGACGCCGACGCGGCCACCGTCGCCCCGTTCGTCTCGCCCGCGAAGCTGTTGGCCAGGACCGGCTGCGTGTCGATCGCCATCAGGAGATCCCGAACCAGAGCTGCGCGGCGCCGGTATTCGTATTCGATGAGGGCGTGAACGACCCGGGCAGGGCGGTCTGAGTAGTGCCCCCAGCGGGAACCGCTATCCGGTACGTCGCGGCGGTCAGGCCGATGTTCGGCGACGCGGGGCTGGTGAAGTTGAACGGGGACCGTACCGCGGGCTGGCTGCTCGACTGGTTCGTGACCATCGCGGCCCACACGAACGATCCGGCGGTCAGGGCCTGTGGCGTCGTTAGCGCGACCTGATGGTTACCGATGGCGATAGCCGTACCCAGGTCGGCCGAGCCGGTCAGCAGAGACCCGGCGCTTGAGTACAGGCCGACGTAGCTGCCCGTCGAGGTGCCGACCCCGGCGACGGTGAGAGAGAACCATAGGTATGTGGCGGTCAGCGCGTACCGGATCGGGACCTTGACGAGGTACACGGTTCCCGCGATCAGCGTCGTCCCGCTGACTGCCGAGTCAAGGTCCATCGACCAGGCCAGCAGGCCATGATCAGACGGCACGATGCTGCTCGCCGGGTGGATGTGCCCGGAGTCGGCGGGCTGAGCGTTGCCGCCCGCGGTCTGGGTGCCTTCGCCGAGGATGTGCGCGGCGGTTGTGTCGTACGGCAGGTCAGCCGCCAGGAGCGCGCTCAGCCCCGCGTTCGTGCCGTTCGACCGCAGGTACTGCCCGGCGGTCTGCACACCGGTCAGCGCGTTGATCGCGCCCTGCTGGGTGGTCGCCCCGGTGCCGCCCTGCGCGATCATCACCAGCACGCCGTTTTGCGCCAGGACGTAGCCCGTGCAGATCCATAGCGCTGTGCCAGCGTCGTACAGGAACGAGATCAGGTCCCGGTCCCCGGCCGCAGTGGACAGGGACGGCTGCGGCGTGCTGGCCGTGAACGAATACGCGGCGCCGTAGGACAGGGTGTACGGGCCTCCTGAGGCCGGCTGGATCACCTCGAAAGTGAGCGGCTGCCCGTCCGCGGGCTTCGTGGGGCTGGCCAGCGTGCGGTTCCCGCCGAGCGTGACCCGCTGCACATTGGACAGCGCGGCGTTGACGGTGATCGTGGGCGCGTCCGTCAGTGTCACCGGGGTCGTGCCCAGCGACCCCGTCACCGCCACGGAGCTGGTGATCGTGCCACCGGTCAGCCCGTTGACCGAGGTTCCGCCACCGCTGGCGGCAGTGTCCGCCAGGCTGTAAAGGTCAACCGTGGATGGGGATGATGGCAGGAAAAACGACCACGGGTCCTGGATTTGCCCGCCGAGGGTGACCTGCACAGTCCAGAACCAGAACCCGGTCAGCCCCTCGATCGTCAGGCCCGCATTATTGGTGGCAAGCAGCTGCAGCGTCCCGCCGGCCAGGTTCCCGAGCTGCCCCGCGTTGATCAGCGCGCGGATCGGGACGTCGGGGGCCAGGACCGGCACCCCGCCCGCGTACACCGTCGCCGAGGGGGTGAACGTCACCGTCCCGGTAAGCGGGCTGCCGGTGCCATCTTCGAACGTGCCCGTGATCTGGACATAGCTGAGCGATGTCATCGCCTGCCCCCTGCCTGTGAGCGGGTCACTCTGGCTCGTTTGCCCGGTAGGCGATCATGCTCGGATTCCCGCCCTGTTCTGCTGCCAGCACCAGGGCGGCCGGTGCTGGCAGCAGAACGTCACAGCGGGTGGGTGCGGTTAAGCCACCGGGTACCAGGTGCTGCTGTTCGAGATCCACACGAACGTCATGGCCTCGCCCGCGGGAATCACGCAGGCGGTCCCGGTGGAAACATGCGACGTGGCCAGGGCCGCGAACGTGATGCTGCCGGTGCCATCGTTGACCAGGGTGAACGTCGTGTTGGACCAGTGGCTGCCGCTGCTCCCGCCCGTGCCGGGGTCGTTGGTGCCCAGGATCACCCCGGTCACGTTCGAGGTGGGCGCTGCGGTCGCCAGGTTGTTGTACCGGGTTGTGATGAACGCCCCGTTGCTGATCGCCCCGTTGGAGTAGGCGCCCTGGCCGGTGCCAACGGACCGGAACAGGTCGGAGTCGCCGATGCAGATGCCGTCGAACTGGAACGAGCCATTCCAGTTGACCGCGCTGGCGAACGCGCTGGCGGCACTGAAGTCGATGATGCCGCCGCAGTCGCGGATCTGGTTGCTGCCCGCCGTGCCGAAGTTGATCGTGATCGGCTGATAGGTGCTGCTCGTGGCGTTGCATTCCATGCCGATCATCAGGAAGCTGTTTTTGATCTGGCTGAAGCCTCCCTGCACCGTCCCGGAGCCGGTCGACGTCGAGTTGATCGCCGTCCCGCCGGAGGTGGCGGCCAGCTCGAATGTGGCGCCGGAGGCGTTGACGACGTAGTAGGTGCCCGCGGTGAACCCGGTGGGCAGGGAGCCGCCGGAGATGGTGACGGTGGCGCCGTCGTAGTAGTAGGAGCCGGTCGCGGTGAACACGCACGGTGAGGCGTTCGTGGCGGTGAATGAGTAGCTGGGGGCCCCGGTGAGGTTCACCGCGTAATGCTGCGCCGCCCCATAGTCCATGTTGCCGACGATGGTCAGCCGGGAGTCGTAGACGGTGGCCCCGTTCAGCAGGGTCACCCCGTCGCCGGCGCCCTTGCAGTCGAGCACGATGTCCAGCAGCGCCCGGGCGAAGCTGGTGGTCGCGCCGCCGCCGGGGTTCGCGGAGTTGTCGAAGACGACGTTCTGCGTGTTCTCCTCAGCCCAGATGTGACCGTTCATGTCCTCTGTGTAGCTGTACTGGTTGTCGAGCCAGACACCCTTGGAGCCGGTGCCCTGGAAGTTGCGCACCGCGACGTCCCATTGCAGCTGGTAGATGTCCCCGGCGTGCACGCCGCACGCCCCGGCGCTGGCGCTGGTGCCGTCGATGATGGGGCGGCCGATGATCCCGCCGCCCCAGCCGCTGGTGTACGAGGCCGTGGAGTACATGCGGATGCAGGGACCGGAGCCGGTGTAGTTGATGACCACGCCGGGCGCGCACACGATCAGCGTGCCCGGCGTGGTGCTGGTCACCGTGCTGCCGATCTTGTACGTGCCGGGCGGCACGTAGACGGGGCCGCCCGCGCCCGCGGTCACGGCGCCCTGGAACGCGGTGGCCGAGTCGGTGGCACCGGACGCGTCAGCGCCGCCGGCGAACGCCGTGTTCAGCACGCTGACGCCCGCGCCCAGTGCGTTGGCCGTGTCGACCACGCCGTTCATGTCCTCAGCCGGGCTCGGGCCGTCGGTGTAGCGCGTGTCCGGCGGGAGTGTGAAAGCCTTCAGCGTCATCCCGGCTCATCCATCCGGTAAGCGATCACGGACGTATCGGAGGCACCCGCCGTCGATTTGATCGTGAAACTCGTTCCTGCGGTGACCGCCGAGACGTACGGCGCTCCCGGCGTTCCGCCCGGAGTCAGCACGGACAGCCAGATCCGCGACGCTGCGGTCACGCACGTGTTCGCCACGGTGACCGTCCCCGCCGCGAGGGTGGCCGTGCCGGACTTCCAGTTCGCGGGGGTTGCCACCGCCGGCCCGCTCGAGTCGCCGGTCGCGTAGCTCATGCCGGGGCCGACCTGGAGGCGGGCGGGCGTCCCGGACAGCAGGACGGCACCCGTGTTGCCGATCAGCCTCGCGCCGTCGATGTCGAGCCACACACCGGTCCCGGCCAGGGACAGCCCGTAGGCGGGGCCGACACCAGCCTGGCCCGTCGTCGCGGAGGTCACCAGGCCCCGCACGATCACCTGGAAGTGCAGGTTCCCGGCCGCCGCCTGGCTGATCGCCAGCCCAGCCCAGCTCGCCGGGGTCGCGTTGTTGCCGTCCCGGTGGAACGAGCATCCCGCCAGCACGACAACCGCCGTGCCCGTGCTCGCGTCAATGAAGAACCCGTGCTCAAAGTTCGCATCCGTCGTGCACCCGCTGAACACGCATTGCAGGACCCCGTACCCTGCGGCGGACAGCCAGGTGCCGGTCAGGTGGAAACCGTGCCCGTTGGACCATTCAGCACGGCAGCCGATCCAGTGGGAGTTGTCGCAGGAGGTGATCGACCAGCCGTTGCCGTTGCATCCTTCGACAAGGACATCGATCCAGTCGGAGTCGGAGACGAAGTTCAGGTTGATGCCGCCCGCGGCGCATTTCCACACCTCGGAATGGTGAACTTTCCACGTCCCCGGCGTGTTGATCGAGTACCCGGCCGGCGCGGACGGGTCGGCGGCGGTGTTGATGCCCCACCCGGTGCACCGCATGACGTAGACGTTGGTCATCATCACGTCGGCGACCGCGCCGTACCCCTGAATCCCGTCAGCGGTCGCGACCAGGCTGACCCCGTCGACGCAGATGTTGCGGAGGACCGGGCCTTCAGTGATGTAGTGGGTCGGCGCGGTGAACAGCAGCACCGCCGCGGCGACCGCAGCCCCCTGCGCCCAGCCCGCGACTGGCCTGATCACCGCACCGGACGGCGGGGTCGGTGGTGTGGACTGGAAGCCGGTCGGCGCGGTCGCGCTGTTCCCGTACCCGCCGTTGTAGGACCCCCAGTTGAATGAGGAGTCCGAGCCTTGCAGCACGACTTTCGCCCCGAACACGATCGGTGCGTTCGTGTAGAAGATCCCGGTTTCCAGGTACACTGTCCCGCCGCCGGGGGCCGCGTTGATCGCCGCCTGGATCGATGCCGTGTCCGTCGCCCCGGTCGTGTCTCCTGACGGCTCGACCACCGTCCAGTCGGTCGTCCCGGGGATGTTGCTGGTCCCGTCGACCTGGAGGTTCCCGCTGATTTCGACGTCGCCGTCGAGGTAGGCGCTTCGGGTCATGGCCACCGTCTCCCAGAAGGCCTCCGTGTCGGAGGGGACGTCAACGGTTGTCCCGTAGGTGGCCTCATAGGTGGCCGGGTAGGTGTTGGTGACTGATGCGGTGCCGGATGCTGGGCCCGGCGCCGAGAAGCGGGCCAGCCGCCATTGAGCCGGGTCGAACGCCTGGTAGCTGCTGCCGGGTTTCTGTGCGAGCAGCGCGGCGAACTGGGAGGCGCTTGATGCCCCTCCCGGGCTGTCCGCTGGTATCGCCATCCCGGATCACCCCCGGGTGGCAGTGAGAGGATGACGGGATGAGCGGCGAGACCGGCAACCTCTGGGGGCACTGCTATCTGTGCGGAAGCGCCCTCATGATCCGGGAAGCGGATCAAGGCACTACAGCATCCGGCCCTGTCTACGAGACCTACTGCTGGTGGTGCTGCCACGACCACGGCTTCCGGCCGCGTCATTCCCCGGTGTAGACGATCTCCATCGCACAGTTACGGCCGGGGGCTGATCCGGAGGTGGTAGCAGCCACCGACGACGCGATCCGGGCCGTCACATAATCCAGGCCACCGATCAGCCCAGCCTTGACACTCCCGGTAGAGATCGGTGGTGTTGACCCGCCCACAGCCACAGCAGCCAGCTCAAACGTCGTGGTGTTACTGATCTCGATCGCCGGTTCCAGGTGCCCGGTGACATTACCGCAGGCAATCACAAGGGTGATGTCGTACCAGCCGTCGTACGGCACAAGGTAGGAGTACGCAGGCTGACTGCCCGTGGCCACCGCCGACCAGCCGCTGTACGGGTCTTCCAGCACCTGCGTGAACTGGACCGGGGATGTGTAACCGCCCCCGGAAACGGACTGCCCCCCGGTCGGCTGGGCGACCCGCAGCACCGTTTTCGCGGTGCAGAACAGCAAGGGCGCCTGGATCAGATTATTGAAGTCAGGCGGTTCGGGCCCGGACCCGGCCACAAACGACGGCGGGCCGGGCGGCGCGGCCATCAGGCACCCCTCCACACCGCGATGAACCGGCACACCGAGTTCCCTGATGTGCCAGCCGTCCGGGACCCGCCGGAATCGTTGCTGTACGCGGCGAGCTGCACCGTGTCCCCGGCGTTGAGCCGCAGATACCGGCGGACGATCGACGTATGACCCAGGTTCATCGCCGCATTCGACCCTGTTGACGGGGTCTCCGATGATCCCCACAGGGTGACCGCGGACCCGCCATAGTTCGAGCTGGTGACCGTCAGGCCAGCACCGCGGCTGATCCCCGTCGTCACCCCCGCCTCAGCGAAACAGACCTGCCCGTACATCCAGTACAAGCCCGCGACCGGGGCTGTGAACGTGCTGGCGGCGAAGGCACTGTAGTTGTCGATCAGCTCACTGGTGAGGATCGTCAGCGCGGTCCCGGTCACGCCGATCCCCCCGTTCGGGATCGCCTGGCTGCCGGCGCTGGAGACCTCCACGATCGGCGGGTAGCTCAGGAATCTGATCGTGTCCCGGATGTTCGTGTTCAGGAACGAGCTGGTCACGTACGCCGGGGGCACGGGCCACGCTGACGGGTCCGGCACCGGCAGCCCGGTCGTCCCGGTGACCGCGGCGACCCACTGGGCGTGCAGCATCGGGAACTTCGTTGTGGTGATTTCAAGGACTTGCGCTGACCCGGACGACTGGTAGGTGGAGGCCGCGAAATAATCCGTGCCCAGGTCGGTGATCTTGACGAGTTTGCTGGCGGTCGGGTGCGCTGAGAACCCGGTCTCCATTTGGGTTTTGCCGCCGTCGAAATAGGTGGCGGCCCCGCCGCCCTGGACAGCCACGATCCCGGCGACCTGGATACCGCCGGCGGTCATGTCGCTGGTCGGGACCGCTGAGGACACTAGGTACCAGCCGGGCAGCGGCGGGTACACCTGGGCGGTGGTCGCCCCGTTGTGCATCCCCCACGGGTCGGTCAGTTCTTCTGTCATCGCGACAGCGGTTTCGGTGATGTTGGTGATGTTCTGGCCGGTGCCGCCTTGCCCGAGCATCACTAGCGGCGGGTTTTCCAGCAGGGTGACCGCGTTGGTTACGTCGCTGCGGAGCTCGGGCACGAGCACGGGTTCCGGGCCATTCAGCCCCCAGGTGCGCGGGTTCGGGATGACCGGGTACGGGGGAATCGGCATCCCGCATCACCCCCGGCCGCGGTGAGAGAATGACGGGATGGGCTACGTGGAGGTGTTCCGCGAAAGGCTCCCCGAGGGCGCGAAGATCGGGAACGCGCGAGTGCAGACGACGGCACAGAGATCTGCTGGCAAGTGGCACTCAGTGAGCCACTTGCCAGCTCAGAAACCTAGGACGTTGGAGCCCGAAAGCTGACCCCGGTCCGGGTCATCGCAGGTTAGGACGTTGCTCAGGTAGGCGACCGCCATGATCCGGGTCGTCCACCGCCCGGGTGCGGTCGAGTGGGCGACGTTGAGGATCTGGAACTGGCCGCTGATCTCGGTGAGGGTCCCGCCGAGCCGCCGGTTGACGGTGATCACCTGCCCGACCTCAGCGGACAGCACGATCGGCCACAACGCCGGGTTCGCGCTCGGGTCAAACGTCATTTGCGACACCCGGATGTACGGCTGGTCGCTGGTGCCCAGGATCCAGTTCGCGAGGTCCCCTTGGGTGGCCGCGCTGAACAGGTAGATCGTTTCCTGCAGCGTCTGGTCACCGTAGGCGCTGATCGAGGCGGGGGATGTGATCGCGGTGACGGTGGAGATGTCCGCCCCGCCGATCTCCTGCGGCGCCCCGAACTGGGTCAGCGTGATGTCGTTGTAAACCTGGCTGGGGTCGTAGTCGAACTGGATGTCAGCCTGGTACGGCGCTTCGGTCTGGAACGCGGCCGTCATGGCCGCCTGTGACACGTACAGGATGTTCGCTGGTGCCGGGCTGCCCGCTTCCCCGACCCGGATTTCCCCGCTCACCGCCCCGGCTGGGGCGGTCTGGGTGGTGGTCAGGTATGTCCATTGCCCGGCCTGCACCGGGAACAGTTCCGTTGAGGTGGACAGGTACCCGCCGCCGGCGGCCTGCCAGTCGAAACCGATCTGGACGCTTCCCCACCCTGCCGGCGAGTACACCCATGCGGAGGCGGTGTATTCCTCCCCGGCGGTGACCAGCACCGGCGCGTCGAGGATCTCGCAGAACGTGACGCTGGGGCTGGGGGTGAGCAGCGCCGAGTAGGGGGCGCCGTACACCTGCGCCTGCGTCAGCGTGATCGTCCCCTGGTAGGCGGTCCACGGCGCGAGCAGGCCCGCGAACGTTGGGTTGAGGTTGAACGGCTGCCCGGCCATCTCCCCAGCAGTCCACAACGACCCGAGGTTGTATCCGGCGCGGCGGGGTGTGTAGCACAGGTACCCGGCCGCGTCCGCGTACAGCAGCCCGCTCTCCGACTCGGCGATGTTGGTGACGTTCTGCCCGGTGGCCTGCCCCTGAATGTCAAGGGCGCCTTGCACCGCGTCAACGGTCACCCCGATGCTGCGCGGCTGCAAGCATCCGGAGTCAGCGAGGATCCGCTCGATCCGCGCCCCGGCGAGTTCCTGCCCGCTGCCGAACCCGGCGGTGGTCCCGTAGAAGTGGGAGACGATCCGGGCGTTCGGCAGCAGCCGGGGGAAGATCGCCAGATGCGCGACCTGCCCGTTGAACATGTTCCCGCTGAACAGCCGGTCAGCTTCACCACCGAAGTCGGTGAACGCCCAGGTGCTGCCCAGGTTGCAGGACCCGGACGCGCCGGGGAACGCCCCCCCGTCGAGGATGACCTGCCATGTCGTCTGCGTCAGCAGCAGCGCAACATGCGTGAAGGTGCTGTCCGCCCACGACTGGGCGCTGTTGACGACAGTGTTCGTGCTCACGTGGGTGGTTTTGTCCCAGGCGGTGACCATCATCGCGCCGTCGGATGCCCGGACCCACACCTTGAACATGGGGGTGGCGGTGTTCTTCAGGATGATCAGCGTCCACCCGACCACTGCCGGGTTGGAGTTCGAGACCTGGAACCAGCCTTCGGCCGTCACCCCGCCAGCGAGGGACGGGAGCCCGGAGTCGCTGTAGACGAGGGCGTACCCGTCGCTTCCCTGCCCGCTGGTCAGCCCCGACTGGGCCCACACGGTGCCGGACGGGTCACCGATGATCAGATCCGATGGGTCGTTCCCGAAGCTGACAGTGCTTGACCCGATCCCGTACTTGGACTGGATGACCTGCAGCGGGTTCATGTTGCCGGGGGCCAGGTTCGCCGCGTACGGTGCCCCGGCGGCGTCGCTCATCGTCCAGTAGGCGAACGGCTGATCGAGGAGGATCTCCGCGCGGGTGATCGTGTTCAGCAGCGGCGTCATCAGCGCCCACACGTCGGTGGCGACCCCGGCCGTGTTCTGATACCGGCTGCTGGTCAGGGCGAGGGGCCAGCGTTCCATGAACCCGCGGAACACCACATAGGTTTTCGCGCCGGCGGCCGGGGGCGGCGGCCAGGTCGCCAGCACCCGGACCGGCGTGTAGACGGTGACATCCGGGCAGTACGGGGACGCACTGTTTTCGGGGGTCAGCGCAGCGTCATTGTTGGAGAGGGTCATGTTGACCGTCCCCGCCTGCACCGAATCGAGCTCGTACTGCTTGCCGCGCTGGGTGGTCATGCCCCGGAACCGGCCGGTTACATCCGTCCAGGTGACCTGATCCCATGGGGTCTGCACCCCGGCCCCGAAGCCGAGCTGGAACTGAATGTGCGGCCAGGTCTGGGACGGGGCGAACGGTGCCGCCGGGCTGATCAGCACCGCGGCCATCAGGCCGGCCAGGTCCGCGGTCCCGCTTGTTGTGTACGCTGCGGCGGTCGCAGCGGACGTGACCTGATAGCTGGTGGCGATGGTGATGTCGGAGGTGTGGTCAACACCGTTGCTCCACGACTGTGCAGGCAGCGCCGTCCACCCGGCGCCCGGCCCGGTGACGGTCGCGGTGGTCTTGTCCGTCGCGCACACCGACAGCACCAGCGCCTGCGACCCCGGGGCGGCCAGCGCCAGCCCGGACAGCGCGGTGGCATCGTTCGCGTACGCGGTGACCACGCCGGGCACGTCCAGCCACGGGCTCATGCCCTGAACCTCGAACACGAACGCGATGAGGGCCTGGCAGTACCCGTTGGGGCTTACGAAGACGTTCCCGGCCACGGATGGGTTCGGGGCCGCCCACACCGAGCAGCGGGTGATCCCATCATCCGGACTCGTCCCGGTGGGTGCACCCAATGGTTCCCACCAGTTGTGCGCGTCGTCGCCGACCGCGACGGTGGACCCGAACGTGGCGGGGGTCTGCCACGCGCACACCGCGAACAGCCAGTTGTCACTGTCGCCTGTGTTGCTTACCGGCACGTCAACGGACTGGCCAGCCGGCTCCGGGGTGAAATAGCCGGACAGGTAGGAGAACCCGCCAGTCCACTGGCTGATCACAGACGTCACGGCGGCCCCGCCCCCTCTGCCTGGTTACGGGTGCGTGAGGGACAGGCCGTTGACGCTATTGCGCCGATTTTGCTGAAGCACGATCTGCTGGAACTGGTAGTAGAGCTGCTGCATCAGTTCCTGCTGGTTGCCGACGAACCCGTTGACGGTCAGAGTGATCGGCCCGATCGACGTCCCGCCCCCGGTCCCCCCGCCGGCCGCAGTGCCGCCGGCGACGGCCAGGCCCGCAGCACCGATCCCGCCGCTGGCGACATGGCCGCCGATCTCGTGCATCGCGGCAAGCACCTGCGGGGTCATCGACCGCAGCCCGTTGATGTACCCCTGGAGGGTGTTGACGCCGTGCTGGAAGAACACCCGCGACGGGGAGAACATCTTCAGCGGGTCGGTGAAGTAGCTCTCCACGTCGGACGCCAGGCCCTTCATAATGCCCGGAATGGCCGCCGCAGCGTTCTTTATCCCATTAATCAGCCCGTTGATAATGTTCTTCCCGGCCGTGAGCATCTGCCCGGGAAGGGCCTCCAGCTCACGTAGCGCCTCCCCCGGCAGCTTCGAAAAGAAGCCGACCACGTCGGATATCACCGAGCGTGTTGTGCTGCCCAGCCAGTCGAACGCGGCGGAAATGTCGTGGCGCAGCCCATCGAGGAATGACATGGTGTCGTGGCGGGCTGTATCCCAGGCGTCCTCTATTTCCCGCGGCACCCAGTCAGCGAATGCCGCGATATCATGGCGCACATCATCGAATGCGGCGGAAACGTCGTGGCGCGCGTCGTCAAGAATTGCGGCGACATCATGACGCATTTTATCGAACGCCTGCGCGATTTCGTGCGTGTGGGTCCGGATTTCGAAGACCGCCATGCCGACCGGATCGACCAGCCAGGCGAGGATTTCCTTCCAGTGACCGGAAATCCATTTCGCTACCGCATTGAGGGCCGCCTCTATATCGTGACCGGCCCGGATGAAGGTTTCCCGGACAGCATCAACGCCGTTTTTTATGTCATGCCAGGCTGCTTCTATGTCGTGACCGGCCCGTATGGCCGTTTCCCGGACAGCATCGGTGGCGTCTGCTATGTCGTGGCCAGCGGCTTTGAAGAACTTCCCGACGTCGGCCACGGCATCCCGGACCAGCTTGCAATGCTTGTACAGCTCGTACAGGCCGGCCGCAAGCAGGATCACGGCCATGAGGACCAGCATCACCGGGTTCGCATCGGTGACTGCGTCGAACAGTGCCTCAGCGGTAGCAACGAGTTTGAACGCGGCTGCGACCGCGAGGAGCGCCCCCGCGAACGCAGCCAGTGCCGGATTCTTCTCCAGGAAGTTCGCAAACTTAGCCAGCGCGCCGACCACCTTCGTGGCCACAGGCAGAAGCTTCTCCCCGAACGAGATCGCAAGCGCGTCCACCCCGTTTTTGAGGTCGGCCCACTGCTGGGAAAGAGTCTTCTGCTGGCCCTGCCAGGCGTTCCCGAAATCACCAGCGGCCTTTTCGATCTGCGGGTATTTGGACTGGAGACGGCTCATCTGCTCCAGCAGGATCGACACACCCGCCCCGGCCTTCTTGCCAAAGAGGGTGGTGATTACCTCACCTTCGGTTTTAGCGGTTATTCCCGCTTTATGGAACCGGTTGGTAAGGTCGTCTAGGGCTTTCATGAGCCCGCCGTTCTCCATGTCAGTGGAGAGCGTTTTGCTGTTCATGCCCAGTGCGCTGAGCTGCGCTCCTGCGGTTGCCATCGGCACAGCCAGGGCCTGCACAGACATCCGCAAATCGGTGCCTGCCTTAGCCCCTCTAATGTTATTGTCGCCAAATGTCGCCAGCGCGGCGCCAACATCGGTCAATGAAAGGCCGTAGCCTTTCACGACGGCGAGCATTCCAGTGCCCATCGCGTCGGCCAGGTCTTGCATTTGCATGTCACCGGCACCGACGGTGGCATTCAGGGCGCCCATTGCCTGCTGGTAATTCTGTACGCCGGGGATGCCGGACGCGACGGCGGCGGTGAGGGCGTTGGTGACGTCGACCAGGGACGCGCGGCCCACATCGGCGCCTTCGGCCGCGACCTGAACCATGTTCAGGGCCTTCGCGCTGGAGATCCCCAGCGACGCCATGTTGCTTTCGACGTGGTACAGGGATTCGGTCAGCGACTCCGGGCCCTGCCCGACCGCCCCCGCCAGCTTCAGTACCCCTTGGCTGAGGGTGCCCAGCTGGCTGGTGGCAACCCCCGCCTGGGTGTGGAGCTGCGTGATTCCCTGCTGGAACTTCCCGGCCTGCTCGATCCCGATCCCGGCCGCGATAGCGACCCCGAGCAGCGCAGTCTTCATCATGCCGCCGAAGGCCAGGCCTTCCGCCCCGGTGTCTTTGGCGGCGTCGCCGGATTCTTCCAGCGCGACCGTTTCCCGGTCGATCGCAACCGTGGCCTCATCGACTGCGGCGACGGTCTCCTCACACGAGGCGACCAGCGCGTCAACCGCGGCGGCCTGGCGTTCCGCGTCGATCGCCGCGAGCTGCTCCGCCGCCGACAGCCGCTCGTCAGCATCGGCGGCGATGTCCGCGGCCACGGCCAGCCGGTCAGCGGACGCGGCGACTTCATCGATCCCCGCCGCGAGCCGGTCGTCAGCCTCCCCGGCCACATCCGCGGCCGCGCTCAGCCGGTCCGCCGCAGCTGCCACCTCATCGATCCCGGCGGCTAGCTTTTCGACCCCTTCCAGCATCTCGCTGATGCCGGCCATGAACTCGCCGGCGGAGACTGTGAAGACCTGCTCGACCGGGGGGAGACTCGGGATGACGCCCACCGCCCCCGGGAAGCTAAGCGAAGATGGCGGCTGCCCAGGCGGTCATGCAGGCTTTCGAGCCCGCCCCGGAGGTGATCAGCAGTTCCACGGACGGCTTCATCCATGGCCGTTTCGGGATCTTCACGACCGGGCCGAAAAACCCCACCTCCGGGTTGCCGAGCTGGGGAAAGTTCTTCGCCCGGATCGTGACCGGCCCGAACTCGTGCACAGCCCCGTAGGCCGTCGTGGAACCGAGCACCTGGGAGGCCATGCCCGCCCCCATGGCCTCCGCCGGGGTCCGGTGGATGCCTTTCACCAGGTCCCCGGACACCTTCGCGGGCGGGGCGCCCGGCGGCGAGTTTGTCAGGATGCCCACGCCCTTGGCGTGGGACCGGGCGGTGAGCGCCAGTTTCACCGTCGTCTCAGCGGCTGCCGTCAGCGCTTTCACCGCGGCGATAGGGGCGTCGGACTGGGCGCGCGCCTGGATGGCCCGCAGGTTCGCGGCCACCTCCGCAGCAGCGTTGTTAACCACGGCCGCGCTCCGTCCGCTGGTTGATGCACCGCTGCTTGATCTGCTTGAGGTCCCAGCAGAACCGCCGCACATACACCGGGGTCTCCTGCAGCTCCGACCAGGACCAGGCGATCCGCAGGCCGCCCATCAGCTCGAAGTCGCGGACCTCCGCCGGTATCCAGTCCTGCGCCCACGTCCCGTCGTAAATCGACTCGGCGGGTGCTAGGACGGATTCCCAGTAGCCCCCGGGCTCTCCGGGGTCTGCTGAGGGTTTACCCTGGCCAGCTCCTGAGCCAGCCAGTTGATGATTCCCATCGGCAACTTCGCGACGTCCTCGGCTGCCGGCTTGGCCGGCAGCAGCACCGGTTCTGCGGTGGGCAGCGGGTTGCCGTGGTCGTCCAGTTCGATCGGGGCGGTCGGGTCATACACCCGCATCCCGATGATCAGCTTGGCGCCGAGCCGGTTCACGGCCCGCTTGTTCGCCTCGTTCGCGACCGGCTGCCCGTCCGGCCCGGTCTCCAGGTCTGCCTCGCTGGACGTGAACTCGCCGGGGGACATGAGCTGCGGGTTGCGGATGGTCACCCAGATGTCATCGCCGGGCTCCACAAGCTCAGTGAAGTGCTTCGTGATGACGCGGTTGGCGTATGCCACGGTAAGGAAAACTTCCTGCTAGTAGGAGGTGCTGACGTAGTTCTTCAGGGTCACGGTGGTCAGGCCGCCGTCACTCGTGTTCCCGATCGCCGAGACGGCCTGCGACAGCGACACGTACAGCGAGCCCAGATCCGCCTCACCGGTGGTGTAGCCGGACTTGGCCATCTCGATCTGCAGCGACTGCCCGCCCGAGGTGACCGGCTGCGTCAGCAGATGCGTCGTCCCGGTCTGCAGGTACTGCCTGAAGTTGGCCATGTCGTTGGCGTTGTCGTAAACCGCCTTGTAGGAGCCGTCCAGCTCCAGCGGGCCGGGGAAGATCTCCCGCGGTGCCTGCGTCCCATCCGACGATTGGATGGCCTCGATCTCCCGTTTGAGGGTGATGTCCATCGTCAGCCCGCGCGTTGAGGCACCCGGGTTGCTCACGGTCCAGCCCCAGCCGACGACCGGCTGCACCGCCGACGCCGCATACGAGAACGTCGCCTCGGTGATCGACGGGAACCCCATGTACTTCGGGGAGCAGGTGATGAACCCCTTCGGGTCGATCTTGATGCCGAGTTCGGACATGACACAGCCGGGCCAGCCGAGCTGATCCTGACCGTCATCGGTGGTGAAGCTGTAGGTCGGCCAGACCGTGGTGAAGGTCCGGTTCTGGGTGAACACATGCGTGCTCTGGGACAGCACAGCCCCGCCGGCGGCGGTGTGCGCGAACCGTGTGCCTGTGGCCGGCGTGGCCACGGGGCAGGTGTAGGGGCCGGTTCCGGTGACGGTGCCGAGCTGCACCCATTCCAGGTTGATGCCGGTCGCATCATTGATCTGGATGATGCTGTTGCTGCCCGGGTTCGCGGTCATCGACAGCGACGTCGCCCCGGCCACGCAGTTTGAGGCCAGCGTGGTTGACACACCAGCGGTCACCGTGTCGGGGCCGATGATGGCGCGGAGGAAATACCCGAGCAGGTCCGGGTAGCCGTTCGCCTCGATCTCCCATGAGGTTGTCCACGGGCCCTGGTTGATGCCCTGGAGCTTCACATCGTTCGCCCGCATCGACTCGTCCCGGATGGGGACGATGTTGTCGTTGAACTTTGCGCTGGTGAACGGGACGCTGAAGGCAGGCGCCGTGTACTGGTACTGGGTGCCTTCCTTGGCGCCGCCGAGCTTGGCGAGCCGGGACAGATAGGTCATCGCGGGTCCCCCGTCTCCGGGTCGTCGTGCACTTTAGTGGCCGGGACGGAAGGCCGGATGACCGGCGGTACCCGCGCCCCGGGGGGGTCCACGGGTGTGCAGCCGGGCACTGGGAGAGAGCAGTCGAACTCATCACCCGGTCCGATGTTCCGTGCCTCGCCGTCCAGGTCGAAGGCCACTAGCACGCTGCCGGTGTCGTTTCGCTGTCGGGGCATGCGGCCTCCTCGATAGGCGGAAAGAATGGGCGGGGCGGCCCGGGCCGGGCAGGCACCGCAGCAGTCGGCGGATCATCCGGGCCATAGATGACGGTCCAGGTGACGGTGGTTGCGGAGCCGTTGGTGGTTTGCGAGAGCGGCACCGACACGTCGAGCACGTCAGGCACGGGATCTCCTTGTAAGGTCGATCGGGCCGGCCATTCGCGTGGCCGTGTGCCGGTGCAAGGGCGGCGGTCAGAGTCACGCCTGCCGCCGGCCACGTCGTTCCGGCCGGTGCCGGGGAGCTGGCACCCGCTACGATCCGGCGCCGGAACGGCGGGTCAGTCGTTGATCTCCAAGTCGTCTGCGTAGTACGTGATGAGCGCGCGGAGTTCCTTGCCGGCCGGGATCGTCGTCCACGGCGGCTCGATCACCACACGCACGCCCGGGGAGCGCGGATCCTCGCCGACGGACAGGAACCCGCCGTGCGTCTTATCCCCGAGCGGGCCCCTGATCCGCTGGATCAGCAGGTCGATAGCGTTCCTGAACGCCTGCTGTTCCTGCTCCGCGACCGGGCTGGACGTTTGCCGGACCGGCCAGTGCAGTTCGAGGGTGATCTCGTAGTGCGGCATGATCCGGATGTTCGCCGACCGGACGTCCTGGAGGTCCAGTGACATGACGTAGACCTGCGTCTTCTGCGTCGCCGGGGTCCTCGTCCAGAAGGCCTGGATCACGTCCCACGGGCCGCCGCTGGCGGTCAGCAGCGACGGAAGCGAGTCCGTTGAGACGCACAGCCAGGCCGCTTCGCGGGTCTCTACGGTGCTGATGCCGGTGTAGGCCACGGGTCACCGCCTCACGCTGGCATTCTTGGCTGCGTGAACGACAACGAGAGCGGCAGCACTGCTTACGCCGCGCCAGAGCGCCACATGTGCGAGACGTGGACTGCTAAGGGGCCCATCGGGAGTATCTGGCGATGCGGTGGCTGCAGTGCCCTCTGGAAGCGCTGCCCTGTCAGCCTGATACGCGCAGGCGGCTGGTATCCGATGAGCCGGCTTGAGGTGTGGCGGTGGAAACGCCGCCACCGGGAGCCCGGTCAGTAGTAGCCGTACTTCTTCTTCATGTCCGCCCGGATCTTCGCCCGGATGCTCGCTCTCGCTGCGGCCGACAGGTGGTGACCCTTGAGCTTCCTGCTGATGTCTGCCTTGACCTCCGCGCGGATCTTCGCCTTGGACGCCGCGGACATCTTGTAGTGCCTGGCCTTGTAGTGCTTGCCCTTGAGTTTCTTGTCGATCTTCGCCTTGACGTCCGCGCGGAGTTCGGCGCGCAGTTTCGCTTTCGACGCCGCGGACATCTTGTAGCTGCTGCTGGCCGTCGTCTTGGCCGCGGCTACCGAGGCGCGGGCCAGGGACGCCGCGGTGATCGGTGTCAGGGCGCGGGAGCCGTGCGCGCTGAACACTGACTGGCTGCGGCCCCGGTGCGCCATGAACGTTGTGCTGGACCTGCTGCCCCGGTGCGCCCACACCCGCGACGAGTGAGTCCGGCGCCGGGCTGACTTGCGTGGTTTCCAGCCGGTCGCCACGGTCAGGCCCGGTCGTAGTTGCTCAAGATCATCAGCGCGTCGGTGTGCAGCTGGTCCGGGTCGTGGTTGGTGGCTTCCGGGTCCAGTTCCCGCACCACCAGCCACGCCGCCATCAGCTTGTTGGCGCGCACCAGATCCGCCGGGGTCGCGATGGTGTAGCCACCCGAGTAGGTGACCCGGATCAGGGAGCCGATCGGGATGAACATGCCCAGGTTGAACCACACATGCCCCGAGTCGAGTTCGGGGCCCTGGTACTGGAACGATGACAGGTTCTCGGTCCCGCCGAACGACCGGACGATCGTGAGCTGGTCGACGCTGGTGTACTGCCACAGGTCCGGGTAGCGGACCGCGTACTCGTTCAGCCAGCAATGCCGCACCAGGCTGGTCACGGCCAGGCTGGCGGCATAGGACTGGCCGAGCGTCCCGTAAATGTCCATGGGGACGTTCGTTGAGTCGGTGTACTCGTCGGGGTCCACGGCTGAGGCGCGGTGTGTTTCCGTCAGGCCCGTGAACGGAGCCAGGCGGCGGCCGGTCTCCGACTCGCACTCCCGGGTGGCCTCCACCAGAAGGTCGCTGAGAGCCTGAGTGCTGTAGTCCTTCACGAGGTCACCGAACGCGCCTTCGGTGAACTGAGCGGCCGAGCAGAGAGGTGTCACACTGTCGGCCACGGCTCACCCCCGGCCAGGTGTGGAAGGCTAGCGGCGTGACGACAGCGGCCGACGAGCGGGCGGCAATTGTCGCCCTACGCCGGGACGGCTTGTCGCACCGCAAGATCGCGAAGGAAGTCAGCCGTAACCTGTCGACAGTGCAGGCCGTCTTGAAGGAGATTGCTGCATGACGGATCTTGCCGGCTTTATTGCTGCCCGGCTAGACGAGGACGATCGCGACCGGTGCGAGATCCATGCCCGGACCTGCGAATCACTGCCCACTCATGGCCGGATTGAGTTCCCGTGCGACTGCGGCTACCCGGCCCGCGTGCTCCGCGAGGTCGAGGCCAAGCGGGCACACATCCGCATGTGGGAGACATTCGCGGTGAACTTCACCCACATCGATGAAACCGAGTTCGAGTTCGCTAAGCGCGAGGCGCTAGAGGAAGTACTGACCACCGATGCCGCCGTCTACAGCGACCACCCGGACTACCCGCAGGACTAGCTGCTCACGTCGTCCTTCTTGCCGTCTCCCTCGTCGCTGACCGCCTTGCCGCGCCCCTTGCTGGCTGGTTTTGGTGCTTCCGCGACCTGGTACCCGCCGAGGCGCAGCAGGTCGTTACCGAGGTCGTCGGGGACCTCTGTCACGTCGCCGTCGTTCTTCCACTCATGCGGGCCGACCGCGCAGCCGCCGCCGACCTCGTGCTTGCTGAGCCACATCAGCGGCCTCCTTCAGGGGGAATGAGGTGTCCCTCGCAATGCGGAGTAGCCACTGCGAGGGACACCCGGAACCGCTAAAACCGCAGGTCAGACGCTAGTCGCGACCCGGGCCAGCCTGCCAAGGTACTTCGGGCCCCGGACAGCCAGGCAGGTGTCATCGACTAGAGCGAAAGGAAGTGTATCCGGGCTGCTCGTGGTCGGGTAGACATCGAGCGGAGTGCACTCACGCACGTACGGGCGGATCACGAAGTTCCGGTCCCTGGAGATCAGGTAGATGTTCTCCAGGCCCGCCGCGAGCGGATACAGGCCGGTGTTGGTGCCGTAGTACGCCGTCGGCAGGGTGCCGGGCACCGTGGACCCGTTGTAGGGAACCAGGGCTGTGCCGGTGTCCGCGATCCCGGTCGTCAGGATCGGGGTCACCATGTCAGCCGCGAGACCGACCGTGCCATCGACGTAGCCGAGGAACGTCTCCGAGCCTGCCGCGCCGCCGGCTGCGGTCCGGTAGACCTTGTAGGAGATCGGCTGGCCGCCGTCCGAGCCGCTCGGCGTCGAGAACGTCAGAGTCAGCGCGTTGCCGGTCGTGACCGCCTGCGAAACCTCAACGGCCGGCAGGATCTCACCCTGGCGGGCGATGACCGGGCTGATGACGTACCGGTAGGTGGCGTTCAGCGTGTACGAGCCGCCCCACGTCCCGGCGCTGGAGGTGCCGGGGGTCACGGTGCCCATCTGGTAGGACCGCGGCGACAGGAACGACGTCAGCACGATCGGGATGTTGCGGTACGAGTCGACCATGAGACCCGGCGCGACCTCCACCTTGTCGTTGAACCGCTGCTGGTTCTGCAGCAACTGCGAGATCTTGCTCTGCGCGGTGGACGATGCGACGAACATCCAGTTGGAGCCGAGGATCGGCATGGCCACGTTCTGCTGCACCATGTCGATGACCTCATCGAACATGGCCGTGGTGAGCGTGTTGCCGCCCTTGTCCTGCGCGTTCTGCGTCGCCCCGGAGAAGGTGGACACCAGGGTGTCCAAGCCGTCGAACTGGGGGCGGGCGCCGTTGATCGTGGACGCGGAGTTGCCCCAGTCGATGCCGGTTTCGATGTCCCACAGGAGACCCTGAATGGCCCCCTCGATTTCAGTCTGCCTCAGGTCGTCGATGACCTGCCGGGTGACCTGCTGCGCGTAGCCGGTGACCGCGCCGACGACCTGCAGGTGCTTCATCTGGAAGTTGTTCTGCACGTACGTGCTGGTGGAGACGGGGACTGCGCCGCCGTCGGACACGAACCCGCCGGTCGCGAGGGTGGTGCGCTGGTTGAAGTAATAGACGTCCGCGTCCCATTTGGTCATGGGGATCGCCCGCACCATGGGTGAGAAGCGCCGCATGTACTCCAGGAGCTGCGGGTCGATGATCTTGGGGATGAGGGCGGACGCGCCAGCGGCGGTCAGCGCCTCCCTCAGTTCACTAGGCATGGCTGTGCCTTCCGGGCTGGGGAAATGTGGTCTGGGCATGCGAAAGGCCCCGCGCGTCAGGCACGGGGCCAGGGGTCGACCGACCATTTCTGCCGTCCGCCGTCACCAGCGGCACCAGCCCGGAAGGCTGGCGGTCAGTACAGCTAGGGGCGGCCCGTCACCGGGCCGGGGCCGTCAGTAGACGGCGCGGTCGCCGAGGACGTGCTGCTGCAGGACCGCGCCGGCGACGCGGCGCTCATCCTCGGTCCACTGCTCCATCGGCTTCATCACGCCGTCTTTCATCGGGTAGCCCTCGGGGATCTCACCGCCCGTGCGGGCAGCCGTGTGCTCGGTGACCAGGCCCTTGCGTCCCGGGCCGCCACCGCCAGCGACAGCGCCCTGCTTCTCCGCCACGAGCCGTTCGCTGACGAGCCGCTCGATGCGCTGGTCCTCGGTCTCGGTGACGGCCGTCTCCGCGAGCTTCGCGGTGACCTTCTCCTCAACGAGGCGGGCGATCCGCTCATCGGCGGTCTCGGTGGTGGTCTCGGCGACGGGTGCGGCCGGGGCGGACTCGGCCGGCTTGGCCGCGGCGAGCCGCTTCTTCGCTTCCTTCTTCGCCAGCTTCTTCTGGTACCTGGCGACCAGATCCTCGGGGACACTGACAGCGGGTGCGGCGGCCGGGGCCTGCACGACCGCCTCCTGCGTGGTGGTCTCGCCCATGGCGGGATCCTCCGTTTCTGTGTGCGGTCCGGCGTCCGGCGCCGGGGGTTCAGCGGGTGCGGCCTCGGCCGCGGGGGGATTGGCGAAGGCCTCGGCGAGAACCGTCTTCGGATCCTCGCCGGACTCGCCCTTGAATGCGGCGGCGAGCCGGGTGGCGAGGTCATCGATCCCGTCACCGTTCATGTCACCGTCGGTGTCCTCAGCGTCCGCACCGGGCACGTCAATGTCGCCGTCCATGTCCGGGTCCAGGGACGCCAGCGCGCTTCCGGCACCATCGCAGGCCTTCTGCAGGATCACGGCGAGGTCGGCGGGGTCAAGGCCGTAGGAGCACACGGTGACCGTGGTCGGCCCGTTGGAGGCGGTGAGGGTGTAGGAGCCCGCGGTTTCCGGGTCACCGCCGTAGAACTCGGTCACGGCCTCAGTGAGCTGGAGAGCCGGGTCGATCGTCCAGCCTTCCGTCGCGATCGTGATGCCGAACTTCCCGGCTGCGGCCTTGATCCGGCCCTTGATCCGCTTGAGCTGCGCGGGGGTGTACAGCTTGGCGTTGCTCGCCTGGCTGATGAACGACCAGGCGGCCCTGACGTGAGCTTTGGTGTCCAGCTCATACCGCTGCTTCTTGTCCGGCTGGTAGCCGGGGTCCGCGTAGGTGGTGCCGCTCTTGCCCTGCAGTCCGGCGCTGCGTTTCGACAGGGCGACCGTGGCGGCCTCGCCGATCTCCGTGCAGGTCTCGCACAGGCCGTTGGCGAGCAGGTGCGGGCGCTCCAGCGGCAGCAGTTCCCGCGTCGCCTCCCGCACGTCTGCGGGCATGACCTCGCTTACCGGCGCGGTCTCTTCGGTGAGGGTTGTCACGCACGCCTCCGCGCTTTCAGTGATGAGCACGCGCTCGGTGGTCTCATTGGCTCCGTCCCTGGCCCAGGCGAAGGTCTCAACGCCCGCGCCAGGGACACCCGGCTTGCGGGTGTAGTCCAGGCCATCGAGTTCCAGGTCATCGGCGGTTTCTACGGCTGAGCCGTCCGGGCCCTTTATGCGGCGGACCTTGCCTAGCCATGCACCGCGGATCGAGACACCCTTGAGGAACGGCGGCTGGCCGTCGCTGGTGTCCAGCAAGTTCGCGATGGTGTGCCCGTGCGGCGTGTCCGCAATGGCGGCCGAATAGTGGGCCTTCCCGTCTTCACCGAGGCTCAGGGAGGTGATCCGCCCGACGATCCGCGAACTGTCATCCTCGGCCGCGTGATGGGTCAGCTGAGTCATCGGCTCATCGCGATAGGTCAAGTCGACTGTTTCGCCATCGGCGAGACGGCCCTGTGCCCGCACGATCGCTTTGGCGATGGCCTCGCGGGTGTAGAGCCGGCCGTTCCTGGACACGCCGGGTGCGAGAGCGACACCGGAGACGGTCGCGATCGTCTTAGCCATCAGACCTGCCGATCATGACTTGCTGCGCCCGGTGCCGTCATCGTCGACCACATTCCGGAACGACGTGCGCCTGGCCTCGCCGGTAGTCAGGTCATGAACGACGTACGGGTTCTCACCGTGGCCATGGTTCGGCGCGAACGGCCG
>Ga0302181_10000369_pt1 | contig 37877 bp, 31 predicted proteins | sample I_Palsa_E3_3_FD_198786 | JGI IMG/M metagenome (GOLD analysis project Ga0302181, IMG submission 198786) | Peat permafrost microbial communities from Stordalen Mire near Abisko, Sweden - I_Palsa_E3_3 | ecosystem: Environmental > Terrestrial > Soil > Palsa > Peat permafrost | place: Sweden...
CCTTGGTCGAGACCTTTCTCCCCCTGCTCGAAGCGGCCGGGAAAGACGGCGGGGCGTCCGTGGTCGGCCTCGACTTCGACGCGACGGTGGCCTGGCCCGTCTACGACTGGATGGGCGTGGCCAAGGCGGGGCTCGAGTCGCTGTCCCGCTACCTCGCCAGGGAGCTGGGACCCCGCGGCATCCGGGTCAACCTGATTGCGGCGGGCCCCGTCCGCACCATGGCGGCCAGGTCCATACCGGGGTTCGGCGCCTTCGAGGACACCTGGGCCGACCGCGCCCCGCTCGGCTGGGACGTGCACGACTCGACCGCCGTCGCCAAGGCCTGTGTGGCGCTCTTCAGCGATCTCTTCCCGATGACGACCGGGGAGATCGTCCACGTCGACGGCGGGGTGCACGCCGTCGGCGGCTCCTCGTGACAGCACATTTCACGCCACGTTAACTTCCGGCCGGAATCCCCCCTGCGCCGTCAGGAGCATCAGCGTGGCCAGGGGAACCCCTCTCGAGGGTTCCCCGACCTCGACCGTTGTCCCTGGCTACGCCCATTGTCCAAATGTTGTCGAGTGAGTAGGGTGGCGCCTGCAAGGACGGGCAGGCCAGAGGCGGGCGATGAGCATCTCGGATCCCAAGGTTGTGGGCAGGGGGACGGTCGATCGGACGGAGGTCGCGGGCGCGCGCAAGCTCGCGATTGCACCCCCGTCCTCGGTGCAAGACGACAGAGGCGGCACCCCCGATGCTTCCCTGCGGCATACCATCAGCGACAGCGGTCTCACGCTCATGCAGGTCTCCTGCGACTTCATCTGCGCTTGCATCGCACTCCCCCTCTCCCTGCTCCTTCTCTCGAGATTCTCCCCGGCAAGTGTCAACGCGTCGGGAAAGTTGCTGACGAACATGGAGATCGACTCGCTGTTTCCCGTCGCGGTCGTCCTCGCCCTTGGCTTGGGCGGGGTCTACCGCGTCGCCCACCGTCGCCTGCAACCCAGCGCGTTCCTCGAGTTGCGCGAGCTCTCCTTCTGCGTCGGCTGCGGTTGCGTGCTCGCCCTGGCCATCGGCGAGTTCCTGCACAGCACATTCGGAACGGCAGAGCCCAACCCCACCCAGCTCGTCGTGGCGGTCATCGTCACCGTCGGTGTCATCACCGCCGGACGCGTCGTCTTGCGCTTCTTCTTGCGTACACTTACCACGACCCGGGTCCTGGTCGTCGGTTCGGGCACGACGGCTGATCGCGTCATGCTCAGCGTTCGGCAGGAGCCCACCCTCACCCTGATCGGGCGTGCTGTCGACGGCGACACGGTCGACGCCGGGGCGATCGGGAGGGTGACTGATCTCCCGGAGCTCTGCCGACAGCTCGGGGTCCACCGCGTCCTGGTGGCGGCGAGCGACCATTTCTCGGCCGAGTCGCTCGACATCTACCGCCGGCTGCAGAACTCCGTGCACATCGCAATAGTGCCGCGTTACTACGAGCTGATCAGCTGGCGGTCGCGCCTGACAGACCTCTCCGGCACGCCCCTGCTCGAGATCGCCCAGCCCCATCTGAGCGCGTGGGACAGGTTCGCCAAACGGGCCTTCGATCTGTGCATGAGCATGGTGGTGCTCGTCGCGCTGTCGCCGGTGTTCTTGATCGTGGCGATCGGTGTGAAACTCAGCTCGCCGGGACCCGTGTTCTTCCGCCAGGTCCGACTCGGCCGCTCCGCAGAGCCGTTCCCGGTCACGAAGTTCCGTTCCATGACCATGGAGGCCGAGTCCGCCCCCGTCGGAGAAGCGTCACCCGAGACGGACGATTCCGACCTGCCACTGCACGAGCTGCACATGAAGAAGTTTGAAACGGGCAGAATCACTCATTTCGGGGCGTTCCTACGCCGGAGCGGTATTGACGAGATCCCCCAATTCATCAACGTCTTCAAGGGCGACATGTCCATCGTCGGTCCGCGCCCGTTGGTGCCCAACGAGTCCAACGTCGAGGGTTGGGCGACCCGCCGCTTCGAAGTGCGACCGGGCATCACGGGCCTCTGGCAGGTTTCGGGGCGCAATGACCTGACCCGCAAGGACCTCGTGCAGCTCGACCACCTCTACGTGGCGTCTTGGTCGCTGTGGTGGGACCTGAAGATCATTTTCGAGACCCCCATGACGATGGTCCGAGGTATCGGCGCCTACTGAACAGGCTCCCCCTGAGCCGCTCCCTGGGCGAACGGAGCGACTCCGAGTCCCTGACCAGGTCCGGGGACCTCCGACAGTAGGTTGCAGGCATGAGTATGCGCGGCCATGGCATGGGAGGCGGCGGCCGCGGTGGTGGTTGGGGCGGCATGCGCTCCGTGCGCCAGGACCGGGCCGTCCTGCAGCACCGGGTCAAGAAGGGCACGGCGCGGCGCATGCTCACCTTCGCCGTCCCCTACCGCACCATCCTGGCCGTCTTCCTCCCCGTCGTCATCCTGGATGCGGCCATCGGCGCCGTGAACCCCCTGATCCTGCGGGCCCTCATCGACAACGGGATCCTGAAGAAGGACTCCAGCCTGGTGATCCAACTGGCCGTCCTGGTGGCGGTCCTCGCGTTGGCCGACGCCGGGCTCGTCCTGGTCGAGCGGCGCATCTCGGCCTTCATCGGGGAGAGCCTCATTTTCGACATGCGCTCCAAGGTGTTCCGCCACATCCAACGCATGCCGCTGGCCTTCTTCTCGCGCACCCAGACCGGCGCGCTGGTCAGCCGGCTCAACAACGACGTGATCGGAGCCCAACAGGCCTTCACCGACCTTCTGTCCAATGTGGTGGGCAACTTCGTCACCGTGGTGATCGTGCTCGGCGCCATGTTCTTCCTGAGCTGGAAGATCACACTGGCCGCACTGATCCTCGTCCCCGTCTTCCTGATCCCCGGCCGCTTCGTGGGCCAGCGCATCGGTTCGCTCACCAAGGAGGGCTACAACCTCAACAGCGAGATGAACATGATCATGCAGGAGCGCTTCCAGGTGGGCGGGGCGATGCTGGTCAAGCTGATGGGGCATCCCGAGTCCGAGGCCGAGTCTTTCGACGCCAAGGCCGGCCGCGTGCGCGACATCGGCATCTCCCAAGCCACCTACTCGCGCGTCTTTCTCGTGTCGCTCACCCTGACCGCCGCGCTGGCCACGGCGCTCGTCTACGGCTTCGGCGGCATCGCCGCGGTGGACGGTGAGCTGCAGGTCGGCACCGTCGTCGCGCTGGCCAGCTACCTGACGCGCCTCTACCAACCGCTGACCCAGCTCTCGAACGTCAACCTCGACGTCATGACCGCGCTCGTCTCCTTCGAGCGCATCTTCGAGGTCCTCGACATCGAGCCCATGATCGAAGAGGATCCCAACGCCGTCGACGTCCCGCGGGGCAACGCCTCCATCGTGTTCGAGGATGTCGACTTCACCTACCCGAGTGCCGGAGAGGTCTCACTGGCTTCGCTCGAGTCGGTGGCGGTGCTCGAAGCTGGCCAGCGGGGCGAAGTCCTCCACGACGTCTCGTTCACCGTCGAGCCCGGCCACATGGTGGCACTGGTGGGCCCCTCCGGCGCGGGCAAGACGACCATCTCGAACCTGGTGCCACGTCTCTACGACGTGACGACGGGATCGGTTCGCCTCAGCGGCATCGATGTGCGGCACGCCACCATGGCCTCCGTGCGCGACGTGGTGGGTGTGGTGACCCAGGATCCGCACCTTTTCCACGACACGCTGCGAGCCAACCTCTTGTACGCGCGCCCGGGGGCGAGCGAGCACGAGGTCATGGACGCCCTCACCCAGGCGCAGATCGGCCACATCGTCGGCGAGCTGCCCGACGGACTCGACACGGTGATCGGCGAGCGCGGCTACCGGCTCTCGGGTGGCGAGAAGCAACGCGTCGCGCTGGCCCGGCTCATCCTCAAGGCGCCCGACATCGTGGTACTGGACGAGGCGACGGCGCACCTGGACTCCGAGTCCGAGGCGGCCGTCCAGCGCGCCCTGCGCGAGACCCTGGCCGGGCGCACATCACTCGTCATCGCGCACCGCCTCTCCACGGTGCGGGAAGCAGACGAGCTGCTCGTCATCGATGGCGGCCGCATCGTCGAGCGTGGCACCCACGCCAGCCTGCTGGCGGCTAACGGCCTGTACGCCGAGCTCTACCGGACCCAGTTCGCCGACCAGGAAGAGGAGACCATCGCCTGATCGGTGGCGCGACTACTCCGCCGGGCGGAGCACCTGTGAGAGCTGGTCGGCGACAGGCGTGAACTCGGGCATGACGAAGTCGCGACGGAGCCAGTTGGCGCCGTCCACCACGAGGGTGTGGCCCGTGACGAACGCCGCGTAGGGCGAGCAGAGCCAGCTGACGGCCCAGCCCAATTCGTGCAGGCGGCCGAGCCGGGCGGCCGGACTCCTCCTGGTGCGCTTAATCGACTGCACCGCCAGCGGCGCGTTGGCCGCTACCTCGGCGGCGATGGCGGCCGCGGCGGGCACGAGCTCGTCGCGGGTCGTGACCTGCTGCACAATGCCGAGACGCTCGGCCTCGGCCGCCGTGATGCGGCGCCCCGTCAGCGCCAGCAGCTTGGCGTGGCCGGCGCCGATCTCGTGCGCCAGGCGGAGGTCGCCACCGGCGTCGATGGACACGCCGACCTGGGCCTCGGGCAGGGCGAAGAGGGCGTCGTCGGCCGCCACCCGGATGTCGCACATCAGTGCCAGCTCGAAGCCGAAGCCGAGGCAGTACCCCTGTACGGCGCAGACGATCGGCTGAGGCAGGTCGCGGAAGACGCGGAAGCGCTCGTGCACCCAGCGGATGCCCTCGTAGTAGTTCCGCACCTTCTCGGCCGGCGAACGACCCGTCACCCGGTCTTCGGGCATGCCGAGATCGACGCCGGCGCAGAAGGCGCGACCCTCGGCCTTGACCAGGAGGACGCGGATGCGATCATCGAAGCGGGCACGGTCGGCCAGGACGCCCTGCTGCCGCGTGGCCTCCCAGGACCACAAGTTGAGCTTCTCGGGGTAGTCGAGCGTCAGGGTGCCGACGCCGGAGCCGTCCTCGGGGGCATGGAGGCGGAGCTGCCAGTCCTCTTCGGGGAGCACCGGCTCGGTTCGAATGGGCATTGCTGACTGCTCCTCCCCTATGACGGCTGCACTCTGCAGAACGGGCTCCACCATCCGGACCTGCAGGAGGGGCCGATGAAAAGTAGAATCTGTTCTAGTTCCCGGGGCCCCGGGCAACCGGTCGCCAAATTCGTGGCAATTGTCGGCGGAGACCCCATTAGCCCAAGTAGCAATGAGCCCAAGTAGCAATGAGCCCAAGTCGCCAATGAGGAGGAATCTCCATGCACAACGAACTGTGCGAACGCCTCGGTATCGAGTTCCCGATCTTCGCCTTCACGCACTGCCGTGACGTCGCCGCCGCCGTCAGCAACGCCGGCGGTCTCGGCGTGCTCGGCGCCGTCGGCTTCAGCGCGGACGAGCTCGAGGTCGAGTTGACCTGGCTCGACGAGCACGTGGGCGACCGCCCTTACGGCGTCGACATCGTCATCCCCGGCAAGTACGAGGGCATGGGCGAGCTCGACCCGGTGAAGCTCGAGGAGGAGCTGCGGGCCATGATCCCCGACGAGCACCGAACCTTCGCCAAGAAGATCCTGGCCGACCACGGCGTGCCCGAGATCGAAGGCGGGCCCCGGCGCGAGCTGCTCGGCTGGACCGCCGCCACGGCGGCGCCGCTGGTCGAGGTCATTCTGCGCCACGACAAGGTGGCGCTGGTGGCCAACGCGCTGGGCACGCCCCCCGACGACGTCATCGACCAGGTCCACGAGCACGGCATGTTGATCGCCGCCCTGGCCGGTTCGGTGAAGCACGCGCTAAACCACAAGGCGGCCGGGGTCGACATCGTCATCTGCCAGGGCTCCGAAGGTGGCGGCCACACCGGCGACGTGGGCTCCATCGTCCTGTGGCCCGAGGTGATCGACGCGGTCGCTCCCCTGCCGGTGCTCGCCGCTGGCGGTGTGGGATCGGGCCGCCAGATGGCGGCCGCCATGGTCATGGGCGCGGCCGGCGTCTGGACGGGCTCGTTGTGGCTCACCGTCGAGGAGGCGGACGTGCCGCCGAAGCAGATGGAGTCGTACCTCAAGGCGACGTCGCGCGACACGGTGCGCTCCCGCTCCTTCACCGGCAAGCCCTGCCGCCTGTTGAAGAACGACTGGACGGATGCCTGGGAGGCGCCGGGCAACCCCAAGCCGCTCGGCATGCCGCTGCAGATGATGGTCGCCATCGACTGCGTCTCGCGTGGGCATGCCTTCCCGGAAGAGGCGCGGGACGTGAACTTCAACCCAGCCGGCCAGATCATCGGCGCCGCGACGTCGGTGCGGCGCACCAAGGACGTGGTGCTCGGCATGGTCGAGGAGTACGTGGACGCGCTGGACCGCCTGCAGGCGATGAACGAGGGCGTCACCGCCTAACCACGACACCATTGCGCGCCGGGCGCCACCCACGAGTCCGGCGGCGCGCAATGTTGTGACTCCGTTGCGGCTACGTGTGACTTTCGGTACCTCCGGAACAGCAGCCCTTGGCCGTACCCTGCGCTGAGGAACGGCGGAGGGAGTTGCCATGCACGGCGGAGTGGACGGCACACTGAGGAGTGACCGGTGAACGCGGGCGACGAGCCGTTGGCGGACGCGCCCCCCACCGCGGCGCCGACTGGCGACCAGCCCCCGCCGCCTCCGGCCGAGGTGGGGGTCGCGCCGGGCTGGTACTCGGTCGACCAGCAGACCAACACCCAGGCGTACTGGGACGGCCACACCTGGGCCAGGACGCGGCACTGGCGGGGCACCGGATGGGTCGAGGACTCGGCCGAGCCGATTCCCGCGGGAGCCTCGGTGTATTCGAGCTCCTGGGCGGCGCTGACCCGTCCTCCGCGCTACCAGGCGTCACCAACGACGCCGCCCTCCCCGCCCCTGGGCGGCTTCCAGCCGACCCTCGGACGAATGCGACCAGCGGCGCAGTCCACCAACGGCCTGGCCATCGCCTCGCTGGTGCTGTCGATACTCGGCCTCTTCGGCATCGGCTCCCTGCTCGGCATCATTTTCGGCTACAAGGCGCGCCGCGAGATCCGTGAGTCCCGCGGTTACCAGAGCGGCGACGGCCTGGCGTTGGCGGGGATCATCATCGGCTTCGTCACGCTCGTGCTCTTCGCCCTCGCGGTGGCCTTCTGGGTCGCGGCATTCGCCACCATCCGCTCGGACGTGAACAGCGCGGCGTCCCCACAGCAGGCGCAGCTGGTCGCCCAGTGCCAGGCAGACGTGAAATCCGTCGACGGCGCCCTCGAGGCGTACCACGCGGAAACGGGCTCGCTTGCCGTACCCACGGCCGCCTGGAGCGCGGGGTCGTATGCCAGCAACTACGGGCCGCTCACGACAGGAAGCCGGGGCGACACCTTCCTGCCCGCGGCCCCGGCCACCTCGAACTACGTCGTGGAATACGACTCCGCAGACGACGTCTGGGTCGGGCCGCCCAACAGCTTCGAGCAGTCGTACGTCCCGAACCAGGATCTCGGGGTCAACGCGGAGGCATGCCAGAGCGCCGTCTCGGGTTGACGACCTTCCACGCGGCGAAGAGTGCAGCGCGGCCGGACTGACGCGAGTCGTCCGGCCACTTCCGCTCGCGCACGCGCGGGTACGAAGTGACCGGAGCCTGATGCCGTGTCATCGCATTTCTGCCCGGGAATTGAGCTCTTTCGGCTCTAACCATCTCGCGCGTCGCTCCGTATGATCTGTCTTCTTGGCGATGTATGGCGGTGTCGGGATTCCCACTCGACCGGCGCGGGGCCTTTGGGCCTGGTTGGGCGCGCCACTCTCGGGATGGTGGTGTGCCCTTGGTTGGGCCATGGCCACTGCATTGTTCGCCGTTCTCGTGACGGGCCTCGGGGGTTTCTCGGGCAGCGACACCTTCGAGTCCGTCTTCAGTACATGGGCTGTCGCGCACGGCCAACTGGCATGTGCGTTCCCGCACGGCTTCCGAGTCACTGCCCCGCTCTACCCGATGCTCTCGGGCGGTATCGCGGCGTTGAGCCATATCGGGCACGGCGTGCCTTTTCCGCCGCGATCCACCATGGGCCCGCGCTGCAACGACGCGTTCGTGGTCATCAACACGTGGTCGCTGTCCACGAAGGCGATCGTCTCGACCGTGAAGATCGGGTATCTGGGCTGGTTCGCCCTCATGGCCGGAATCGTCGCCCTGCTGCGGACCACGGAGCGGGGGAGGTCCCGCTGGGAGCCCGCCGTGGCCCTCCTCGTGGCCTGCACGCCGATGGTCTGGTCGTGCGTGCAGAGCACCTTCCATCCCGAGGACCTTCTGGCACTGGGCCTCACGTTGGGCGCCGTCGCCTGCGTGCGGCAAGGCTCGTGGGCTGCCGCCGGCGTCCTGATCGGCCTCGGCTTCCTCTCCCAGCAATTCGCGCTGCTCGTGGCGGTGCCGCTCCTCGTCCTAGCCCCGCCCTCCCGGCGCGTCTCCTACGCGTGGGCGGCCAGTCTGACCGTGGCCGTCGTTGCCGTCCCGCTCATCATCATGAGTTCGGGCAGCGCCGCCGAGAACGTGCTGCTCGGCACCGGCATGACAGGCGGCATCGGCGGCGCAGCACTCTCGGAGCTCCATCTCCACGGCGTATCACTCCTGCTGCTGTCGCGCGTCGCGCCCGTCGTCCTGGCCGGGTCGATCACCTGGGTGGCCAAATGCCGGCTCGGCAGGCGCGCTCTCGAGCCCGTGGCGCTCTTGTCCCTCGTGGCGCTGTCATTGGGACTCCGCCTCGTCTTCGAGCAGCAGATCTTCGAGTACTACTTCATGGCGCTGTCGGTGTCGCTCATCCTGCTCGAGGTCATGCGCGGCCGCGTCCGCGGCACGCTCGTCGCCTGGCTGTTGCTCGTGCCCACCGTGTTCCTCGGAGAGATTCAGGACCTCGGCGACCTCGACCATCCGCTTCGCGTCGTGGTCATCCTCCTGGCGATCGGGGTGGTCGTGCCACAAGCCCTGCGAGGGGTTCCGTTCCGGAATCTCGCGCCCTGGATCGCACTCGCCGCCACCTCGGTGGTCGGCTGGTCGACCTCCCCGCTCCTCTACCACCTGCCGGCGTGGTTCTGGCAGGTGGTGCTGGTCGGCTGGGGCATCGCCCTGGCCGGCGCTCCCTTGCTCACGGAGTTCCGGCGCCACGAGGCGATGGACCGCGCCAACGCCCGGCCCGGAGCGACCGTCGCGCACCGAGCGCTCGTGGTGCTTCCACTCGTTCCGAACGGCACGACGGCCGACGGACGTGACCCGTTGGCTCCAACCAAACCACCGCGATACATCGGAGTCGTCTGATTGACGCGTCGTCGGGGGCACCGCGCCACGCCGGGCGGGCGACGTAAGGTGCCATTTGTATGGATCTCCACGAAGCGCTCTACACGACGCGGGCGATGCGCCGGGTCCGGCCCGACCCGATCCCCTACGACGTCCAGGCCCGCATCCTCGATGCGGCCATCCGGGCCCCCTCCGGCGGCAACCAGCAGAACTGGCGTTTCATGTTGGTCGACGAGCCGGCCGAGAAGGCCGCCCTCGCCCCGCTCTACCAGCACGCCATGGGCGAGCTGTGGAAGACCGTCTACAAGGACCAGCTCGACGCGGCGCACGCCGCCCCCGAGGCACCGGAGTCCGTGCAGATCCTGAAGGTGCAGCGCTCGGCCCAGTGGCTCGCCGACAATTTCGAGACCGTGCCGCTCTACCTGTTCCCGTTCTGCCAGTACGACCCGACCGGCGGCTCCATCTATCCGGCCGTATGGAGCGCCATGCTCGCCGCCCGCGCCGAGGGCGTCGGCAGCTGCCTGACCGCACTGCTCCAGTTCTTCCATCCGGCCGAGACCTTCGAGATCCTCGGCGTCCCGCAGGACCAGGGCTGGGTCCTCTCGGGCATGGTCAGCTTCGGCTACCCCACCGGCACCTGGGGCGTCGCCGCGCGCCGGCCGGTCCACGAGGTCTCCTACCGCAACACCTGGGGCTCCGACGTCGGCTTCGAGGTGCCCGAACCCCTGTGGGAGGGCTGACCGAGCTCACGGTGCCCTTTGCCGGGACCGTGCTCCGCGTGGACGTCGGCCCCGGGGACCTGGTCGAGGCGGGGGCTGTTCTCGTCGTGCTCGAGTCCATGAAGATGGAGCACGTCGTCGAGGCCGCCGCGTCCGGCACGGTCCGCGCCGTGGCCGTCAAGGCGGCGGACGCCGTCCAGGCCGGGGACGTGCTGCTCCTGATCGACGAGGACGAGACGGCAGCGACGGACGCCGAGGGGGGCGCGGCAACGACGGCCGAACTGGGCAGCGCCGACCGGGGCGCGGTCGCCAAGCCGAGCGCCGGCGTGCGTCCCGAGCTCGCCGAGCTGCGCGCCCGCGTCGCCGGCACACTCGACGGGGGTCGTCCGGCGGCCACCCAGCGCCGGCACGACGGCGGGCGGAGGACGGCCCGGGAGAACATCGAGGACCTGTGCGACCCGGGCAGCTTCGAGGAGTACGGCGGCCTCGTCATCGCGGCCCAGCGGGCGCGCCGGAGCACCGAGGACCTGGTTGCCAACACGCCGGCCGACGGCCTCGTGGCGGGCATCGGCCAGGTCAACGGCGACCTCCTCGGCAAGGAACGATCGCGTTGCGCGGTCCTGTCGTACGACTATTCCGTCCTGGCCGGCACCCAGGGCCAGATGAACCACCGCAAGAAGGACCGACTCTTCGAGCTCGTCGAGCGCCTGCGCCTCCCCGTCGTCCTCTTCGCCGAGGGCGGCGGCGGACGCCCGGGCGACACCGACATGGCCGTCGTGACCGGGCTCGACACCGAGGCCTTCGCGCGGTTCGGCGCGCTGAGCGGGAAGGTGCCGCTGGTCGGCGTGGTGTCGGGACGCTGCTTCGCCGGCAACGCCGCGCTGCTGGGATGCTGCCACGTCATCATCGCCACGGCCGACGCCAACATCGGCATGGGTGGGCCGGCGATGATCGAGGGCGGCGGCCTGGGCGTGTACCGCCCCGAGGACATCGGTCCGGTGTCGGTGCAGGTGCCGAACGGGGTCGTCGATGTCCTCTGCGCCGATGAGAAGGAAGCCGTCGAGGTGGCCCGTCGGTACCTGTCGTACTTCCAAGGGGATGTGCAGGACTGGACCGCGCCCGATCAGGACCGGCTGCGCGACGTCGTGCCGGGCGATCGCCGCCGCGTCTACGACATCCGGCGGGCCATCGACGTATTGGCCGACGAAGGGTCCGTCCTCGAGCTGCGGCCGTCCTTCGCCCCGGGACTGGTGACGGCGCTGGTCCGCATGGAGGGCCGGGCCATCGGGATCATCGCCAACAACCCCCTGCATCTCGCCGGCGCCATCGACGCCGCCAACGCCGACAAGGCGGCCCGCTTCCTGCAGTTGTGCGAGGCCTTCGGACTGCCCATTCTGTCCTTGTGCGACACGCCCGGCTTCATGGTCGGCCCCGCGGCCGAGGAGACGGCGCTGGTGCGCCACGTCAGCCGCATGTTCGTGGTGGGGGCGTCGCTCACCGTGCCCTTCGCCTGCGTGATCACGAGGAAGGCCTACGGCCTGGGCGCACAGGCCATGGCCGGTGGCAGCTTCCGCCGGCCCCTGTTCACCGTGGCCTGGCCGACCGGCGAGCTCGGCGGCATGGGCCTCGAAGGGGCGGTACGCCTGGGGTTCCGGCGCGAGCTCGATCGCATAGAGGATCCCCAAGAGCGGGCCGCTGCCTTCGAGGCCATGGTGGAGCGGGCGTACCAACACGGGAAGGCGGTCCACGTGGCCGAGCACTTCGAGATCGACGACGTGATCGACCCGGCAGTGACGCGGCGACGCTTCGTCCACGCGCTCGAGGCGGCCGCGCCCGGCCGGGTAGGGACAGGAACAGGCGCGGGGACCGGCGCTCGCCGCCCCTTCGTAGACACGTGGTGACGACTTCGGTGCGAAAAAGAGGAGACGACGAATGACAGCGGACGATTCCGGCAGCGAGATCGAGCGTCTCATCGGCGCCATGACCCTCGACGAGAAGGCGTCCCTGACTGCGGGCGCCAACATGTGGTATCTGCCGCCGGTCGAGCGCCTGAGCATCCCGGCGCTCAAGGTGTCCGACGGCCCGGCGGGCGTGCGGGGCGACAGCCTCATCGGCCGCCGCTCGCTGTCGGTCCCTTGCGGCACGGCCGTCGGGTCGACGTGGAATCCGGAGCTCGTCCGCCAACTCGGCAACGTGCTGGCCGCCGAGGCCCGCTCCAAGAACGTGCACGTGCTCCTCGGACCGACCGTGTGCATTGTGCGCACGCCGCTGGCCGGGCGGACCTTCGAGTCGTTCTCCGAGGACCCGTTGTTGACGGCCCGCATCGCCGGCGCCTACATCGAGGGGGTGCAGGCCGGCGGAGTCGCCTGCTGCATGAAGCACTTCGCCTGCAACGACCAGGAACACGAGCGCATGACGATCAGCGCCGAGGTCGACGAGCGGACCCTCCGGGAGATCCACCTCGTCGCCTTCGAACACGCCGTACGCGAGACCGGCGTCTGGTCCATCATGACCGCCTACAACAAGGTCAACGGTGTCTACTGCGGCGAGCAACCGGACCTGATCGGCGGCGTGCTGCGCGATGCCTGGGGCTTCGACGGGTTGGTCATGTCGGACTGGTTCGGGACGCACTCCACCGTGGCGGCGGCGAGGGCGGGGCTCGACCTCGAGATGCCGGGCCCGGCGGCCTGGCTGGGTGCGCCCCTGGCCGCGGCCGTGCGCACGGGAGAGGTCGACGAGTCGGTGGTCGACGGCCAGGTCCGACACGTCCTGCGGCTCATGGCGCGGGTCGGGATCCTCGGCGGCACCACGGTCGCCGACGAAACGGAGTCCGACGATCCCGGCCGCCGGGCCGTGGCGCGCCGGGTGGCCACCGAGGGGACCGTCCTGCTGGTCAACGACGGCTTGCTGCCGTTCGATCCGTCGGCCGTCGGCAGCGTGGCCGTCATCGGTCCCAACGCCGGTCAGCTCGCCACGGGTGGCGGCAGCTCCGAGGTGACGCCGCATGTGCGGCGGCGCGTGGACGAGTCCCTGGCGGAACGGCTCCCGGATGCGGCGATCTCCTCCGAGGTCGGGTGCCGCATCGACCGGGGACTGCCGCCCATCGACCTGCGCATGCTGGCAGACGAGACGCTGCAGATCGCCTACTTCGACAACCCGGCCCTCGAGGGTGTTCCGGTGGCGACGGAGGAGGCGCACGCGGCCCGGATCCTGTGGATCGGCCCGCCCCAACCGGAGCTGACGGTGGGCCAGTGCTCGGTACGGCTGTCGGCGTCGTTCACGCCCGACGTGTCGGGTGCCTGGCAGCTCGGGCTCGAGAGCGCCGGGCGGGCCGTGCTCCGCCTCGACGGCACGGTCGTCGTCGACAATTCCGAGCCCGTCCGGGGCTCCAGCTTCTACGGCGCCGGGAGCGAGCCGGTCGAGGTGACGATCGACCTCGCCGCCGGACACTCCTACGACATGACGGTCGAGGTCTGGCCGCGCTCGTCCTCCTCCCCCATTTTGGGCGCGCGCATCGGGGCGGCGCCCCCCGACACGGGCGACGAGTTCGAACGTGCGGTGCGCGCCGCCGCCGAGGCCGACGTCGCCGTGGTCGTCGTCGGCTCCAACGGGCAATGGGAGTCCGAGGGCCACGACCGCCCCGACCTGTCGTTGCCGGGTCGCCAGCGCGAGCTCGTCGAGGCGGTGCTCGAGGTCAATCCCCGCACCGTGGTGGTGGTCAACGCGGGGTCGCCCGTGGAGATGCCGTGGGCGGCGCGAGCCGGGGCCGTGCTCATGACGTGGTACCCGGGCGAGGAGGGCGCGGACGCGCTGGCCGACATGCTGGTCGGGCTGGCCGAGCCCTCGGGACGACTGCCCGTGACGTTCCCCGCCCGGGTGGAGGACGGGCCGGCCGGGCTGGGTGTCGAGGGGGACCGGTACCCGGGTATCGAGGGCAAGGTCACTTATGGCGAGGGCGTCCTCGTCGGCTACCGCTTCTACGAGACGACCCGGCTGGAGCCGCTCTTCCCCTTCGGCTTCGGCCTCTCCTACGGGGATTTCGTCCTCGAGGACGTCAAGGTGGGCGGGAGCGGCGACGACGAGGACGAGCTCCGGGTCGAGGTGACCGTGGTCAACAACGGGACGCGCCGCGGCACCGAGGTCGTCCAGGTGTACATGCGGGCGCCGGAGTCCCTCGTCCGCCGTCCCGACCGCGAGCTCGTCGGGTTCGTCAAGGTCGTCGTCGACGCCGGCGGGCGCGAGACCGTGCGCCTGTCGCTGGGGGCCACCGCCTTCCGCTACTGGGACGTCGAGACCCACGCGTGGCGCACTGACCCCGGGCGCTACGAGTTGCTCGTGGGCGCGTCGTCCCGAGACATCTGGGCCAGCACCGAGATCATGTGGGGTGCCCCTCCCGCGTCGTGACGGAACGTCCTTGGACATTGACGTGGGACCGGCTGCTGGTCGAGCCGCGGCGTCCCGAAGTCATACGAGAGCGCAGCAACGCGCACTGGTACGCCGTGGCGGCCGTGTGCGTCGGTGCCTTCATGGGCCAGCTCGATGCCTCCATCGTCACCGTCGCCCTTCCCACGCTGCAGCGCACCTTCGGCGTCTCCGTCGGCGCCGTCACCTGGGTCGGATTGTCCTATCTCCTGGTCCTCGTGGCGACGGTCATCGCCGTCGGACGATTCGCCGACATGTGGGGCCGCAAGCTCCTGTACGTCTACGGCTTCCTCCTCTTCACCGCGGCGTCGGCGTTGTGCGGCTTCGCCCCGGACCTGGCCGCGCTGTGCGGCTTCCGGGCGCTGCAGGCGATCGGCGCCGCGATGCTGCAGGCCAACAGCCTGGCCATCATCGTGCTGGTCGTGCCCAGCCGATCTCTCGGCCGGGCCATCGGCCTGCAGGGGGCAGCCCAGGCGCTGGGCCTCGCCCTCGGTCCGACCATCGGTGGGCTACTCCTGGCGGGCGGTGGCTGGCGCCTGATCTTCTTCGTCAACGTGCCGTTCGGGCTGCTCGGGGCGCTGGCCGCGGTCTTGCTGGTGCCCCGCAGCCGGGACCTGGCCGCGCGCGTGCGCTTCGACTGGACCGGACTCGGGATCTTCTTCCCGGCCGTGGTGGCCCTCGTCTCCGCCATTTCGTTCGGGGCGGAGCTGGGCTGGAGCTCGAGCGTGATCGTCGGCCTCTTCGTGGCCGCAGCGCTCCTCCTCGGGCTCTTCATCTGGCACGAGCGGCGAGATCGCGACCCCATGCTCGACCTCTCGCTGTTCGCCAATGCCCGCTTTTCGACGGGCATCGTCAGCGGGGTCGGGTCGTACCTGGTGATGTTCGGCATCCTTCTCCTGATCCCCTTCTACTTGGAGCGCGGACTCGGCCTCGGGGTGGCCCGGGCCGGCCTGGAACTGATGGCGATGCCCCTGGCCTTCGGGATCGTGGCGCCGCTGGCCGGGCGGCTGGCGGATCGCCTCGGCGCCCGGGCCCTCACCGTGACCGGGATGGCGCTGGTGGCGTCGGGCCTGTTCCTACTGGGCGCCCTCCGGCCCTCGACCCCGTGGCTGCTGGTGTTCCTGGCCGTGATCGGCGTGGGCCTCGGGCTCTTCACGTCTCCCAACAACGCCTCCATCATGGGTGCCGCGCCGGAGCAGCAGGCGGGCATGGCGTCGGGTGTCCTCAACATGTCGCGTGGGATGGGGACCGCGCTCGGGCTGGCGGTCACGGGCACCATCTTCGTGGTCGCCGGGGGTGACCGCAGCGGGACCGGCGGTGCACAGCACGCGTTCACGGTCACCGCGTACGTCCTGGCGGCCATCGCCGCTGCCGCCGGCCTCGTGTCGGCCACGCGGGCCAACGGAACCCTGGCCGACGCCACGCTGTCCTCCGTCGAGTGAGCCGGTGATCAGGCGCCTACCCGCACGTCGACACCCCGCGAGACCGACAGCCCGCCGTCCTGGGAGGTCGGCGTCAGGTTGTCGGCGCTGCGCGCGTGACCATCACCATGGGCGACACACCACACCTCTTCTCCACCCTGGCCCAGGTGCCACACCTGGTCGGGGGTATCTACCAGGTGCAACGCAACGCCGGGGCGGCCTCGGAGCTCACCGTGCCTGTCGCCCCCGTGTCGGCCTTCGGCGTCCCCTGGGGCTCCATCTGCTCCGTCGCCGAGCCCTGACCAGGGTGGCAGCCGGGGGACCTCCCGTACGATGGCCGGGTGCCGACCCCGTCCGATGACCGACCCGAGCGGGACGACGGCGTCGACGGCTCCATCTCGATAGAGGAGATCGAGGACGCCGTCGTCGACGGCGACACGCCCCTGCCGGCGCGGTCCGGCACCGCCCGGGCCGCCCTGTCGCACCGGACCTTCCGCATCGTCTACTTCGGTGCCTTCGCCTCCAACATCGGCACCTGGATGCAGAACGTGGTCCTCGGCGCCTACGCCTACGACCTCACCCATTCGGCCACGTTCGTGGGCCTCATCATCTTCGCCCAGCTGGGCCCGACCCTCGTCCTGCCCATGGTGGGCGGCCTCCTGGCCGACAAGGTCGACCGCAAGCGCTTCTTGATCGTCCTGGCGATCGAACAGCTGGTCTTCTCGCTCGGGGTCGCCCTCGTGGCGTCCTCGCCCCACCCCTCGCACGTCCTGCTCGTGATCATGGTGCTCGGCGTGGGCGCCGGCAGCGCCATGTTCGGGCCGGCCTACGCGGCCGTCCTGCCCGGGTTGGTGGGTAAGCAGGACCTGCCGGGCGCCATCTCGCTGAACTCGGCTCAGATGAACGCCTCCCGCGTCATCGGCCCCGTCATCGGCGGCCTCCTGTACCCACTGGTCGGGCCGGCGTGGATCTTCGTCGGCAACGCCGTCACGTACCTCTTCGTGGTGGCGGCGCTCATGATCGTGACGCTGCCGGCGGTGCCGCAGGAACCGACCGGAGCCAGCCGGTGGCGCCAGCTCACGGCCGGCGTCAGCGTGGCCCGCCACGACAAGGTGGTGGGCCGCTGCCTCGTCACGGTGTTCGTGTTCTCCCTGCTTGCCTTGGCCTTCATCGGGCAGATGCCCGTCGTGGCCGCCCACAACCTGGGCATCAACCTCTCGAAGTCCGCCGACTATGGCATCCTCTACGCCTCCTTCGGTACGGGCGCCCTCGCGGGCGCCATCTCCATCGGGACGGTCTTCGCCCGCACGTCGAAGCCGCTGCTCGTGCGCGTCTGCCTGGTGGGCTACGCGGTGGCGCTCTGCTCCTTCGCGCTGCAACGCAGCCCGCTGCCGGCGGACGTCTGCGTGGCCATCACCGGGGCCTTCTACTTCGCGTTCATCACGGCGCTGAACACCACGCTGCAGGCCGGGGTCCAGGAGAACGTGCGGGGGCGGGTCATGGCGCTGTGGATGATGGGCTTCGGCGGGACGGTCGGGCTGGGGAACCTGCTCATCGGACCGGTGGTGCAGGCAATCGGCATCACCAACGTGCTGCTCTTCGGCGCCGGCGTCGCCCTGGCGCTGGCCTGGTACGCCGACGTCCGCACGCCTCCCGAGGTTCAGCCGGCGGTGGGAGTGGAACTGGCCCAGTAGGCCTCCCGCATGGCCTTCTTGTAGAGCTTGCCGTTCTCCCCGCGGGGCAGCAGATCGGTGAAGTCGACGGTGCGCGGGCACTTGTAGTGCGAGAGGTTGGCCCGGCAGAAGGCGATGATCTCGGCCTCGAGCTCCGGACCGGGCAGGGCACCGGGAGCGGGCTGGACGACGGCTTTGACCTCCTCCCCCATTTCGGGATCCGGGATGCCGAAGACGGCGACATCGGCCACGGCGGCATGCAGCACGAGGACGTCCTCGATCTCCTGCGGGTAGATGTTCACGCCACCTGACACGATCATGAAGAGCTTGCGGTCGGTCAGGTACAGGTACCCCTCCTCGTCGAGGTGGCCGACGTCCCACAGCGTGGCCCAGCCCTTGTCGTTGAAGGTCTGGCGCGTCTTCTCGGGGTCGTGGTTGTACTGGAACGAGGCGGCACCGGTGCGCCCGGCGAAGTAGACCACGCCGTCGTCCCCCACCGGCAGGTCTTCCCCCTCGTCACTGCATACGTGCACCTCGCCCCAGATGGCCTTGCCCACCGAACCCGGGTGCGTCAGGGCCTCCAAGGCAGTGATCCACGTCATGCCCATGCCTTCGGTGCCCGAGTAGTACTCGTGGATCACCGGCCCCCACCACTCAATCATCCGGCGCTTGACCTCTGTCGGGCACGGCGCGGCGGCGTGCACGACCGAACGCAGCGACGAGAGGTCGTACCTTTCCCGCACGGCCTCGGGCAGCTTGAGCATGCGCACGAACATGGTCGGGACGAACTGGGCGTGCGTGACCTTGTGCTGTTCGATGAGCGCCAGGCAACGCTCGGGGTCGAAGTGGTCCATGACCACGACGGTGCCGCCCAGGCGCTGGGCCGTCATGGACCACACGAGCGGGGCGGAGTGGTACAGCGGCGCCGGGCTGAGGTAGACGTCGCCAGGGGCGAAGCCCATGATCCCGCCGAGCATGCCCGAGAGCACCACATCGGAACCGAAGGGCTGGCCGCTCAGCGGGCGGCGGATCCCCTTGGGGTGGCCGGTGGTGCCCGAGGAGTACAACATGGCCGAGCCCTCCACCTCCTCGTCCAACGGGTCCCCCGGCGACCCGGCGACGAACTCGTGGTAGGACGTGTGGCCCTGGGCCGGAGTGGCGCCGGTCATCAGCCGCAGCTCCACGTCCGGGGTGCGGGCGACCAGCTCGGTCGCCAACGGCGCCAGCGCGGCCGACGTGATGAGAGTGCGGGCGCCGCAGTCGACCACGATGTAGGCCGCCTCGTCCGCCGCCAAATGTGTGTTGACCATGGTGTAGTAGAGGCCGGAACGCTGCAGAGCGAACGCCACCTCGTGGGTCCGGTCGTCGTTGGGCAGGAGGACCGCCACGTGGTCACCAGGGCGCAGCCCGTGGGCGAACAGGGCCTGGGCGAGGCGGCACGAGCGCTCCTCGAGCTGGGCGAACGTGACGACCTGACCGGAGGCGGTGATGACGGCAGGACGCTCGGGTTCGCTGGCGGCGAAGGTGGCGGGGCGAAACTGGGTCGGGCTCGTGTTGTCGGGGCTCACCGCCCTCTTCTAGCCCACCCGGCGACCGGGCGGCCGCAGCCACTCACCGCAGGCAGCCGTCGGAGCGAGCCCCCTCGCGGCGTTGTCCACCCCGCCAACACCTCCATCACGGGCCAGGTCGTCGTGGTCGACGGCGGGCTGACCTGCTGAGGAGGACTCAGCCCCGCTTCGGCGACCAGGTCCAGCGCCGCAGTCCGACGATGGCGCCTCCGACGCCCCAGATGGCCATGACGCCCAGGTCGTGCCAGGGCCAGACCGGTGTACCCGGTTCGCCGGCGAACGACCCCACCAGCGCGTCGATCAGGTGCCGAATGGGGAAGAAGTTGGCGAACGTGGCCAGGCCCGAGCCCGGGGCGATGGGGAACCAGAGTCCCGAGATGGCGACCAGGATGAAGAAGGTGAGGCTGATCATGGGGCCGGCGGCGTCGGCGTTGGGCACCAGCGTGCTCATCCCCACCCCCAACGCGCTGTAGCAGAGCATGGCGACGACGAGCGTGACGATGAAGGGGAGCCAGTGCACAGGGCCGTGCACGCTGTAGCCCAGGCGGCCGATCACCAGCAGGAGGATCACGCCGAGGGCGGCGACGATCATGGCGTTGATCAGCACGGCCGACATCGCCATCCACGTGGGCAGCGGGCTGAGCCGCAGCCGCTTGAGCAGGCCCATTTCGCGCCGGTTGACCAGCTGAATGGCCAGGATGGTGAAGCAGGCGGCCATGACGCCGTAGCCGCAGAAGCCCGCCACGTAGTAGTCGATGAGCTTGATGTGGCCGTACGAGCTCACGGTGGTGGTCCCGGCGGTGGCCCCGAGCAGGATCAGGAAGACGACCGAGAAGGCGATCGTCATCAGCGCTCCGATCGGGTTCAGCCAGAACGACAGCTGCTCGAAGCCCACCTGGCGCGCCACGAGCGGCAGGTCGCTGAGGCCCCGGAACGAGCCCTTTTCCGGAACCTCCAACGTGCCGGTGCCGTCACTCGTCATGCGTCGGACCTCGTGAGCCCCAGATACACGTCCTCGAGGGACTCGCGCAGCACGGACAGCCCCGCCAGCGCGTAGCCACCGTCGAGGGCCCAGCCCGTCAGGTCGTGCAGCACGCGCAGCTCGTCCTCGGTATGGATGAGCACATGGTCGTCACCGGCGGCCGGCTCGGCCGGGAACGGCAGCGCACCCAGCGCCACCCCGTCGGGCAGGCGGAAGCGGATGGTCACGGCGCCCATGTCGCGCCCCCCGATGGACGACGGGGTGCCGCTGGCCACGATCTCCTGTCCGAAGAGGACAGCCACCCGTTGGGCCAGCGCCTCCACCTCGTCCATGTAGTGCGTGGTCAGTAAGACGGTCGTCCCCGCCGAGGACAGCCGCTTGATCAGGTCCCAGGTGTCGCGCCGGCCCGCCGGGTCGAGTCCGGTCGTCGGCTCGTCGAGGAACAGGAGCTCGGGATTGCCGATGATGCCGAGGCCCACGTCGAGCCGTCGCTGTTGGCCGCCCGACAGCTTCTTGATCCGCTCGTCCGCCTTCTCGCGCAGCCCGATGAGCTCTATGACCTCGTCGATGGGCCGCGGGCTCGGGTAGTAGCCCGCGTTGCGCGAGAGCACCTGACGCACCGAGTAATAGGGCTCGATGGCCAGTTCCTGCAGCACGACGCCGATGCGCGTGCGCAGCCAGCGCTGCGTGCTGTGGTCGGCCGGATCCACCCCGAGCGTGCGCACCGTGCCACCGCTGCGGTTGCGGAACCCCTCGAGAATCTCGACGGTGGTGGTCTTTCCGGCACCGTTCGGCCCGAGCAAGGCGAACACCTCACCCTTCTGCACCTCGAAGCTGACGTCGCGCACCGCCACGGTGTCCCCGTAGGACTTGGAGAGGTGTTCCACGCAGATGGCGGGCCCCGACATGGCTCTCGACGCTACCGGTCCGAGGCCGACCGGTTAGGGAAGGACGTGGCCGCGTGGTCGAACGCCGGTTCCGGCGGAACCGCTACGAGGCCGCCGCGACGTCGTCGGCGCGCCGGGCGCGGTCGGCTTCCTGCGCCTGCACCACCTTGTCGAGGAGATCGCGCAACTGACGTAGCTCGGCCCGGGAGAGGCCCGAGAAGGCCGCCGGCGGCACCGAGAGGACCTGATCGATGTCGCCGGCCACGGCCCGTCCGGCGTCCGTGAGCACAATGATCTTCACCCGCCGGTCGTAGGGGGCGGGCTCCCGGCGGGCCAGGCCCCTCGCATCGAGGTCGTCGACCAGCGCGGTTATGTAGGACGGGTCGACGCCGACGCCCCGAGCCATGTCGCCCATGGAGACGCCGTCGTGCTTGCCCAGGCGCATCAGGGTCTTGATCACCCCGGGCGACAGCTGCAGCCGTGCCCCGAGCGCCGCCATACGCTCCACGTGCTCGCCCTCGAAGGCGACCCGGCGCAGGTGCTCGAAGGCGTCCTCGGCTACTCCCATGCCTCGATTGTCCCACCGGGGAAACTCTTTGACAACCTCATACCTTTGAGTATTATGAAGTAATCGCTATGGCCTCCACTCAAGCAGCCTCGTTCACCCTCTCGCCCGAACTGCGCCGCACCTCGGGCGTGGTCGTCCTGGGGTCGATCATGTCGATTCTCGACACCACGATCGTGGCGGTCGCCCTGGCCACCCTGGGCCGGGACTTCCACGTCTCGGTCACCACCATTCAGTGGGTGGCCACCGGCTACCTGCTGGCACTCTCCATCGTGATCCCGGTCACGGGCTGGGCCGTGGACCGCTTCGGGGCCAAGTTGGTCTGGATGACCTCGCTCACCCTGTTCATCATCGGTTCGTGCCTGTGCGGCGTCGCCTGGTCGGCCAACTCGTTGATCGCCTTCCGGGTGGTGCAGGGCATCGGCGGCGGCATGCTGCTCCCTGTGGGCCAGTCGATCCTGGCCCGCGCCGCCGGGCCGCAACGCATGGGCCGCGTCATGAGCATCATCGGCGTCCCCATGGTGCTCGGTCCGATTCTGGGGCCCGTCATCGGTGGGCTGATCGTGTCGAACTTCAGCTGGCGCTGGATCTTCTACATCAACCTGCCGATCGGCATCGTCACGCTGATCCTGTCCAGCCGCTGGCTGCCGAAGTGGGACACCGACGAGCGCTTCCCCGCCTCCTTCGACACCCTCGGCTTCTGCCTGCTGTCCCCCGGCCTGGCGGCCCTCGTCTACTCCCTCGCCGAAGTCGGTACCACCGGGAGCTTCACGAGCACGTCTGTGTTGGTCAGTTTCGTCCTGGGCGTCCTGCTGATGGCCGGGTTCATTCTGCACGCGCTGCACGTGAAGAACCCGCTCCTCGAACTGCACCTCTTCAAGGACCGCAGTTACAGCATCGCCAACATCTGCATCTTCATGCTCGGTTTCACGTTGTTCGGCTCCATGTTCCTGCTGCCGCTCTACTACCAGATCGCCCGCGGCCAGGAGGCCTGGGTGGCCGGGCTCCTCATGGCCCCGCAAGGCATCGGCGCCGCCTCCATCATGCGCTGGGCCGGGAGCATCACGGACCGGGTCGGGCCGCGGCGCATCGTGCCGTGCGGCATCCTCCTGATGGCGGCGGCGACGATCCCCTTCGCGTTCGTCACGACCTCCACCAGCGAAGTGCTGCTCGCCGGCACGTTGTTCCTCCGTGGGATCGGGCTCGGGTTGACGATGATGCCCGTGACGGCGGCGGCCTACTTCGGTCTCACGCACGCCGAGATCCCCAAGGCCAGCACGACCATGAACATCGTGCGCCAGGTCGGGGGCTCGGTGGCCACCGCACTCTTCGCCGTGGTGCTCGAGCGCCAGATCGTGTCGCAGCTGGGGCCGGCGGCCGCCAAGGCGGGCGGGAGCGCAGGCGTCATCTCGTCGACGGTGAAGCTGCCGCCAGCCGTCGCCGACCCGGTCGCGGCGGCCTTCGCGCACACGTTCTGGTGGGCCGTCGGGGCCATCCTTCTGGCCTTCATCCCCACCCTGTTCCTACCCAACCGCGCCGCCGTCCCCGCTCCGGCCGGGGATGGGTCCGGCGCCGAGCCGAGCGGACAGCCGATCACCGGGGCGATGATCGACTGACGGCTGGACCCGATCGCCTGATGGCCGAGCTGACCGCAGAGCTGTCCCGAGCCGGCTGCGTCGCTGCCGAGGAGGAGGCCCGGGACCTGGTCGAGCGCGCCGGCGACGACCCGTCCTTGTTGCGGGGGCTGGTCGACCGGCGCCTGGCCGGCGAGCCACTGGCCTGGGTCACCGGCCGGACCGACTTCGCCGGACAGTCCGTCCTCGTCCGAGCGGGGGTCTACGTCCCCCGCTGGCAGAGCATGGCGTTGGCCCTGCGCGCCGGCGCCCGCCTCCCCTCCGACGGCAGGGCGATCGACCTGTGCACCGGGACGGGAGCCGTCGCGGCCGCTCTCCGGGAGGCGAGACCAGCGGCGCGGGTCGTGGCCACCGACAGCGACAGCCGGGCGGTCGACTGCGCCCGGACCAACGGGGTGGAGGCCTACCTGGGCGACCTGTTCACTCCCGTGCCGCCGGGGTTCCGGGGTCAGACCGACGTCGTCGTGGCCATCGTGCCCTACGTCCCGTCCGGCGAACTCCGGCTGCTCCCCCGCGACACGTTGGCTTTCGAGGATGCCGCGCACTACGACGGCGGCCCGGACGGCGCCGACGTCCTGCGGCGCGTCGTCAAGGAGGCACCCGGCTATTTGCGCCCGAGCGGGGCCCTGCTGCTCGAATTGGGAGGCGACCAGGCCGACGTGCTCCGCCCCACACTCGACCACCTCGGGTACGGCGCAATCCGGACCTGGTCGGACGACGACGGGGACCTGCGCGGTCTCGAAGCGACCTGGGGCTGACGACGAAGCGGTCCGCTCAGCGGCGGGCGAAGACCAGGGCCACGGGTGTCCGGTCCACCACGTGCCAACCGGGGTCGTGGGCCAGGTACAACGCCAACGGGGTCCGAGGAGCCCAGACGACATAGGCCACCTGGTAGGCCGCGAGCACGGGGTCGGGGCTGGCGGTCAGGTTCGACGCCGCCATGAACTCGGTGAGGACCGGCCCTTCGAAGAGGTCGGTGCGCCCGTCTACGAAGGTGGCCCGGTGACGTGCGATCGAATAGTCGCCCCAGGTGTACTCCGTGAAGATCCGCCCCGGGCGGGCGCGGAGGTAATTGAACGCCGCGATCGGCTGCGTGGGCGACACCGTCCCGGCCGGGACGGCGGGAATGGCCAGGACGACGATCGCCATCGCCACCAGTCCTCCCCCGGCCCAGCGCCGCGCCGTGGTCCCCCAGGGTGCGCTCGCCGGCAGCGTTGCGGCCAGGCCGGCGGCCACGACGAGGAGATACATCGCCAGCCGCTCCGTCTGGAGCGCCTCCACGAAGAGGAACAGGCCCAGCGATCCCTCGAGCAGGGGGATCCGTCGCACACAGACGCAGGCCACGAGGAGGGCCAGCGGGACGCAGTAGACCAGAATCGTCAGGAACGAGTGGAAGCTGGGCGAGTTCCACTCGGTGATGTACTGCGCGATCTGGCCGTTGCGCGAGACGGCGAAGTCGTAGGCCAGGAGCCCTGGCCCGTACGGTGTGATGCAGGAGGCGACCACGCTCCCCAGCAACGCCAGCGCCAGCGAGCCGGTGCAGCGGGACTGGTGCAGTCCGCCGACCGCGTGCACGACACGCTCCGGCACGAGCGACCACCCCAGTTCGACGCCGAGGACGAGGAGCCCGAGCAGTATCGACCCGTGGGTGTTGACCCAGAGAACACAGAGCGCCGGCAGGAGGAGCAGCCAGCGCGGAGTGCGACGCGCCTTGGTGAGGACCAGGAGCTCGAGTGGGAGCCACACCAGGGAAAAGTCGAGTCCCCGGTCGCTCGCCACGATGCCGGCCAGACCGATGGCGAGCACGATGACAATGGCGGCGACCCGGCCCCCCCTGGCGCCGAGCGCCCGCGCATAGGCCGCGCTGCTCAGGAGGCACAGCCCGCCGAGGATGATGGCGTAGAGGCTGTACGCCGCGTTCCCGAAGAGACCGAACAGCTCGGCCAGCGCGATCTCGGACCCCCATTCGTCGGTCACCCAGCGTCGATGCGACTCGGTGTAGCTGAACGGATCGAGGCCCATGAAGGAGTGGTGGGTCACCATCCACTGTCCGGCCGCCAACGACCAGAACTCGTCGTTGGACAACTCGGTGGAACGCGCCACGGTGGCCACGAGGGCGATCCCGATGACGATGCCGATGATCTCGATCGCCCGGCGCGGGATCCGGCGCGACGGTGTGGGTTGGCCCCGCAACTCCGGCGGTGCAGGGGCGGCGGCGCCGGTCGTCGGTACATCGAAGGTCTCGACGACTCGGGCGCTCGCCTGCACTGCTCCCCCCTCGTACCGGTCCCCCACCGGCGTCCCTGCGAGCACCGTACAGCGCGCCCCGGCCCGCCGGCGTCGCAGGACGGTTGCGATCCCGTCGCTTCGTTCAGCAGGTCGGCTGCAGGACCAGCGCCTTCATCAGCGCCGGCCACTCGTACGCGATGCCACGAACCCAGGCCCAGAATCCCGGAGGCAGCCCCGTCCAGGGACCTCCGCAAGAGCCGAGGCTCCGCCTCGTTCCCAGAAGGACGGGCGAGGCCTGTCCACGCCACGAGCCAACCTCGTCGACGGCGGGCGCGAGATGCTTTGCCGGAGGTCGCTCATGAGCGGAGGTCAGGAGCAGGCCCCTCCGGCTCTGCGGCCCGTCGACTACCGGGTGCTCTTCGAGTCGCTCCCCCAGAAGTATGTCGTCGTCGACCCGGACCTCGTCATCGTCGCCGTCAGTGACACGTATCTCCGCGCCACGTTGACGCAGCGCGAGACCATGGTGGGCCGCCCCTTGTTCGAGGTCTTCCCCGACAACCCGGACGACCCCGCCACCGAGGGGGCGCGCAATCTCAAGGCGTCGCTGACCCGCGTGCAGCGCCAGCGCACCCGCGACACCATGTCGGTGCAGAAATACGACATCCCCCGCCCCGACGCAGTCGGCGGCGGGTTCGAGGAGCGGTTCTGGAGCGTCGTCAACTCCCCCGTGCTGGCAACCGACGGCTCGGTGGTCTCCATCGTGCACGCCGTCGAGGACGTCACGGACTACATCCGGCACAAGCTCGAGGAATCCTCTCGTCCCGTGTCCGACGGGCTCGACGTGACGGAGGCCGAGGTCGTGCGGCGGGCCCGGGAGGCGGCGGACCTCGGTCGCGACCTCAAGGAGGCGAACGAGGAGCTGGCAACCCTGTACGCGCGGCTGCAGGAGCTCGACCGGCTGAAGACGAACTTCTTCGCCAACGTCAGCCACGAGCTGCGGACGCCGCTGACGCTGATACTGGCGCCCGCCGAGCGGCTCTTGGCCGACCTCCCCGCCGACGATCCCCACCGGCACGAGCTCGACGTGATTTTGCGCAGCGCCCGGGTGTTGCTCGGGCGCGTCAACGACCTCCTCGAGACCTCCAAGATCGAGGCGGGCAAGCTCGACCTCGACTACTCGGAGCTCGACCTGGGCCATCTGGTCCGGCTCGTCGCCAACAACTTCGAGACGTTGGCACTCGACCGCTCTGTCACCTTCACGGTGCGCGCACCCGACCATGCCGTGCCGGCACAGGTCGATCCGGTACGGCTGCAGCAGGTCCTCTTGAACCTGCTCTCGAACGCGTTCACGTTCACCCCGCCCGAGGGCAGCATCCGCATTGAGCTACGCGCCGCACCTGCCGGGGACACGGCGCGTGTCGAGGTGGCCGACAGCGGCCCGGGCATCGCCCCGGACCGGCGCGACGAGGTCTTCCAACGCTTCCACCAACTCGACGGCAGCTCGACCCGCAGGATGGGCGGCACCGGTCTCGGCCTCCACATCGCCCGCGAGCTGGTCGATCTCCATCACGGCAGCCTGGGGGTTGACGACGCGCCGGAAGGCGGCGCGCTGTTCGTGGTCGAGCTGCCGCTCCGGGCCCCGGCGGGCTGCGCCGTGCATGTCGGGAGTGTCGTGCCCGTCGACTCGGTCGTCGACCGCGAGGTCGGGGAGCAGCTGCTGGCCGTCCTCCGCGAAGCGCTGTTCAATGTCATCCGTCACGCTGCGGCGACGTCGGTCGAGGTCGAGGTGGCGGCCGGCCACGAAGTCGTGCTGCGGGTCTGTGACGACGGCCTCGGTGCGTCGTCCGAGTGGGGCGAGGGTTTCGGGCTCAGGAACATGGCGTCACGCGCCGACGCTCTCGGCGGGTCCTTCGCTCTGGGCGCCCACGACCCCCGCGGCACCGTCCTGCAGTGGCGCGTACCCCTCGGGGAGCCGCTTCCCACGATCTGAAAGCAGCACCGTGATTGCAACCCCCCGGCGCCGTTCCTCCTACTGGAACAGGCCATCCTGTGGTGCAGCAGTGGTCCTCCAGAGGGACGGCACTCCAGGCTGGAAGTCCCGGTCCGGTTGGCCGGCACGGGCAGGACTTGGGGGGAACACCATGACGAACAGCCCGACGGCCGCCGAGGGGATGGTACGGCGCCTGATCACGCGTGTGAACCGCTCGCACGGCATGACAGCCTGGAGCTACGAGCTCACCAGCGAGGTGGACAACATCGATGTGGTGTCGGGGCCCGGCTCCCAACTGCTCCGGATACATCCCTGCTGGCTCCGCTACGTCGTCGCCCACGGCGAGTTCGGCTGCTGCGTGGCGGGTGAGATCGAAGCCTGGTACCTGCTCCAACGCCTGACCGCCGAGAGCCTGGCGGACATCGTCGCCTAGGCAGAGAGAGTGTGCGGACCCGATCGGCCCGCCCTCGCCTCGCCGCCTCAGGCGAAGCGATCCCGCAACGCCACCTCGGCTGCGGCCACGCCACACATCCCGTGGACGCCGCCGCCCGGCGGCGTCGAGGCCGAGCAGAGATACACGCCCTCGACCGGCGTCCGGTACGGGTTCCAGCGCGCCACCGGCCGGAAGACGGTCTGGCGCAGCGTGGCCGCCCCGCCGTTGACGTCGCCCCCCAACAGGTTGGGGTTGTGGGCCTCCGCCTCGGAGGCGAGGCGCACACTGCGGGCGAGCACCAGGTCGCGAAAGCCCGGCGCGAAGCGCTCGATCTGCGCCTCCATGCGCTCGGTCATGTCGACGGACGATCCGTTGGGCACGTGGCAGTAGCCCCACAGCGTGTGCTTCCCCTCCGGCGCCCGCGTCGGGTCGACCACGCAGGGTTGCGCCACCAGGACGAACGGCTGCTCGGCATGCCGGCCGGCATGCACGGCCGCCTCCGCCCGTGCCACCTCGTCGAACGTCCCCCCGACGTGCACGGTAACGGTACGACGGCAGGCCTCGGCCCCCCAGGGCACCGGGCCGTCGAGGGCCCAGTCGACTTTGCAGGTCCCGGGACCGGGTTTGAAGCGTGCCCAGGGCCGGCCGGCCCGGCGCGACAGCTGGGCCCCGGCCAGCGCGACGAAGGCGCGCGGCGAGGTGTCGAGGAGCACGGCGCGCGCCGGCGGGAGCTCGGCCAATGACGTGACGTGGCGGTCGGTGTGGACCACGCCACCGAGACGGCGCAGTTCGTTCGCCAGGCCCTGAGTGATGGCCGCACTGCCTCCCGCCACGACCGGCCAGCCGACGCCGTGACCGAGTGCGGTGAGGAGGAGACCGAAGGCGGAGGTCAGGGGGGCCGTGAGGGACTCCATCGAATGTGCCGCCGTGCCGGCCAGCAGGGCCCGGGCCGCATCCGTCGTGAACTGCCGCGCCGTGTGCTGCACCGACGGCGTCCCGACCAGCGCGAAACGGGCCAGCGCCAACGGGTCGCGCGGCAGGCTGCGCATGGGCGACAGGACGTAGGGCACGATGCGGTCCAGCCAGTCCACCAGCGGGCCGACCAGGTCCCGGTAGGCCGCGCCGTCACCGCCCAGACGGGCGGCCGTCTCGCCGACGTCCCGGTAGAGCGCAGCCGCCCGCGTGCCGCCCAGCGGGTGGGCGAACGCCACCTCGGGTTGCCGCAGCACGATCCCGAGGCCGGCCAGATCGAGCGAGCGGAAGAAGGGTGAGGCCACCAGCGCCGGGTGCACCGCCGAGCACACGTCGTGGCGGAAGCCCTCGAGCGTCAGGGCCTGGGTGCGGGTCCCGCCCCCGATCGTCGGCTCCCCCTCGAAGACCTCGACCCCGAGACCGGCCCGGGCCAGCGTCAAGGCGGCCGCCAGGCCGTTGGGACCCGAGCCGACCACGACGGCATCCGCACGCTGCATGGAGCGACGTTACCGACCGACACCCGGTGGGGAGGCGGGCAGGCGGCAGGAGGTGCGCCCCAGCGCGCCGGGAGGGCGCGCTGGCGCGCCGGCGTGAGGGTCAATAGGTTGCGGTCGCCGGCGCAGCGGGTGCGAGACGCTTCGCCCACGCCCCGTCCGGCCCACCGACACGAGAAGGGGGTCCCATGGCCGAGGTGCACGGAACCAACGAGCCGCGCTTCGAAGCTGTCCGCGCCACGCTGGCCGACCAGCTCGAGACGGGGGCCGACCTCGGTGCCTCCGTCGCCGTCTTCCTCCACGGTGAGCCGGTCGTCGACATCTGGGGCGGCTGGGCCGACGCGGACAAGACACGTCCCTGGGAGCGCGACACCATCACCAACGTGTGGTCCACGACCAAGACCATGACCTTCGTCGTCGCCCTGATGCTGGCCGACCGGAAGGAGCTCGACTTCGACGCGCCCGTCGCCACCTACTGGCCCGAATTCGCCGCCAACGGCAAGCAGGGGATCAGAGTCAGGCACGTCATGGGGCACACCGCCGGCCTCAGCGGCTGGGAGGAGCCGCTGGCGGCCGAGGACCTCGCCAACTGGGAGCTCTGCATCACCCGGTTGCAGGAACAGGCGCCGTGGTGGGTGCCCGGCACCGCCTCGGGGTATCACGCCCTGACCCAGGGCTACCTCATCGGCGAGATCGTGCGCCGCATCACCGGCACGAGCATCGGCAGCTGGTTCGCCAGCGAGGTGGCCAAGCCGCTCGGCGCCGACTTCTTCATCGGGCTGCCGCCGAGCGAGGACCACCGCGTGTCCAACGTCATCCCTCCCCCGCCCATCGACATCGCCACCATGGAAGGCCAGGTGTCCGAGCTCATGATCAAGACGTTCATGAACCCGCCCATCGACGCCACGAACGCGCATCAGGAATGGTGGCGGCGCGCCGAGATCCCCGCCGCCAACGGCCAGGGCAATGCGCGCTCGGTGGCCGCCATCCAGTCGATCATCGCCGGACGGGGCGAGGCCCGCGGCGTGCGCCTGCTGTCGGCCGCGGGCACCGATCCGATCTTCGAGGTGCAGGCGGAGGGCATCGACAAGGTGCTCGGCGTGCCCGAGCGCATGGGCATGGGCTACGGCCTGAGCAATCCGCCCGACATGCCACTCGGTCCGCGCGCCTGTTACTGGGGCGGCTACGGCGGGTCCCTCGTCATCATCGACCAGGACGCGGAGCTCGTCGTCTCCTACGTGATGAACCGCATGGAAGCCGGGGTCGTCGGCGACCTGCGCGGCGCCAACATCGTGGCCGCCACCGTTGAGGGGCTGGGCGCGTAGGGCACGTCCTCTTAGGAGACCGTCCTCCTAGGGCAGCCCGGTCTGCGCGGGCAGCACGGTCTCCGCCGGAAGCACCGCCTCGGCTTCGATCTCGACCTTCCAGGCGGGGTCCAGCAGTGCCGCCACGACGACCATGGTCGCCGCCGGGCGGACGTGGCCGAGCAGCTCGCCGTGCACCGCGCCGACGGCCTCCGCTTCGGCGACCGCCGTGATGTACATCCGGGTGCGGACCACGTCATCGAGCGAGGCGCCGGTCTCGGCGAGTGCCTCCTCGATGATGGTGAAACACCGCCGCGCCTGGGCCGCTGCGCCCTCGGGACAGCGGCCGCCCGGCAGCACCGGGCCGGTGCCCGATACCACGACGCGCTCGCCCACCCGGACGGCGCGGCTGAAGCCGATGCTGGGCTCGAAGGGCGAGCCCGACGAGATCCGCTGGCGGTCGACCATCCCCCGCATCCTCCCACCCGTTGCCGTGGGGCCTGCAACGGCCGGTACGCTTGGGCCCGACGGGAGGTGGGATGGGTCTGAGGCGGCGGATCGGAATCCTGGCGGGGGCGGGAGTCTTGGCGGTCGGTATCGCGGCGCTCGTGGTCGCCGCCGTCGGCGTCTTCGCCGGCAGCCCGGCCGCACCGAGCAGCACCCACCACCCGGCGCTCGCCCCTTCGACCACGACTCCGACGACCACCACGACGACCACCACGGCGCCGCCGACGCCCGCCGGGCCGCCGGCGAGCACGCTCGTCGCCACCACGGACGGCGCCATCCCCGGCTACGCCTCGCCTGACTCCCCCACCCCATCCATGACGGTGCCCGGATCGTGGTACGGCTACCCCTCCAAGCTGCCCGTGATCACGAGCGAGCCCGGGTGGCTCTACGTCCGCCTGGCTCAGCGCCCCAACGGATCGACCATCTGGGTGCGCCAGAGCGATGTCACGCTGTCGAGCACGCCGTACGCCATCGTCGTCAACCTCACGACGATGCACCTCCTGGTCTACGAGGACGGGTCGCAGCTCTTCGACTTCCCGGCCGGCATCGGAGCGCCCGACGACCCCACCCCGCCGGGGCAGTACTTCGTGCCGATGCAGTACCCGTCACCGGGGCCGGGCTACGGCCCCTTCGTCCTCGTGACCTCGGACCACTCCGACACCATCACCGACTGGGAGAATTCGGGTGACGCCGTCATCGGGATCCACGGGCCGATCACCTCCTACGACGACTCGTTGATCGGGACGACGGGCGCCGCCATTTCGCACGGGTGCATCCGGCTCCACGATGCCGACCTGGCGCAGCTCTCGTTCATTCCGCCCGGCACGCCGATCGACATCGTCAGCTAGGTGTTCTGCTAGTTGTCGGGCCGCGGGTCGGGCTGGCGGACGCCGTCACATGGCCGGGTCGCTGCGGGTCATCAGCAGGGCAGACGACGCGGGAGGACTGCGCGCCATGGACGATCAGGACGAGAAGACCGAGCGCTTCGAGGAGCACCGGGCCCACCTGCGCGCCGTGGCCTACCGGATGCTCGGCTCGCTCGGCGAGGCCGACGACGCCGTCCAGGAGGCCTGGATCCGCTTCGACCGCACCGACACGACGGAGGTCGAGAACCTGCGCGGCTGGCTGACCACCGTGGTCTCCCGCGTGGCGCTGAACATGCTGCGGGCGCGCCGTACCCGGCGCGAGGACCCGTTCGAGCCCCACATGCCCGACGTGATCCTGGACCGGCCCAGCGGGACCGACCCCGAGCACGAGGCGCTGTTGGCCGACTCGGTCGGCCTCGCCCTGCTCGTGGTGCTGGACACTTTGAGCGCGGCCGAGCGGCTCGCCTTCGTCCTGCACGACATCTTCGCCGTGCCCTTCGACGAGATCGCCCCCATCGTGGACCGTTCTCCGGAAGCGGCCCGCCAGCTGGCCAGCCGGGCCCGCCGGCGCATACAGGGCGAGCCGACCGTCCCCGATGTCGACCTGGCGCGCCAGCGAGAGGTGGTCGACGCCTTCCTGGTGGCGGCCCGTGAAGGCGACTTCGACGCGCTCCTCGCCGTGCTCGACCCCGATGTCGTGGTGCGCGCCGACGTGGGCGCCGTCCCCGGTGGCGGCGGGGCGCCGGGCGGTGCAGGCGGTGCAGGCGGTGCAGGCGGTGCAGGCGGTGCAGCATCCGGTCAGGTACGCGGTGCGGTCGAGGTGGCCCGCCGGGCGATGCTCTTCGCCCAGATCGGCCTGCTGACGCATCCGGCGCTCGTCAACGGCGTCGCCGGTGCGGTAACCACGCGCGACGGGGTGGCGGTCTCGGTCGGGGCCTTCACCGTGCGCGGCGGAAAGGTCGTCGCCCTCGACATCCTGGCCGACCCCGATCGCCTGCGCTCGCTCGACCTGAACGTCCTCGGCGCCTGACCGTCACACCCCGAGATCGTCGAGGTAGGCGCGGGCCCGAGCGAAGGCGGCCACCGCCTCGGGCACGCCGGCGCTGACCAGCCCCTGCCACCCATGCACCATGCCCGGCCAGGACTCGGCCGTCACGGCGACGCCGGCGTCCACGGCCGCGCGCGCCAAGGCCTCGGTGCCCGCCCGGAGCGTGTCGTACTGCCCCGCCGGGAGGTAGAGCGGGGGGAGGCCGGCCAGGTCGGCGGTGACCGGCGAGAGCCGCGGGTCGTCCAGCGCCACCCGACCGGCGGCGTACTCCCGGCCCCGGTTGCGGACCCAGGCCGCGGTGAGGAAGGGGTCGCGGTGCGCTCCCCCATGGTCGATCGGGTCCGGCACCGACACATCGAACCAGCCCGAGATCGACATGAAGCAGCCTGCCATCGGCAGCCCCTCGTCCCGTGCGTCGAGGAGCACGCTCAACCCGAGCAGGCCACCACACGAGTCCCCGCTCACCACCACGTGGAGCGGGTCGATGTCGCCCTGCAACAGACCGCGGTAGGCGACGCTGCAGTCGTCGTGCGCCGCCGGAAAGACGTGCTCAGGTGCAAGCCGGTAGTCCGCCATCACCACCCGGGCCTCGAGCTGCTCGGCCAGCATGGCCCCGTAGAAGTGGTAGTCGTCGAGTGGAGACGACACCAAGCCGCCTCCGTGGCAATGGAAGACGACACGGCCAGCGTGCGGCTGGCGCGTGTCCTCGTACCAGGCACAGCGCACGCCGCCGAGCTCTTCCTCGGTCACCGTCACGTACTCCGGCACCGGGTGCCCGTGGAACGGCGCCATCATCGCCCGCACGGAGCGGAAGTCGGCGTCGGGGTCGGCGAAGTCGGGCGGGACGAGGGCGAGGATCTCGGTCAGCTCCCGGCTGGGCACCCGGGACTCACGCCAGCTCGTAGTCGGCCAGGTCGGGCTCGCGTGTGCGGTCCCAGTACGTGTGCAGGTCGAAGGGCCAATTCTGCGTCACGCGCCCGTGTGCGTTGCGGTACCAGGTCGGCACGTCGGCCACGCCCCAGACCATGCGGGCGTTGCCCTCCTGCATCTCGTGGCCGTAGCGCTCGTGGACGTCCCGCCGGCACGACATAGTCCGGTGCCCGCCCCGGAGCAGCCGGCCGATGGCCTCGACGGCGTAGCGGACCTGGCACTCCACCATGATCAGGATGCTGCCGTTGATGACCAGGTTGGTATTGGGCCCGTAGAGGAGGAAGAAGTTCGGGAAGCCCGGCACGGTCATGCCGAGATAGGCCTGGGCGTCGCCGCCCCACTCCTCGCCCAGCTCGACGCCGCCGGAACCAACGACCTTCATCGGCGCGACGAATGCCGAGGCCCGGAACCCCGTCCCGTAGACGATCACGTCCGCCGGGTGTTCCTCGCCGTCCGCCGTCCGGACACCGTGCGGGCCGATGGCGGCGATCGGTGTCGTGACGAGATCGACATCGGCGCGGCGCAGCGTCGCCGCCCAACGCCCGTCATCGCGCAGCGCCCGCTTGGCGAAGGGCGGGAAGTGCGGCACCATCTTCTCGAACAGGGCGTCGTCCTCGACTTGGGCCCGCAGGACGTCGAGCAGCATGGAGCGCACGAGGTCGTTGGCGGCGCTCACCGCTTCGGTGTGCTGGTCCCACTCGGGATCGACCCGAGCGGCCACGAGGAGCCCCTCGTGCATCAGCCAGAACTGCCACACCCGGTCCCAGCGCCCGTAGCCGGGCAAGAGCGCCAGCAGCTCGTGGAACGCCGGTGGGAACGGGTCGCCGTAGTTGTCCGTCGGGAGCAGCCAGGGCGCCGTCCGCTGGTAGACGTCGAGGTGCGCCACCTGGCCCGCCAGATGTGGCACGAACTGCGCCGCGCTGGCTCCGCTCCCGATGACCGCCACGCGCCGGCCGGACAGCTCCACAGTGTGGTCCCAGGCCGCCGAGTGAAAGGACGGGCCGGTGAAGCTGTCCCGACCCTCGAGGGCCGGGAAAGACGGGCGGTTGAGCTGACCCACCGCGCACACGATGGCGTCGACGGTCTCCGTCGTGACGTTGCCGTCGGCGGCGCGGACGGTCACCGACCACTCCCGGGCCGCCTCGTCGAAGCGGGCCTCGGTCACTTCGCTCCGGAAGCGGACGCACTCCCCCAGGCCCAGGTCCTTGGCCGTGCCCTGGAGATAAGCCAGCAGGTCGGGCTGGGCCGAGAAGCGTGAGACCCAGTCGTTGGTCTGCGCGAAGGAGTAGCTGTAGAGCTGGTTGGGCACGTCGACGCGGCAGCCCGGATAGACGTTCTCGAGCCATGTGCCGCCCACGTCTCCGTTCTTCTCGAACACGGTCACAGCCACGCCGGCCTGGCGCAGGCGGTGCGCCGCGGCCAGGCCCGAGGCGCCCGCCCCGATGACGGCACACCGGAAGGCACGGCCGACGTCGGTCGTGTGCCACGAAGGCTCCCGTGGATCGCTCCCGGGAAGCGCGAGCTCTTCGGTCAAGAAGTCGTCCCAGTGCGCGGCGACGCCCGATCCGATCAGGAACCCGAAGACGCGCCGACGCTCCCCTGGCGTCAACTGATGGTCGGGCCGGCCCGAGGCCAGGTGGTCCGCCAATGCGGCGGCCGCCATCGCACGCGCCTCGGTCTCTTCGGCTGGACCGAGTCCGCGCCCGGGCGCGAGCAGCTGTCCCTGGTCCGGCTCGAACCCCTCCCGCAACAACGACATGTCCCCGGTGCGGTGTGCCACCGCGCAGAGGAGCGGGTGCACGTCCGCGACGGCGACGGCCGCCGCGATCCGTGCCTGCACTTCCCCACCCATGGTGACGACGAGCCTACGCGCGTCCCCGATCGACGTCCTCGCCCCTGACGACTCTCCGGGCGACGGCCGAGGACCCGCGCACCCTGCGATTCGGCTGGTGACCGAAGTCCTGCTGGGCTGGTGCACGACCCCCACGAACGTCGCGAAGCCCGCTGGAAGCAGCGACCCACTCGTCGCCGACAAGCCGATCAGAGTCGCTCCGCTTCCAATCGGAAGACATCAGAAGAAGGAGTCGGCCTCGACAGAGCTGATGATCCCCTGACGAGGCTCTCGGCCGGGAAGATCAGGAAACGGCGAGAGACCGCCGTCCGGTCGCGTGGACCTCGACCGGGATCGGCGGGGTCAAACAACTCGACCACTGTGGTTGACATCCGGTTCGCCGTTGCCCATAATCAACCAGTAAGTTGATTAACTCATAAGTTGAATACCTATGACTAACGATCCACTGAGTCTGACCTTCGCTGCCCTTGCCGACCCGACCCGACGCGCCATCTTGCTCCGTCTGGCGGAAGGTGAAGCGACGGTGAACGAGGTCGCCGAGCCCTTCGAGATCAGCCTGCAGGCGGTGTCCAAGCACCTCAAGGTGCTCGAAGCGGCCGGTTTGATCTCTCGAGGCCGAGAGGCGCAATACCGACCCTGTCATTTCGAATCGGCACCTCTGGAAGCGGCGACTGACTGGATTGCGAGAAACCGACAGATCTGGACAGAGCGATACGACCAGCTCGAACAGCACCTGAAGCGCATGGCGCACGAAAAGGAGAAGAAGAAATGACGAGCGACGCACCGACCGAACTCGGTGAACTGACCATCACCCGGATCTTCGAGGCCCGGCCAGAGGTTGTCTTCGAGTGCATGACTACCCCCTCCCACCTCACCCACTTCTGGGGGCCGATCGGCATGAGTACTCCGCTCGACGGGATCACGGTCGAGCCCAATCCCGGCGGTCGCTTCGAAACAGTGATGGTCAACGATGAAACGGGAGAGGAGTACCCGATGCGTGCCGTGTTCGTACAGTTCGATCCACCCCGCATGTTCTCGTTCACAGAAGCTGGTGTCGAGGGCGGCATGATGACAACCATTGTCTTCAATGACCTCGGGGACGGACGGACGGAGACGGTCACCCACCAGACCAATGTGCCGCCGATGCTGATGAGCCCCGAGGCCCAGGCTGGGCTCGAGACCAGCTTCGTCAAGATGGATGCCTATCTGGCCACCTTGCAGTAGGGCGTTGTTTGATCGGAGGTGCCCCGGCACGCCGGGCAGGTGGGACGGTATGCACTCATGGGCTGCGATGTTTTGGAGCAGTCTGAGCAATCTCAACGGCGATGTCGTAACCTCCCGTGGCTGCCTCGGTTGGGGTGGTCACCAAGTGATCCGAGGTGTCAACATGAGTGTCACAGTCATCGCTCACTTCCCTGTTGCCGACGTCGCCAAAGCCATCGAGGGTCTGGAGGCCAACGCGGCGCTCCTCGAAGAGATCACTGAGGACACCAAGGGCGCCGGAATTCTTCATCACCGATTCGTCGCCGGCGACGCCGAGCTCCTCGTCATCGATGAGTGGGAAACCGCAGAGCAGTTCCAGGGATTCTTCGAGGGGAATCCCAAGGTAGAGCGGATCACTGCTGCGATCGGTGTCACCGGTCCTCCTACGGTCACGGTGTACAACTCGTTCGAGGCCGCCGGAGCCATTTAGGCGGCTGAAGGGTCAACCCAGCCGGCACACAGCCGGTGCGAAATCGGCACTCGGGCCACTTCTCACCATTCCGGCTCGGGCTCGGGCGCAGCGTGTCGCGGCCTCGTGTTGATCGGCTGGTCGTAGAAGGTAATGAATTGGTCTCTGGCAGCGTGTCGAGGAGCGGGGTCAACTTGCTGGTTCACCGGCTGATCGGAGACCCTTGGTCCTGCTACGGGGCCATCGCTGAGACCAGGGGCGGACGGTCGAGCCAGTTGGGCGGTTTGCGGCACCATCGCCTGTTGTCGTCCGACAGACCGTGGGGTGGAGTGCTGGAACCGGAGTCCGGAGTGCCTGAAAACTCCCTCGAGAGCGAGGCAGACAAAGAACACCAGTGGCGCCAACCAGAGCACCACGTGGCCCTG